>Ga0210394_10008729_pt1 | contig 10351 bp, 7 predicted proteins | sample IncBWC12MmetaG_FD_160121 | JGI IMG/M metagenome (GOLD analysis project Ga0210394, IMG submission 160121) | Forest soil microbial communities from Barre Woods Harvard Forest LTER site, Petersham, Massachusetts, United States - Inc-BW-C-12-M | ecosystem: Environmental > Terrestrial > Soil >...
GTAGAGGTTGCCTCCGAGGATCGGTGGCAACGCCAGCAACTGGCGAATGTAGCCGGCTTTGAACAGGAAATACTGATTCGTCAGGAACTCGTTTGTGCCATAGGCGACGAGGTTCTGGTTGCCACCGAGTGAAAATGGCGGAACTCCGGTCTGGTGGTTAGTGAAGGTGGTACCGCCGTTCGCCCCGAAAAACACAGAAGACGGCTTGCTCACGCGCTGGAACACCGTCATTTGTAATTCTGACAAGGGGAAACCGGAGGGCGCTCCCGGACTCGCGTCATCCCACTGAGTCCTGAAGTGCAGGTCGGCACCGCTCCTCGGAACGGTCGCGTTGTCCTGGTTGACGAAATTGTAATGAAGGGATGAGATTCCAACCCGGCCTTGTAGAGTCCCGAATGTCGCGGCTCCCTGCGAAGGGGAAAACCTCTGCTCCGCGATCTCGTAGCCGATGCGCAGCTCGCTGGTCTGATTGAACGTATATCCGGCGTCAAAATCGCTGCCGTAAAGACGATTACGATAGTCGGCCAGGAGCGTGTTTCCTTTGTAGTAATAAGCGTTGCTGTTGGTCGCAAATGCCCGTGGCGACACGAACCAGTGAAGGCTTTCCCCGAACGGACGATAGTACTCAGATTGCACTCCATATTGGGAGCCGATGGAGATGTCATTTCGCCACTCTGAACCGGGGCTACCCAAGTCGAAATACGTGATCCGCGCACCCAATATCAATTGCACGTTGGTGTACTGAGAACCATCGATGACAATCAGAGGCCGCACTAGCGGCGGACCATATTCTTTTTCGTCGGTGCGAATCAGAAGTCCTTTTTGATTATCTTTCTCGATCATGCGATACCCGACGCGAGAGAATCGTCCGTTCCCGACGAGTTTGGTGAGCTGACTGTCCAGAGAAACAGTGTCGACCGGCTTTCCCGCGTTGACGGCCATCAGACGCTCGATTTCCCGGGCAATCGCCGGTTGAGTGCCCACGATCTGCACGAATTGGGGAATGGCTGGTTCTCGCCGGCGCGAGTGGCGCTGCGCCAGATACTCCTGCCAAGCGGCGTCATCGACGCTGAATGCAGAGAGCACGGCCGCCTTGCTCGCTGCCGCCTGATATCCCCTTTCGATCAGGGCATTTTCCTTTTGGTAGTCCATCGAGCTGTAATCAGTGAGCGGAATGGAAATAAGAATGTCTGCCTGCTCCATGCTTCGGAGTTCGTTGGCCGCGACCACCACGGAAATCGATTCCCTCAACACCCCCAGCGACGAGAGCGACGCCGTGGGTTTCAAGTCCCGGTTTTGCAACTGAATAGCGATAACGAGGTCGGCTCCCATGTCTTTGGCGACATCGACTGGAAGGTTATCGAGCAAGCCGCCGTCGACATAAATAGCGTCACCGGTTCTTACCGGGCTAAAGATGCCGGGGAGTGACATCGTTGCTCGAAGTGCTTGCGCCAGCGAACCATCGCGAAAGACGTGTCGCTGGGCGGTAACCAGGTCGGTGGCTACGCAAGCGAATGCGGTGGGAAGATCGTTGAAGCTTTGCATCTCCGAATAGGGAAGGGAAACATGATCGAGGAGCAATCCCACTTGCTGCCCCGAATTGAAGCCCTCGGGGAACTGGACGCCTTTCTTGATCCCGAATTCAAGCGAATTGGGATAATCAATGGCGTCCTCCTTGCGCCGGTAGGAGAGATCCCGGAAAGGGATCTGACCTGAGATTACCTCGTTCCAATCAATTTGGTGGGTGAGTTCGCGGATCTCGGCAGCAGAGTTTCCCGTGGCATAGAAGCCGCCAACCAAGCCACCCATGCTGGTTCCCGCGACGTAGCCGATCGGGATGTGATGTTCTTCCAGCCATTGCAGCACTCCGATATGAGCGAGACCAAGCGCTCCGCCACCCTCAAGCACCAGACCGATCCTCGGCCTCGCAGGAGTGGGAGTGACCGCTTGTGAAAGTGCGAGGGTCGTGCTGAAAACGATAGCTGCAAGCAGGCATGCGCTTGGGATTCGAGGCGACATGGGATCCACCTTAGTTTGCCAGGACGAATCAACCCCTGACAGCGTTGAACCATGAACAGAATAATGTGGAGGTCGGGACCAACCGACTGTCAGTTGTGCCAGTGTGAGGTGGGGCAAGCCAGATCGAGCAATCGAGCGGCGCTTTTATCCGGTTAAACCGACAATTCAGAAGTCTCCGCAAAAGGCGCATCTGCTTTGGTGCGGCGCAGCAGAACCATGCTGCCACAGAATCCCGCTCCCAACGACCCAGCCAGGGTACCGATTTTCGACATCGCGAGCAGTGGTCCTTCACCAAACGCCAAGGTCGCGATGAACAGTGACATGGTGAACCCAATTCCGCAAAGCCAACTGGCCCCAAAGACCCGCATCCAGGACATTTCTGCGGGTGGCGTCGCCAGGCGACTGGCCACCGACAGCCGGGCAAAGAGCCATATTCCCAGGGGTTTTCCGACGAACAAACCAAGAGCCACACCCAGACTGACCGGATGGTGCGATGCGGCCAAAACGTTGCCTCGGATTCGCACTCCCGCATTGGCCAGCGCAAATAACGGCATGATGAGAAAGCTCACCCAGGGTTGAAGGAGGTGCTCAATGCGGTGCAACGGCGATTCCACCAGTTCGCACTGGAGTTCCAGGGTATGAATTGCCGCATGGGCTTCGTGGGAATCGGGAGGCGCAGCTTCAAACCGGTCCAATAGTCTGCGGCATCGATTCAGGAAGTGATCGCGATCCAGGTAGGTTCGGGCAGGAATAGTAAACGCAAGCAGGACTCCCGCCACGGTGGCATGCACGCCCGACCGCAGCACCGCGACCCAGACGCAAAGGCCAATTACGGCGTACACGGCCGGTTTACGAATTCCCAGCAGATTGGCTCCGAAGGAGAGAACCACCAGAGCAAGTCCGGCTGCAAGGCTGAAGTAGTGAATCTGGGCAGTGTAGAAAATCGCGATGACCAGCACCGCGATAATGTCATCAACGATGGCGAGTGCGGTGACGAAGATCTTGAGCGACAATGGGACGCGGTTTCCGAGCAATGCGAGCACGCCGAGGGCGAATGCGATGTCAGTCGCCATAGGGATTCCCCACCCTTTTTCAGCGTTGCTCCCGTGAGCCACTAAGACGTAGATCAGTGCCGGGACAATCGTGCCCCCAAGCGCGGCGATGAACGGAAAGGCCGCTTGCCGGAGCGAAGATAGTTCGCCGATCAGGACCTCTCGCTTGATTTCGAGTCCCACCAGGAAAAAGAAAACCGACATAAGCCCGTCATCGATCCATGCGTGGCGGCTTTCGGATAAGAAGAACGGGCCAAGGCCGAAGGTAACCTGCGTGTGCCAGATCGCTTCGTAACCGTGCTCCCAGCGGGAGTTGGCCCAGACGAGGGCTGTAATCGTGCTGGCCAGCAGCAGAATGCCACCGGCCGCCTCCATCTTTGCAAAGCGCACGAATGGACTGGTGATCGCATCGATCGGCAGGGTTGAGCGTCGAGCGGAGTCAATGGCCTCTGACATGGTTTACCTAATACACTGTCGCGGTCCCTCTGGCAACCTGTAACTTCTACCAGTTTGCCGCGCTCGCAGAATCGTCTACCTTGGTTCAGCTTGCCGTGCGATCGCGACGGTAAGTTCGGGTGGTTTCAAATGAGCGCCCTTCCGGCAATCGAAATGCGTCCCTTCCCGGTTCGCACCGTACTCATGGTAGGTGGAGACCCGAAGATTGAATCGCAACTACGCGACCTTCTTGCACCGGATGCATGGGCCATCCAGCACGCCAGCGACAACGCGGCTGCCCTGGTCATGATTCAAAAAAAGAGCTTTGATCTGATCCTGACCGGCGAGAAGACCTCGGGGAAGGACGACATCGAACTGCTTCGCAAGATCCGAAGCTTACGTCCGCATACGCGATTGATCATTTTGGCCCACGAAAGTACGCCTGAGGACGTAATCACCTCGATGCGCGAGCATGCCTTCAGCTATTTTTCAAGGCCATTTTCACCGGATGCGCTGGCCCTTATGATCCAGCTCGCCATCGAGGTACCTTGTTGGGATGACGGTATCGAAGTGGTCTCGGCAACGCCGGAATGGATTCGCATCCTGGCTCGCTGCGACCTTAAGACCGCCGACCGAGTGATCCAATTTCTTGACGAGATCGCCGAACTGCCGAATCCGGAAAGAAGCGCAGTAGGTATGGCTTTCCGTGAGATGTTGATTAACGCAATCGAGCACGGCGGGCGTCTCGACCCAAACCAGCAAGTCGAGATTTCCTATCTGCGCGCCCGACACATGGTGAAGTGCCGCATCAGCGACCCCGGTGAAGGCTTCACATTAGACGAGATTCCTCACGCCGCCATAGCCAATCCAGCAGACGATCCGGTGCGGCACCTCGAGATTCGCGAGGCGCAGGGCTTGCGCCCGGGCGGGTTCGGCGTGCTGCTGGCGCAGCGGCTCGTCGATCAGCTGGTGTACAACGAGCAAGGCAATGAGGTGGTCCTCATTAAGTATCTTGATCTGGAGCCGCGGCCGCCGGAATAAGCGCTCTTCCTGCGATTCATTTCCTTTCCACTGAAAAGTAAACGTAAAGCGCCAGGCCGATGGAGTTTACTTGCTGATTGGGGTGCTTGCCAGTGTTGTTGTCGTGCTCATAGTAGGGATTGAACTGCATATGCTTTCCCGCAGGTAAAAGGCAACCGGCATAAAGGGACGTAGTGCTCCACTTCTCGTACTGGCTCTCGTAGTAAGGCTCAACGGCGGCATAGGGTATTAAGTGATAGGAATAGATCGCGACGGTTCTTTCGGCTGTCAGTTTATTGCGATAACGCCAGGAGAACTTGCCATTTTTCCAGTCGAGGTCCGCGCGGTTTCTGTCGGTGATTAGAAATCGAGCTGTCACCGGAAGGTGAAAAGTTACGGAGGTCAAGAGACGGTTTTCGGGCGCCGCATTCGGCGCAGTAATGTATCGATATCCGGTCTCAAACACAAGAGGTCTCTGCTTCGAATCGTCCAGATCGAAAACCGTAATATCCTTCAGCGTGACCAGAGGTTTGAGGTACAGCTGAATGCTCGGTCCGAACGTAGCTTGGATTGGGTCGCCGCCGTCCCGGTCGTCTTTTGCTTCTAAATAACCGCGAAACATTGAGTTGAGTTTGAGGTAGGTATCAATTTCCGGTAGGAACTGGACCGATTGCGCGAATGCAGAGACACAGGCAAAGAGAAGCGAGAGCGCTATTTTCAGCGATTGTCTCCGCAGATGTTCCGTCATTGAACTTTGCTCTCGATATCCGAGTCTAGCCGCCTGTCCATGAACCGCAACCGGCAAATCTGACAGGTGTGTGCTCGGATGATCTCCAGTAATTTGTCTGCGAATGTGTCCAAAACTTTCCCGTGCGTTCGTCGGCGCCCGCGTTCTAGCCCCGCTGAGCGCTAGAGGTGTGAAAATGCAAGACGCAAATCTCCCTGATCGCCGTTCGCTCCCGTGTTATGCCTTGCTGGTATTGCTCTTCTTGACTGTGAGTGGAGTTTGCTCGGCACGAGAGAGAAAAGACGTCCTGCAGTTCGCCAATGGCGACCGAATCACCTGCGAGATTATCAAGCTCGAGAAGGGCTATTTGTATGTCAAGCTCGAGTATGCGGAAGGCACGGTCGCCATGGACTGGTCGAAGATTGCCCGGGTCGACAGCCCGCAGAGTTTTGTGGTTGCTGATATTGCGGGAAAGCGCTACACCGGCACTCTCCAGAGTGTGGCGGAGGGAAAGCCGCCCGAAGCAATGACAGTGCAGGTGACGGGAGCCTCCACGAGCCAGGTGATCTCGGGCAAACAGGTTGTTGAGATCGAGAGGACCGATACCAGCTTCTGGCAGAACCTGCACGGCGGAATGGACGCCGGCCTCAATTACTCTAAACAGCAAAACCGCACGCAATACAACTTTCAGTCGAATACAAAGTTCGAACGGACCAAATGGTCGGCCGCCGCGGATTATGAATCCAGTTTCAGCGGCGGAGGTGATCTCTCCGATCTTCGCAACGATCTTCGCCTGGGTGTGACCAGGCAATTGTACTCACCGCGCAACTTCTGTATGGGACTAGCGGGGTTCCTGCAGAGCGGTGAGCAGCAACTTAACCTGCGCATGACCTACGGCGGCGCCGTGGGACACTTGTTCAGTTATACGAACAACACCTTCATTACCGCGTTTGGCGGAGCCGATTGGAACCGCGAGCGGTACTCCGCAGAAGCGACGGTTGGGCGGACTGGAGACAGCGCCGAAGCGATTCTGGGAACTCAAGTCAATTTCTTCCGCTTTAAAACCACCAACATTCTCGCGGACGCCCGCGTCTATCCCAGCCTGACTGACATGGGACGCGTACGTTTCGACTTCAATACATCGCTGAAATTGCGGCTGGCCAAGGAGTTGTACTGGAGATTTGGTTATTTTCTTAACTTCGACAGCCGCCCACCGCAGAATTTGCAAAAGAGTGACTACGGTTCCACTTCCAGCCTGGGATGGACATTCTAGGAATTCGATGGAAAGCCTCGTCCGTCGCCGGTCTTAGCCGTACGCCGCGAAAAAAGAGCCTCAATCCAAGTCTGGCAAAACTGACAGTTGTCAGACTTCGACCTCTCGCCGAGCATAGTACCGAAACGATTGTCTTCAGCCAAACCTCAATCGGGTCCGTCAACTCGCAACCGTGCAACGCATGTCTGGTTGCTTTGAGAGAAAAGGAAAAGAAATGCGACAAATCAAGACTTTGAAAACATACAAGATTGCCATTAGCAGCTTGCTGATGATTGGTCTGCTGATGCTCGCAAGCGTTCTCGTTTTCTCCCGCGGACCGAAGCCGGAGACCATCGAAGCCACTGCCATGGGCACCGGAACACAAATGGGACAGGCGATCGGCGTGACCCTGGACATTTTCGAGTTCTCCACTCCGGAGGACAGAGAGATTCTGATTCAGTCGTTCGAGAAGGGCCAGAACCAAGGCCTGGTCAATGCACTTTCCAAGATGAGGGCTGTGGGTCACTGCTCGATTACCGGGACGCTCGGCTATGACGTCAGCTACATCCGCATGACCAACACTCCGACCGGGAGAAAAATCGTGTTCGTAACTAATCGTCAGATCAGATTCGGCGAAGCCTTTTTTGACAGCCAGTCCCAGTCCTTCAACCTGACTGCCGGCGAATTCGATTTGAACGACAGCGACAAGAACAAGAGCACGGGAATCGTCTATCCCGCCACGCAGTTGATTATCGATAAGCAGGGGCAGTTGCAGTTTGACCTCAAAGAGAACCCCTGGAAACTCATCGACGTTCTCGATTGGAAAGGAACGCCAGGAGTGAACTAGGCGGGAAGTGGCCCGCGAATAAGGACCATGTTTGCTGGATGGAGAAGAGAAAATGATCAGAACATTCGCGAAACAACTTCTGTCAACGACGCTGTCCTTGCTGCTGGTCGTTGCGAGTGCGCCATTTGAAGCTGGAGCCCAGCAGCAGCCCGGATATTCGGGACAGGGAGCGCCGCTGTCTGCGGATGAATTGCAACAACTAGCTGCGCCCATCGCGCTGTACCCGGACGCCCTTGTAGCCCAGGTTCTGGCAGCGTCGACCTTTCCCGACCAGGTTGCTTTCGCCAATGACTGGCTTCACCAGAACAGCAATCTCACCGGCGCGACTCTAATGCAAGCCGTGGATGCTCAGACCTGGGATCCCAGTGTGAAGGCGCTCAGCCAATTTCCCTCGGTGCTCGATAACATGGCGAAGAACCTCAGTTGGACTTCGGCGCTGGGAGAGGCCTATCACACCCAGGCCGCCGATGTCATGGCCGCCATTCAGGTGCTGCGCGCAAAGGCGCAGGCTGCCGGCAATCTGAAATCAGGTTCGCAGATTGTGGTCGTGCAACAGGCACCGCAAACCATCGTGATTCAGTCCGCGAATCCGCAGGTGGTCTACGTGCCCCAGTACAACCCGACGGTGATTTACGGCACTCCGTACGTCACCCCAGGCTACAGCGCCGGCACGGTGGCAGCGGTCGGCATCCTTGCGTTCGGAGCAGGAATCGCGGTTGGGGCGATGATGAGCGGCGGATGTTGCGGTTGGGGTTACAGCAGTTGGAACTGCGGCTGGCACAGCACCACCGCCGTCGTGTATCGCGGAGGGGCGTACTACGGGAACAGCGCCTGGCACGGCGGCTACTACGGCGCCGCGCGGGTGGGCACTGCCTATAATCCTTCGACTGGGACTTATGCGCGAGGCGGAACAGTCGCAACTCCTTACGGCACTCGAAGTGCCGGCCAAGCCTACAATCCGTCCACCGGCACCTACGCACGAGGCGCGTCAGCCTCAAACGCCTACGGCAGCGCAGGTGCAGCTCAAGCGTACAACCCAAGAACCGGAGCCTATGGCGCGACTGCACAAGGTTCCAATGCGAATGGCAGCTGGGGAAGTTCGACCGTTTCCAAAAATGGTAACACTGCGTACAGCCAGCATCAGACGACCGCTCAAGGAACCACAGGGTCAGTGCAAACCTCGAACGGTGGCAAGGCTTATGGCGCCTCGGGTCAGTACAACAGCGGTGCCGTGGGTCAAAGCGCAAATGGTAACAAGTATGCGACCGCAAATGGCAACGAGTACAAGAACACCGGCAGCGGTTGGCAGAGCAACAAGAGCGGAAGCTGGAACAACGTTCAGAAACCCAGCGGCTCCAGTTACAATTCTGCCGCTTCTCACGGCTATGGAGGGGAGCAAAAAAGCGGTGGGTCGTCAGCCTTCAGTGGTGGCGGTGGTGGAGGCTGGGACTCGAGGGCGGCGAGCGCTCGTGGTTCATCGAGCATGGGCGGCGGTGGAGGCTGGGGCGGCCGCAGCGGTGGCGGTGGCTTTCGCAGGTAAACAGCCGCGAACGAGGTCAAGTTCGTAAGCGGTATTGGTAGATCTTTTTAAGAGTTTCATATTTCGGAGGATTGTCATGTCGCTTAAAACCCACAGAATCGTTGTCACGACGCGGTTCCTGCTTCTGTCGCTAATCATTTCATTTGCCGCCTGCAACAAGTCTGACAACCCATCGCCCAAAGTATTTTCTTCGCCCGAAGACGCCGGCAACTCGCTGCTGGAAGCGGCAAAGTCGGGAGATCAAAACGCGATACCAGCGATTTTCGGTCCGGAATCGAAACAGATTATCTCCTCCGGCGATGCCGTGCAGGACAAGACCATGGTTGACGCATTCGTAGCGGGCTATGGAGTAATGCACCGCTGGCGCAGAATGCCGGACGGAGCTCAAATCCTGCTGGTTGGCGCAGACAATTTTCCCTTCCCAATCCCGCTGAAGAAAAACGGCGGCGGGCAATGGTTCTTCGACACGGCTGCGGGAAAGGATGAGATTCTGGCGCGCCGGGTTGGCCGAAATGAATTGGCAGTCATCGACGTTTGTGCGGCGCTGGCCGACGCCGAGGCTGAATACTTCGGAAGCACGAAGCAATTCGCTCTAAAGTTCATCAGTGATACTGGCAAACAGAACGGCCTGTACTGGGAGTCTGCGGACGGTCAGCCCCAAAGCCCGCTCGGACCCTTGGTGGCGTTTGCGACTGACGAAGGCTATCGCGCAAAGCCGAACTCGCACGCTCCTTTCCATGGCTACAACTTCCATATGCTGACGCGGCAAGGCAGTCATGCGCAGGACGGTGCGAAGGACTATGTGGTCAACGGGAAGATGGTCGGTGGATTCGCTTTCGTTGCCTATCCGGCTGAGTACGGAAACTCCGGCATAATGACATTCATCATCAACCAGGATGGCGTGCTGTTCCAGAAAGATTTGGGGAAGACCACAGCTGAGACAGCAGCCGCACTGGCGGAGTTCGATCCCGATCCCAGTTGGACCGCGGTCGATTAATACCAGATCCTTATATCGGAGCGCACAAACATCTCGCTGCTGCTTAAGCTCGGCAACCCCGCACTGCTTTCGGAATTGTCTAATTTCCCGGTTTCGAATCGGAGAACCCGGGACGTCCTATGCGGACACGGCGGGAGAAATCTGGCGCATTATCGGCCGCTTGGGCCGCCGAATTGATGTGGGCTTTCTCCTTAAGTTCGGCCAGTGGCAGGTTGTCCGTAGCAATGTCTCCTCGTTCAAACATCATCTCGTCGGCTTTGCCGTTGAGCAGGATGCGGTAATCAAACCTAGGCTTGGTCTTTCGGGCATCGGCGACGTAGGGAACGATGTTCGTTGTGCAGTTGTTGGTCAGCGCATTGTACCACTCAGGATGGTCGCGCAAATGATTGGCTCCGGCGAGGTAATCGAGGAAGATGACGCGAGCCTGTTCGGGAGTGGCACGGGTGTGGAAGAGGTAGACGT
>Ga0210394_10008730_pt1 | contig 10349 bp, 9 predicted proteins | sample IncBWC12MmetaG_FD_160121 | JGI IMG/M metagenome (GOLD analysis project Ga0210394, IMG submission 160121) | Forest soil microbial communities from Barre Woods Harvard Forest LTER site, Petersham, Massachusetts, United States - Inc-BW-C-12-M | ecosystem: Environmental > Terrestrial > Soil >...
CAAACCTTTTCTCGAAATTCCTGATTCCGACTGGCTGCGTTTCTTTGAAGTCAACGTCCTCAGCGGAGTGCGCCTCTCCCGCCACTACCTGCCCGGCATGCTGAAAAAGAAATGGGGGCGCGTCATCTTCATCTCCAGCGAATCAGGCCAGCAAACTCCCCCGGAGATGGTGCACTATGGCAACCAAAACCGCGCAACTCGCCGTCGCCAAAGGCATCGCCGAATCTTTTCCAGCCTCCGGCGTAACCGTCAACTCCATCCTCGTGGGCCCAACCGCCTCGGAAGGCGTCGGCACCTTCGTCGAATCCATTGCGACACAAAAGGGAATTACCGCGGGTGACGTCGAAAAGGATTTCTTCCAGACCATCCGTCCCAGTTCGCTCATCAAGCGTTTCGAAACTCCGGAAGAAATAGCCGCGATCGTTGCCTTTGTCGCCAGCGAACAAGCCTCCGCGATCACCGGCGCGGCAGTACCGGCGGATGGCGGCGTCATCCGCAGCATCCTTTAGATCGCCGCGCGATCACGCGCGCAAATAGTCCGGCCGCCAGTTCTGAATCAATTGTTTGATCTGTTTGCCGGTTTTCAGCTTTTCGTCCAACACTTTCCGTGCCAGTCCCGGCAGTTCCGCGTCGCTGGCAAACCGTAGCGCGATCATTTGCCCGGTGCTGAGTTCTCCGGCGCGTGCCTTCAAGTCCTCTGGCAAAACTCGCTCGTAGCGCAAACGCTCTTCCAATCGAATCACCCGGTTCTGCACCGTCAGCGCGAAGAGCCGCGCGTAAGCCGCCAGCAGAAAAAGCGCCGCCGCCGTCAGTATCTGCACGAATCCATCCGTCGTGAAGCCCAGCTTGCCCCAGCGAAAAATAGACCACACGAAATTCAGCGCCAGCACCGGAAATACGAATCCGTGATAAGCAACCACCCACCTTGTATGATTTCCAAAATTCTGTTCCGCCATTTTCAAACCCTCCAGCAGTCGACGGCATCTTACCACCTGCACCAAGGTACAGTAATCAACTGGATGAATCGCTTCGCGCGCTATTTTGTTTTTGTTCCGCTAGGCGCAAAATCAACGGATGCAGCCAGTCCATCGGCTGCGTAGGAGAAGAAATGTCCAGCCTCAGCTTTGCAAGAATCATGTACGGCACCAACGAGGATCTTCACACGCACATCACTTCAAATTTCTCATCGCGCCCGTTAGTCACCGGCGTACGCAACTCCGTCGAGGGCTCCAGCGAACCTTCCTCCGTCAATCCATCCGTGGGCAAGCTACTCCGCTTCGCCCGCCTGTTCCTCGACGGCAAAGCCGAGTAGCGCGCTTCACTTCACCCTGAACTTTCGTCGGAGCACCGGGGGTCGGACCTTTAGGTCCGACATTAGATCTGCATTTGCTTCACGGCTTTAGCCGCTGAGAGATTGCTTTACGGTGTCATACCCACCGCACTCAGGTTCCCAGCAAATTCGTTTGAATCCGCCGGTACCCATTCTCTTCCGCCCACAGGCTCAGCGGCACCGCAGCGATATCGTCCACCAGCGGAACGGCATTTCCATCCTTCGTCAAATCAATCGTCCGCAAGAAGCATTTGCATGTGTCGCAACATTCCATGCGAATATGCGGAAACTGTTCCGCGACATAAACCGGAAGTTTCTCTTCCTTGTCTTCGCCGCACGATGCGCAGAAAATCCGCCGGAAGTCCCATTCCTGCGAACACTGCGCGCAAAGCAGTACGCGCTTTCCGCCGTCACCCTCTTGCCGTAGCACTCCCGCCACCGGCAGCGAGTTGCAGCGTGGACACCTGCACACCGTCATCGTCAAAACGGGAGGCAACATCGCCCCGGCGACAAACTCCGCGTACGGCTGAAGGAAACTCCTCGCCAGAAACTCATCCAGCGGCTCCAACTCGTCATCACCCGCGACCACTTCCATTTGGAACTCTCGCAAGCCTTCCTTCCAGGCCTGCTCAAGTATCGCCGCCCATTTCGATTCCGCATCATCCTTGAGGAATCGCGCTCGCAACGCCACCGGACCCGGTCCAACGCGATTCATCTGCGTCAAAAAGTCCCTGAACGCCTTAAGCAGGATGGGGACATTCAGTTCCGAACGAATCAATCCGTTCGCCGGAGCCACCGGTTCTTTACCCCACAGCTTCGGCAAAGACTCATAGAACGTCCTCTGCCATTCGGCAATTTTTCTGTAGAAGGAGAGTATTTCAGAGGAGGCTGGGTACCGCCCGGTAAGCAATTCCGCCCTTTGTATGCGAGCGGGATAATTTACTCTTCCCGCGGCAAGAAAGCTCATTTCGTGGGTTCAGTCGATCCGACGATTTCTCGGTACCAGCCCGGGTGATAACGTTTCGCGAAGGCCAGCGACACATCGCCGCGTATCACCGACCCGAACGCGCCGCGTTCCGCGAACACTCCCATGTACACATGAATCATGAAATTTCCGATGGTAATCAGCGCCGTGATCGGGTGTACCAGCACGGAGATATACCGCAGCCACCGCAAGTTCCAGGGAATCGAATCCGTAAACCACAACACCAGTCCGGACAGCAACAGCAACCACGCGCCGAAGAAAAACGCCCAGAACAACAATTTCTGCCCGGCATTGTATCTGCCGGCCGGCGGCATTTTCTCGTCCTGGTTCGTGATGTAGTAATGCAGCGAATTCCACCACTGTCTGTCTACCTCTTCAAAACCCATCTGATGGTGCCAGTACACGTACATGACGCAAACCGACACCGTGAAAATCAATCCGACCCATGGGTGTATCATCCGCGAAAGCGGCCCACCCCCAAAAATCGCCGCAAGCCAATACAGCGACGGCGTCCAAAACGCCAGCCCTGTCAACATTAAATAAATGTACGAAAACGCCGCGATCCAGTGATTCAGACGCTCTTTGAACGTGTACCGCAGCACGCGCCCATGCGGCAATATCTGGTCGGGGTAGCTCATCCTTTTTCCTTCGCCTCGAGAATATCTTCGTCTTCATGGGGCTTCGGGCCAAACTTCAGGTAGTGCACGAACAACCCCACCAGTCCGCCCACAATCGCCAGATTTCCCAGCCACTTCAGTGGATGCTTCCAGAGTTTCACTGACAGCGGAATCGACGGGTTACTCGGCAACCCACCGTAAATCTCCGGCTTGGTAGCATCATGCAAAACATAAATCACCGCGGTCCCGCCCACTCCCGGTGGATCGTAGACCCCCGCGTTCGCGAATCCGTAATGCTCCTGCAACTGCTTCGCGCGGGTGTTTGCCAAATCCTTCATGTCCTCTTTCGTTCCAAAATGCAGGCATCCCGTCGGGCACGCCTTGATGCACGCAGGCTCAAGCCCTTCACTGACGCGGTCCGTACACAAGGTGCACTTGTACACCCGCTTCGTCACCGTATTCATCTTCGGAATGTCAAACGGACATCCAGCGATGCAGTATCCGCAACCGATACAGTGGTCCTGCTGGAAGTCCACGATTCCATTCGTGTACTGCACAATTGCACCATCAGCCGGGCATGCTTCCAGGCACCCTGGTTCCGCGCAGTGCATACACCCGTTCTTGCGCATCAGCCACTGCAAAGTGCCGTCTTCCCGAACATGCTCGTTAAAAAGAATCAGGTTCCAGTAATTCCACCGCGTCTCCGGCATCGTCTGATACGTGTTGTCGAAGACCGTCGACGAAAACGGCATGTCGTTCCATTCCACGCACGCCACTTCACAAGCCTTGCACCCGATACAAGTCGTTGTGTCGATCAGCTTGCACACCAGATCCTGTCGCTGCGTATCCTCACCGGGTACGGATCCCGCGTGCCCTGATATCTTCTGGACGCGTAGTGTCGCTTGGCTCATCGCTGCTCTCCTACGCTCTCTCGACCTTCACCAGGAATCCCTTGAATTCCGGTGTGTATGCATTCGGGTCCACCACCGTCGGCGACAGCCGGTTCGCGGGTGTCAACGCAGTCTTGCCCTCATCCTCCGCTATCCCGCGATATCCCCAGTGAATTGGAATTCCGATCTGATAAGTTTTCTTGCCATCGATCATCATCGGCTTGATGCGTTTCGTCACCATTGCCTTTGCGATGTAGTCTCCCCGGATGCTGGAAACTTTCAACTTCTCTCCACCCGTCAGCCCCATGTCTTGCGCCATTTCCTCGGGTATCTCCACGAATGGCTCCGGCACAAGCTGCACGTTCATCGGATTGTTCTTCGTCCAGTAGTGGTAATGCTCCGTCAAGCGATAAGTCGTGCACACAATGGTGTAGCCATCTTTCGGCGTTCCGTATTTGTCATCCGGAGTATTAAATCGCCTCACCACCGGGTTGTGTGTCTGCTTGGGATGCAGCGGATTATCAATCGGACTCTCGATTGGTTCGTAGAATTCCGGGAACGGCCCTTCCGCGAATGCCGCTAGCGGTGCGAATAATCGTCCCATTCCCTCGGGATTCATGATGAACGGGCCCATGTGATCCGCGGGCTTCGAATCCACCTTGAAGTCCGGCACGTCGTTTCCGACCCACTTCTGCCCTGACTCGCTCCACCAAACCTGCCGTCGCGACACGTCCCATGGCTTGCCTTCTACGTTGCACGACGCACGGTTGTACAGCACGCGCCGGTTCGCTGGCCAGGAGAAGCCCCAATTCTGGTGCACCCCCATGCCAGACGGATCACTGGGATCCCGCCGCATCGTCAAATTTCCTGCTTCGCTGTACGCGCCACAATAAATCCAGTTGCCGCAGGAAGTCGTTCCGTCATCCTTCAGCCACGCAAATCCCGGCACCTGCTGTCCAGCTTTCAGCTGTACCTTGGTAACAGGGTCTTCCACATCCACAAATGTTTTTCCGTTGATCTCCTTCAACACTTCGCCCAGCGACGGGTTCTTCGGATCCGTATAGCTCCACGTCAAATTCAAGATCGGATCGGGGAATTTCCCGCCTTCCTTTTGGTACAGTTCCCGAATCTTCAAAAAGATCTGCGCCACAATTCCGTGGTCCAACCGGCAATCGCCAGGCACCGGCAGCGCCGCACTCTTCCACTGCAGCCAGCGAGCGGAATTTGTGAACGATCCGTCCTTCTCCGCAAATCCCGCGCACGGCAAACGGTACACCGTCGTCTGAATCTTCTTCATCTCTTCTTGCGTGATTCCCGGCGACTTCCAGAATTCGCTGGTCTCATCCGGATAAATCTCGCCAACCACCAGCCAATCGGCCTTTTTCAGCGCATCAATATTCTTCTTTGAATCCGGCCCGATCATCACTCCGTTCATCCCAAAGGCAAAAATTCCTTTGACGATGCCGTTGTACATGTTGTCCCACAGATAGACCCACGAGAAGTTCCGGTCCACTTTGGGCAGATAACTGAACGCAAAATCCGTTTCTTTCGTTGCCGCGTCTCCGTACATGGCCTTCAGCCAGCTGGCGGCGAACTTCGGAGTATTGCTGTAGTAGTTCCACGAGTCCCATTTGCCGATCTTCGAAGGTGTTGGTGTGATTCTCTTCATCCAACCGCCGAAAGTATCGTCTGCTGGAATCGGTACCTTCAGGTATCCGGGCAAATTATCAAAAATCCCCGCCATATCCGTTGCGCCTTGAATGTTCGAATGTCCCCGCAGCGCATTCACGCCGCCGCCGGCGCGTCCCACATTTCCCAGCAATAGCTGTATCATCGCCGCGGTCCGGATAATCTGCGTCCCAAATGAGTGATGCGTCCACCCCACCGCGTAAATAATCGTCGCGACCTTCTTCATATCCCCGTCTTTGCGAATGGACGTGAACAGTTCCGCGGCCTGCAAATATTTATCCTTGGGGATTCCCGTGATACGCTCCACCATCTCCGGCGTATACCGCGAATAATGCTTCTTCAACAATTGGAAGACGCAGCGCGGGTCCTGTAACGACAAATCAAACGCCGCATTTTCCGGCAATCCTGCCGCAGGTGCCGGTCCACCCTTGATTCCGCCCTGAGGTCCTCCATTCGCCTTAGCTTCCGCGTGGGCGGCCGGCGGCTGCGGCTGTACCTTCCCTCCGATATCGCCTTTGGCGTAATTCCACGTACTCTTGTCGTACGTCATCTTTTCGGCGTCGAACCCAGAGAACACTCCTTCGTCTTCTGGAAGTTTGAAACCATCCTTCACGATGTACGCGGCATTCGTGTAGTTCAGCAGGTAATCTTTGGCGATGCGGTTGTTCTCGATTGCGTAGCGGATGAACCCGCCCAGAAACGCAATATCCGCCCCCGCGCGAATCTGCAGGTGCAAGTCGGAGACCGCAGCCGTCCGCGTGTATCGCGGATCTACCACAATCATCTTTGCGTTGCGGTTACGTTTGGCTTCAATCGCCCACTTGAAGCCGCAGGGATGGTTCTCTGCCGGGTTCCCGCCCATGATCAGCATCATGTCGGTGTTCTTGATATCCACCCAGCCATTCGTCATTGCGCCCCGTCCGAACGTTGGTCCCAAACTTGAGACCGTGGGGCCGTGTCAAACTCGGGCCTGGTTTTCCAGGTGCACAACCCCCAGGGCGCGCATAGCCTTCACTACCAGGTAGTTAAACTCGTTCGTGTCCGTGCAGCCACCCGTCCACGCAATGGCCTCGCAACGGTTTACTTTATGGCCGGCGGAATCTGTCTCGATAAACCCGTCATCCCGGGTTTTCTTCACCTTTTGCGCTATTTCCAGGATTGCCTGATCCCAGGAAATGTCTTCCCAATCCGTTCCGCCAGGCCGGCGCACCTGCGGCTCAAGTATCCGCCGCTCATTCAGGATGTCCTGCTGCAGCGACGATCCCTTGGGGCACAGGGTTCCCCGATTGATAGGGTGATCCGGATCCCCTTCGACGTGCACCACCTGCGGCGTAACATTCTTCGCCCGGTCACCGATGGTGTAAATAATGACCCCGCAACTTACCGCGCAATACGGACACGTCGACCGCGTCTCATTTGCTCGTGCGATTTTTAGTGCTCGGAGTTCCGCGTAGGCGGGTTGAAGATCAAAACCAAATACAGCGGCTGCGGTCCCTCCTATGGTTGCCAATTTCAGGAAGTCTCGTCGTGAGGAATCCATGGGCCCCCTTTGGAGCTAGACAGGATCGCAAGCGCGAAGCTACTTCTTATTACTTTCGCCCCAATAGTGTCAAGTCGCCCCCGCAATCGCCCCTAGTTCCACGTTTTTCCCAACAACCTCGCTGGCGCCATCACCGTCCGTTCGACGTGCAGACTCTCTTTTGCGTTTCGACCGGCATGTTCATGGGGACGGCGGTTTGACTGCCCTCTTGGGTTTCCTCAAACCCGCCCTGGCCATCCCGCCAAAGTAACCCTCGTCGCACATTCTCCAAGAATTCCCGGCGCACATCCTTGCTTTTACCCAACAATAGAGGAACACGTAAGCGTCATTCCCGGGGGAAGGGTCGCGAACTGTCAGACCAGTTCGCAGTCCAAGTTAGCCCGAACGCTGCACTTAAACGAGTCGGATGCATTGCAGTTGGCCTCTATGAACGCTGACCAAAATTCGTCGTCGTTGCCCGCCAATGAAGCTGGTGAACCGTTCCGTCGCGTTTTGCGGACATCGTGTGTATTTATTCCCGCAATAGTGGCCGTTTCCTTGCTCGCTGCCCTATTGCTTCCAAATGGCTTCACCCTCGCCGCCATCGGGGATTTCCTGCAGGTTGCCTTGGTCGCCGCCGCGACTATTTTGTCTTTTCGAAACGCCGTCGCAACCCGCTCTCGCGTCCGCGCTTTCTGGCTGCTCATTTGTTCCGGCTGCGGCATGTGGCTGATCAGCCTCTCGATCTGGTCGGTTTACGAACTGTATCTCCACAAGCCTGCCCCGGATCTGCCCTTCGCGGATCTGCTCCTTTTCTTGAAACTTGTCCCGCTGACCGCCGCGATTGTCCTCGAGCCCCAACGCCCCTCGGTCTCCAGATTCCGCGCCTTTGGCCTCCTGGACGTGTGCATCCTTATCATCTACTCGCTCTACCTGTTCTCGTTTTGCGTTCTCACTCTTCGGCTTCTCCCGGGTGCCGTGGACGTTTACAACTTCCAATTCAATGTTGCCGATGCCATCGGCAATCAGATTTTCCTGATCGCCGCCGCGTCCGCAATTTTTCGCTCGACCGGCCAGTGGAAGGCGCTCTATCGAATCTATTTCGCCTTCAGCGCCGCGTATTGCTTGGCGTCAGGCCTCAGCAACGCGGCCATCGATCTGGGCAAGTATTACACCGGCAGCCTGTACGACGTTCCGTTCACTGCCGCGGTCTCTGCTCTGGTTTGTTTCACGTTCGTAGGCGCCCGGCTTTCCTCTTCGGAAGACTCCGACGCTTCCCCGCGGCTGGGCACGGAAAATCCCGCCGCCCGCTCTTCTTTTCTCTCCACAAATCTCGCCATGCTGGTCACCCTATCCACTCCGGCGATCGGCATCTGGCTGTTGACCGCTCACGCGTCGTTGCCGCAATTGTTTCCCGTCCGCTTGGGAATCACCTTGTTGACCATTTTTATTTTGACCCTGCTGCTTTCCATCAAGCTGGATCTTCTGACTACCAGCCTTCTGCGCACCTTGCGGGGTTTGTCGGCAACCTACACGCGCATCGAGCGTTTCGAAAATCACCTCATCCAGACGGAAAAGCTGGCTTCGCTCGGTGAGGCTGTGGCGCGCTCCGCCAACCAAATTAAAGAAGCTATGTTCGCCATCCGCGAGCTGGCACAGACCTTGTCCAAGCGCGTTTCTGCAGACCCGAGAATCCCGTCCATGTCTGGAAAAGTCGCGCACTACGCCGTGCGTACCGAAAATTTGGTGCAGAATTTGTTGCGCTTTGCGCAGGAAACGCCCATCCAGCTCGCTCCAACCGAGATCAAGCCTCTGCTCGAAAGCGCCATCCAACTAAGTCGTATCGCCAAGCTCCCAAACCTTCGCGTCAATTTGCGCGCCCAGGAAGACTGCCCGCCGGTCCTCGGAGACTCCAGTCAACTCCTGCATGTCTTCTTGGCGCTACTCGCCAACGCGGCGGATGCCTTGGAAGCGGGCGGCACCCTGGATATTTCCCTGGCCGCCGTCGGTTCCCAGTTACTGATCCAATTTGCCGATTCCGGTTCTGGCATCAAGGATTCCGAGCGCGTTTTTGAGCCTTTCTACACCACCAAGGCCGTAGGGCAGGGAACTGGATTGGGTCTCAGCACTTGTTATGGAATCATCCAGCAGCATCAGGGTGAAATTTTCTGTCGCAATCGTCCCGAAGGCGGCGCTTTGTTCGCCATCACTCTGCCCGCGGCCCTCGTGGACGCAACTCCCCTCGGAAACCCCGAGCCTCAAGCGGTAGGCGATCCCGCATGAGACTCCCCACGCGCCACAGGTATTGTCTCGTCCTCGGAGCAACGCTGCTCGTTGCCCATCTTCTTGTCGCGACCTTTGCCAAGCCCAGTTATACCCTCACCATGATCGGCGATACCTTCCCGGCCGCCATGCTTCTTGTCGCTATTCTCTCTGCGCGCGAAAATTTCCAGCATAACTACGGCATTCTTCCGCAGTTCTGGAAATTGATCGCCGCCGGCCTGGCCTTCATGTTGTTCTCACAATTTTATTGGTTTTACTTTGACACCATGCGGCTCACCTCTACGCCCTCACCCATTGTCGGCGACGCCCTTTTTCTCCTCTCGTCAGTCTTCTTCCTGCTGGCGCTTACGCTCCGCCCGCATATTCTTTTCCCAGGCAGCGATCTCCGCATCCGTCGTCTGGACTTCGCCCTCTTATCACTCTGGTGGTTCGCTCTATACGCTTACTTCGCCATTCCCTGGCAGCTTTTCACCCGGGATTACACCAAGTACAATCCCGCTTACTATCTGCTTGCGTTCATCCAGCATTTTGTCATCGTGGTTGTGCTGCTCGTTCTCAGCACAAAATATTCCGGCCAATGGCGCCGTTTCTACGCCTGTTTTCTGTTCGCCTTCATCCTGATCGGTGGCGGGAACTTGCTTCTCGGCGTGGCTATCGATCGCGGCAAATATTACACTGGCGGTTTCTGTGACACCCCGTTTCTAGTCGCCGTTTATTCTTTCTCCGTGGTTTCCGCCCTCAGCTCTTCGTATCAACCCAGTAGAGGCGCGTCCTCCGATTGGGAATACAAACAGAACCGCTGGACTGCGCGCATCGCCATGCTTGGCATCCTCTCTTTGCCCATCATTGCTTTCGTCGGCTTCTACGAAAAGGGCGTATCTCCGGAAATCACCACCTTTCGCCTTCGCATCGTCTTCGGCGCCATGTTCGTCCTCGGCATCCTGGTTTACTGGAAAATTAATCTGCTGGCCCGCGAACTCGCGCATCTCGTTCAGTTGACCCATGCCTCCGTCGAAAATCTCAAATCGGTGCAGGC
>Ga0210394_10008731_pt1 | contig 10349 bp, 8 predicted proteins | sample IncBWC12MmetaG_FD_160121 | JGI IMG/M metagenome (GOLD analysis project Ga0210394, IMG submission 160121) | Forest soil microbial communities from Barre Woods Harvard Forest LTER site, Petersham, Massachusetts, United States - Inc-BW-C-12-M | ecosystem: Environmental > Terrestrial > Soil >...
CGCGATGAAGCGGGCGAGCACCAGACCGTCTCGAATCTGAGCTGGCCCCTGGTCCTCGACATTACGGTCTATCCCAGCGGCAGCTTCACCACCGGCGTTTCGCAGGGCTACATCGAGGACATTCGTTCGCCCGACGGCAATCGGTTTGTGTCGGACTCCGGCCAATGGGGCGACACTTACCCTACCGGGGTCGGCCAGGCGGGCCAGCAGCGCTACTTTTCCCGCGACGGCGAGGACCACTGCTACAGCCGTGAACTCGATGCCGCTGGCGGCGTACTGACCACCATCGTCGACGGCAAGGGCTGTCACGCCGATTGACTCGCGCGAGCAAATCGCCAAAGCCCCGACGCCGCCGAACGCCAAGTACGTCGAAGGCCATTTCCCTCATTTAGAGGCGAAGTGACCTCCTGTTGTTCGAACTCAATCAAGGCTTTCGGAAGATGAACTGTAAACGAATCCTATCGGCAAGCCGCGTTGGCCGAATGGTTGTGCGCTGATGCGTGCGCACTCGGCACGCAGATCCCGATGGACTCTTGAACTCGAAAGCGGTCAAGAGTAGGTTACCGATCGCGCAATAAGCAAAAGACGCAAATCCCGTCTCAGGGAAGAAGAGCGCTGCGAAATGCCACCGGCCGCCTCTGGGGGATTCAAGCATTTGAAGGTGCCGACCACGGCCGCTGGTCTGTGCCTGATTCAAAGTCAAAGGCGGGAAGAAAAGCCGCCCTGAATCGAGGCCACGCGTCGACGCACGTTCTTCCATGGCGATTTCTGACTGTCCAGAGGGGGATTCATCATGAACGCTTGGGTTAGGAGGTGGTCGTTTTGCAACCTGGCGTCTGCGGCTCTGTTGCTGCTGGCAGGCGCCGTCGCCCAGGCTTCTCCCATCACGGAGAAGCTTTTGGACTGCTACGCGAGAACCGGGGTTCTATGTACCGAGACGCTGGAAAGCCCGCCGTGGACCTACATCGGCCATGACGAGCCTTCGCTGCTTTTCTACTCGGATCGAAAAGGGTCGGGAAACACAAACATCTACCGACTGACGCTGCCGAAGGATCCGCCACTGCCGCCCAAGCAAAATGGGCACGGGCCAACGTGGAACTTCCAACTGCACCCGGCGTTCTGGTTCGGGATGGCGGTGTGCGACGACCAGTCGGCCCCCAATCCCGGAGGGTCGCCGATCGCTGGCCCAAACATCAAATGCGTGCCGGACAACGACAGCAACATCTTCGACAGTCCCGACCCTGCGAGTGAAGACTATATCGGCCGGCATCCCGGCGTGGCGTTCATGGAGATGCAGTTCTATCCGCCGGGCTGGATCACCAGCAACAGTCCGACGCAATGGACTGCGGCGCTGAACATCGACAGCAGTTCTCAGAACCAGAACACAGGTCAGGGAAACAACTCGGCCTGCGGCGGCGCAATCGAATACGTCAACTTCGCCTTCATCCAACTCGACGGGATTCCGTTCCCACCCGGCTCACCCAGCCCGTTGGGCCCGTTGGTGTCGACGAACGCCAATACGCTGTTCATGAACCCCGGCGACGAGTTGCTCGTGACGCTTGCAGACACCGAACACGGGCTGAAAATCACGGTCCAGGATCTGACCAGTGGTCAGACGGGATTCATGGTAGCCAGTGCTGCCAACGGGTTCGCCGAGATCCTGTTCGACCCCAAAGGGACCGACTGTAATTTCGCGACGCACAACCTGCCCTATGACTTCCATCCGATGTACGCCACTTCGAGCGAGCACACCCGCGTCACCTGGGCGGCGCACTCCTACAACGTCGCCTTCTCGGATGAGGTCGGGCACTTCGAGTACTGCGATTCGGTGGTCGCCGAGGGAGGTGCGTGCACATCCGACCGGAAGCACGATCCGGCTGGAATCGACGATGGCTTCTGCTTCGACCCAGCCTTCGCCGCGTCGTTTGGGCTGGTTCCGATCGGAGGTTGCATCGATTCCGACGTCGATTTCGACGGTGTTCCTTACCGCGGGAACACTTGGCCAGGTACCTTCGAAAATCCGATGCTGGATTCCGAGCGGCACGCGCAGCCTGTGATATTCACCAGTCCCGTGTTCCTCAGCGACGAAGACAATCCGCGGAACTTCGACAGAGTGGCTTTCGAGGCCAATTTGCCCCGCATCGAGACCAACACCAATCCTCCGTGTCAGCGTCATCTTTCGAACCCCGCCGATCCCAGTCCCGGCGCCGGCTGCGTCAACCCTCCCGAGGGAGCCGAGTTCTACCCGATCTATACGACGCGGGTTGGAAAGAGCGGCTGTGTTTGGCAGCTGGGCGGCCCGCATCTGCCCGGAACGACGCAAGCTTTTGGCGGCACGTCGACGGCCGAATACGGTGACATCCAGGCCTCGTTCTACCCGGCGAGCAATGGAATACCACAGTACATTTATGAGAATTTCCACCGTACGCTGCCGTCGAATCCGTGTCCTGCATCGGTCGGATCGCGCGAATAGCGGCGACTCGCATTGCAATCGACACCGGGGCCGCCGTCGCGGCCCTGGTTGAGGCCTTCGCGAAGCACTGATAAAAGCCAGCCCGCGCCCGAGGCATTGAGAGACTCGGCCGCCGATGGTCTTACTTGCAGTAGACCTTCTCCACCGGCGGCAGCAACGTCGGTACCGTTGTGTCGGGGTAGCTGTATGCGCCATCGGTTCTACTGAAATGAAATCCAGCCCTGTCCCAGAAGTCCGGCCTTAGGACGTGATTTCATTGGCCTTTACCGACTGCTCGCACGTCTGGCAAGCGCTGTACCTCAGCAACAAAATTTGCGAGCAAAGGAGAGGTATTGTCCTTCCTCCACACGAGCGCCAACGTCAGAGGCATGTTCAAGTCCACGACAGGTAAGATGACAACAGATTCAGGGCACCGCCAGCGTGCCGTCGCAAGGACCCATCCCACGCCCATGCCGGTCGATACGAGACTCAGGATAGTCGGCTCGTTCACTCCCTCCTGAACGATGCGGGGAGATTTCAAACCGCCGCGATAACATTCGCGCATCATGCGGTCGTAGAACGCCGGGTTTGCCCGCCTTGGAAACCAGATGAACGGCGCATCCGTTAGGTCGCGCAGGCTGAGTTTCTTGAGTCTCGTGAGCGGATGCCCCTTGGGAGCAGCCAGTTCGACATGCTGTCTGGCCACGAGAAGTTGGTCCAATTCCGGGTCGGATTCGGGCATGAAATTGACGAACCCAGCATCCAAACGGCCGGATCTTATCGCCTCTAACTGCGCCAGACTCGCCTCTGGTTGAAGTTGCAGTTCGGCATCGGGTTGCTTCTCCCGGTATCGCCGGAAGGAATCCGGAACGACGCCGCGCCATGAGGCATTCTCAGTGAACCCGACACGCAGCGTGCCCGAACGCCCGCTCGCCACTCTGCCGGCGCGTACAGCCGCTTCGCTTAGTTCCTGAAGAACACGGCGCGCATCCTCCAGGAATAGTTTGCCGGCTGCAGTCAATTTCACGCCGCGCGGGAGGCGTTCGAATAGTTTGAAGCCGAGTTCCTCTTCCAAATCTTGAATCTGGCGGGAAAGCGCGGGCTGAGCCACGCGCAGCCTCCGCGAGGCGCGCCCGTAATGCTGCTCCTCGCCGATCGCAACGAAATATCTCAAGTGCCGCAACTCCATTCCGATACTTTATCGCGATTGGTCTGATAGTAAAGATGTCTTCGACGTAATGGAAACTCTCTGTCAAATTAGATCCATGAAGTGAAACGGCAGGAAGGACGCAAAAGCCAGACCGCCTCGGGAAAAGAGGCCGATTTCGAAGCGGGCAAAACGTTAGCGAATGGCTCCTATCCCGCCCGCTTTGGAACATGGCGACGCCGGGGCGCATCGCCGCAGTCATCTATGGCGCCGTCACTGATTGCACGAAGCGGCTGCGCTCCCTCGCCAGCGACGACGTGAAGCATCTCGTCGAGGCCCACCGGAAGTTGAGCGACGAAGACTACGAGAACACCCTGCGCGCCCAGTTCGCTTGAACCAGGTGTTCGAGTCCCAGTCGAAAGGAAACATTATGAAGACAACAACGAAGACAGACGCCATCACGACGATCACGACGCACTACATCGATGGAGCATTCGTCGAGTCCCACGGCCGCGAGACCATGGACATCATCAGTCCGACGACCGGCAAGCTGATAGGCCGCGCCACGCTAGGTGACCAGGAGGATACGCGGCGCGCGATCGCCGCGGCCAAGCGCGCATTCGTGACTTTCGGCCGGACGACGAAGGAAGAGCGTGCGAGCTATTTGCGGCAACTGTATGAGGCTGTCTCGGCGCGCATCGACGATTTAACAGCCGCGATGGTTGAGGAGTATGGCGGCGTCGTTCAGTTCGCCAGGCCCATTGTGCAGTCCGGAGCCAACGCCTTCCTAGCGGCCGAAAAGGGCCTCGAAGAGCTGCCGTGGACCAAAAGCTGGGGCAAGACGACCGTCACCTTGGAGCCAGTCGGCGTAGCCGGTCTGATTACCGCTTGGAACGCGAACGCGCTGTTCATTTGCCTCAAGCTTGCGTCGGCCGTCGGTGCTGGTTGTACGGTCGTCATCAAGCCCAGCGAGCTCAGCTCGTTGCAGACACAGGTGATGCTCGAATGTCTGAACGCGGCCAAACTCCCCAAGGGTATCTGCAACGTCGTGACCGGGCGCGGAGATGTCGTTGGCGCCGAGCTCGTCCGGAATCCTGACGTGGCCAAGATCTCGTTCACCGGTTCGGTTGCCGTTGGCGAGACGATCATGCGCGATGGCGCCGCGACGATGAAGCGCGTGACGCTCGAACTGGGCGGCAAATCGCCCACCATCCTTCTGGACGATGCCGCTCTCGACCAGGCGATTCCGTCCGCCCTGATCATGGCCTTTTTAAATAGCGGACAAGCCTGTGCTGCGGGGACGCGCCTCCTTGTGCCGAAGAGCCAGCTTGACGAAGTAAAGCGGGGCATACGAACTGCGATGCGCGTCTTTACAGTCGGCGATCCAGCGGATCCCAAGACCGCCATTGGACCCATGGTGTCGCAGAAACAGTACGAAAGTGTGCAGTCTTATATTCGTAAGGGTATCGAGGAAGGGGCGGAGGTTCTCGCCGGCGGGGAAGGTCATCCCGTAGGTTTCGAGTCGGGTTATTTTGTGAAGCCCACGGTGTTTGTCAATGTGCGGAACGATATGGCGATCGCTCAAGAAGAGATTTTCGGCCCCGTGCTGTGTGTTATCACTTATGACTCCGAGGATGAGGCGATCCGGATCGCCAACGACTCTAAGTATGGTCTGCACGCCGCGGTCCTCGGGACCGACCTCCAGCGCGCGCGTCGCGTGGCCTCACAAATACGCGCGGGGCGCGTCGTGATCAACGGCATGACCGACGATCCACAGGCACCCTGGGGAGGATTCAAATACTCCGGCGTCGGCCGTGAATACGGCCGATACGGGATCGAAGCGTTTGTCGAAACCCGAGCCGTCCTCGAGTCATAGGGAGACCAGTTCATGAGCAAACACGTCACCATCTCACCCGATGAAGCTGCGGATCGGCTCGCTATCCGCGAACTCGTCGAGGCCTATGCTCACTGCGCTGATCGTCGCGATGCCAAAGGTCAGATGTCCCTCTTTACCACAGACACCCACTTCGTGGTGTATATGAACGCCAAGGATCCGACACCCTCACAGGAACTACATTCACGCGAGGCGCTCGCTCCGGTGTTCGCAGACCTGAACAAATATGCCGCCACCACGCACTTCGTCGGCCAGAGCACAATCTTCGGCCTGACGGGCGATCGCGCCAACGGGGAAGCCTACTGCCTCGCACATCACCTTACGGTACTCGATGGAGAGCGAAGCTTGATGCTCGCTTCGCTCCGCTACCTCGACACGTTCGTGAAGATCGACGGCGCGTGGCTGTTTGCGGAGCGCCTGCTCTACGTCGATTGGATGGAGCAGCGCGCACTTTCATGACAACGACTAACCTGGCGGCTTCAATAAGCGCCTTTGCAGCGCCTCGGGGTCGTGCATGAACGTTGCGGCAGCGGGCCAAAAGCGCCTGGTAATCGTGGGCGCGACAGGAATGGTCGGCGGATACGCCCTTCGCGACGCGCTAGAGCACCCGGCCGTCGGACGTGTGACGTCTATCGGGCGCAGGAAGCTCGGCATCTCCCATCCCAAGCTGACCGAGGTTCTGCATCGAGACTTCGCGGGCTGTTCTGCACTCGCGCAGACGCTCTCGGATCAGGACGCGGCGGTGTTTTGCCTGGGCGCGTACACCGGGTCGGTCTCGGACTCGGAACTCCGCACGATAACCGTGGACTATACGGTCGAGTTCGCGCGAGTTCTCAGCGGCAGTAGCCCCGGCGCGGCGTTCTCATTCTTGAGCGGGAGCGGCGCCGACCCGACGGGACGAAGCCGGATGCTCTTCGCACGCTACAAGGGAGAGGCCGAGAAGGCGCTGCTCGCGGCGGGTTTCCCTAACATTTACCTCTTCCGGCCCGCGTACATCTACCCCGTGGAGCCGCGCAAGGAACCGAATTTCAGCTACCGCCTCTTGCGAACGATCTACCCCGCGTTTCGGGCGCTCTTCCCGAACCAGGTGATTCGGGCCGACGACTTGGCCCGCGCCATGGTGGATGTCGTCGTAAGCGAAACGAGGCAACGTGGGGGCCCGGTTTTCGAGAACCGTGACATCCGAGCCATGGTCGAGTCGCTGCAACCTCTACGGCAGTAGTTCAGCGAGAGGGCGCGTTCGAGCGGCAGACGCGCGCTTTTTCCGCGGTCTGAGCGGTGCAGCCAGCCCCTAACTCAACGCATTAAGTTAGGGGCTTGCCCCCGTGGGGACCGTTTCTCGTCGTGAGGCAGTGGCGTTTCAGAACTCGTAGGCAACACCGCCGCTGAAGAACCGGCCTACGGCGCCGGCGGTTTCCAACGTGCTCCAGAAGCCACCGCCGCCGCCTCCGTATGTGGAAGCGTCGATCGAGGGATCGCGGTCGAACAGGTTTCTAATCACCGCGTGAGCCGACCAGTGCTTGCTGATCCGGTATGACCCGTACAGGTCGAAATCGGTCCAGGAGGCCACGTAACACAGGTTCTGCGGGAAGGTCACGAATGGCGGCGCTAGCGCGTAGGTCAAACTGACCCCTGACGGCGGACCCTGGCACGGAGTCGGCTGACCGAAGGACGGATCGTTCGTGCTCCAACGTCCGACGTAGTTCGCCGTCAGCGCGACTTCCGCGGGCCCCTTGTCCCAGGTCACGGTCATCTGCGCCCGATTCTTCGGATTTCCGGTGTTACCCGACACACCCGACGGACCCTGCGTGCCGGCAAGCTCGTACGTAACGCCCTGCAGCGTCGTCAGGTCGTACTTGAATTGGTGGCTGGCAGTCAGGTCAGCTTGAAAGCGACCGTAGTCGCTGAGATCGAATTTAACTCGGAACTCTAAATCGAACCCGGTAATCCTCGTCGACGACGCATTCACATAGGGGAATTCCTTGAAAAGGATCAAGCCGGCCGGGGTTTGTTGGTTGCCGGCCGGGGCACCGGTACTGCCATTGACCGCTGGCAGCAACGCGGTACTGCCTCGCACGAATTGGCCGAAGGCCGACAGCCCGCCCAGCTCGAACGGAGACCAGATCTGATCCTTGATCCGGTACTCGAAGTAGTCGACCGATGTGTAGAGCCACCGGGTCGGCTCAAGAATGAAGCCCAGCGTCCAGTTGTCCGAGCGCTCAGGCGCCAAGGTCTTCGTCGAACCCTGGAAGCCAAGCGGGATGATGCCGCACTGGCTCGGAAAGTAGTAATTCAGGCCCGGGATGTTGGTTGGCGTGCCGGTCGCATTCTGCGGGCACAGCACCGGATCGGGGATAGCGCTGGCACCAAACAACGCGCCCGAGACCCCTGCCTCTGCCGCGGACGGCAGCCGGTAGCCCTCGGACCATGTGCCTCGTAGAGTCATGATGTCGATCGGGCTCGCCTTGAATCCGAAGTGCGGCTTGATCGCGTTGCCGTTGGACCCGTAGTCGGTCCACTCGTGATCGGCGCGCACAGCAGCGTCAAACTCCAGCCGCTTCAACACCTGGGCGTCGAACTCGACGAACACGCCGGCATCGTTCTGATGTCCGATTGCAAACCCGGTAGTGCCGCCTTGCTCGCCCGCGACGACGCTTGGCGCGTCCTTGGCGTTCTGGTTCTTGTGATAGACCTCCGCCCCGATCGCGGTCGCCAGCGGCCCACCCCACAGTTGCAGCAGGTCACGCTGACCCTTCACGTTGACGAAGTCGAGCAGGTCCGACGCGCCGTAGAACTCGGGCGGAGCGATGAAGTCGTAAGTCGACTGCGAGTTTGTGCCGGCAAGCTGGCCGACGTGGTACGTGCCGTTGTTCAGCGCCTTCTGCAGGTTCGGGTAATTCAGAAAGTTGAGGGCGGTTTCGTCCGTATGGACGTAGGTCATGCCGAGCGCGGCATTCAGGTCCCACCCAAAGGCCGAGCCCTGCAGGCTCTCGATGAACCGGTAGTTGGTCGAAGCGTAGCGATACTCCGGATTGCCCACATCCCCATAGGTGTAGATCAGCGGGGCCGGCGCACCGTACGGATTGCCCGGATAGTTGGCCGGGAGCGTGATGATGTAAGGGCTGCCCGGGGGCGGTTGCGGCGGGACCAGGCCGGTGTTGAGCCTGACGACTCCCGCCGGGTAGTTCGACACGAAGACGTTGTACGGGAAGGGCGGATTGACCTGTTGGGCGCGGCTGTACCACACGGAAAACTCCGTAGCGCTTTCCCAGCTCCCCGGAAGCTTGGCCGTGAATTTGGAGGTGAGGTCGATGTTCTCGGTGTTCGGCTGGATTTCTTGACCGCTGAACAGGAAACCGCACTGCCCCGCCGCCTGCCTCGCCTGTGAGCAGCCGGGCAGCCACGTGAATTGGGCCGGGTTGTTCGGATTCTGGATGACACCCGTGTTGCTCTGGAGGCCCCCCGCAAATGTCCCGCCGTTGGCCGCGTTCGGAACACCGGGGGTGACATCGATCCCGCCGAGCTTCACCCAGTTCTTCGGATCGTTCGAGTTCCACAGCCCGTGGCGGTTCGCCGCGAAGATTGCGTCCTGCTTGCGGTACTCGAGTGCCACGTAGCCGTTGCGGCCGTCCGCCTCGAGGTCGCCGAGTCCGTACAGCCCGGTGACGTGCGCGGTGCCGCCGTCGCCGCGCTGCGTCTGGCCGTACTCGCCCGAGACGCGCAGGCCGCTGAAGGTCTTCTTCAGGATGATGTTGACCACGCCCGCGATCGCGTCGGAGCCGTACAGCGCCGAGGCGCCGTCCCTCAGGATCTCGACGTGGTCGATCGCCTCCAGCGGCAAGTTCGACACGTCGACGAAGTTGCGCTGATCGTCATCGGACAGCGAGTAGGGCGCCGTCCGGTGGCCATCGATCAGCACCAGCGTGTCGCCGACGGCCAGTCCGCGCAAGGCAATGCCGCTCGCGCCACCCGCGAACGCGAAGTTGAAAGACTGCGACAGACTCCCGGCGCCGTTCGCAGCCACGTTGCGCAGAACGTCCGAGACGGACGTGTATCCCGATCGCTTCAGATCGTCGGACGAGATGATCTGCACCGGGCTCGGAGTCTCGGCGTCGGTCCGGCGGATCGCCGAGCCGGTGACTTCGATCTTTTCGATCGGAGTCGCCTCGGCCGTCGGTGCCTGCGCATAGGCGCAGTCGGGAATCAGGGCAACCGTGAGGATCGACAGGCCGACCCTCAGGGCGCACCCCAGGCTTGGATTTCGGTACATACACCCTCCCCCAGTCAGATGTGGCCGGCGCTGCTTGCCAATGGCCGGCAGAGGCTTGCTGCTTGTGCAAGACGCTTCAACGACGTAGAGCGGGTAGCAATGCGGAAATGCGTTCGCCGACCGTTTGTCGCCTTATCAGACGGGCCACCTTGATCGGCACACCAATGGCGGGGTTCACCTCCAAATTAACCTATGACATGAGGATGGTTATAACTGTGCGGGACATTGCCGACCCCATCGGAGAAATGCTTGGTGACGGCATAAGAACCCGAGTACTGGTTCGAGGCCAAGAGCTCAACCAGCTTGAGCAGGATTACGAGCTCTGGTGTCGGTCTTGACCAGTACGGTGACCGCTTAGAGCGAAGTGAGCTCCCCCTCGCCCGCTTTCCATGGGACGCCGTCGCTTCTTCTGACGAAACGGGACAGATGAAAGCTCGAGAGCTTCACCTGTTCCGCTGCTGACCGCCAAGTTGAGTGAGATCTCAATTGAGGCGCTGAGGTAAATGGCTCTCGAAATACTCTCGTCCAATACCGCCAAACGGCTACACGACTGACGCCGGCGTCGTACAAAGCCACCGGAATACCG
>Ga0210394_10008733_pt1 | contig 10349 bp, 11 predicted proteins | sample IncBWC12MmetaG_FD_160121 | JGI IMG/M metagenome (GOLD analysis project Ga0210394, IMG submission 160121) | Forest soil microbial communities from Barre Woods Harvard Forest LTER site, Petersham, Massachusetts, United States - Inc-BW-C-12-M | ecosystem: Environmental > Terrestrial > Soil >...
GTTGTGTCCAATGGCGTCCACAATGAGGTTATCGTTGACACAGCCCCCGCGGAAACAGTCCCCGCCGAGACTGTTCCCACCGAGACCGCCCCGGCTGAGACGGTCCTCGCCGAGACGGTTGCTCTAAGCCCCGAGGCAAGGGAGTTCCCGCGCAGCACGCTCTCGGAATGGGTAATCACCATTCTGCTGTTGCTGTTCCTGACTACCTTCCTGGTCCAGGCGTTTGTGATTCCCACCGGCTCCATGGAAGACACGCTGCTGATCGGCGATCACTTGCTGGTGGACAAGCTGGCTTACGCGCCCGCGGGTCCCATCAGCAAGTACATTCTGCCGTACACAGAGGTCAAGCGCGGCGACATCATCGTGTTTCGCTACCCCACCGACATCCAGCAAACCTTCGTGAAGCGCTGCATGGGTATTCCCGGCGACCGAATCCACATCGTCAACAAACAGGTGTTCATCAACGATAAGCCGCTGGTGGAACCGTATAAATACAATAAAACCGATTACATCGATTCCTATCGCGACAACTTCCCCGGTGAACCCAACGTCACGCTGGAGCATGGCGCGATCGAGATGCTCCAGAACAATGTGGAGAACGGCGAGGTGGTGGTGCCTCCCGGCAGCTATTTCGCCATGGGCGACAACCGCGATTCCTCCTGGGACAGCCGCTACTGGGGATTCGTGCCGCGGCAGAATATCATCGGCAAACCGCTCATTATCTACTGGTCCTACGACCGCCCCAGCGATCAATTGAACTCCAATTCCGTCACCTTTCCGCAGATGCTCGATCTGGTGGAGCACTGGTTCAGCAAGACCCGGTGGCGCCGCGAGTTTATGCTGATTCACGGATACCCTGTCCAATAAATATGGCCAAGACTCCCAACCAGGTCGGCGATGTCGTCAGCGCGGTGGCGCAGGTCGCGGGATACAACCCCGTATACAAGAAGTCTCCCAACGCAGTCCGCGATTTCATCAGTGAGTGGACCATCAATATTCTGATTCTTCTGTTTGGCACCGCCACGCTGGTGCAAGCGTTCATTGTGCCGACTCCCTCCATGGACACCACCGTCATGGTGGGCGACCACCTGTTGGTCGACAAGCTGTCTTACGCCCCTGCCGGTCCGATCAGCCGCTACCTGCTGCCCTACACCGATGTGAAGCGCGGCGACATTATTGTGTTCCGCTACCCGGTGGACATCTCCGAGAACTACGTCAAGCGGGTGATGGGCGTGCCGGGCGATCACATCCATCTGGAAGAGAAGGCGGTGGTGCTGAACGGCAAGAAACTGGTGGAGCCGTACGCACGCCACGTGCGGTCCTTCCTGGTTCCGTACGCGGACAATTTCCCGTCGATTCCGCCCGGCCCCGACGTCTCCTACCGCGAGCGGGAACGCGCCCAGGGGATGTTTTCCGAGAACGTGGTCAACGGCGAACTGGTGGTGCCGGATGGGTTCTACTTCGCCATGGGCGACAACCGCGACGACTCCTCCGACAGCCGCTATTGGGGATTGGTGCCGCGGGAGAACATCATCGGCAAGCCTCTGTTGATTTTCTGGTCCTACGACGCGCAAACCGAGGACCTGGTCGGGTTCACTATCAATCACTTCCTGGACCTGGCCAGGAACTTCTTCGTGAAGACCCGCTGGGATCGCGAGCTCAAGCTGGTGCGCGGCTATCCCGTCCAGTAAATGAGTCCGTAAATGAGTGCCCCGTACGGCTTGATTCTCGCCGGTGGGCGCGGGACGCGCTTCTGGCCGCGCAGCCGCCGGGCATCGGCCAAACAAGTCCTGACATTTTTTGGGCGACGGTCGCTGATTCAGCAGACCGTGGATCGCCTCGGTCCCGTCATCGCTCCAGAACGGATCTGGATTCTGACCAACGGCCATCTGCGCGACACCATCGTGCGGCAGCTTCCCGAGGTCCCTGCGCGGCAGATTCTGGCGGAGCCGGCTCAACGCAATACAGCCCCAGCAATCGGTCTGGCGGCCCACATTCTGGAATCGCTCGATCCCGGCGCGGTCATGGGCGTGTTTCCCGCGGACCACGTGATCGGCGATGCGCGCGCGTACCGGCGTCTGCTGCGGCCCGCGATCCGGTCGGCAAGAGAAGGCAATATCGTGGTCCTGGGAATTCAGCCTCGATGGGCGGAGACAGGCTACGGCTACATCGAATTTCCGCGCGGCGGCTCTATAGATAAAGTGCAGGCTGGCTCGTTGGAGCCTAAGCGGGTGCTGCGCTTCCGCGAGAAGCCGGATGCGGCGGCCGCGGCGCGATTCGTGCGCAACGGTAACTTCTACTGGAATGCGGGCATGTTTTTCTGGCGGGCTTCCGTGCTGCTGGACGCGCTACGCAAGTTTCTGCCGGCGACCGCCGGGCTCCTGGACAGTCTGCCTGCGTTCGGTTCGCGCGGTTTTGCGAAACGCGTCGCCGAAATCTTCCCGCAATGCGAAAACATTTCGATCGATTACGCGGTGCTGGAGAAATCGCCCGGCGTGGTTGGTTTAGCCGCCGGCGATATCGGCTGGAACGACGTGGGGAGCTGGAACGCGGTGTATGAGCTGGGCCGCCGCGATGCTCACGGCAACGTTCTGCTCGGCGACACTCTGGTGGAGGACTCCAAGGGCATGTATGTCGATTCCCACGGCAAGCTGGTGGCATTGCTGGGCGTCGAGGATCTGATCGTGGTGGATACGCCGGATGCGCTGCTGATCGCGGATCGCAGCCGCGCGCAACAGGTGGGGGATCTGGTTAAACGTCTGGAGAAGGCGGGGCGGGAAGATCTGCTGTAGACCACCGCGCTCCTTCACATTTTGGGGCAATCCCCGGTCCTTCGTCCATTCTGGTGCCCCGTTTCCGGTTTTCCTGAACGCCGATTTTCGCGTACCTTCAAGGCATGGATCTACACCTCACCAATCCCGATCTTCAGGCGAAGCTCGACCGCTGGGTAACGGAAACCGGCAGCGGCCCCAACCAGCTGATTGAGGAGGCCATGGCCGGTTATTTCGATGAGCTTGCCCGCACCCGCGAAATGCTCAACAGCCGCTATGACGACCTGAAAAGCGGCAGGGTGAAACCCATTTCCCGTGACGAACTTGTTGCCCATTTCCGTGAAAAGAGCGCCGCCGCCTGCCGGACGCCGTCCGGCGAATGATCTCCTATGACTTCCACCCGATGACTTTCACCCGTAAGTCCGTCGCGACCTTGACGAGATTTTGGGACTTCATCGGTGCGGATAATCCCGAAGCCGCCGACCGGCTGATTGCGGAAATAGTTGACGCTATGGATTTTACGCGCCGCCGCGCCCCACCGTTGGGTCAACAAGCGGCAACAAGCCATCAAATGAAGTTGACAACTGACAACATACGCTTTACGGTGTATTCTGATGATTAGGAGCTTCAAGCATCGCGGCCTGAAACGGCTCTTTGAACGCGACGACCGCAGCGGGATACGTCCTGATCTGGTGGACATGGTTCAGGAAATGTTGACCGCGCTTGATGATGCAGTGACCCGCAGGAACTAAACCTTCCCGGTTATCGTTTGCACCCACTCAAAGGCGACTTGAAAGGGTTCTGGTCCGTGACGGTACGGGCCAACTGACGCATTATTTTTCGTTTTGATGGAACGGACGCCTCGGACGTTAAACTGATCGACTACCACTAGGAAAAGGAGAAAACCATGCCCATGAAAAACCCCGCCCATCCCGGACGCATCGTAAGAAGCGCCTGCCTTGAGCCGTTAGGATTGTCGATTACGGAAGGCGCAAGAATTCTCGGCGTCACTCGGCAGACCCTTACAAAAATCGTCAACGGCAAGTCCGGCATCAGCGCCGAAATGGCTATTCGACTAGCGAAGGCCTTCGGCAGCACCGCAGAACTGTGGGTGCGCATGCAGGCGAGCTACGATCTTGCACAGGCTCGGAAGGACGAGAGCAAGATCAAGGTCCAGCGTCAACACGTGCCGCAAGAGCTGCACGCGTGAATTGAGGCCATTCCACCGGCTAGGCGACGCGGCACGCCGCCGAAAATAGTTAGCCTCGCTCCATTTTAAACGCCTCTCGGACACCTGCCGAGCAGCGGTTGTTCGGGACCGCCTCCAGCCAAAGAACTTGTCTCGAAAAGGGTAGCCTCTGAGAAGCGACCTTCCCTGCTGCCCCGCCGCTTCTCAAGAAGGAAAGGTCTCGAAACAAACGCGGAAGGCTGGGAACAGAGGGCTCGTGCGTCTCACAATTCAGTTCCGCAATAGAGGGCATGTCGCGCTTCAGAACCTGGATCCTACTTTTGCTCGGGCTTTTGATCCAGCAAGGCCCGGAAAGCTCCTTCTTCGATGGCGATCTCGGTCTTATAACCTTCGGGATCGATGAAGGGATTGGGTCCGCCCTTCGCGAGCTTTGCATATTTCTCAGTCAGGTTGTACATGGCCGGGTGCGAACCGAGCGGCACGTCGCACGCCAGGCTGCGGCTGACGCGGAAGCCCTGCTCATACTCGGCGATAAGAGCGGGATTGCTGAGAAGCTGCTGCGCCGTCCCGTTGAATCCCATGCTGCCGATGATCACGACGTCGTAAGACTTGCCGGAATCCTGCACCTTCAGGCTCCAGGTAGTGTCGCCATGGGTGTGCCCGGGCGTCAGGTGCGCCACCAGAGTGGTTCCGCCAAGCGTTACTTGTTCGCCGTCATGAAGCACGCGGTCGATCGGATGCGGCTTGCCGCCGGGCTTCATGTTCTGGAGCGCGGGAACGTCCTCCGCCATGGCCATCACCTGGGCGCCGGTAAGCTCCTTCACCATGGCGTCGCCCTCCTGATGGTCGGCGTGGGCGTGGCTGCCGAGAAGGATCTTGGTATCGGAGAATTTGAAGCCCAGATCCTCGATGGACTTGCGGATCACCGGGACATTGACTTCGTAGGTGCTGTCGATCAGGATGTTCCCCGCCGGCGTCACCACCAGAAAGGAGCCCAGCGATTCGGTGCCCACAAAGTACATGTTGCCGATGATCTTGTGGGGCGGAAATTGCTTGGTCTGCTGCTCCTTGGTTCCGATATTGCGATTGAATAATTCCCGAGTGGTCCAGACTTTGGTCTGCGCCCAGACCAGCGTGGCGCTGATTGTAGCGGTGGCAATCCAGGGAAGCATCTTGGGCGTGTGCATCATGGCCACAGAATATCATTTCCGGGGAACCCGCCCGCGCAACGGAGCCTCGGGCGGCCCTGCGCGGGCGCTATTTCCTGAAGATCTCGTGCTTCAGCTCCGGCCAGAACTCCAGCAGAATGTTAAACGCGCTATCGCTGACGATCTGAAAGGCGAATTTTTCTCCCGTTTCGCCCACGGACCGCTCCGTGGCCGGATAGTACAGGTTCGAGATTCCCGCGGCGAGGCCGTTCCCGAGGATTTCCGAGTAGTTGAACCGATTCGTGCCCCTGTCCGTGCGAGTGATCAGAACGCGGCTCAGAGCGTAATCGATGCGGTGCCACTTGGTCCCGCTCCCCTTGCGAAAATAGCGCGGATCTTCGTGGAACAAGACGGGCAGGATCGCCTCGGTGAGGTAGTTGCCGATTACCTGGTCCCCATACGCCGCTCCAAAACGCTTGCCGTACGCCTTGCCACCCTGGCCCCAGGTCGGAAAGTCGTCCTGCCATTGGGCGATTCCCGCATAGAAGGCCGCCAGCACGACGGTGAATGGGTCGGTGGTATCTTTGGTTGCCAGCCTGAATTTTTGGGCAGTCGAGAGCGGCTCTTCCGAGGGGGCTGTCCGCGGGACGGTCTTGTTATTCGGAATGACGCCGAAGATGCGGCCCTCCGGTTCGTCCGCGGCCACTGGCGGCGCGGCTTGCCGGTCGCCTTCCGGCGTGGCGATGTCTTGACCGATAAGGAGCGAGGCTCCGCACATCAGGGTGCAGAACACTGAAAGTTTCACGCAGGGGCCACCGTCTAACAAGATCCGCCTTATCTACTAAGTAACGTCTTCCGCCGCGTTCGGATTACAATTTTCTTCGGCCGCAATAGGGGAATGTGCCAAATGGCCATTCGGCAGATGCGAGAAGCTAGAATGAACCTAGATGGCCGACTACCTACCTTTCGACGATAGCACGCAGCTTGCACGTAAGATCGACAGATATCCTCTCAGCTTTACGCGCAATCCATCCGCGCCGCTGATTCATCGCCCTCTGACTTTGACCGAGAAGACCGGCCCGACAGGCCTCGTTCGCAGGTTGAATGCCGGCCCTCTCGACCTTTCCCGCGCCGCTCCGAATGGACCGCAAGCCGTGGGGCAACTCATTTCCGTTTTCGGAAACGTCACGGATGAAGACGGCTCGCCGATTGCAAATGCCGTGGTCGAATTATGGCAGGCGAATTCCGCCGGCAGGTATATTCACGAGATGGATCGCACCAACGCGCCGGTGGATCCCAACTTCACGGGGCAGGGAAGGCTGGTCACCGACGCAGACGGCCAATTCAAATTTTTCTCCATCAAGCCGGGCGCGTATCCGGTGCTGGAATCGGGCTGGTGGTGGCGTCCGCCGCACATCCATTTCTCGATTCTGGGCCCCAACTGGATGAACCGCTTCGTGACCCAGATCTTTTTCCCTGGCGAGCCGCTGAACGAAACCGATCTACTGCTCAATGCGGCCCACGATCGGGATGTGCGGGAGCGTTTGATCTTCAAATTCGACTCCACCAGCATGGGCGCGGTGAACGCGATCAGCTTCCGGCAGGATTTCGTGCTGCGCGGACACCGGCGCACGCCGCAGCTAGACTGACACAAGAGCTTAAGACATGATCACGTCGCCTTTCGGAACCATCGGTCCCTACTTTCCGTACGATTTCGTGGACGGCTGCGAAGACCTGACGCAGTGCGACGGCCACACCGCGCGAGGCTGTCACCTTCTGATCGGCGGGCGAGTCCTTGAAGAAGGCCATCGCCCCACCCGCAACACCATCCTTGAAATCTGGCAGCCGGACGCGAACGGCATCTTCCGTCATCCGCTCGATCCGCGCTGCGCCCAAGCCGATCCGGGGTTCGGCGGGTGGGGCCGCGCCCGCACGGATGCCCAAGGCAATTACCGCTTCCGCACCGTGCTTCCCGGGGCCTACATGGACGAGGACGGCGCGCCGCGCTGCCCCCATATCGACGTCATGATCCTGGCGATTGGGCTGACCCGGCGACTGGTCACCACCATCTTCTTCGCGGATGAGCCTGGCGCTGTCGACGATCCCGTACTGCGATGCGTACCGGAGGCCGCTCGGCCGCGCCTGTTCGCCGTGCGCGATCCATCGCTGGATGCGGAGGGTCTCGCGGCGTATCGCTTCGACTTGATCCTGCGCGGAGAGGATGAGACGCCGTTTTTTCTGGATTAGAATCGGACTATGGAGCTGCACGTTGCAATGCCGCCGCTATCCGTCCTCGTGATTCCGGATGGGAGAGAGTACTCCGAAGACGCATACCTCCAGTTTTGCGAGGCCAATCCCGATCTGCTCGTCGAGCGGAACGCGGAGGGAGAGATTATTATCGTGCCTCCGGCTGGTGGTGAATCGGACTATCGCAATGCCGAGGCAATCGCCTCGTTGCAGCGATGGGGGAAGAAGGATGGTCGTGGAAAGTGGTTCGGGTCGAGCGTCCAGTTTTTTCTTCCTGACGGCTCCGCCTTTTCCCCGGATGCGGCTTGGGTTTCAAACGATTCGCTGAATCGCCTTACCCACCAGCAGCGCAAAGAATTCCTGCGGCTGTGTCCCGAATTCGTAATTGAAGTGCGGTCCCCGAGCGACGGGCTCAAAAGAGCGAAGGCCAAGATGGAACGGTGGATTGCCAACGGCGTTCAGCTCGCCTGGCTGATCGATGGCGATGCCGAGACGGTCTACATCTACCAAAAAGACCAGCCGGTGGAAAAGCGGAAGGGCATTCTGAAGTTGGCGGGCAAGGGCCCGGTCAAGGGCTTCACGCTTCAGTTGCGGACCATCTGGGACGGGCTTAAGAAGTAGCTGCGCATCCCCCCTCACCGTCGCGGTTCTGTTACCGAAGCGCGCGCGTCAGCAAGTGGACATTCGCGGGTAGTGATAACGCTGTGTTTCCCGCGCCGCCGCGTTGATATACTTGCGTACTATGCGATTCACCTGGACCCTGCTCCTGGCGGCAGCGCTGCCATCGCTCCTCGCGCAAACCCTTTTCGGCCAAGCCAAGAAAGACAACGGCGCGGACTGGCCGATGTTCAATCGCGACCTGGCCGGCACGCGCTATTCCCCGCTCACCCAGATCAACACCGGCAACGTCGCCACGCTCACGAAGGCCTGGACCTACCGCTTCAACCGCGAGGGCAAGCAGATTCACGGCGACAGCCCCAGCGAGCTCTACCAGGAAATCACGCCCATCGTGGTCAACGACGTGATGTACTTGCCCGCGGGCGATCGAGTGGTCGCGCTGGAACCGGAAACGGGCAAGGAGCTGTGGACCTATGAGGTGCAGGGGGCGCTTGCATCCTTCCGCGGCGTCGCGTATTGGCCCGGGGATCGCAACAATCCTCCGCGCATCATCTTCACCACCGGACGCAAGATGATGGCGTTGAACGCGAAGACCGGCAAGGTGGACCCCGGATTCGGCAAGGAAGGCTCGGTGGAGCTGACCGTGCCCTACGACGGCGCGCCCACCATCTTCAAGAACATGCTGCTGATCGGGACCAACTTTTACGGCCCCGGTGAGCGCCACATCGCCCCGCAGCTGGATCTGGCGGTGGGCCAAATCCCCGAGTCGCACGGCTACGACGTCCGCACCGGAAAAGAGCTCTGGACCTTCCACACCTTCCCGAAACCCGGCGAAATCGGCCACGATACCTGGGGCAAGGACTTCGAGGGCAACGACAGCTCGCAGAACCGCACCGGCAACAATGTCTGGGCTTTCGCCTTGACCGTCGACGAAGAGCACGGCATCGTCTATGAGCCCGTCAGCGGCCCCGGCGCGAATTATTATGGAGGCGACCGCCCCGGAGCGAATCTCTTTGGAAACACCACGGTCGCGCTTGACGTGGAAACCGGAAAGATGAAGTGGTATTTCCAGAACGTCCGGCATGAGCTGTGGGATTACAATCTGCCGCCCGCTCCAGGGTTGATCGACATCGTCAAGGACGGCAAGAAAATTCAAGCGCTGGCGCAGGTGGGCAAATCGGGCTTCATGTACATTCTTGACCGGGTCACCGGCAAGCCCGTGTTTCCTGTCGTTGAAACGCCTGTTGCCAAGAGCGATGTCCCCGGCGAGGTCAGCTTTCCCACGCAGCCGATTCCGGTGAAGCCTCCGCCGATTTCGCGCGTCAGCTTCACGCGCGACGACATCGTCACTGCGGCCGACACCACGCCCGAGCATGCCAAAGCCTGCCTGGATCTCTGGGACCGCTTCGGGGGCCTGTACAACGGCGGCCCCTTCACTCCGTTCCCGTTTCACTCCGAGAACGCCAAGCCCGGCATCATCTTCCCGGGCACAACCGGCGGCGCGAATTGGGGAGGCACGGCCACCGACCCCAAGCTGGGCTACATTTTCGTCAATACGCATGACAGCCCGCTGGTGGGTTGGATGGAGAAGAATCCGAAGTATACGCCGGGCAACAAGGAGGGCATCGAGCCGTACACGCACACCAGCCCGCAAGGCCTGGGCGGATTCAACGCGCAGGCGCGGGATGCCAACGGCCGCGTGATCGGCAACTGGCCGTGCTACAAACCACCATGGGGAAGCCTGATGGCGGTGAACGCGAGCACCGGCGAATTCGCGTGGAAGGTCCCGCTGGGCATCACCGAATCGCTGCCCGAGGGCAAGCAGAACACCGGTGCCAGCAACCTCGCGGGTCCCATTGCAACCGCGGGCGGCCTGGTTTTCATCGGCGCAACCAACGACAACCGCTTCCGTGCGTTCGATTCGAAGACCGGCAAGGAGCTGTGGGTGACGAAGCTCGACTACACGGCGACCGCCGTGCCCATGACGTATCAGGGCAAGAATGTGAAGCAATACGTGGCCATCGTCGCGGCAGTGGGGGGTGGGGGCGGACGCGGCGCGGCTCCGCCCGCGGGCGGGCCGGTTAGTGGGCAGGGATTGGTGGTGTTCGCTCTGCCGTAGAGAGGGAGGCTCGGCCTTGATGCTCACCTAATCGCATGGCAGATCCCGCCTCCATCACGATCTCAGTGCTTGCGCTCGCTGTCTCCTCAACAACGGCATGGCTCACTCTTTTCCGCCGCGGCAGCGTCAGGATGACTCAACCAACCGTTATTTTCTTCGGGCCAGATACCCCCACAACAAGCGACGAGAGCCCGCTTCCAAAGGTGTATCTACGCACCCTTCTGTTTTCAACATCAAAGCGTGGACGCGTAATTGAG
>Ga0210394_10008734_pt1 | contig 10348 bp, 8 predicted proteins | sample IncBWC12MmetaG_FD_160121 | JGI IMG/M metagenome (GOLD analysis project Ga0210394, IMG submission 160121) | Forest soil microbial communities from Barre Woods Harvard Forest LTER site, Petersham, Massachusetts, United States - Inc-BW-C-12-M | ecosystem: Environmental > Terrestrial > Soil >...
CGACAGTGTCGCTCAGTCCTCGGGTTCGCCGGACTGCAACGGCGGCAACGTACCGGGCAGCGGCAATCTGCCGGTCGCATGCGATGACGGCGGCTACGACAATGCGTACAGCGTCGACCTGAAGTTTGAGACGGGGCCGATCTACATCACGGCCGCCTACGAACTTCACAAGTCGGTGAACCGCAACAGCGACGGCGTCGGTTCCAACAATCCTTACTACAACTACCTGCTGGGGCTCGGCGACGGCGGATCGCCGCTGCTCAACTGGGGCGCGTTCGACGCATTCGCGGCGGAGTACCCGCAGGCGGCGCCCTTCGGAACTCCGGAGTACACCAACGATGTGGCGAACGAGTCGGCGTTCAAGGTGGGCATGCAGTACACCTTCGATTTCGGGCTGCAGGCCAGCGGAATCTACGAGTACATGAAGCGGGACTTGCCCGCGGCGTACCAGTTCCAGAACGAGCGGCAGAGAAACGGCTTGTGGTTTGCGCTTTCGCAGGACTTCTCGGCGAAGGACAACTTGAGCGCCGGCTGGGCGCATGCCGGACGGACCCCGGGCGATCCGGGCGGGCAGCACAACTACAATCCGACGACCAGCAACAACTTCGCGAACATGTACACCATCGCGTGGAAACACAAGTTCGACAAGAACCTCTACTGGTACATCGATGCGGCGGACACGGTCAACAGCACCAACGCGCACTATGATCTGGGTGCCGGCGGCCGCGGAGTGACCACGGACTGCCATGACGGCACGACTCAACCGTTCATCGACTACAGCAGCGCCGGACCGACCACTTGGGGCGGCTGCCACGAGATCGGGTTCTCCACCGGCTTGCATTACACGTTCTGAACCAAGGGCTGCCGTGGGCCTTGGGAATATTTTGTACGGCGAGGCCGGGGGTGCAATCGCACCCCCGGCCGCTTCCCTAGAAGAATCGGTCGTAGCGTGACTACTTACGCTCCATGGGCGGACGTCTTTGAAGATAGCGATCATCGGAGTCGGTGCGATCGGCGGTTACGTCGGGATACGGCTTGCGCTGGCCGGAGAAGACGTGACCTTCATCGCACGCGGAGCCAATCTGGAGGCGCTTCGTAGCCGCGGCATCCGGCTGGTGACGGCCGACGGCGTCGAGCACACCGTATCGCAAGTCAAGGCGACCGACGACTATGCGGCCGCCGGGCCGCAGGACATGGTCATCCTCGCGATGAAGGCGCATCAGGTCGAGGCGGTCGCGCCCGAGGTGCCGAAGCTGTTCGGTCCCGGCACCGTCGTCGTGCCCATGCAAAACGGAATTCCTTATTGGTACTTTCATGAGTATCCCGGCGAATTCGCGGGAACGCGGGTGACGAGCGTCGATCCGAGGGGATTGATCGGCGAGCATATTCCATGCGAACGCGTCATCGGCTGCGTGGTGTATCCGGCCGCCGAATTGATCGCGCCCGGCGTCGTCAAGCACGTGGAAGGCAACCGGTTCCCGGTCGGCGAGCCGAACGGCAGGAGCACGGAACGCGTCGTGCGGGTGTCGGAGTGCTTCATCAAGGGCGGCTTGCAGGCTCCGGTCCTCGCCGATATCCGCGCCGAGATCTGGCTGAAGCTCTGGGGCAACTTGACGTTCAACCCGATCAGCGCCCTCTCGCGCGCCACGCTCGCCGACATATGCCAGTACGCGCCGAGCCGCGCCGTCGCGGCGGCCATGATGACCGAGGCGCAGACCGTCGCGAACAAACTGGGCGTCACCTTCCGCGTATCCATCGATAAGCGCATTGCCGGCGCGGAGCGTGTGGGTCACCACAAGACCTCGATGCTGCAGGATGTCGAGTCCGCACGCACTCTCGAGATCGACGCCCTTCTGGGCTCCGTGGTGGAGCTGGCCCGGCTGACCGATACGCCCACCCCTCACATCGATACGGTGTACGCGCTGACGAAGCTCTTGGCGAAGACTCTGGATGAAGGCAAGGCGCAGGGCGGCACGAGGTCATCCGCCGCGTGATAATGGGGCTCGCGCGCCTGCGGCGGCCTCCGGTTGGACGGGGGCGATCCTCAAATAATTTTAGCGATTGACGAGGTCGAGATATGAATGTTCACGAGTATCAGGGCAAGGCGATCCTCCGCAAGTACGGGGTCGCAACGCCGCGCGGCATCCCTTGCTTCTCCGTGGCTGAGGCGGATTCGGCCGCGCGCGAGATCGGCGGGAAGGTTTGGGTGGTCAAGGCGCAGATCCATGCCGGCGGCCGCGGCAAGGGCGGCGGCGTCAAAGTGGCGAAATCGCTCGAGGAGGTGCATGAGTATGCATCGAAGATCCTCGGCATGACGCTGGTCACGCACCAAACCGGACCCGAAGGAAGGCTGGTCAGGCGCCTGCTCGTCGAGGAGGGCGCCGACATTGCCAAGGAATTGTACGTCGGCATGGTGGTCGATCGCGCCACCCAGCGAGTGACGCTGATGGCGAGTTCGGAGGGCGGCATGGAGATCGAAGAGGTCGCCGCCCATACGCCCGAGAAGATTCACAAGGTCGCCATCGATCCCGTGGCCGGTTTGGCCGACACCCAGGCCGACGAGATCGCCCGCAAGATCGGCGTGCCGGACGGGTCGGTGGCGCAGGCCCGCGGATTCATGCAGGGGCTGTATCGCGCCTTCGTCGAATGCGATGCGTCGCTCGCCGAGATCAACCCGCTGATCCTCACCCGCGACGGCCGGGTGCTGGCTCTCGACGCCAAGCTCAATTTCGATTCCAACGCGCTGTTCAGGCACCCCGAGATCGTCGCGATGCGCGACCTGGACGAGGAGGATCCCGCCGAGGTCGAAGCGTCCAAATTCGATCTTTCGTACATATCGCTCAACGGCAACATCGGTTGTCTCGTCAACGGCGCGGGGCTGGCGATGGCGACCATGGATGTCATCAAGCTGTTCGGCGCCGAGCCCGCGAATTTTCTCGATGTCGGCGGCGGCGCCACGGCGCAGAAGGTGACCGAGGCATTCAAATTGATGCTGAAGAATCCGGCGGTGAAGGGAATTCTCGTGAACATCTTCGGCGGAATCATGCGATGCGACACCATTGCGGAAGGCGTCGTCGCCGCCGCCAGGGAGGTCAAGCTCGGCGTGCCCTTGGTGGTGCGCATGAAGGGCACCAACGAGGAGTTGGGCAGACAGAAGCTGCGGGAGTCGGGATTGCCGATCATTTCCGCCGACAACATGGCGGACGCGGCGCAAAAGATCGTTGCCGCGGTCGCCGGGAAATAGGGATAACGATTATGAGCATCCTGATCGACAGGAACACCAAGGTGATGACCCAGGGCATCACGGGCAAGACCGGCGCCTTCCATACCCGCCTGTGCCGCGACTATGCGTACGGCAGGGACTGCTTCGTCGCCGGCGTGAATCCGAACAAGGCCGGAGAGACCTTCGAGGGCATCCCGATTTTCGGCAGCGCCCGGGAGGCCAAGGAGAAGACGGGAGCGACGGTGTCGGTGATCTACGTGCCGCCGCCGTTGGCCGCCGGCGCCATCGACGAGGCGGTCGACGCCGATCTCGACCTGGTCATCTGCATCACCGAAGGCGTGCCCGTGCGCGACATGATCGCGACCCGCAATCGAATGCGCGGAAAGAAAACGCTGTTGGTGGGGCCCAACTGCCCCGGCGTGATCACCCCGGATGAGATCAAGATCGGGATCATGCCCGGCCATATCCACAAGAAAGGGCGTATCGGCGTCGTGTCCCGTTCGGGCACCCTGACCTATGAAGCTGTGGGTCAGCTCATGGACATCGGACTCGGGCAGTCGACCTGCGTCGGCATCGGCGGCGATCCGGTCAACGGCCTGAAGCACGTCGATGTCATGCGAATGTTCAACGACGATCCGCAGACCGACGCGGTGATCATGGTGGGAGAAATCGGCGGCGACGACGAGGAGACCTGCGCGCGCTGGATCAAGCATCACATGAAGAAGCCCGTCGTCGGATTCATCGCGGGCGTGACCGCGCCGGCGGGGAAGCGCATGGGCCACGCAGGCGCCATCATTTCCGGCGGCAAGGGCACCGCCAACGAGAAGCTGGCCGTCATGGAGGAATGCGGAATCAAGGTGACGAGAAATCCCGCGGAAATGGCGACGCTGCTGAAGTCGGTGCTTTGATGAAGCGGTCGGTGGCATAGCATGAAATGGGCCCGGTTTCGGTCGAACGACGGCCGGACCGGATTCGGCGCGCTCGAAGATACCCATATCGCCGAGTATGAGGGCGATCTCTATGGGACGCCGCGGTCCACCGGCCGCACCTTGGCGCGGGGCGAGTGCGCGCTGCTGTCCCCTTGCACGCCCTCGAAAATCGTTGCCTTGTGGAACAACTTCAATGCGCTCAGGTTGAAGCTCGGCAAAGCGGCGCCCACCCATCCGCTGTTTCTCATCAAGCCAGGCACCTCGGTCATCGGTCCCGGCCAGCCGATCCGGAGGCCCGCCGGCTACGAGGGCAAAATCGCCTTCGAGGGCGAGTTGGGAATCGTCATCGGCAGAGCCTGCAAGAATTTGCGCCCCGGCGATGCCGGCGATTGCATCTTCGGTTACACCTGCGTCAACGACGTCACTGCATCGGGCATCCTCAACGAGAATCCCGATTTTGCGCAGTGGTGCCGGTCCAAGGGTTACGATACCTTCGGTTGCCTGGGTCCTGTCATCGCGACGGACTTGGATTGGTCGCAAGCGCGGCTGATCACCCGGATGGATGGGGATGAACGTCAGAATTATCCCTTGTCGGACATGATCATGCCGCCGGAGGAACTGGTGAGCAGAATTTCCCACGACATGTCGCTGTTGCCCGGCGATGTGATCGCCTGCGGCACGTCGGTGGGGATTGGATCGATTAAGGACGGCGGCACCGTTGAGGTGGAAATCGCAGGAATCGGTATTCTCGCCAACGTCCTCGCGTCGAGCGCGCCCGCCTCGAGCGCGCCATGAGCGGCGCCGCGGCCGACCTGACGCCGCGGGCGCTGCTGCGGCAAATGTTCGATGCCGCCATCGCGTCGGCGCAGCCGGCTCTGTGCATTCCGCCGCACCTTCCCGAACCGCCTCGCGGCAGGCTCATCGTGGTCGGAGCGGGCAAGGCGTCGGCAGCCATGGCCCGGGCCGTGGAGGAGAACTGGCCCGGCCCGCTGTCGGGGTTGGTCATCACGCGCTACGGCTATGCCGTGCCGTGCGATCGAATCGAAGTGGTCGAGGCGGCGCATCCGGTTCCGGATGCCGCCGGGATGCATGCCGCACAGCGCATGCTCGATCTCGTGGGCTCGCTGGACGCCGATGATCTGGTGCTGTGCCTCATCTCCGGCGGCGGCTCCGCACTCATGCCGCTGCCGGCCGCAGGTCTCGACCTTGATCTGAAGCAGTTCGTGAATCGCGCCCTCCTGGCGAGCGGCGCCACCATCCGCGAGATCAATTGTGTTCGGCGCCATCTCTCCGCCATCAAGGGCGGCCGGCTGGGTGCCGCATGCCATCCTGCGCGGGTGCTCACCCTGCTCATCTCCGACGTTCCCGGCGACCGGCCCGTCGATATCGCATCGGGACCCACGGTTGCGGATCCGACCACTTGTGCCGACGCCCTCGCCATCCTGCGCCGCTACGGAATCGAGCTCCCGCAGCCGGTGCGCGACGTGCTGGAAAGCGGCCGCGGCGAATCCGTGAAGCCGGGCGATCCGCGGCTAGCCCGCTCCACTGTGCGCATCGTCGCCACCCCGCAGATGGCGCTCGAGGCAGCCGCCCGCGTGGCGCGTGCAGCGGGCATCTCGCCCCATATTCTCGGAGATGCCATCGAAGGCGAGGCGCGCGACGTGGGCAAGGTGTTTGCCGGGGTGGCGTCGCAGGTCGCGGAGCGCAGCCAACCCTTCGCTCCGCCCTGCGTGCTGCTCTCGGGCGGCGAGACCACGGTCACCGTGAGGGGAGGCGGGCGAGGGGGACGCAATGTCGAGTTTCTGCTGTCGCTGGCGATCGCACTCGAGGGTCACCCGCGCATCCATGCCCTTGCCGGCGATACGGACGGAGTCGACGGTCAGGAAGAGATCGCGGGCGGCTGCATCGGACCCGACTCGCTCACCCGCGCGTGGGGCTTGGGCCTGCGGCCGAAGGACATGCTCGACGACAACGACGGCCACGGCTTCTTCGGGGCGCTCGGCGACTCCGTCGTCACCGGTCCGACCTTGACCAACGTCAACGACTTTCGCGCCATACTCATCGAAAGATCAACCCGCGATCTCTGAGGTGCTGGTGGGGGGAAGGCAGCAGCCCAACTTGGCAAGACTCTGGAAATGTTCTAAGGCGACGCTGCACTGGATTTAATTGATGCCCCTTTGCTCGCAAGCACCTCACGGGTCGACTGTTGGACGGACGGACCTACGATGAAATGCCCCAACGGAAAGAGAGACTAGACACGGCGGTCGCGTAGCTCTTATGACGATGCCTCTGGTATTTGCCGAGATGATGTCGGCAGCATATCCAATCAGACCCGCCGCAGCCGAATTACTACGAGCACAAGGCCTCCTGGCCGAACTTGCTGCGGCCTGCCGTAAAGAACATGTGCTGCGCAGAAGGTGGATGCCGCCTCGGCTCAATCGGCGACCGCTGAAAAATAACTGAAATATGTTTGCCTCGGCGACGGTCTCATGTGTTGTAAGTCCCATCGAGGAAAGATCCTTGCGCCTTCTCAATGATCGAACTGCTTTCGCTCAACAATTGCCTCCATCGCCGCGGGCTACCCGCGACCGGGATTCCCCATGAGACTTGATCGACGTGCATTCATTGCAGGCTCCGTGGGCGCCGTCTTAGCCGGGAAAGACGTGACCGCCACGGCCGCCAATGCGCAGACTCGCCGGCCGATCAGAGCAATTCTCTTCGACGCGTTCCCGCTTTTTGATCCGCGGCCGGTGCTCGCAGTCGCGGAGCGGGTCGACCCCGAGAAAGGCGCGGTGCTTGTGCAAGCTTGGCGAACTCGGCAGTTCGAATACCAGTGGTTGCGCGCGCTTGGCGATCGCTACGTCGATTTTTGGCAGGCCACAGAGGACAGCCTGGCCTTCGCAGCGCGGCAGGTGGGACTTACGCTTACAACGGAGCATCAAAAGCAGCTGATGGCCCCGTACGCTGACCTTGCCGTGTGGCCCGACGTAGCGGAAACGCTACCAATGATTGAGCGTCTGGGTGTGAGGTTGGGCATTCTCTCGAACCTAACCGGCTCCATGCTGGAGTCCGGCCTGGCCAAGGCAAAGCTGCGCAGTTTGTTTTCCCATGTCCTTAGCACGGACAGGGTTCGGTCCTACAAGCCTGCTCGGCCTGCTTATCAACTGGGTGTGAATGCCTTGGGACTCGAACGAAGTGAAATACTCTTTGTTGCATTTGCTGGGTGGGATGTTGCCGGGGCAGTATGGTTCGGCTACCCAACGTACTGGCTAAATCGGCTCGGGAGTGTGGCCGAGGAACTAGACGCCGCGCCGCTCGGAACAGGCACCAACCTGCAATCACTATTCGCCTTTCTTGGTACTCAGAATGCATGAGCGAGAATGGGTCCGGGTTTTTTGAGTGTCCGATAGCTGACAGTCGCGGAGGACGGCAACGGGTCGAGACCCGCGGTACGGGCCAAGCGTGACTTTAGCTTAGCTAATCGCCGTAATGGAGCCACCGCGGATAAGAGGGCTTCCCGCAGATAGCGAACGAGTAGTCAGAATTCGCTTGGATGGACCCCAGGGCTCGGCTGACCCCGAAAGCCTTTCGTAATGAGCCATGCCGCGAGAATCAGTTGACTCAATCCAAGCGGCGCGAGCATCGGAAATACAACGTCATGTCCAAAAAGCGGCATCGCAACCGCCGTGACCATCAGCGTCACCGCGATCAGACCGAAGCCGGCCAGCGCACGCGGAACCAATACGAATCGGTACAGCACGATGTAGAACACGAAGATAGCGCCACCGTCGAAAATCCGTGCCATGTAGTGCGCCCAGTTTCGAGCGGCGGCGACGACGATTTTGAAAATCTGAATCTGTTCCCGCTCGGCAGCACTCGCCTTCGTGTATGCCTCGCTCAGGGAGACCATGGACATCACGGCTGCGTTTTCGACCACGGCCACAGCCAGGATCACCACAGCCAGCGCGATAAACCAGAGCGCCATCGTTTGGCTGCGCCGACCGAGGATAGGGAACGCGGTGATCGCAATGCCGACCCACAATGCCTCCGTAACAAGCCCGAGGAGCACGGCCAGACCCAACTGTTGCGAGTGGGAAGCGGCATTCACGAGAAATCCCGGCGCGCCGAAGAGCGGCGCCTCGAGGGTGAAGTTCACCATTCCACCGCCAACCATCTGGACGATCATAAGAACGCCAATGATGCGACCTGCGCGCCTTGCAGTTCCCATTCTAGGGCCCTCCTGAGGAACGACGTACGCTGGGGGTCCGTCTGACTGCTTTAGAAAAGAGCAAGATGACGAATAATGTAGCATGAAGAATCGACCAGAAGGGCCCGATAGCCGACGGTGGTCGGCGATTCAAGTGGTACCTGATCTTCCTCGAGGGACCATTCGCCGATGAGATACGGAAAGAAATCGACGCTCACTTCACGACGCTCGGTCGAGAAGCTGGGAAGGACGTCTTAGCGGTGAGGGGTTTTGACGCAACAGCATTTCGAGAGTCCGTCTATGAAGCTCCTGCATTCTTTGACGACAAGTGGAGACAGCGAGCGCGGCCTCCTGCGCTTATCGTCACCAATTGTTCTCCAACGGATGCGCTGAGTAGCGTAGAGAACCTCGAAAAAGGCAAGGTCATGATCTTCCCGCTCAAGATCACAAATCGATCAGCGGCTTCTTTACTGACAGGCGTTGAAGCACGAAGACGCGATTAAGGCACTGGAAACGCTCGATGGAGACAAACTTCAAAAAGGGTGGGGTGGCTTAGCAAATACTTCAAGTTGGAGCCGGGTTTCTTCGGCTTCGTCACTCGCGCTCTAGAGCCGCCGCTGCCTCGAGGCGCTTGAAAACGCGCTCCATGCCGGCGACGCGCGCGACGTAGCTCCTGGCGTCGTGATCGCCGCATCGCTGACCCTCTGCCAATCGTAGGCCGCGCCGGACGTATTCATCACCCGCGCCCGCGCCGCAGAGATGGATGACCGCGGCCAGCTCCAGTTTGGCGTTAGGCGCCGCGAATCTCACATGGTGGCGCTCCAGAGCGCTCCCCACGCTGCGATCGAGATACGCCGCCGTGAGCTCCACCGCATGCGAGGGGATGACCCGCGTGTAGAGCCGGTTGAACCAGCAGGAATTCCAGTCATTCCACGGGCCGTCCTCGGCCACGACATGATCGTGGATGCAGTAGCGCCTCGCCTCGGCAAAAGTCCCATCGGTGATCTGGTACATGCCCACCGCGCTCGATGCGGGGCGGTACACCTCGAAGGGTTTGGCATTGAAGGACCAGCGCCAGTACGTGCGCACCACCGGATTGCCGGATCCCTCGACCTGCGCGAGCGCCGCGAGCAGCTCCGGAGAAATCGCGCTCGTGGAGTATTTTCGAAACAGCGGGGCGTACTGCGCCCAGGTTTCGGCCGGCATTTTATCGAGGGTGCCGCTGACGGGAAAGAAGAGTTCCGACGGCTTGCGGACGACCTGGTAAATCCAGTTGAGAGTCAGCCACAGCACGACGGCGAGCGCGAAAAGAGTCAGCCCCTGCGCAAGCCTCGGCGCCCGGCGGAATTGGCGAAGGACGCGCCGCCGCGTGCGCGCGCTCGGCAAGAGTTTCGCGATGCGCCAGCGTCTTCTAGGGCGGCTCTTAGGCACCGCACCGCCGGTCTAGGAGCCTGTCTGAGTATTCCACGCGGCCACGGGAAATACTCAGACAGGCTCCTAACCCAACTTTCCGCGCACGATCTTGTACACCGCTTCGCTTTCGGCGGCGCAAGAACCGACCAGCTTTTCGATCTCGGCGGCCGCGGCTTCGGCGAAGGCGCGATCCTTGAGGGCAGGCGCATTGATGTAGACGTTGAGCGCTGCGCTGCGCAGCCCCGTAAACGCCGCCAGCACTCCGACGCCGCCGTCGCTGATGACGTTGAGGTAGCCGTGCTCGCTGGCGCGCCGCGCCAGTGCGATGACCTCGGCGCATACGCGCGCGCAGTCGAGCGGTGCTTCGGTCGCGAGGCGCAGGCCCGCCTGGATGGCGGCGGCGCGCCGGGTCTTGTCCTCGGGGGTGTCCTTGGGCAGTCTGTACGCCGCCATGATGCTGTCGAATGCGGCAATGTCCTCGGCCACCATGGCCGTCAGGCGCCCCCGCACCCTCTCGGACTCGAGGAGTATGGCCCGCATCTCGGTCTCGACGCCTTCGTAGCCCTTCTTTCCGAT
>Ga0210394_10008735_pt1 | contig 10346 bp, 5 predicted proteins | sample IncBWC12MmetaG_FD_160121 | JGI IMG/M metagenome (GOLD analysis project Ga0210394, IMG submission 160121) | Forest soil microbial communities from Barre Woods Harvard Forest LTER site, Petersham, Massachusetts, United States - Inc-BW-C-12-M | ecosystem: Environmental > Terrestrial > Soil >...
CCAGTATCCGTGACCGACCATTGAACCAATCCTGTGAAATTCCCGGATCCAATCCGTGAAAACCACCCTTATCCGAAAAGCCCTTGCTGAGATCCAAGATCCTGTCAAAGCCAAGCAACACTGGTCAGATTATCCTGAGAAAAACCACCTCTTCACCATCCGTTACCCTCCTGCTAAATGTGATGCCATTCGCACGGTTTAGCAGGAGGCCCAAGCCTAATCCGACATGCCGGCCTGTTCTTACCTCTTTTCTTGCCCATGGGGCATTAGATTTCCGCTGGTCCCTGTTGCGCGCCCTCAATCCAGAATTAATCCGCTATTTTAGTCGATTCTATTCGAATCGACCATGGAATTCGCGGATCTGCAACAAAGTTTTCGTCCGGAAGACAGCGACAAGCCTTCCCGGAAAAAACCGATTTTTCCGGTCAAGGAGAGGTTGCGCAAATACCTGAAGCACCACGGCCGGGAAGTCCGACTACCGGTTTCCTATGCAGACCTGCTGCATATCACCCACGGAGTGCCTGTTCTCGACAAACAAGGAAAAGACACTTTGTGGGAGGCCGTGTCCTATGACCTGCGCCGATGGGAATATATCCGGGACGGCCTGGTAAGGATTTACGCCATCCTCAAGACAGAAGGGGATATGAGCTTTGCCAAGCACCTCGACGTCGCCCGGATCGACTATTGCCGTTTCGCAAATTCGAACCCGTTCCGGATCCGGATCGTCAATAAATTCAACGACAACTACGATCATTATTACGTCAAGCTGGCGGACGCTTCGCGCGTGTACGGACTGGAGCTGGAGCACCTGCTCTCGCCAAACCGCATCACCTTCTTGACAAATAATCAATCCCTCGTAGAAGAGCATATTCCGGGCATCCCAGGTGATCTGTTTATCCGGCAGCATTTGCAGGATCCCCTGACCAACCGGATCCGCTTCGCTAAGGAATTTGTGAAATTCAATGAACGATGCTTTGTGCGTTTGTTGGGCGATATGCGCTCGTATAATTTTGTGGTCGACATAACGCCCGATATCGAGGATTTCCAGTACCGGATCCGCGCCATTGATTTCGACCAGCAATCCTACGAAGGGAAAAAAAATCTTTACCTCCCGCAATTTTTCAAGGAAAACTACCCGCTGGTTTCGCTTACGTTCCAGCACTTGAACAAGGATTCCATAGATCAATACCAGACCGAAGAGCGTACGATGATGGCCTTCCGGGTCGCATCTTCCCGGTTCCGCCTCATGGACTTGCTCAATACCATGTCGGTTGATCACATATCGGATGAAGAAAAACTAAACCAGCTCCGGTCCGAATTGGCCAACTTTTTCCAAAACCCCATCTTCCATCGATGCAAATCCATGGGACAGCTGGTCAAACAGCAACTGAAACAAACCCTGCAAAAGAACCTGGCGCTCATAAAAAAGAACCTGGGGAAATTCGAGGATTGAGACCGAATGCCCGGCCGGTTCCGGACCGGCTCCGGTTGGTCAAACTGCAGTATATTTGCCCCTTATAAAAATTCACTCCCCCTCCTCACAATGAAAAAATACCATCCTGGCGTCCTGTATGGCGAAGAGCTAGAAGCCTTATACCAGGATGCCAAGTCCAGCGAATTCGCTCTTCCGGCAGTCAACTGTACCGGTACCAACACGATCAACGCTACCCTGGAGGCTGCGGCGAAAGTAAATTCTCCGGTTATCATCCAGTTTTCCAATGGAGGCGCCCAATTCATTGCCGGGAAAGGCATGCCGAACGACCATTTGCAGGCCAATATTTCCGGGGGGATTTCAGGCGCTTTGCACATTCACGAGGTAGCCATCCATTATGGCGTGCCGGTGATCCTGCATACGGATCACGCTGCCAAAAAATGGCTACCCTGGGTAAGCGGATTAATTGATGCGGGCGAGAGGTATTACCGCGAAAAAGGCCGTCCGTTGTTCAGTTCACACATGCTCGACTTGTCCGAAGAACCAATCGAAGAAAATATGGCCATTTCCACCAGTTTTTTTCGCCGGCTGCAGCCGCTGGGCATGGCGCTGGAGATCGAGCTGGGTGTCACGGGAGGCGAAGAAGATGGCCTCGACAACAGCGGGGTCGAAAACGAAAAACTTTACACGCAACCCCAGCATGTCGCGTATGCATATCAAGAATTAAACAAAGTCGGCCGCCTGTTCAGCGTGGCCGCCGCTTTTGGTAACGTCCATGGAGTCTACAGTCCGGGCAATGTAGAGTTAAGGCCAATCATTCTTAAAAACAGCCAGGATTATATTGAGCGGGAATGGAAGACGGCTCCCAAGCCGGTCTATTTTGTATTTCACGGAGGTAGTGGTTCACCTCAAAGGCAAATCCGCGAAGCGATACAATACGGAGCGATCAAGATGAATATTGACACGGATTTGCAATGGGCCTTTTGGGAAGGGATTCTTCACTATTACACCAAACACGAGGCCTACCTGCAAGGCCAGTTGGGCAATCCGGAAGGAGATGGACGACCGAACAAAAAATTCTACGATCCCAGGGCTTGGTTGCGCAAAGGGGAAGAGCAATTCATCCAGCGGCTGGAAACCGCTTTTGAAGACCTGAATTGCATCAACCGAAATGGATAGTGCCTGCCGGCGACTGCCGTCACATGCAGTCCCAGTGTCGTTCTACTGAAGTCTGAGCATCTTAAAGCCTCATGCATATGAAACATTTCACGACTTGGGTATTGTTGACCGCACTTGCGCTGCCGGTTCTGGCACAACAACGACCAAATGGGCCGGGCGGAGGCGCTCCCGCCGGAGCCAATCCCACAGGGAGGGGATCCGAAGCTCCAAAGCAAGCCCCCAAACCATACAAAGAAGTCATTACCGACAAAGCAGTGTCTCGCACCGGCCTGTTCACCGTACACCGGGTTGATGACAAGTGGTATTTTGAAATCCCCGATTCCATTTTAGGAAGGGAGATCCTTACCGTTACGCGCTACAGTAAGACGGCGGCCGGCGGCAATACCTATGGCGGAGAACGCGCAAACGAACAAACCGTGCGCTGGGAAAAGGGACCATCCCATACCATTTTTCTTCGGGTGGTGACCGTGGTCAACGTTGCGCCAGACTCCTCTCAACCCATCGCACTAGCTGTCCGCAATTCCAACCTGGAGCCGATCGCAGCGGCCTTTGACGTGAAAGCCTATGGACCCGATTCCACCAGCACGGTTATTGATGTGACGGAATTCTTCAAGGGTGACAACCAGGCCGTAAGCCTCAGTCCAGGAATCAAGAGAAGGTTCAACCTGGGCAGCCTTTCCACCGATCGGTCGTATATTGAAAGCATACACACCTACCCGACCAACACCGAAGTAAAAACGGTCAAAACGTTTACGTCTACCCCTTCAGGAGGCGGAATAACCAATATTCCGCAGGTCACCCTGCCAGCAGCAGACGACGCCGGCGCGGTTACGCTGGAACTGAATAATTCTTTTCTGCTGCTTCCCAAGGTGCCGATGCACAAGCGGCCCTTTGACAGCCGGGTTGGTTATTTTGCCAGCAGTTACAGCGTGTACACGGATGAGGAGCAAAAGACCGAGACCTCGATTTTCATTCACCGCTGGAGGCTGGAACCCAGAGATGAAGACATCGACAAATGGAAGCGGGGTGAGTTGGTCGAACCCAAAAAAACCATTGTATATTATATCGACCCCGCCACGCCGAAAAAATGGCGCCCTTACTTGATCGCCGGAATCAACGACTGGCAAAAGGCATTCGAACAGGCCGGGTTCAAGAATGCCATCGTAGGCAAGGAATGGCCGGAAGGGGATAGCACAATGAGCCTGGAAGACGCGCGGTTCTCTGTCATCCGATACTTTGCTTCGGATATCGAAAACGCTTATGGACCCAACGAGGCGGATCCGCGCAGCGGAGAGATCCTGGAAAGCCATATTGGATGGTATCATAACGTAATGAAGCTAGTTCACGACTGGTATTTTGTTCAAACGGCAGCCGTAGATCCCCGGGCCCGCAAAATGAAATTCGAGGACGAGTTGATGGGCCAGCTGGTCCGGTTTGTTTCTTCGCATGAGGTTGGCCACACGCTGGGCCTGCGACATAATATGGGCAGCAGCAGTACTACTCCAGTGGAAAAGTTGCGTGATAAGGCTTGGGTGGAAGCGCATGGGCACACCGCGTCCATCATGGACTATGCCCGTTTCAACTATGTTGCCCAGCCCGAGGACAATATTGGGCCGTCGGGTCTTTATCCGCGCATCGGCGAATACGACCGGTGGGCCATTCAATGGGGCTACCAGGGGATCGGCGGTGCCGGTACCGAGGAAGCCGACAAGAAAGTGCTGAACGGTTTGATTGATGACAGCCTTAAGGCCAATCCCCGCCTATGGTTCGGCGGCGAAGGGCAAAATGCGGATCCCCGTGCGCAAACGGAAGATCTCGGGGACAATAGCGTAAAAGCCAGCGAATACGGCATCAAGAACCTCAAGCGCATTCTGGCAAATCTGCCGGACTGGACCCGGGAGGAAGCAGACCGCTATGAGAACCTGCAAAACATGTACGACGAGCTGGTTACCCAATTCACCCGCTATATGGGGCACGTGACCAAAAATGTGGGTGGAGTTTACGAAACATTCAAGAGCGTGGATCAACCTGGAGATGTTTACCAAGCCACCCCTCACGCGATTCAAAAGGACGCCGTCAGCTTCCTGAACCGGGAATTGTTTCAGACTCCCGTTTGGTTGATCAACCGCGACATCCTGAACAAATTCAGCAATCCCATTAGTCCGGAAAGCGTGGAATCCGTTCAGGTAAATATTTTGAATAGCCTGCTATCCTCCGTCCGACTGTCGCGTATGCTGGCTTCCAGCGAGCGATTCGGCGGCGCCAATACCTACCGCGCAGACGAGATGATCGACGACGTAAAGGGGGGTATCTGGGGAGAACTGCAGACCAAGAAGCCCATTGACGAATACCGGCGAAACCTGCAGAAAAATTACGTGGAGGCCATGATCAGTCTCATGAACCCGGCTCCGATAGTCATACCCCCAGGTCTGCCGCGCGGTTTTGCCGTTTTCTTTGGTTCGGACATCAAAAACACCGATATCCCATCGATTGCCCGCGCCAACCTGAACAGCCTGAAAGCCGAAATTACGGCAGCGATCCCCGTAACGACGGACAAACTGACGAAGTATCATCTGCAGGACGTACTCGAACGGATTAAGCTGGCGCTGAACCCAAAGCCATAATCGCCTAGACAGGCGGGGTCGCTATCCTATTTCTCGGGGTAAAGAACCGCTTGAATGCAGTTCTCCCGGCTCAAGTATTTTCGGGCCGTTTCCTGGATATCCGCTGGGGTAAGCCGTTCGACTGCCGGGGCAAACTCGAAAATCCAGGTCGGGTCGCTTCCGTTGATCCAGGCTGTGCTGAGCAGGTCCAGCCAATGCTCATTTTGCCGCATTTGATCCTGGTTCTGTTTTTTCAGGGTTTCTTTTACTTTGTTAAGGTCCCCGATCTCGATTCCACTGTCCTGGGCTGTTTTCAGTATGTCGTAGGCAGCCTGCTCAAGCTTTTCGACATTCTCCGGACCGCAGGGAAAACTCAATTCAACCGAATAATGGTTGTAAGGGCGGGGTTCGAATTCGCCGTGAAGTCCTCCGCCATATATGCCGCTCATTTCTTCCCGGAGCTGCTCGATAATTTTGATATTCAACACGTCGGTCAGCACGCGCAGCTTGAGCGCTTCCCCGTTACTGTACGGAGCATTTCCGGTAAATAGTAGGTTGACCTGGCTCTTCTTTTCTGTCCCTTTCCGTACCGAGAAGCTGACGGAGCCCCGAACCGGACGAAGGCCCCGATCCGTGAAATGGTTTACCCGGGGTTCGGAGGGCAGGCTGCCGAGATATCTGGCCAGCAGATCACGGGATTTAACTGGATCCAGGTTTCCCACTAAAGTAAAATGCATTCCGTAGGCGTTACCGTATATCTGGCGGTATATCGACATCACGCTGTCCAGATTGATGCGATCAAAATCAGCAGGTTTCGGTGTGCCATTGGCCCAAGGGTTATTTTGAAATTCCACCTGAATCAGCGTATCATTAAAAAAGGTCTCTGGATTGGCTAGCAGGTTTTGCACAAAACTCTTTTGCGAACTGATATAGGATTGAAAAAGCGCCTCGTCCCTCCTGGGCCGGGTAAAATACAAATGGACCAGCTGCAGAAAGGTTTCAAAATCCTTGACGGCGCAGGTTCCCTGAATCCCCTCTTCATCTGAATTGATATATGGCTGCGCCTCGATTGTCTTTCCGGCGAGAAATTTCTGCAGGTCGATATTGGAAAGGTCTTTGACCCCCATGGTTTGAATGAGCGGAGCGGCATTTTCTGCATTTGCTTTGTTTTCCAACCCAAAATTTCGGGACCCTCCCGGTCTCCAGCCATCCATTTTGATTTCATTGTTTTTAAAATCTGTGGGGCGGATGGTAATGCTTACTCCATTGCTCAGCGTGAGATCCGTGGTGCCCAATTTCGCATCACTTTTTTCGGAAAGGATCCGTCCAGCAGATGGGGGGGATTCCATCAGTGACTGGGCAATGTTTTTTTCCTGATATGCCTTAACCGGAAGAGTCCGGGCCTGCCCGAGCATGGCAAGCAATTGACGCTTATCCGGGAGCGAGCTGGAATCCTTGCCCGGGGCAGTCAACAGCACGAAGCTGCCCTGGTTGCTTATCGTCTCTTTGGCTACGGCATTGGTTTCTGACAAAGGGATGCCGGGCAACTCTGCTTTCAGGAACGCATAGCGCTCACCGATCGACGGGATGGGTTCCCCCTCCAGGAAATGGTTGATATATGCCTGGACCAGCTTGGGGGACTCGGTCTTATTTCTGTTGCGATAAGCATTTTCCGCCTGCGTGAGCAGAGTGATTTTGGCGCGCTGCAGTTCAGCGGCGAGGAATCCGAATTTCCGAACAGATTCCGTCATCTGGACCAAGGAGTCAATGGCATCCTGAGCCGGTCTTTGGCCCAATACGGCAAAAGAGCTGAATGCCCGATACCCTCGAATGAATGAACCAAAGCCGGTGTTTGCAAACAAATAGGGTGGATTGGCTTGCTGAGTCAGTTCGCTCAAGCGCTGGTTGATCATGGCAGTGAACAATTCCTCTACCAGGGAATGGCGGTAATCCGACCAAGTTACCGTCGGTTTTTCCCGCTCGATGAAATCGATTATCTGCAAAAATTTATACGGCTCCTCCTTATCGGTGAGCACCATGCCTTCACTGACCGCCCGGGCGGGTATTGCAATCAGGGCCGGACGAGCCCTTTCCCTGCCGGGATTGCGCAGGGAAGCAAAATGCCTGGTGATTTCCTCCAAGGCCCTTGCCGGGTCAATGTCTCCGACTACGATGACGGCCATTAGGTCGGGACGGTACCAGTCCCGGTAAAACCGCCGGAGCGTCGCATATTTGAAATGGCGGATCGTGTCGTCCTTTCCGATCGGAATCCTCTCGGCGTATCGCGACCCGTTGAATATCTTCGGAAAATATTGCTTGCTCAGCCGCTCGTCCGCACCCTTTCCGAGCCGGGACTCCTCCAGCACCACGCCCCGCTCCTTATCGATTTCAATGCTGTCGAGCAGGGCATGCGCAGCCCAATCTTCGAGAATGGTAAACCCTTTCTCCACTTTGGCCCGGTCGTCCGAGGGAATGGGAAGGATATAAACCGTTTCGTCGAATCCGGTATAGGCATTTAGGTCTGCGCCGAATTGTACCCCTATCGATTGAAGGTAGCTGACCAGTTCGTTTTTTGGGAAATGCTTCGAACCGTTGAAATTCATGTGCTCCATCATGTGGGCCAGACCTTGCTGATCCGGATCTTCAAGCACCGATCCTGCATTTACTACCAGGCGAAGTTGGACTTTGCCTGCAGGCAAATTGTTTTTGCGGATATAGTATCGAAGGCCATTTGCCAGCCTGCCCAAGCGCACCGAGCTGTCCAAGGGAATCCGGTCTGTCAAACGGAATTGGGAGAAGCTTGCCGGGCCGTTGAGGCTTAATGCCAGGATCAGGAAGGATAAGGCTAGATTTTTAAACATGGCATTTCGTTTTTACTGGGAATCCGGCCCAGCGGCCTGCGGTGCTCTAGGGGAAAAGGGGCCCGATCGGCTTTCCGATGCAGGCACTCGGCATTTGAATTTGAAGCAAGGCCGCGAGTGTCGGCGCAATATCTGTTACCTGAACCGGTTGATTGCTCGTCCCGTGCCGGATCCCCCATCCCATGAAGACCAGCGGAATATGCGTATCGTACGGGTTCCAGGAGCCATGCGTGGTTCCTGTTGGGCTAAACCCTTCAAACCAACCGGGATTGAGAATGACCTGCACGCCGCCGCTTCGCTTAAAATAATAGCCGTTAACCGCCATCGATTTCAGGGGCTCCGGAACCGGGTTTTCCCCAATGCGGTCGATATCCAACGCATAAGCGATACCGGGCTGTTCCCGGAGAAAACGCACCGTCATCGCTTTTATGGAGTCAAAATTCAGGTGTCTACCGGTGATCAGACCTAAATCAAAATTCACCTGGTAGTTCATGATCGACCGGACCAGGGGCCGGAGGCCGAACGTGGAGGAGAGTATACGGTTCAAGCTGTCGGCCAGCGGGCCGCCCCGCCAAAAGTCGGCCGGAAGCCGGTGCTTTTTCATAAACCCGATCGAATGGGCAACGCCGTGATCTGCGGTAAGAAAAACCAGGTAGCGACCTTTGCCGATCTTCTGGTCCAGGAAGCGGAAAAACCTGGCCAGGTCCTGGTCCAGGCGGAGATAGGTGTCTTCGATCTCCACTGAATTCGGGCCAAACATATGACCCACGTAATCCGTGGAGGCGCAGTTGATGGTAAGAAAGTCAGTGCCCTGTCCCTGGCCTAAGCCATATCCGGTCACGGCAGCTTCGGCAAATTCCAGGGTCAGGCTATTCCCGAACGGGGTCGACCGAAAACTGCCCGGCGAGTTTGCATACAACTCTTTGACGCGGTGCGGAAATACAGCGATCGATTCCCCTTTGAATTTTCCCTCATAAGGCTGATTCACGGAGTCGCTTTGCGCATATTTTTCCAGCGGATAGAGGGAGTTCCAGTCATTGGCCAGCAATTTCCGGATGTGATCTGCATCATTGAATTGAATGACCCAGTCCGGAAGCTTGTCCAGATAATAGGTGCTGCTGATGAAATGACCGTTTATATCGTCCAGCCAAAAAGCTGCCGTGGGCATGTGGCCAGCCGGAAGTATCGCGGCGCGGTCCTTGAGCGATATGCCGACTACGCGCGACTTAAAATTCGTGGCTATGCGCAGCTCGTCGGTGATGGTGGAGGCCAACAGGTTCCGGGGAGACATTTTCCCTTCCGAACTGGTGCTTCCTACGCCTTGCTCGGCGCTGTCGCCGGTGCAATACACGACTTTACCGGTCAGCTGATCAGTCCATTCATTTCCGGTAATCCCGTCAAGGGCAGGCACAGACCCGGTGAAAATAGCCGCATGTCCTACGGCCGTATAGGAAGGTATATAGTTCAGTAGGGTATTTTCGCAGGAAAACCCCTCATTGAGCAATCGTTCAAAACCGCCCGTACCATATAATGTCCGGTAGCGATAGAGGAAATCCCAGCGCATCTGATCCACGACTATTCCGACTACCAGCTTTGGTCCATGCGATTTTGCTTCCGGTCCTGCCGATTTGACCTGGCCCGAGGCAACAGATAGACAGCCGGAAACAATCACCAAGGAAAAAATCCTGCACATGAAGTGGGAATTACCAGCAAATGTATCAGAATTGAGTGACAAGGCGGATGCGGGATAGATAAGCGATCAGCGCCCATTCACCCGTTCGGCCTGAGCCGGTGCTGCCTCCTGTATTTCTTCTCGCGGTGTCCGTAAAATGGCTATTTTTATGGCCAGAATTATCCCTAAATCACGCATAGGTATGGCTGATATTTTCGCGCGGTTGGTCAAAAATTATGGCCCCATTGGACAACACCGGGACCGGGCTCATGGCTACTTTGCCTTTCCTAAACTGGAAGGGGAAATCGGAAGCCGGATGAAATTCAGGGGAAGAACCATGATCGTCTGGAGTTTGAACAATTATCTGGGATTGGCCAATCACCCCGAAGTGCGTGAGGCGGATGCTGCGGCCGCCGCGCAATTCGGCCTTGCAGCGCCGATGGGCGCGCGCATGATGAGTGGAAACAGCGATTTGCATGAACGCCTGGACCGCGAGCTGGCTGCATTTGTGTCTAAAGAGGATGCTTTGCTTTTGAATTATGGCTACCAGGGCATGGTCAGCATCATCGACGTGATCTGCGGCCGGCATGATGTGGTCG
>Ga0210394_10008737_pt1 | contig 10344 bp, 10 predicted proteins | sample IncBWC12MmetaG_FD_160121 | JGI IMG/M metagenome (GOLD analysis project Ga0210394, IMG submission 160121) | Forest soil microbial communities from Barre Woods Harvard Forest LTER site, Petersham, Massachusetts, United States - Inc-BW-C-12-M | ecosystem: Environmental > Terrestrial > Soil >...
CCAGGCGCCGATAGGCTTTCTTCATGTCGGCTTCGCTCGCATTGCGAGCCACGTCGAGTACCTTGTAGTAATCGCGTTTGGCCATGAGTCCCTGTCTGTCTTATTGCCGATTCAATTCAGATGCGCACGCACCATCCGTCGCCCGTGAGCGCCGGATGGTGCGTGTTTCATTCGATCCAGCGACGGCACGTCCCTGGCAGCAGCGCTCGCTTTAGGACGCGCGGCGGCCCTTGTCGCGCACCTCCTCAAACTCCGCGTCGACCACGTTTTCTTCCGGCTTGCCCTGAGCGCCGGCGCCCGAGGCGGCTTGCGCTGCGTCGGGAGCTTCGGTGCCACCCCCCGGACCGCTAGCGCCCGGGGACGCACCGCCGCCGGGCTGGCTGGCCGCATAGGCGCGCTGCGCAATGGCCGCCGATGCCTGACCGAGAATTTCGGTCTTCTTCTCGATGACCTCCTTGTCGTCGGAGCCGAGCGCCGACTTCAGGTCGTTCAGCGCCGCCTCCGCCTTGGCGCGCTCATCGGAGCTGACCTTGTCGCCCAGATCCTTGAGCGCCTTGTCCACCGAGTGGATCATGGCATCGGCGCGGTTGCGCGTCTCGACCAGCTCACGGAACTGCCGGTCCTCGGCCGCGTGCGCCTCGGCGTCCTTGACCATGCGCTTGATCTCATCGTCCGACAGCCCACTGGAGGCGCGGATCACGATACGCTGCTCCTTGCCGGTCGCCTTGTCCTTGGCCGACACGTTCAGGATGCCGTTGGCATCGATGTCGAACGTGACCTCGACCTGCGGCATGCCACGTGGCGCCGGCGGGATATCAGTCAGGTCGAAGCGGCCGAGCGACTTGTTGTCGGCGCCGCGCTCGCGCTCGCCCTGCAGCACGTGGATGGTCACGGCGGTCTGGTTGTCGTCCGCGGTCGAGAACACGTTCGCGGCCTTGGTCGGGATGGTCGTGTTCTTCTCGATCAACTTGGTCATCACGCCGCCGAGCGTCTCGATACCGAGCGACAGCGGGGTCACGTCGAGCAGCAGCACGTCCTTGACTTCACCCGCGAGCACGCCGCCCTGCACCGCAGCGCCTACCGCGACCGCCTCATCCGGGTTGACGTCCTTGCGCGGCTCCTTGCCGAAGAAATCGCGCACGTACTTCTGCGCCAGCGGCATGCGCGTCTGGCCGCCCACCAGGATCACCTCGGCGACGTCCTTGGGCTCAAGTCCGGCGTCCTTCAGGCAGGTGCGGCACGGACCGATGGTCCGCTGTAGCAGGTCGTCCACCAGTGATTCGAGCTTGGCGCGCGTGAGTTTGACGTTCAGGTGCTTCGGACCGCTGGCATCGGCCGTGATGTACGGCAGGTTGATCTCGGTCTGCTGGCTGGACGACAGCTCGATCTTGGCCTTCTCTGACGCCTCCTTCAGGCGCTGCATCGCCAGCGGATCGCGGCGCACGTCGACGCCGGTCTCCTTCTGGAACTCATCGGCAAGGAAATTGATGATGCGATGATCGAAGTCCTCGCCGCCGAGGAAGGTGTCGCCGTTGGTCGCGAGCACCTCGAACTGGCGCTCGCCATCGACCTCGGCAATCTCGATGATCGAGATATCGAAGGTACCGCCGCCGAGGTCGTAGACCGCAATCTTGCGGTCCGCGCCCTGCTTGTCCAGGCCATAGGCCAGCGCCGCTGCGGTCGGTTCATTGATGATGCGCTGCACGTTGAGGCCCGCGATGCGACCGGCATCCTTGGTCGCCTGGCGCTGCGAGTCGTTGAAATACGCCGGCACCGTGATCACCGCCTCGGTGACCGGCTCGCCGAGATAGTCCTCGGCGGTCTTCTTCATTTTCATCAGCACCCGCGCGGAGATCTCCGGCGGCGCCATTTTCTTGCCGCGCACCTCGACCCAGGCGTCGCCGTTGTCGGCCTTGATGATGCCGTAGCTGACCATCTTGATGTCTTTCTGCACCACCGCATCATCGAACTTGCGCCCGATCAGTCGCTTGACCGCGAACAGCGTGTTCTGCGGATTGGTGACCGCCTGGCGCTTGGCCGATTGGCCCACCAGCACTTCGTCGTCCTTGGTAAAGGCGACGATCGAGGGTGTCGTGCGATCGCCCTCGCTGTTCTCGATCACGCGCGGCTTGCCGCCTTCCATGATCGCCACGCACGAGTTCGTCGTGCCCAGATCGATGCCGATTACCTTACTCATAGCTCGCACTCCACCCATTCGGTTTCATGATGCACTAGCTTGGGACCAGTGCCGTGGTTTTCAACTTTTGCGCGCCTAGCCGCCAGCGGCCTTGGCCACGATCACCCGCGCCGGTCGCAGCAGCCGGCCCTTGAGCTCAAAGCCCGGCTGCACCACCTGCAGCACCGTATTCGGCGCCGCGGCGGCCGACTCCTGCATCAGCACCGCCTCGTGCTGACTCGGATCGAAGCGCTGCCCGGCCGGATCGAGCTGCTTGACCGAGAACTTCTCGAACGTCCGGTCGAGCAGCTTCAGTGTGGCTTCCTGTCCTTCCAGCAGTGTGCGCGTATCAGCGCTGGCGCCGTTACGTACGCCGAGTTCCAGTCCATCGCGCACCGCGAGCAGCTCGGCCGCGAGGCCTTCGATGGCATAACGATGCGCATTCTCGATGTCGCGCTGGGCGCGCTTGCGCACATTGTCGAGCTCGGCCGCGGCACGCAGGTACAGATCGCGCTGCGTGCGTGCGTTTTCCTCGGCGGCAGCCAGCGCCTGGCGCAGCGCCTCGAGCTCCTCGCCCGGGCTGCCACCGGCGTCGATACCGTTGTCGGCAACGCCCTCGGGCTGCGCCTCCGGCGAGGTGGTCGAAGATCCTTCCTGAGTGGCCTCACGCACACTAAATACCTTTTAAAACAATGAGTTGAATTAAATAATTAAAGAGACACTTCGCTACCATCATGGTCGCTACTGCCTAGATGGTGTTCAACGGCGCGAATTCAAGGCTGAGCTGAGAACTTTTGCCGTCAGATCAACGATCGGAATGATGCGCTCGTAGGCCATGCGCGTTGGACCGATCACGCCCAGTACTCCGACCACTCCCTTACCGGAACTGTACGGGGCGGTCACCACGCTGTAGTCGTCGAGAATCTGGTAACCGGATTCGTGCCCGATGAAGATCTGCACCCCCTCGGCCCGCAGGCTCTGGTCGAGCAGGTGCAGGATGTCACGCTTCTCATTGAAGGCCTCGAACAATCGCTTGAGCTTATCGACGTTCGATGTTCCGGCGAAGCCCATCAGATTGGTTTCGCCCGCGATCAGGTACTCGATGTCTTCGACCGCGCTGCCCTGCCCGAACACCCGCTGCGCCATCGAAATGGCGTCCAGCATGACCCGATTGAGGCTCTCGTGCGTCTCCTTGAGCTGGCGCACAAGTTCCTGATGAATCTGCGGCAGCGTGCGGCCGATGCAATGCTCGTTGAGAAAATTCGCGGCGCGCCGCAGCTCTTCGGCGGCGTAATGCCGGTCGAGCTGGATGATGCGGTTTTGCACCTCGCGGTCGTCGAACACCAGCACCACCAGTACCCGGTTCTCCGACAGCGCCAGGAACTCAATCTGGGTCAGCAATGCTGCCTGCGCCAGCGGCAGGGTCACGACGCCGGCCAGATGAGTGATATTCGACAGCAGCTGCGAGGCCGCCGCGATCAGCGACTTGGAGCTGTCCGCAGGCATTTCCAGGTGCCGATGGATTTCCTCCAGGCTCGAGTCGTCGGTAGTGAGCTGGGCGCGCAGCAACGAGTCCACGAAGAACCGATAGGCCTTGTCGGTGGGTACCCGGCCGGCCGAGGTGTGCGGCGAGCTGACAAAGCCGAGCTCCTCAAGATCGGACATCACGTTGCGCACCGTGGCTGAACTCAAGGCCAGGCCCGACTCGCGCGACAGCGTGCGCGAGCCCACCGGCTCCCCGTCGCGGATATAGTTCTGCACCAGCACGCGCAGCAGACGCTGCGCGCGTTCGTTCAGAACGTCGTCTCGGGTTTCCGATGTCATTGTCAGATCACGGAGCTAACCTTACCGTCCCCGGCGCCGTCAAGCGCATGCCCCAGTCGCAAATACCCAAATAAGGTCAGATATGCCGCGCGTTGGCCGTCGCAGCCGGGCCATGCTACAACAGCGGGCGATTGGAAGGCCCGAAGCCAAACATGGAAAAGCCGATACGTACTTGCACGCTGGTTGGCAAGTTTCAGGATCCGCGGGTGGCCGAATGCGCCGCGGCACTGGTCCCGGAGCTGCTGGCCCGCAAACTGACCGTGCTGGTGCCGCAGGATGCCACCGCCGGTAGTGCCCCGGCCGGCGTCACCGTCGCCGCGCTGCCGCAGCTGATCGAGCGCACCGACCTGCTGATTGCGATCGGCGGCGACGGCACCCTCTTATATGCTGCAGGCCTGGTGGCCGGCCATGAAATACCGCTGCTGGGCATCAACCGCGGTCGCCTCGGTTTCCTGACCGATGTGCTGCCGCAGGACATGGTGGCGAGCCTGCAGGCGGTGCTCGCGGGCGACTACGAGGCGGATCGTCGCATGCTGCTGCAGGCACGGCTGATCGACGCCGCCGGTACCGAAGTTCGCGGCTTCGCGCTCAATGACGTGGTATTCAATCGGCTTGAGACCGGGCGCATGCTCGATTTCGAGACCCGCATAGATGGCCGTTATGTCAATTCTCACGGCGGTGACGGCATGGTGGTCGCCACTGCAACCGGCTCGACCGCCTACGCGTTGTCCTGCGGCGGTCCGATCGTCGATCCGCGCCTCAACGTGCTGGTCGTGGCGCCCATCAGTCCGCACACGCTGTCGGACCGGCCGATCGTCGTACCCGGGGAGTCGAAGATCGATATTCGCTTGAGCGGCCACAGCGATGCCGGCGCGCAGGTCAACTGCGACGCCGCGAAGCTCGGTGAGCTCAATCCGGGCGGCCGGCTGGAGATCGCGCCGGCCGGGCGCGCCATCACCCTGCTTCATCCGCCGGGCTACGACTACTTCCGGCTGCTGCGCTCCAAGCTTCATTGGGGTATCGGCGGCCTGGCCCACGAGCGCTGACTGTGCTGCGCCATCTGCAGATTCGCGACTTCGCAATTATCGATGCGGTCGAACTGGAACTCAGTCCCGGACTGACGGTGCTGACCGGCGAGACCGGCGCTGGCAAGTCGATCATCGTCGATGCGCTGGAGCTGCTGTGCGGCAGCCGCGCCGGTGCCGACGTGGTGCGCGCCGGTGCCGAGCGCGCCGACATTTCCGCCACGGCGGATATCAGCGCTATCGCCGGAGAGCTCCGCCATATCCTGGGCGAGCACTCGATAGAGTCCTCGGACGATCTGTTGCTGCGGCGGGTCGTCGGCAGCGACGGGCGCAGCCGCGCCTGGCTCAACGGCCAGACGGTGCCGCTGCAGGTGCTGGCCAGCGTCGCCGGCCTGCTGTTCGAGATCCATGGCCAGCACGAATTCCAGTCGCTGGTGCGCCCGGCCACGCAGCGCGGCCTGGTCGACACCTATGGCCGGCTCGAATCGCTGGCCGCGCAGGTGCGCACCGCCCACAGCGTCTGGCTGGCGCTGCTTAACCGCAGCATCGAGCTCGACAGCGCGGCCAGTGAGCGCGGCTCGCGCCTTGATCTGCTGCGCTATCAGCTGCACGAGCTGGAGGTGCTGCAGCTCAAGCCAGGTGAGATCGGCGAGCTCAAGGATGAACACGGCCGGCTCGCCAACCGTGGCCGACTGATCGAAGCCGCCCGCGGCGCGCTCGAGTGCCTGTACGAGTCCGAGGGCGCGACCGCGCATACGCTCATCGCACGATCGATCGCGGCGCTGCGCCAGGCCAGCAGCATGGACACGCAGCTCACCGCGCTGGGCGTGCTTCTCGAGGAAGCCTCGATCCGCGTCAAGGATGTGAGCCAATCGCTGCTGCAATACCTCGATGCGCTCGAACTCGATCCGCAGCGCGCCGACGCCATCGAACGCCGCCTCGCGGCGGTCGAAGAACTGGCGCGCAAGCATCGCGTGGCCCCGGAGGCACTGCCGGACAAACAGGCCGAAATGACTGCGCAACTGGCCGGCCTCGAGAATGCCGCCGCCGATTTCGGCGCGGTGCGCACCCAGCTCGCGGCCGCCACCGCCAGCTACCAGGACCTGGCGCGGCAGCTGTCGGGGCGGCGTAAGGCGGCCTCGCGCGTGCTCGCAAAGGAAATCTCGGCACGTATGCAGGAGCTGGGCATGGGCGGAGGCCGCTTCCTGATCGACGTGGTGGCCGCCGAGTCCGCCGAGCCGGCGCCACACGGGGTCGACCGGGTCGAATTTCGGGTCAGCACTAATCCGGGCCAGCCGCCGCGTGCGATCGCCAAGGTCGCATCCGGCGGCGAGCTGGCGCGTCTGTCGCTGGCCGTGCAGGTATCCTGCGCCGGCAGCAGCGCCTCGTGCATGGTGTTCGATGAGGTCGATAACGGCATCGGCGGCGCGGTTGCCGAGATCGTCGGCCGCGAGCTCAGGCAGCTTGGAGAACGCGCCCAGGTGCTGTGCGTGACGCATCTGCCGCAGGTCGCGGCGCAGGGCCATCAGCATCTGCGGGTCGCCAAGCTCAGCGACGGCCGCAGCACCCGCACCAGCGTGACGAGGCTGGATGCGGCGGAACGCGTCGACGAGCTCGCCCGCATGCTCGGCGGCGTGGAGATTACCCCGCGCGCCCGCGCCCACGCCCACGAGATGCTCGCCGCCGTGGCCAGCACGACAAGCGGCACTCCCACCGGCACTCCCGCCGGCAGCGAGGCAGGCGACGGCGGCGTCGCAGCCGGCGGCCGACGCTCGGCGCGCCCGCGCCCGCAGCGGGGCTGAACCCACTCACGGCCCTAGATGACGCGCTTGACGCGGCCCTGTTTGCGCGCCGGACAATCGGGCCGCTGGCAGCGGCCGTAGAGCACCATCGAATGCTCCTCGATCAGGTAGCCAAGGCGTTTGGCTATCACGTTCTGCCGTGTTTCGATTTCCGGGTCCACGAACTCTTCCACCGCACCGCAGTCCATACAGACGATGTGGTCATGATGGGTACCGTGGTTGATCTCGAATACCGCCATGCCGTCTTCAAAATGATGCCGGCTCACCAGGCCCGCCCCTTCGAACTGGGTCAGTACCCGATAGACGGTGGCCAGCCCTATATCCTCGCTGGAGTCGAGCAGTTTCTTGTAGATCTCCTCGGCCGACATATGCCGCGTCGTGCTGTGCTCGAGGATCTCGAGGATCTTCAGCCGCGGCAGCGTGACCTTGAGCCCGGCCTTGCGCAGATCTTTGCCTTCCACGATGCACCTCGATGCGGGTCCGCACACCGAGGCGCTTCGGCGCCTGTGACTGCGGACGATACGGTATGATGGACGAATGAGAATTATCCCACTATTTGTGGTCATCTGGGCCCTATCCGGCTGCGTCTATCGGCTGCAGATCCAGCAAGGCAATTACCTGGATCCGGCCGCGATTTCCCAGGTCAAGGCCGGCATGACGCACAGCCAGGTGCGCTACCTGCTCGGCACACCGATGGTGCCCGGTGGCTTTGACGATTCGCGCTGGGACTACGACTACTACCTGAAGACGCGCCGCCTGCAGACCCCGGAGCGCGGCCACGTCGTCATCTACTTCCAGAACAGTCTGGTCGCCAGCGTCGACAGCAACGTCACGCATGCGCCGCTGTCGCCGAGCGCGCAGCGCGACGTCGCGTCGCACGAACTCCATAACGCCCGCTACTGAACAGTCTTCAAGCGCGGCGCGGACCACCGCCGGTTCGAGTCGATTTCGCACCTGCCGCGCGCGCCGCGCGCGCCCGGCGGCTAGCCCGCGGGTCGATCCTGAGCGGCCGGTACAGCTCGATGCGATCGCCATCGGCAGGGATATATTCGCGTCCATGCACCCTGCCGTAGATCCCGGTGACGGCGTGTTCCCAGTCGGCGGCCGCATCGCCAAGTTCGCGCCGCGCCGCGCTCAGGGCGAGGGCAATCGAGGCATCGTCGGGCAATTCGAGCTCACACCGTAGTATTCCGGCTGGTGTGTCGCAGGCAACACTGCAGCGCTTCGACATGGCCACTCTCGGGAGGTCAGGCCGCGGGCTGCTGCTGCGCGCGCGCCGCAAACGCACGCACCAGCGAGCCCGCGATGTCTTCGAACAACGGCTCGAACAGCGCCGACTTGAGCGCATTGGAGAATTCAAATCGCAGCGCGAATTCGATGCGACAGCCGTTGCTGGCCACCGGCGTGAAGCTCCAGTGGCCTTCGAGCACCCGGAACGGCCCCTCCACCAGCTGCATATGCATCGCGCGGCCCGGATCGAGAACATTACGCGTGGTGAATTCCGCGCGCAGCAGCCCGCGGCGCACCGCCAGCCGCGCGAGCATCTGATTCCCGCCACGCTCGAGCACCTGCGCTGCGGTGCAGCCGGGAACGAATTCCGGATAGCGCTCGACCTCTTCGACCAGCCGGTACAGCAGGGCCGGTGGACGGGCAACCAGTGCCGATCGGGTCATTTCTCGCATCGTTCGAGTGTCGCCTAAGCGGGGTCGGCGACTCAAGCTTGAGTACAATGCAAGCATGCCCAAAGCGCAAGTCACCGAGCGCGTCATCGCCGAGAACCGGCGCGCGCGTTACGACTATTTCATCGAGGAGCGCATTGAGGCCGGCCTGGCGCTGGAAGGCTGGGAAGTCAAGTCGATGCGTGCCGGCAAGGCGCAGCTGGCGGAGGCCTACGTCTACATTCGCGACGGCGAAGCTTTCCTGATCGGCGCACACCTGGCGCCGCTGCGCACCGCCTCGACGCACAAGGTCGCCGACCCGGTCAGGACGCGCAAGCTGCTGCTGCATCGAAATGAGCTCGACCGCCTGATCGGGGCGACCGAGCGCAAGGGCTACACCATCGTGCCACTGGAACTGTACTGGAAGAATGGCCGCGCCAAACTGCAGATCGGGCTCGCCAAGGGTAAGAAACAGCACGACAAGCGCGCCACCGAGAAGGAGCGCGACTGGGTGCGCGATCGCGCACGGCTGATGCGCCGCGGTTGAGTCGCGTCGACTGCCGCGGCGCCACGGCGCCGATCAGCCCGATTGGCTGGACGCGGCCCAGATATTGAGATCACCATCGACCGCATACTGGTCGATCTTCTGAAGCTCATCGTCGCTGAACTGCAGGTTCTGCAGCGCGCCCAGGCACTCCTCGATCTGCGACCAGCCGCTGGCGCCGACCAGCGCGCTGGTGATCGCCGGCTTTCTGAGCACCCACGCCAGTGCCATCTGCGCCAGGCTCTGTCCGCGCTGAGCCGCGATCTGGTTGAGCGCGCGCACCTTGTCGAGGTTGCGTTCGCTGAGCATGGCCTTGCGGAATGAGCCGCCCCGGCTCGCTCGGGAAGCGTCCGGAACGCCCTGCAGGTACCTGGCCGTGAGCAACCCCTGCGCCAGAGGGGAAAACGCTATGCAGCCGATGCCTTCCTGCTCGAGCACCTGCAGCAGCCCATGTTCCACCCAGCGGTTGAGCATCGAATAGGACGGCTGATGGATCAGGCACGGGGTCTTCAGTCCACGCAGGATGCTCGCGACCGCGCGGGTCTTGTGTGGCCCATAGGAGGAAATACCGACGTACAGCGCCCGGCCGCTGCGCACGGCGGTATCGAGCGCCGACATGGTTTCCTCGAGCGGCGTGTTCGGGTCGTAGCGGTGCGAATAGAAGATATCTACGTAATCCAGACCCATGCGCTTGAGGCTCTGATCGAGACTTGCGAGCAGGTACTTGCGCGAGCCCCATTCGCCGTACGGCCCGGGCCACATGTCATAGCCGGCCTTGGTGGAGACAATGAGTTCGTCGCGATGCGCTGCCAGGTCGGTGGCGAGGATACGACCGAAGTTTTCCTCGGCCGATCCGTACGGCGGCCCGTAGTTATTGGCCAGATCGAAATGCGTGATGCCGGCATCGAAGGACTTCAGCAGCATGTCGCGGGCATTATCGAATGGCGCTGTGCCGCCAAAATTCTGCCAGAGTCCGAGCGAGATGCGCGGCAATTGCAGTCCGCTGCGGCCGCAGCGCGCATAGGACATGCGTTGGTATCGATCGGCGGCGGCTATGTACAACGACAATCCTCGCGCACGGTAGGGTTGACCCGCTGGCGGCGATTATACGAAACCCAGGGCAAATCCCACCTTGCAAGATCCGGATCGGGTGCCACGTGGACGGCGGTGCTATACTTGAGGCGTTCCGAAGGGGGCGACCGGTTTCGACGTGGGTTACGAACCTTCAGGGGCGTGCCGAGGTGCAGTGGCCCTCGTTAAACACTGCTGCAAACTCTAGTTGCCAACGACGACAACTACGCTCTAGCTGCCTAAA
>Ga0210394_10008738_pt1 | contig 10343 bp, 7 predicted proteins | sample IncBWC12MmetaG_FD_160121 | JGI IMG/M metagenome (GOLD analysis project Ga0210394, IMG submission 160121) | Forest soil microbial communities from Barre Woods Harvard Forest LTER site, Petersham, Massachusetts, United States - Inc-BW-C-12-M | ecosystem: Environmental > Terrestrial > Soil >...
GATCAGTTCTTTTCCGGCCCCGGGGGGCGGGCAGACGACTGGCGTGAACTCGTGGAAGCCGCAAAGGTGTGGGCCCAAGGCGGGCATCGTGCGAAATACGACGAGGCGCTGTCGGACCTCTCGGTGATTGAAGAGTTTCACGGCTATCCGGGCCTCCATTTGATGGCGGCGTTAACGGAAGCCGCTGCGTCCGGAGACGCGGCCACCTCGTTCGGGCTTTCGACACGGATTGCACAAGCCTTGCAGACAAGGTCCTTTCATCAGCAAGCCGGCGACTGGAGTTTGCACGATGAGGGCGACGGAGGTGTTCCCGAACTGCTGCCGCCCTCGTTCGGGCGGAAAGAAGCGCGCCGCCCTTATTTTGAAACCCTGATCGTCACCGGCATCTCCTCCAACAATTGGCCTGCGCTCTGCACGGAATGGCGCAAGCTTAGGCGTCCGATCGATTCGTTCGTCTATGAGCCGGTCATCGTCGGCAGTCTTGAAGACGCCTTCTGCGCGGCACTCCTTAACCCCGACCTCGCTGCCGTTGTGATCAATGAGGGCTTTGCGCTTCGCTCGCGCCATGCAGCACCCGTGCTTCGTACGCTGACCAACACGATCGGCCCGCATGAAGAGTCCGACGTTTCCGCGCTTCGGCTCGCCCACATCCTAAAACGGGTGCGTCCCGAGCTCGATCTCTACCTGATGTCCAATCGCGACGTGGAGGAAATGGCGGGAAATCCGCAAGCCAATGTAGTCCGCCGGATCTTCTATTCCATCGAGGAGCTCCTGGAGCTGCATCTCTCGATTCTGGAAGGTGTTCAGGATCGCTACGACACGCCGTTCTTCGACAATCTCAAGAAGTATGCGCAGCGTCCGATGGGGACTTTCCATGCGCTGCCCATCGCGCGCGGCAAATCCATCTTCAAGTCGGACTGGATTCGCGACATGGGCGAATTCTACGGCCCGAACCTGTTCCTTGCCGAGAGCAGCGCGACCACCGGCGGTCTGGACAGCCTGCTCGAGCCGACCGGCAATATCAAGAAGGCGCAGGACAAGGCGGCGCGCGCGTTCGGGGCAGACCACGTGTTCTTCGTGACTAACGGCACCTCGACCTCGAACAAGATGGCGGTTCAGGCGCTGCTCGCGCCCGGCGACATCGTGATCGTCGACCGCAATTGCCACAAGTCGCACCATTATGGAATGGTGCTCGCAGGCGCGCAGCCGCTCTACGTCGAGGCGTTCCCCATGACGGAATATTCGATGTACGGCGCCGTGCCGCTGCGCACGATCAAGCAGGCGCTGCTTAGCGCGAAGGCAGAGGGCCGGCTCGATCGGATCAAGATGGTCGATCTGACGAACTGCACCTTCGACGGCCACATCTACAATACCCGCCGGGTGATGGAGGAATGTCTTGCGATCAAGCCGGACCTGATCTTCCTGTGGGATGAAGCCTGGTTCGGCTTTGCGCGGTTCTCGCCGTTCTTGCGTCCGCGTACCGCGATGGGCGCCGCCAACGACATCGAGGCATGGCTGCACGATCCGAAATCGGTCGCGGCCTTCGAAAAGCAGCAGGCCGAACTCGGCAAGAATCCGTCGGACGAAGTGTTGCTCAAGACCAGGCTGATCCCCGACCCGCGCCAGGCACGTCTGCGCGTCTACCAGACCAACTCGACCCACAAGTCGATGTCTGCGCTACGGCAGGGCTCCATGCTCTTAGTCAAGGACGTTGAATTCCACACAGTCGAAGCTCAGTTCCACGAGGCGGTCTTTACCCATGCCTCGACCAGCCCCAACCAGCAGCTGATCGGCAGCCTCGATGTCGCACGGCGTCAGATGGAGCTTGAGGGCTATGGTCTCGTGGCCAATGCGATGGAAATCGCGCTCGCGATCCGTCAGGCAGTCAACGGCAATGCGTTGATCTCCAAATATTTCCGTATCCTAGGCGCGGACGCCATGGTGCCGGCGCAGTACCGGCAAACCGGGTTTGTCGACTATCTCGCGCCCGGCTCGAACTGGGCCATTGCATTGAAGAGCTTGCAGGACGACGAATTCTGCCTCGACCCGACCCGCATGACTCTGGTGTGCGGCACCGCCGGCTTCGATGGTACGCAGTTCAAGGGCATCCTGGCGAACCAGTACGGCATCCAGGTCAACAAGACCTCACGTAACTCGGTTCTGTTCCAGTCCAACATCAACAACACGCGCAGCGACGTCGCGCACCTGATCCGGGTGTTGGCTGAGATTGCCGGCGAGGTCGATCGCGGCCTGACCCAGGGCGGCGCCAATGCGCGCAAGACCTTCGAAGTGCGGGTGAAAAGCTTGATGACTGACGTGCCCGACCTGCCGAACTTCTCGCATTTCCACCAGAGTTTCCGTGGCGATGCCGGCAACAAGACCAACGAGGGCGACATTCGTTCGGGCTTCTACTCGGCCTATGACGCCTCGGGGTGCGAATATATCCGCCTCGCTGATCCCGAGATCGACCGTCGCTTGAAGAGCGGCCCGGATCTCGTCTCCGCCAATTTCGTGATCCCGTATCCGCCGGGCTTCCCGATCATGGTGCCGGGGCAGGTCATCACCCAGGAAACCATCGACTTCATGCGCAAACTCGATGTGAAGGAGATCCATGGCTACGAAGCAGCCGAAGGACTGAAGCTCGTGCGGCCGGAAGCGCTGGCGAAACTCGGTGATCGTCGTTCGCACGCGCATGGGATCGCGGCAGCCGCGGAATAAGGACGCCGCATAGGGAGTGTGAAATCATGATTGACTGGTTCGTACAGACGCTTCGCGGCTATCCGGAAATCGCTATCTTCCTGTCCCTGGCTCTCGGGTATTACTTCGGGTCCTTTACCTATAGGGGTCTCGGTCTGGGAGCCGTAACCGCGACCCTGATTGCAGCGGTGATCATCGGACAGCTTGATATCAAGATAGGAAGTCCTCTCAAGCCCACCTTTTTCCTGATGTTCCTGTTCGCTATTGGTTATGGCGTTGGACCTCAATTTGTGCGCGGCATCGCAAAGGACGGAATTCCGCAGGCATTGTTTGCCGTCGTGGTGTGCTTCTTCTGTCTGGGATCAGCCTATCTTGGTGCGAAGCTGGCGGGTTACAGCGTCGGCTCGGCCGCGGGGCTCTATGCCGGGTCGCAGACGATCTCTGCCTCAATAGGCCTGGCCACGGACGCGATCAACCGCCTTGGTATGTCGCCCGAGGAAACCAAGAAGACATTGGATGCAATTCCCGTGGCCTACGCGGTGACGTATATTTTCGGAACCATCGGATCCGCAATCGTTCTGGCGCTGATAGGCCCGGCGCTCCTTGGCATCGACCTTGCGGCAGCGTGCAAGCGGTATGAAGAGAAGCACGGGGGCAAGAGAGAACCCGGCGGCCCCGGCACGGCGTGGTACCAGTTCGAGATGCGCGCCTTCCGCGTCAAGGAACGCGGGCCTGTCGTCGGCAAGACACCACAAGAAGCGGAGGCGTTGATTCCGGATCAGCGTGTATTCGTGCTGCGTATCCGGCGGGATGGTAAGATCCTGGAGGCTACCGCAGACACCGTGATCCGTGCGGGAGACGTCGTCGCGGTGGCCGGTCGGCGCGAGGTGCTGGTGAACCTGGTCGGCTCCACTGCGGAGGAGGTCAACGATCGAGAACTGCTCGCGGAACCGGTGGAAGGTGTCGATGTCTATGTGACAAACAAGGACGTCGACGGAAAAACGTTGGCCGAGTTGGCGAAACAGCCGGCAGCGCGCGGCGTGTTCCTGCGAAAAATTGTCCGTGGTGCGACCGCAATCGAGATCCCAATTTTAGCTGGCACACAGTTGCAGCGCGGCGACATCGTTACGCTCGTCGGACGCACGCCGGATGTGGCGGCCGGGATCAAGATGCTGGGACGTCCGGACCGGGCGACAGACGTGGCGGACGTAGCGTTTATTGGAGGAGCAATCACCATCGGTGCCTTGCTCGGTGCGCTGGTTTATAAGGTCGGCAGCGTGCCGCTTACGCTGTCGACCTCCGGCGGCGTATTGATTGCCGGCCTGTTTTTCGGCTGGCTGCGCTCCGTGCGCCCGACCTTCGGTCGAATTCCGTCACCGACGGTCTGGTTCATGAACTCGGTCGGCTTGAACGTATTCATCGCAGTCGTCGGCATCTCCTCCGGGCCTGGCTTTGTAGCGGGACTGCAACAGCTCGGGTTCAGCCTGTTTCTGTGGGGCGTGGTTGTCACGAGCGTGCCGCTGATACTGGCGATGTACGTCGGAAAATACTTGTTCCGGTTCGATGACGCCATTGTACTCGGATGCTGCTCTGGCGCACGTACCACAACCGCATCACTCGGCATGATCAACGACCGTGCCAAAAGTCAGATCCCAGGGCTGGGGTATACGGTCACCTACGCCGTTGGAAACACGCTGCTGACCGTATGGGGCATGGTGCTCGTGATGCTGCTGACATAGTGGCGAGAAACAACGAGCGCGTACCGGCAGGGCCGTGCTCATCAGGTTACCCTTGTGAAAAATTTGCCGCCGGAATCTCGCAAAAAACAGGAGCAAGTAATGGCTGACATTATGACACTACGTAAGTTTGAGGCGCTGAGTCCATTCGAGATCAAGGACGAACTGATCAACCTTGCGAAAGCAACATCCAAGAAGACCCAAGCTGCCTTCCTCAATGCCGGCCGCGGTAATCCGAACTGGATTGCTACCACACCGCGCGAGGGCTTTTTCCTGCTCGGCCAGTTTGCGGTGACCGAGAGCAGGCGTGTGATGGAGCATGCTGCCGGAATCGGAGGAATGCCGCAGGCTAATGGCATTGCGGCCCGCTTCGAGGCTTGGCTCGGCAAGCATTCCGACATGCCGGGCGCCGGTTTCCTTTCTGAAATGACGCAGTTTGCCGTCAAGAAATTCGGTTTTGACGCAGACGCCTTCGTTCACGAACTCGTCGATTCGATTATCGGCGACAACTATCCGGTTCCCGATCGCATGTTGGTTCACAACGAACGGATTGTGCATGAGTATCTGATGTGGGCGATGTGCGGCGAGCCTCGGCCGTCGGGCAAGTTCGATCTTTACGCGGTCGAAGGGGGGACGGCCGCGATGTGCTACATCTTCAAATCGCTGAAGGCCAATCGGTTATTGCATCCCGGCGACACCATTGCGCTCGGCACACCGATTTTCACGCCTTACCTCGAGATGACGCACCTCGAGGATTATGATCTCAAGGTCGCGCACGTCAAAGCGCCCCAAGAGAACCGCTTCCAGTACACCGACGAGGAAATCAAGAAACTGGAAGATCCCAAGATTAAGGCGTTTTTCATCGTCAATCCCGGCAATCCGACGGGCATGGCGATGAGCAAGGAAACCATCGGCAAGATCACAAAACTGGTGAAGACCAAGCGTCCTGACCTGATGTTGCTGACGGACGATGTCTACGGAACCTTTGTCGACGATTTCCGCTCGCTGCTCGGTGAGTTGCCGCAGAACACGATCGGCGTCTACTCCTACTCGAAGTATTTCGGCTGCACGGGATGGCGGCTCGGGGTGATCGCCGTGCACGAGGACAATATCTTTGACAAGATGATCGCCAAGCTACCGGACGCCGATGTGAAAGCGCTGGACAAGCGCTATGGGGCACTCACGCTGGAGCCGCGCAAGATCAAGTTCATCGATCGGATCGTCGCCGACAGCCGCGATGTCGCGCTGAACCACACGGCGGGACTGTCGCTACCGCAGCAGGTGATGATGAGCCTTTTCTCGCTCTCCGAGATGATGGATATCAAGAAGCATTACCAGGCGGCCTGCAAGGAGATCGTCAATCGCCGCATATGGGCCCTGATCGAGAGCATAGGACTTCAACTCACGCCGAATCCCAATTACGACGCCTACTACGGCTTGATTGATTTCGAATTCTGGGCACGGAAGAATATCGGCGACGAAGCGGTCGAATACCTGAAGAAGAATATCCATCCGCTCGACCTGGCCTTCCGTCTCGCCGAGGCGTACGGGATCGTGTTGCTGAACGGCGGCGGCTTCGAAGCGCCGAACTGGTCGCTTCGCGTGTCCTTGGCGAATCTGCCGGATGAAGCCTACGAGCAGATCGGGCGAGGCGTACGGCTGATCGCTCGGGGATACAGAGACATGTACGAGGCATCAAATGTTGTTCCAGCGAAGTGAACGTAAGATGGTCTGACAATGGAGTCCGGGAATTTAGGTTCGGATTCTCGGTCCGTGTCCGGCATTGTGCTCTCCATGTTCGGCTATTTCGCGATCTTCCTTGCGCGATAGTCGGCGTCAAACTGAAAACCCACAGAGGAAAGAAAGTGTCATGAAAAGATTTTTCGCAAACGTCACCCTGGCTGCTGTCTTACTCGCAGGCGTGGCTGGTATCAGTACGCCATCGCGGGCCGAAACCGGCCAGGTCGCAGTCATCTTCACCAAGGGCGGATTCATCGTCGGAGTCGGCGGCGGGGAGGGCGTGCTGGTCTTGCATGGCAAGCGCTATCCGTTCACCGTATCGGGCATGAGTGTCGGCTTCACGATCGGAGCCTCGACCACCAAGTTTGTTGGACGGGCCCTCAATTTGCGGGGGCCAGCTTCAATCGAAGGTGCGTATAGTGCGATCGGAGCCGGCGGTGCCATTGCGGCCGGCGCTGGAGGCGTGCAATTGCAGAACGCCAATGGTGTGATCCTGCAGCTCAGCGGCCCGAAGGTCGGCGCTGAAGTGTCGGCCGCAGTTGGCGGGGTGACGGTTCGTTTGAAATAGATCAAAGCGATCAGGCCGCGCAATTGCGCCGCCTGATCGCTCAGTAGCGCTCCGCAACGAACGTCATTCGCGTGAACTGGCGTTGTAGCGTTCCTTCATGGAACGCTTTTGTCGCTTGCCCACGTCCCCGACGCTTGTCGTCGACATCCTTTCTTGGGTAAAAGTCATGAGGAAATCGTGCCTGCATGTTGCTCCGGCTGCCCTGCTGGGTATCCTGTGGTTGGCGGTCATCAGCACAGCCTTGCACGCGGAAACCGGATCTGTCGCTGTCGTGTTTACCAAGGGCGGCGTCATCCTCGGTGTCGGCCGCGGCGAGGGCGTGCTGACGTTTCGAGGCGGGTATTACCCATTCACTGTCTCAGGCATGAGCGTCGGCTTTACGATCGGGGCCTCGACCACCAGGTTCGTTGGACGGGCACTCAACCTGCGGGGGCCGGCTTCCATTGAAGGCACCTATAGCGCGGTCGGCGTTGGCGGGGCGCTTGCCGGCGGCGCCGGAGGAGTACAGCTACAGAACGCCAATGGCGTGATCTTGCAACTTAGCGGCCCCAAGGTCGGGGTCGAACTTTCAGCTGCCGTGGCCGGCGTCAGCATACGCTTGAAATAGTCGCGAAGCGGCAGGCCACGCGGCTTGGCCGCGGCTTCGCTCAATATCGCTCCGCAACGACATTCACCCCGCGTAGGCCGGCCTGATCATTGTAGCGTCCCTTGCTGGAACGCTTCGGCAGCCTGACCTTGTCCCCGCGCATGCGCTTATATGGGATCATCTCCAAGAGGTGCGCGATGCAACTCAGCCGGGCTCGCCGTTTATCGTCGGAGCGGATGATATTCCACGGTGCATGTTTCGAATTGGTCGCCTTGAACATCATGTCGCGCGCCCGGGAATAATCGTACCAGCGTCGATACGATTCGATATCCATCGGGCTCAGCTTCCACTGCCGCAGCGGATCCGCGATCCGCGCCTCAAAGCGGCGCTCCTGCTCGTCCATCCCGACCTCGAGCCAAAGCTTGACCAGGATTATGCCGCCGTCGATGATGTATTTCTCCATCTCCGGGCAGAGCGAAAGAAAGCGCTTGTGTTCGGTTGGCGTACAGAAGCCCATCACATATTCGACGCCGGCGCGATTGTACCAGCTGCGGTCGAAGATGACGATCTCGCCGGCGGCAGGGAAATGCTGCATGTAACGCTGGAGGAAAAGCTGCGATTTTTCGCGGTCCGAGGGGGAGGGGAGCGCGACTACCCTGAACACCCGCGGACTTACTTTCTCGGTGATCGCCTTGATGGTGCCGCCCTTGCCGGCCGCGTCCCGGCCCTCGAACAACACGATCACCCGCAACCCCTGGGATTTCACCCACTGCTGTAGATGGCAGAGCTCAACCTGGAGCCTGCGCAGTTCCTTTTCATAGGCCTTGCGCTTTATGCCTGGTAGCGGTTCATCTTTTGCCATGGGCGAGCTTCCGGATGGATGTGGACGGTTCAGTCTCCCCAGGCAATGACGATAGCGATGTCGCCGGGCACGCCGCCGGGGAAATCTATGATCTGGTAGCGGATGCGATAGCCTCTGGGTTTCAGGTAATCGTACCAAAGCTGATAGATTTCCTTGGCTATTCCGGCGAGCGTCTTCTCCCAGCCCGGCTCCTGCTGATTGATGGCACGGCCCTTGTCGGTGCAGAGCGTATTCGGGAAGCGATAGACCTGGACTTCGCTAAGCCCGTTTCGCACCGCACGCTGGATCACCGTCGACGCGAGCTTGATCTTTTCATCCTCGGAGAGATCCGAGGGCTTGCTGAGCCTTTCGATCAAGGCGGCCTTCTCCGCCTCGACGGCGGCCTGCCGGCGCGCAAGTTGGTCTGCTTTGTCCGCTTCCTTGAGGGCCGCCTGCTTCTGGATGTCCTTTGCTGTTGGTAGCAGATCGTCAATCTTCTCGGGCATGGCTACTCCCCTTTCTGATTGGCCGTTCGCCGCCTTTCTCCGGAAATCTAAAGCCGCGCCGGGCACAGCTCCTTTGATTTAAATCAAGCATCCTGCATTCCGCGGTCGCACTGTGTTCATGCCGTCCGCGGCGCATCTTTCCTCCAGCCAGAGGGGCATCGAATTGAACGAACAGCTTCATCCGCAGGCCCCCCATCACCTGCCGTTCTTCATCACTCCGCCAGGCGAGACGGACGTCCTCATGGTGGTGATGGGCATCTTTCTGGTGGCGGCCGTGCTCTGGGTCGGCACGCTCTATTGGCGGCTGCACAGCCTGCCGGAGCGCATGGCGCACAAGTCGGAGAAGCTGCAGTTCGAGATCGTGGCCATCCTCGGTCTGCTGTCGCTCTTCACGCACATTCACATTTTCTGGGTGGCGGGACTGCTGCTTGCCATGATCGATCTCCCCGATTTCGGCACGCCGCTGCGAAGCATTGCGGGGTCGGTCGAGAAAATAGCAGGCACGGTGCGGGATACCGGTGCCGTAGCGGAGCACGAAGCCAGGCCGTCTTCGACGTCACTTCCGGCCGAGGCTGCGGAGAAGAGTGGGAGCGCCGCGAAGGAGGCGATAGGCAGTCATGTTTGAACTGATCATTTGCTCCCTTGTCACGATCCTTCCTGACTATCTTTACCGCCGCTATGTCCAGAACAAGCGGTTTGGCAAAGAGATCACGTTTTATTCGGTCTGGTATGAACTCAGATGGGGTATCACCGGATGCCTGATGCTTACGATCTCGCTGATAACGATGATCTTCTATTTTCATCCCTCGACCACCTCCGCCGCGCTGTTCTTCAGGACGATCCCGATTCTTCCCGAGGCGTCAGGACGCGTGGCGGAAGTCAACGTCAGCAGCTTCAGTGCGCCGGTCTCCAAGGGCGACGTGATCTTCAGGCTGGATAGCTCGAAACAGGAGGCGGCTTTTGAGACGGCCAAGCGCAAGATCGCTGAAATCGATGCCGCAATGGTGACGGCGGAAGCTGACGTCACCAAGGCGGAGGCTCAGATCCAGGAGGCGAAGAGCTCGTATCAGCAGGCCAAGGATGAACTCGATGTGAAGAGTGAGCTTCAGCGTCGCAATCCGGGCATCGTCCCACAACGCGATATTGAAAAGCTGCAGGTGCTCGTGGATCAGCGCCAGGCTGGAATAGATGTCGCAGCGGCTGCCAAACAATCCACGCTCGCCCGGGTCTCGTCGCTCCTGCCGGCGGAAAAGGCGAGCGCCGAGGCTGCGTTGGCACAGGCACAGGTGGATCTGGACAAGACCATTATCCGCGCCGGAGTCAGCGGACGGGTCGAACAGTTCTTGCTGCGCACGGGCGATGTCGTCAATCCATTGATGCGCCCCGCCGGGATTCTCATACCGGAGGGGGCGGGCCAGGGAGTGCTGCAGGCAGGGTTTGGCCAGATCGAGGCTCAGGTCATGAAGGAAGGGATGGTGGCGGAGGCGACCTGCATCTCCAGGCCCTGGGTGATCATCCCGATGGTTGTCACGACGGTTCAGGACTACATCGCCGCCGGCCAGTTTCGCGGAGGAGAGCAGCTGCTCGAAGCACAGAACATCGCCAAACCGGGCACGATCCTCGTGTTTCTGGAGCCGCTTTACAAGGGCGGTCTCGAAGGGGTGACGGC
>Ga0210394_10008739_pt1 | contig 10342 bp, 13 predicted proteins | sample IncBWC12MmetaG_FD_160121 | JGI IMG/M metagenome (GOLD analysis project Ga0210394, IMG submission 160121) | Forest soil microbial communities from Barre Woods Harvard Forest LTER site, Petersham, Massachusetts, United States - Inc-BW-C-12-M | ecosystem: Environmental > Terrestrial > Soil >...
CCTGAAAGGGGTGTCAAGCCGCATGATTTGCCAGAAGAAGTACCCAAGCATCCGAAAGAAGCTTTGGGGTGGGGCATTGTGGTCGCCAAGCTACTTCGCTGGAAGTTGCGGCGGTGCCCCCATTTCCATCATTCCTCAGGACATCGAGCAGCAACAGACGCCGAGTTAAGGCCAGCTTCGCTCGCCGCGCTCTGCATCCCCGCCCTGAAGGACGGACTTCTCCGCGCAATAAGGATAAGTGGGGTAGCTGCCTGAGTACAGTGGCCACTACCGGTTGTGGTTTTGAGGTTGAGTGCGAGAGCGTGAAGGCCGATATCGAGTGGGTGGCGTGACGACCGCGTGCTGCAGGAGGCGGAGGAAGAGCAATCCGCGCCGGCTGGAGTGGCGACGATTGAAGCGAAAAGCGAATTCATTGAGATAGGCATCCAGGTGCTCCGCAGTCACGGATCCCTGGAGGGTTCCGAGCAGCCAGCGTTTGAGGAGGGAAGCCACCTTGTGCACGCCGGGCATGGAAACGTGGGCTGGGTCTCCGCTTTCGGAGATGCTGGTTGCATGGTGTCTGTACCCCTGACGAGATAGCCCGTTATAACCCTTCCACCCTTCGGTGCGCACTTCCGAGCCGAGTTCAACTGCCCCCGAAACAAAGGGAACCAGGCTGGCTGCTGACACGTCGTTGACATGCTGCAAGCGCGCGCGGCCGAACCCCTTGGGCGACAACACCTCGATGGCGATCGCCACGATAAAACCTGCCGTCTGCGCCACGTCCGCGAACGCCTTGGGCGATACCGCCCACATAGGTTTCATCGGCCTCGACCGAACCGCACAAACGATCTCGCCCAGGCCGCACCATGGCCGTGCGCAGCTTCTGCAAGATGGTCCATGCTGTTTGATAGCTTCCCAGCCCCAGTAACCGCTGGAGCCCGAGCGCGCTTACTCCATGTTTCTGATTTGTCATATACCAGGCCGCGGCAAACCACTGCTGAAGCGGGATACGGCTACGGTCGAAAACCGTACCCGCTGTGACCGACACCTTGCGCCCGCATTCCGAACAGGACCAGCGCCCATCGGCTATCCGCCAGCCCCTGGCACTCTCACATTTCGGGCACCGAAATCCGCCACCCAACGCAGCTGCTCCAGGTACTCAGGCAACTACCCCACTTAAGGATAAATGCCAAATCTGAGAAAGGATGACAATAGATTCATAAACCAATTCCAACCAATTCCTCCGGAAGTGCATCCATACCTTGGTGGTTCACTTGGCCAAATGGGCCTTTTTCTGGCAGCTCACACCACTCCCGTTAGCTGCTCTTTCTACCTCGCCCACTTCGAGGTGTAAAGCGTGTCGCATAAACCGTTGCCTTGGGGAAAAACATGCCGCCACTACCCGTGCTGCAAGTCCGCCCGGCTGAGTCGCACCCATCCAGAGCAGAATACCTGACAGCCGAACACGTCGCCCTGATGGGTAATTCGGCCCTCTTCGCTGGTATCCCGCCCCACCAGTGCAGAGAAATCGCTGCCGCCGCCCGCCCGCGCGTCTTTGCCTCCGACGAGATCCTCTTCATGCAGGGTCATCCCGTTACTACCCATCTCCTAATCCGATCCGGCAACGTCAAGATCACCCAGGTCAGCGATACCGGGTGTGAAGTCGTGCTGTGGATGAACGGGCCCGGTGAGTCGGTCGGCATTCCCAATGAAGCGCCTTGTTGCTTCCACGCGTGTTCAGCGCGCGCCATGCAGCGGTGTCACACCCTCACCTGGGAAGACCCCCTCTTCCAATCCATGATCCTGAAGCACCCGCAAATCAGCGTCAACATCAATCGGATGCTGTCGGTTCAACTCAATGAACTCGAGCAGCGGTTCTGCGAAATCGCCACGGAGCGAGTCGCTGTGCGCCTGTCACGCGCCCTCCTCCGGCTCGCCGCACAGCTCGGAACACCGATCCTCGGCGGCATCGAAGTCTCCCTCTCCCGGGAGGAACTGGCCCAGATGATCGGCACCACCGTGTTCACCGTAAGCCGCATTCTGTCCAGGTGGGGAGAGGAAGGCATCATCGCGCCTCGACGCGATGCTGTCATCGTGTACGATTCGCAGCGCATGTTGCTGGCCGGCGTCGACACGGCATGAATTTCCCACTTGAGATCCCTCGATCTCAAGGAGCGCCGTTCAGTTCACGCGTTTCTCGCTGCCTCGTCCCTCGATCAGCGTGAAAGTTCCTGGTTTTCCCAACTGAGCCAGCACGCGCGCGGCACGCGTGTGAAGGTCCTCCGTATACCAGAGAGGGCCATATTCCTCAAGCAGTTCAAACATCTCTGCCAAAACCGCCTGCGCCGTCTCCGACACTGAAGACTCTGATGGCTGGCGACTCGTGAGTAAATCCGATTTGGCAGGGGAAGTTGTCAGTCTTCGTGCGCTCATCGACTCGCTCCTTTCCAATTCGTTCCTGGGGAGGGGACGCCTGGTGGAACTGCCGTTATCCGTCTTGCGGCAGGCGCGTCCTCGGCGCGCCTGCCCAACGTAGGAAATCAAAACTTCCCGATCAATTAGCAGTGTCCTGAATCATCGCAGATTTGTCTGTGCAAAATTGGACATCATTTCTCTAGATTTTCAACTCCCTTACATACGCCAGTCATCCCCTAAAAAAGTCGACTCAAATCAATGGCCGCTCGCCGGGGCCCAGGTTCGGCGCGTCTCTTGTTTTTGCCTCTAGAGTGCGATTGCTGGCACCGATCTTCGCCGGACCCTCACCCCTTCGCCGCCTCCGCCTCCGCTATCCATCCCCGCCGTAGCGTCTCCATCGGAATACTCGACAAATACGGCTTGATATCCAGAATCGGCGTCCCATCCAGCATGTCCAGCCCTCTGACCAGCAGTGTGTTGCTCTCGCGCCGCAGCAACTCCACCACCGTCAGCGCAATCGGATTCGGGCGCCGCGGGGATCGCGTCGCAAAAACCCCGTGCACTTTATTGTCGATCGGGGTCGGGCCCGTCAGTTCGAACCCCTTCGATCGGTCAAACGCCCACAGCACAAACAGGTGCGAGAATCCCTCGATATCCTTCAAGCCCGGCTCAAAATCATCCAGTATCTCCAGCGCACCCACAGCATCGTGCCTGGCTCCCAACCCCTTCGGAATCTCGGCGGACTCGCGATACGGGCTGCGCACAAATCCAATCGCTTTCGGCGTAAACATCGGCGGCCTCACTTCTCCACTTCCTGTGACTTCGAACCGTCAGACGGCCGACTTGCTTCACATCGACGACCCGCGCAAAAACACGTGCTCGGCCAACTCGGACGTTCTCAGGCGCAAAAAACGTCTTACCAGACTTCGAGCTTGAACTCTCGATACTCGCGAATCAACTCGAAATCCGCGCGGTTCGATGTGATGAGCCGCGCTCCATGCGAACGCGCGGTCAACGCGATCAGCACATCGAAGTGCAGATCCCGCAACTTGCCCGGCTCAAACCCTTGGTAGGCGCGTATCTTCGTGAGCACCCGGCCAGACTCGATCCAATTATTGGCCGTCGGCGTGACTACGGGATAGTTCTTCTGCACTTCGCGGAGAAAATCTTGTTCCTCCGCTTCCGTGGCACCCCTCCAGAGTTCCGCCAGCACCACCGAAGAACTCCTCACCGGTAGATTGAGGTCTGCCATCCGTTGCGCATGACGGTTCGTGCGAAGATGGCCGATCAACACTGACGTGTCGAAGACGGCGAACTCACTCATCGCTTCCCGCGAACTTGAGCTTACCGCCATAGTCCTTCATCAACTTCTTGAAGCCCCGCAAAGCAATAATTTCCCTAAGAGCCACGTGAACCGCTTCGGTACGTGACTTGGCACCCAAAACTCGCACAGCCTTGTCCGCGAGCTTTGTGTCCAGTCTTATTGAAGTAAGGGTCCCCGCCATGATCACCTCGTATATACAACTATTCGCCTCCGTATATACAATTGTCAACCAACGACCATTCCTCGCTTCATGATCGGATGCTCGCCCACCGCCCCATCGCCTCCCGCCTCCGGCGTGCCTCCATCCCCATCCGCCCCAGATCCACCGCCAGTTGAATCCCCCCAAGTGCCGCGATCACCACCACGCCGAAATAGATCCAGTGGTTCACCTGGTCCAGCGTCGCGCCAAACAAAGCTGCATCCGCCCCCGCGCCATGCATCACCAGGTAAGCGTGCGGCGCCACCAGAAGCAGCACCGTCGGGATTAGACCCATCACCCTCCCCGCCACATCGTAAGCCCGATGCCTGCCGCGCCACGTGCCACGCGCAGTTGGAATTTCGCAGGCAGACACAAAATACCGCCAAGGCCGCCGCGGCGTTATGATGGTTCCGTCGATTTCAGCCCAGTGGAGGACGTCCATGAATGAAACATTGAAGGTGCGGCAACAGGGCCGCCGCGATTTCCTGAAAGCCGGCGGCGCCGTAGCCGCCGCATTGGTGGCCCCCGGCGCAATCCTTGCGGAAACCAAAAGGGACATGCCGCCGCTGCCCTCCAATCCTGTCACCCTCAAGGCCATGCCCACCCGCAACCTGGGCAGGACCGGCTACAAGGTCGGCATCTTCTCCCTCGGCGGGCAGGCCGCCCTCGAGAAGGCCAACAACTTTGATACCGCAGTCCCCATCATCGAGCGCGCCCTCGACCTCGGCGTCAACTACATTGACACCTCCTCCATTTACGGTGGCCCGGAGCGCTGGTCCGAGCAGTATGTCGGCAAAGTGATGGCCAAACGCCGCGACGAAGCCTTCCTTGCTACCAAAACCAAGGAACGCACCCGCGACGACTCGATGCGCATGATCGAGAAGTCGCTGCAGCTCCTCAAGACCGACCACGTGGATCTGTGGCAATTGCACGACGTGGGCACCCAGTACGACGTCGACCAGATCTTTGCCAAGAGCGGCGCAATGGAAGCCCTGCTGGAGATGAAGGAGCAGAAGGTTGTTCGCCACCTCGGCATCACTGGCCACTACCGGCCCGAGTCCCTGATCGAGTGCATCCACCGCCACGATTTCGACTGCATCCTGATGGCAATGAATGCCGCCGACCAGCACCACTACAGCTTCAACGAGCAATTGCTACCCCTGGCCGTCGAGAAGCAGATGGGCGTTATCGGCATGAAGATTCCCGGTCGCGGCCGCCTGCTCTCGTCGTGGAACCCTCCGCCCGTCGAGGCGCAGAAACACTCATGGGAAGGCATGGCCATCCAGACCACATCGCCCGGCACCCTGACCATGAAGGAAGCGGTCTACTACACACTGAGCAAGCCTGTGAGCACCATCATCATCGGCTGCGACAGTATTGCTCAGCTCGAGCAGAACGTGCAGCTCGCCCGCGACTTCACCCCGCTGAGCCACGGCCAGGAGACGGAACTGGTAGCCAAAGCCGAACCCTGCGCCAAGCCCAGCCTGTTCTTCCGCTTCTACGATAGGCCGTAAAGGCAACGGAGTTAGCGGTGCTAGCGAGGTTAGCGGAGCTAGCAGCAACAAAGCCCCACCCCGTCGGTGGGGCTTTCATTTCGCCCGCCCACTTAGAGAAATCCAGGAGGCACAACGTGTGCCGACGATGCCGCCTACGGAGCGAATGAGGGCGGCGGGGTCGTAGCCAACGCCATCCTTGGAGAACTATTTCCACCTCCTCGACGCTCTCGATCTTCTCGGCCTTCGAGGTACGGGCCGGTGAGATCGAGTTTGCGCCCGGGTGTCTTTCCGGCGTCGATGGCCTTGCGCAATTCGAGGTCGGTGTAGGGCTCGAGGCCGTCGAGGATGCGGGCGGAGGTGACGCCGCCAGCGAGGTAAAGGCGAGGGGCGCTGTCAGGTTGGCTGCCGGTTCGCGGCCTCCATTCAGTTTGAACTAGCCCCCTGCTGTTGAGGGGCTGGCTTGCGAGGGGGAGCTGCGCGGAGTCAGTTCGTTTGTCTCCTCACAGAAGTGATCAGGATCTACTCTGCAGTATTGCTGAAGAATTCTGTGAGAACCGGCGCTACAACCTTGGCGCGTAAGTTGTGATCCTGACCGGCCAGCACCAAAGCGCGTCCATGGGGCAGGACGTGGGCAACAAACTGCGATGCATCGCGCAAGTCCTGCGGACTCTTTTCTCCCTCAAGCACCAGTGCGGGCGCCGACACCAGGGCGCTTCTCCCATTCAGAATCGTCCTGTCATCCAGGATGGTTAGATCATTTGGGATTGTATGGACCACAGACTTGCACCGCTTCCACGCAGTCGGCATGATGATCGGCATTGCCAACGCAAAAGCCCTGGGGGCTCCGAATACATCGGTAAGAAAGAACCTGACGGCGCCACCGCGATCTCCGGCTGCAATCAACTCTTCAACACGCGCCTTCTTGCTCTGAAAGGAGCGGGGGATTCCGTTATCTGAAATAAAAGGTGGTTCGTAAAGAGCCATTTTCCTAATGGGCACTCCGCTCGCCGCAGCCTGCATCGCAAGTGCGCCTCCTGATGAGACGCCGACAACATAGACAGGCGCGCCCGTCTGATCCACAATGGCCGCAAGGTCATCGACCTCCGCTTGAATGCTGTATGGGGAATGATCGCCGCTTTCCCCCCGCCCCCGCCGATCGTAGGCGTACACGGTGAAATTTTGTGCGAGCAGGGCGGCCAATTCAGTAGAGGGCCCGTTTTTGCGATAGCAGAACGCCCCATCTACAAGAATGATTGCCGGACCGCGGCCTATTTTCGTATACGAAATACGAGTCTCGTCCCGTGATAGCACAGTACCGTTCGCCCCCATTGAATTGACCGTCCCTTCTTGATTGGTGTGCAGAACCAGGATTGCTATACCTGCAACAATCCCAAGTAACAAGAGCAGAGAGCGGGCCGTGAGGAAGTTCATCTGCTTCTTCATCTCATCCACTCCTCTCATTCCATCGCTCCATCAAGTGCCTGCCGCAACATGCTGTACGGTTACTCCATCTGATGGAGATACTCAGCGAGATTTTCCAACGTTCGCGCTGTACCTGCATCCACGCGCATCTGGAGCATGGCGTCGCGATCCTCAATTGACTTGCACTCAATGGTCATGTTGAGTGTCGTCTTTCCGCGGCTCTCGCTGAAGATGAGCGTTGCCAACGATTCGGGGCTCGACGGAAATGTGCGCGCCGTGAATACCAACCGTTTGGGCGGCGCGATTTCGCGGTATGTGCCTGTAAACGGGAATTCCACTCCGTTCACAAGATTGATCCATCGAAACCCACCGTCGGGGCGAAGATCAATTTCGCAAACGGGTAACGGCACGCCACTCGGATCCCACCAGTGCGCAACGTGCTCGGCTTTGGTCCAGGCTTCGAAGACGACCGCCCGCGGCGCATCGAACCTGCGCGTCATCACGATCTGGCGATCGGAGGGAGTTGTGACCCTGAATTCTCCTGTGCTCTTCATGGAAGATGATCCCCTTTTATCTTTTTCTGCGTGACCGACTCTTTTTCTTTTGCATCACCTTCAGGTAGTCGTCCAAAGCGGAAAATTTCTGGTCCCAGAAGCGGCGAAACGGTTCCACCCAGTCAGCGACTTCCTTGAGCGGAACGGCCACAAGCGTTCGCGGACGCCGCTGGGCATCGCGGCCGCGCATCACAAGGCCCGCTCGCTCAAGAACGTTAAGGTGCTTGGAGATGGTTGGCTGGGTCAGGGCGAAAGGCTTCATGAGCTCCGAGACGTCCGCTTCTCCCGACGCCAGTCGAGCGAGGATCGCTCGCCTGGTGGGATCAGCGAGCGCGGCGAAGGCGAGGCTCAGACGGTCTGTGTGTGTTTCCATCTCCATACGGCTATATTGCCAACTGGCAATATAAATGTCAACCACCTGCAATGGCTGACTGCGCTGCGCCTTCGAGCATCGAGTCCTGGCGCCGGAAAAAAGGCGCAAGGACGGGTGGCTCCTAATGGTGAATTTGCTTTGAAACGGCAACGGCAAACGCAACCGCAGATCCTTCGACTCCTCGCAGCGCTCGTCGCTCAGGAAAAGAAATCAAACCACGAAAGGTTCGTCGCATCCCACCCTGGCGATCCCTAAGCGCAAAAAAACGCGCTTTGGATGCGGGCACCCCCGGTCGAGCTGAAGCAAGAAAAGGCAAAGGCAAAAGCAACCGCAGATCCTTTTGACTCCCCTTCACCGCCTTCAGGGTCCCGCTCAGGAAGACAAATCAAACTAAGGACGCGTGGCTCTAATGCTTAGGTCACACGCACGCTATGGCTTGGAGGCGGTGCGCTTGCGGAGGACCCAGGTGGTCATGCAGCGGAGGTCCTGAACGACGGTGGTTTTGAGGGGGTCGACTAATACGGCGTTGAGTTCTTCGGTGAGGTCGAGGAGCATTTCTTCGTCGACCAGGAACCAGTGGGAGTGGTCGGGCATTTCGAAAAGGCCGCCCTCGATGCGAGGGAAGTCCATGCCGATGCGGGAGGCGAGGCGGACGAAGAGCAGGCCGCCGGGGCGGAGGACGCGCCAGAGTTCGGAGAGCATGGCGCGGAAGTGGTCTTCGTCGCGGGCGAAGTGGAGGACGGCGGAGCAGAGGACGGCGTCAGCGAATGCGTCGGGAAGGGCATGCGCTCGACGGGGGCGTCCTGGAAGTTGGTGGGCGGCAGGGCGGTGCCGAGGGAGGCGGAGAGTCGGCGGACGTGTTCAACGCCTTCTGGGTTGCGGTCGACGGCGAAGATTTCGCAGCCAATGCGGAGGAGATGGACGAGGTTGCGGCCGTAGCCGCATCCGGCGTCGACGATGCGCATGTCGGCGGCGAGATTGCCGCGGAGGATCTGGTCGAAGACGTAGATGTCGATGGCGCCGAATTGGTCTTGAATCGAAAGGGGGACGGTGTTGGGCAAGAAACCCTCTTTAGCGGAGTTAGCCAGCTAGCGGACGATTAAGGTTTGTCGTATCCCACCTTGCGACAGAAAAAATCGCAAGGATGAGGCGCGGAGCATTGTTGCTGGATCCATCGAAGAAAAACTGCAGATCCTTCGACTTCGCTCGGGAGGACAACTCAAAAAGTTCAGGATGGAAGGTCCAGGTAGAGGCGGTAGTGCTCGTCCTGGATGGAGGGGAAGGGGCGGAGGGTTAGGAGGCCGGTGTCGGTTTTGGACTGCCAGTCGGTGGATCCGGTGGCTGCTTGTGTGACGGCCTGGAGGTCCTGGCGCCGGAGGTTGGTGGGAATGTCGCCTACGGTGAAGAGGGCCAGGGGGCCGTGGACGGGGGCGAGGAGATTGGGCTGCTGGGGGTCGACGGGCTCTAACGTAGTGGGCATGTCGAACTCGACTTCGATGTGGTCGCCGGTGCGCCAGGCGCGGTCGAGCTTGGCGAATTTGCCGGGCTCGGGGCCGGTGAGGAGGCGCTGGCCGTTGACGGAGATGGTGGTTTTGGGGCCGGACCAGGCGGGGATGCGGAGAGAGACGCGGAAGGCGCTGGTCTTGAGGGTGGCGACCTCGATCTGGGTGGAGGGGTGGTGGGGGTAGGCAGTGTGCTGGGTGAGGACGACGCGATCGCTCGGCCGGGACCATTTGACCCGGCTAGGGACGTAGAGGTTGACGTAGATGCCGTCCTTGTCGTGGAAGTAGGAGCTGATGCCGTAGTCTGCGGTGACCTGGGAGAAGGTGCCGGTGCAGCAGTGCCACTTGTAGGGGTGGTAAAACTTGGAGCCGCCGGTTGAGTAGTCGGAGTAGTAGAAGCCGTGGCCGTCGCGGGTGAGGGGTTTGGCGCCCAGGATGCAGTTGTAGAGGACGCGCTCCATGCTGTCGCCGTAGCGGCTCTCGCGGGTGGCGCGGATGAGATAGCGGGTGATTTTGAAGTGGGCGTAGGAGCCGCAGGGAGTCTCGAAGCTGGAGTGGGTTTTGGTGAGGGATTCGCCGAGTTCGCCGCTGCCGGGCTTGCGGAAGGTTTCGTCGGGCCCCCAGCCGCCGGTGGCGAAGCTCTGGGCGCGGACGAAGTCGAAGCCGTTGACAGCGGCGCGGAGGTATTTTTCCTCGCCCAGGACGAGGTAAGCTTGCATGGCGGAGCTGAGGCAGTTGACGTGGCTGTAGGCGTGCTTGCCTGGCAGGACGTTTTCACCGGCGGCCAGCGGTTCGTAATACCAATTGTCGGGCAGGAAGCGGACGGCCAAGTCGTGGTAGCGCCGGCCGGCGCCGCGCTGGAAGGCGAGGAAGGCGTTTTCGCCGAGGGTGTAGGGCTCATCCCAGCAGAAGGAATCGTCGCGGTGGGGGCGGGCGAATTCCTCGTCGCGGGAGATGCCGCCGGGGGGCAAGTGGGCCTGAACGGAATCGAGGGTTTTGTCGAGGATCTTAAGGGCATCGGGCGCGCCGGCGAATTGATGGGCGTCAATGAGGCCGATGGAGATTTTGTCGTAGG
>Ga0210394_10008740_pt1 | contig 10341 bp, 11 predicted proteins | sample IncBWC12MmetaG_FD_160121 | JGI IMG/M metagenome (GOLD analysis project Ga0210394, IMG submission 160121) | Forest soil microbial communities from Barre Woods Harvard Forest LTER site, Petersham, Massachusetts, United States - Inc-BW-C-12-M | ecosystem: Environmental > Terrestrial > Soil >...
TTAGTTACCGGCTTGACCGGCGCTGAGCGGAATCGGCGGAGGCTCCTGCCCGTTCAGCCTCTCTTAGTTAAGTTAGGCTACTTTCCGTCGCAAAATTAAAGGTTCTAACCGCTCCCTCTGGTCACGGCTCTGATAAGCGGCTGAAAATGGGGGGCGCCTATTCTGCTCGGAGACCGAAAAAGGCAGGTCGCAGACTGCCCCACCCCTGCCGATCGATGCTTTCGAGCCCAGTGGGGCAGGTCTGTGACCTGCCATAGCTTCTCTGATGCGGTCTCTTACCGTTCAATCCGGCCCCGCCGGAGGCCCGGCTACTCTGAGACCGACCCTCGGTGGATGCCCGAAAATGCTCTGATGCAGTCTCTTCCCGTTCAATCCGGCTTCGCCGGAGGCCCGGCTGAGCCGTGACCACAGGGAGCGGTTTCATTTAAATCGGCGCCCAGAGGCCGGCCTCGTTCTTGTATGACAGCGGGGCCAGTGTAAAATTGCGAGCCACACTTCGCGGCCCACCGCGCATTCAATGCAGCCCCGATCGTTCTTGAGAGGATGCCTTGGTAACCTCTACCAACGCCGCGCCGCTTTCGGCGCGCCTTATTTGATGAAGATGAACGCTTGAGGAGCCGCTTGCCTCGGCTCGTAGTAGGCGATCAATCGCCCCAGGCAGGCCATGCTGAGCCAAAGGACCAACGAAAGGCTCGCAGCCACCTTCGCTTTGGTTGGAATCACCGGGGAGCGGTCCAACTCTTCCGTATTGTTGTACACAAGAGGGCGGAAAATCAGCGCGTGGATGCCGATCAACGACAGGACCGTCATCTTGGTCCAGAAGTACGGATTGGGGGCGTACTTTACGGCCTCCGAAGATCCCAGCAACAAGCCGGCTGTAATCATGATGACCCCGCCCACTCGCTTCCATGGGCGCAAACTCCCCACCACCTGCGTGATGGTCAGGCTCTTGAGCGAGAGCCCCAACAGCCGGAGATCCGTCATCAGAATCATCCCGCCGAACACCGCGATGCACGCCAGATGGGTGCCCAGGAGAACCGGATAGACCAGGGCCGACTCGCGAATCGCAGTGAGGAAGTCGATATTTTGGATGGATTCAGAAATTGTCATCGGTCGCCTATTTTACACGAATGCGATAAAAATTCCGCCAAACACCACCGCCACCCATAGTGCCAGGGAGACCAGCGCCACCAGTTTTGCTACGCCCGGGGAAACGTCCGGCGACGCCGCCACCTTGCGATGGATCGTGTAATTGTAAATGATGGCGACCAGAAGACAGGCGATCTTGAAGTAAAAGGATGAATTCGCCAGATAGATCGCCGTCTGCGACAAATACAGAATCGTTCCTGAGAGCACAACGACGATCAGCCCTACCAGAGTCCATGGCTCGGTATCCTTGAGCAGCTTGGCGGGGCTTTCACCCCGCAGCGCCACCCCTAAGAGACGAAGATCCACCAGCGTGATGGTTCCGATCGATAGCGCAAACGCCGGGATGTGAAAGCACTCCGCCAGGGGGAATGCCCATTCCGTGTTGTTCAGCGCGTCCGCGATGGCATTTTGCAACATTCGCTTGAGATGCTCCTTAGGCCCGCCCACCGGGCACACTACCCGCTATCAGCGTCTAGTCTACTCAATTGCAGCCAGTTGCGTCGAGAGAATTTACTTGGTGTTGGGATCGTCAGCCGAGGATGCGCCGCCCAGAACCCGCTTGCCGTCCTCAAAAGCGACGTTAGTCGCGTTCACCAGGTTGGAGCCGTCCTTGGCGCGCGAACCGTTGACCTGGACCACATCGCCGACCTTCAAGGAATTCCGGGTCCAGCCTTGCCGCATCAGGCCGTTCGGGCTACCCAGCTCGAACTCCCAATTGGTGACCTTGCCCCCGTCCTTCACGTCCAGATAGAAGCGGGCATGGGGATTCATCCACTCCACCTTGGTTACCGTCCCCTTCAAGTCAATCGGCTTGCTACGATCGTATTCCGCCGAAAAGGAATGATGCGCGAATCCCGGTACGGCAGCCATCATCAGGCCGCCCGCAACCAGACTCATCCATTTTGCTTTCATCGCCAATCTCCTGGTAAATAATAATTGCTGGCGCAGGGGCAAGATCGCTCCTCGCCAGCGTTAAGGCTATCACGGCTTTGTCAAAATCGGCCCGATGTGCGGTCAACTGACGGTCAGTGACCGGTAAGTGACTGCCGTTTTTCAATAACTTACGGAACTGGCTTCCAGGACTGGTGGATTGACGCTCTCGATCCCCGCATTTCATCCCCAGACCGGATCTTCCGCACCACCTGATAACCAGGCGGTAGCGTCTCGTCGCTTCCCGCCGCCCCAGTCGGAACATCGACCCCCGACGAGGCGCGCCCTTGAGGCTGCGCTGCGCATCGTCTTATCCACAAGGGTCCGAGCGAAGACCGGATCGGTGAAAGCTTGAACGGCGCCCATCATTGCCGCAATCTGGTTGCCGGAGAAGGAGAGCATGTCGCCATTGCCGCTCAGTCGGGGAAAGTGACTTATCGGTGCGGATCTCTCCCTGGTGTCCCTCCGAATCCGCCGGGTTTTGCGGTCGATCGGCAACGCCGGCTCCCAGGGACGCGGGTTCAGATTGCCCAGGTGGCAGAGATCGCGTCCAAGCGATTCTTAAAACCGCTTGCTAAAGCCCGCGGTTCACGTCCCGAAAAGGCAGGTCCCAGACCTGCCCCACCCCGCCAATCGATGCTTTGCAGCCCTGTGGGGCAGGTCTGCGACCTGCCTTTTCGGGACAACGCGGCTCGAAAGTGACTTTGAATCCGCCTTTCGGCAGATCCCTACGATTGGTTCCTTCCATGCGGCTGACGTGCATGCGCACAGTGGAGACCTGCTGTTGAATAAGTCCAGCCCGATGATGTGCTCCTTGAGACTGTCGGCGGACCGTTCTGGCCTTGCTTGCAAGGTAGGCCCGCAGGTTCCGCTGGGCGTTGGGGGCTCCGGCGGTTACACTCTATGGACGCGTTAGAAGCCCGCACAGTCGAGAAGATTCCGTCGAGCCAGGTTCCCTTGTGCCGGCGGCTTTCAATCCAAGTAGACAGGTTAACTTGCCAGTTACACTTGCAAGTTAACCTGTGGTTGTGTAGCATGGAATTGCGATGCCGCGAAAGACCCTTGAAATTGCCGTGAGCGACTTTATGCAAGCCATTGGGCTATTGGTGCGCCGCGTGCGCGCCGCGACCGCCTCGCACGACCTTTCCTTGACCGAGAGCGCCGTCATGGCCCGCCTCGCCAACGACGGGCCTGCAACCATCGCCGATCTGGCGCGCGCGGAAAGAATGAAACCGCAGTCGATGGGAGCCACCGTCGCGGCGCTTGAGGAGATGGGCATGGTTGAGCGCAATCCGCATCCCACCGACGGCCGTCAAGTGAATATCGAGCTCACCGCCAAAGGCGCCGCCGTGCGCAAGAGGGCCGGCGATGCAAAACGGACATGGCTGGCGCAGGCCATCGCGCAGCTCGACGAACAAGAGCGGCAAACCCTATTCAAGGCTGGTGAGATCATTAAGCGCCTGGCGCAATGATGACCGGCAACAGTCACGACCTGCGGCGCCGGTTACGCAGTTCCATAGCTTGTTCGCCTCGAAAGGAAAAATCATGCCCATCACAAAACTCGACGACACCTGCGCCTTGATCGTGATCGACCTGCAAAAGGGCGTTGTCGGTTTGCCGGCCCTGCATCCTATCAAAGAGATCATTGATCGATCCGCCCAACTGGCACGCGCCTTCCGCGAGCGAGATCTGCCGGTCGTTCTGGTCAACGTGTCGGGCCGGGCTCCGGGCTGCACCGATGCTGGAGGTCCCAGGTTTTCGCTCCCGGCCGATTGGACCGAGCTTGTTCCTGAATTGGAGCAGCACCCCGGCGACCCCATCGTTACCAAGCAACGATGGGGCGCGTTCCTCGGCACGGATATGGATGATTACTTGCGCCGGCGCGGCGTAACCCAGGTGGTCCTGACGGGCGTCGCGACCAGCGCCGGCGTGGAATCGACCGCGCGCAGAGTTTACGATCTGGGTTATAACGTGGCATTCGTCGTGGATGCGATGACCGACCTGGACTCCGACGCGCACCGTCATAGCATCGAGAAGATTTTTCCCCGGCTGGGTGAGACGGCCAAGACCGAGGACGTACTGAAGCTATTGAAGGGGACACCGGCTGAGTGAGCCGGCCATGAAGATGAACGCTCTGCGCGCTTTGCGACACCGCAATTTCCGGCTCTTTTTTTGCGGCCAGAGCCTTTCCCTGATCGGCACCTGGATCACGCGGCTGGCCACCAGTTGGCTGGTTTATCGTTTGACCGGCTCGTCCTTTCTCTTGGGTGTGGTTACGTTTGCGGGTCAAATCCCCACCTTTCTGGTTGCCCCGGTGGCCGGCGTTTGGGTTGACCGTTGGGAGCGGCGGCGCGTCCTGTTGGTCACCCAGTTCCTCGCGGCATTGCAATCCCTCATGCTCGCTGGCCTGACTCTCTCCGGACGCGTCACCATTCCGGAAATCGTCTGGCTGAGCGTTTTTCAGGGATTAATCAACGCCTTCGATATGCCGGCGCGCCAATCGTTCCTGGTTCGAATGGTGGACGGCCGGACTGATTTGAGCAATGCCATCGCCCTCAATTCGACCATGGTCAACGGCGCGCGTCTCTTGGGTCCGGCGTTGGCGGGAATCATCATCGCGGCGGTTGGGGAGGGATATTGTTTCCTGATTGACGGCTTGAGTTATTTTGCCGTTATCGCATCGCTACTGGCTATGAAGATAGAGGCCCAAGCCGTTAGCAAATCGGCCGCGAGTATGTTCGTTCAACTAAAGACAGGCTGGACTTATGTTTCCACATTTGCACCTATCCGCGCCGTATTGTTGTCGTTCGCAATCATAAGTTTCATGGGCGTGCCTTACACGGTTTTAATGCCCGTGTTTGTCACCAAAATTCTGCATGGCGGACCTCATGCGCTGGGCTTCCTAATGGGAGCTGCCGGCGTGGGATCGGTTATCGCCGCGCTCAGCCTGGCCGCGCGCAAATCTGTTCGGGGGCTCTACCGCGTGATCCCGGCGGTGGCGGCGCTGTTCGGCGCCGGGTTGATCGCCTTTTCATTTTCGCGAAATTACTGGCTTTCGCTCGCGTTAATGGGCGTAACCGGGTTTGGAATGATGAAATTTGCCGCTGCCAGCAATACCGTAATCCAAACCATCATCGAAGAGGATAAACGCGGCCGGGTGATGAGCTATTACACGATGGCGTACATGGGCGCGAGTCCTTTCGGCAGCCTGCTTGCGGGAAGTCTTGCGCCGGTGATTGGCGCACCGGGAGCGGTGCTGCTCTGCGGCGCCGGTTGCGTTGCCGGCGCCGCCTGGTTTTGGTTTCAACTGCCGAAATTACGGCCGGTCATCCGCCCGATCTATCGCCAGCTTGGCATCCTGCCCGCCGTGGAAGAAGCGCAAAGGGTGCGGCGCGCACCTCCAGCGGAATCTGGAATTGTTCCGAGCCGCACTCCGTTTTGCGCGAGTTCAGTGGACGAAGCATGAGCCTTCGCTGGTTGGGCCGGCTCTTGCGAAATGTGCGTGCTGGCGACCGTCACTCGGTCGCGAATCATCCCGCGCTGAACGGTGTTCCCGAAACGATCTCTCTCGAGAGCGCGTGGTTCATGAACGGCGGACATATGCCGCTCCGCGCCGCTTTAATCGGCATTGGAGAAAATATCTCTCCACCGTTCACCTGGACAGGCATCCCCGCGGAAACCGTCGAGCTGGCGATCGTCATGGAGGATCCGGATGCACCGTTGCCTCGGCCTGCCGTGCACATGATTGTCTGCGGAATCTCTCCAGACCGCACCGGCCTGGCGGAAAGATCTCTTGCTCGTGGAACGAAAGGTGTGTACTTCGGAAAGAGCACAATGGGCACGCAAGGCTATATGGGACCAGGGCCGGTGCCCGGACATGGCCCGCATCGTTATGTCTTCTACATCCTCGCCCTCTACCGCCGCACCGAATTTCAATCCCCGCCTAAACTGAAAGATTTCTTGCAGGATGTCACGGGAACCGTGGCCGCATACGGACGTTTGACCGGAGCATTCGAACGGAGCTAGGTTGCTCGGCCAGCTCACGGCACGCTAATCTAAAGCCAGGTATGAGGTACACAGTCATCCTCGATCAGGAATCCGATGGCGGATACGTGGCGATCATACCCACTCTGCCCGGTTGCGTCTCCCAAGGTGATTCCCGCGAAGAAGCGCTCGTCAACATTCGCGAGGCCGCGGAGCTGTACATCGAAGACTGCATCGAGGCCGGCGATCCGGTTCCGACTGAGTCCGGAAGAGAATTCATCGAACTCACCACCAGCGTCCGCTAGAGCAACGAAATAAATTCCTCGATCGTCAATCCCGCTTCGTTCAGGATCTGCCGGAGAGTCCCCGCTCGAATTTGCTTGTGATCCGGCACAACGACTCTCGCACTATCGAGGACGAACTCAACGGCGACGCTCGGAATTTGCTTTTGGAGGCCTGTAGACCCAACACTATTGTTACAAAACTCGTGTAGCATCGAATTTAGAATGGTTCCTCTCTCTTCCGAAGAGCTCCGTAAGATCGACGCATACTGGCGGGCGGCGAATTATCTATCGGTCGGGCAGATCTATCTTTACGGCAATCCGCTGCTGACCGAGCCGCTGCGCCTGGAGCACATCAAGCCGCGCCTGCTGGGACACTGGGGCACCACTCCGGGATTGAATCTGATCTACGCGCATTGCAACCGCGTGATCGAAAAGCTCGGGCTCAACATGATTTTCGTGTGCGGGCCGGGGCACGGCGGTCCGGGCGTGGTGGCGAACACCTGGCTGGAGGGAACTTACAGCGAGGTTTATCCCAGCGTCACACGCGACGCCGAAGGCATGCTGCGGCTGTTCACGCAGTTCTCCTTTCCGGGCGGAATTCCCAGCCATGTTGCTCCCGAAACTCCGGGGTCGATTCATGAAGGCGGCGAGCTGGGTTACGCCATGACGCACGCCTGCGGAGCCGTGTTCGACAATCCGGATTTGATCGCGTGTTGCGTGGTCGGCGACGGCGAAGCTGAGACCGGTCCGATGGCCACGAGCTGGCACTCCAACAAATTCCTGAACCCCCAGCGCGACGGCGCGGTGCTTCCGATTCTGCACCTGAACGGCTATAAAATCGCCGGTCCCACGGTGCTGGCCCGCATTCCGAAACAGGAAGTCGCGAGCCTGTTCACGGGCTACGGCTACATGGCGTATTTTGTCGAGGGCGACGATCCGGCGGAGGTGCATCAATCGCTCGCGGCAGCCATGGAGACCGTGATCGAGGAGATACGATCTATTCAACGCGAGGCTCGCGAGAACGGATTCACCAAGCGCCGGCGCTGGCCCATGATCGTGCTGCGCACGCCCAAGGGTTGGACCGGCCCGAAACTCGTGGATGGTGTGCAGGTGGAAGGCACCTTCCGGGCGCATCAGGTTCCGCTCGAAGATTTTGCGGCGAAGCCGGCCCACATCCAGCAGTTGGAAGCCTGGATGAAGAGCTATCGCCCGGAGGAGCTGTTCGACGATTTGGGACGGCCGGTTGCCGAGCTTACCGCGCTGCCGCCGAAAGGCGAACGGCGCATGAGCGCGAATGCGCACACCAATGGCGGGCTGCTGTTGCGGGATCTGCGCATGCCGGATTTTCGCAGCTATGCCGTGGAGGTTCCGCAGCCGGGCGCGGTCCAGGCCGAGGCGGCGCGCGTGCTGGGATACATGCTGCGCGACGTCCTGAAGCTGAACGCGGAATCCTGCAACTTTCGCATCTTCGGTCCGGATGAAACCAATTCGAACCGCTTGAACGCGGTGTTCGAGGTCACGGACCGGACCTCCACTGCCGAGGTGATTCCCACGGACGATCACGTGTCCGCGACCGGGCGCGTCATGGAAGTGTTGAGCGAACACATGTGCGAAGGCTGGCTGGAAGGTTATTTGCTCACCGGCCGGCACGGCTTTTTCTCCTGTTATGAAGCGTTTGTGCATATTGTCGATTCGATGTTCAACCAGCACGCCAAGTGGCTGAAAAGCACCAGGGCGATAGCCTGGCGAAGACCGATTGCATCGCTGAATTATCTGTTGACCTCGCACGTGTGGCGGCAGGATCACAACGGATTCAGCCATCAAGATCCGGGATTTCTGGATCACGTCGTGAACAAGAAGGCGGAAGTTGTGCGCGTGTATTTGCCTCCGGACGCGAACTGCCTGTTGTCGGTGGCGGATCACTGCCTGCGAAGCCGCCACTACGTGAACGTGATCGTGGCGGGCAAGAATTTCGAGCCGGTGTGGCTCGACATGGACGCGGCGATCCGGCATTGCACGGCGGGGATCGGCGTCTGGAGCTGGGCCAGCAACGATCAAGGCGGCGAACCGGACGTGGTGATGGCATGCTGCGGCGACGTCCCGACGCTGGAGACGATGGCCGCGGTGGATCTGCTGCGCCGGAATCTACCGGATCTGAAGATCCGGGTGGTGAACGTGGTGGACCTGATGACGCTGGAACCGTCCACGGAACATCCGCACGGATTGACGGATCATGCCTTCGACTCCCTGTTCACCACGGACAAGCCGGTGGTGTTCGCGTTTCACGGCTATCCGTGGCTGATCCACCGGCTGGCATACCGGCGCAAGAATCACGAGAATATGCACGTGCGCGGGTATAAAGAGGAAGGCACCACCACGACGCCGTTCGACATGACCGTCCGTAATGAGCTGGATCGTTATCACCTCGCCATGGACGTGATCGACCGCGTCCCGCGCCTGCAAAACAGGGCGGCGCATCAAAAGCAGGCGTTCCGCGACAAGTTGATCGACCACAAACTGTACATCTGCCGCTACGGCGACGACATGCCCGAGATCAAGAACTGGCAGTGGCCGGGAGCGCATGCGGATTCTGGCCGTTAACGTCGGGTCGAGCAGCGTCAAATGCTGGTTTGGGGAAGCCGATTCACCGGACCAGGTGACCGAGCGTTGGAGTGCGCAGGGACCAGTCACTTCACCCGCCGCGTTAACCGAAGCGCTGCCGCAGTTGCTCGATTCTCTGTGGGCGAAGGTTTCGCTGGGCGATCTCGATGCCGTGGCGCATCGCATCGTTCACGGCGGGATCGCGCACCGCGAGACGACGTGGCTGACTCCCGAGGTCCGCGAAGCAATCGCGAAACAAGCTGAGTTCGCGCCATCGCACAACCGCTTGGAACTGGCGGCGATCGAAGCCATGGACCGCATCCTGGGCGAGAAGAAAAACGGCCAGATCGCGGTCTTCGACACTGCGTTTCACGCGACGATGGAGCCGGAGGCGTATGTGTATCCCGGTCCGTATGAGTGGCTTGAGCAAGGGATCCGGCGCTTCGGATTTCACGGCATCAGCCATGCTCATGCAGCGCGGCGCGCGGCGGAACTGCTGGGGCGGCCGCTGGAATCGCTGCGGTTGATCACCTGCCATCTGGGCAACGGGTGCTCGCTCGCGGCGATCCGCGGCGGCAAAAGCGTGGACACGACCATGGGTTTTACGCCCGCCGACGGCTTGATGATGGGCACGCGCTGCGGGTCGCTGGACCCGGGAATTCCGGTGTACCTGCTGCGGCACAGTGGGGCAGGTCTCCGACCTGCCAACTCCGCGGCTGACGAACTCGACCAAGTCTTCAATCGGGAGTCGGGATTGAAGGGGATCTCGGGACTCTCGGGAGACATGCGCGAAATTCTGGAAGCAATCGCAGCGGGAAATCTGCGGGCGAAACTGGCGTTCGATATTTATGCCCATCGCCTATGCCGGGAGGTTGGCGCGATGCTCGCGGTGCTGGGCGGCCTCGACGCTCTCGTGTTTACCGGAGGCGTGGGGGAGAACTGCGCGCCGCTGCGGGAGCGCGTGTGCGGACAGCTCGGGTTCCTGGGTTCCCTGAAGGTGCTGGTGATCAAGGCCGAGGAGGAGCAGCAAATGGCGCGAGAGTGCTGCCGGCTCATGAGCCGGAATTCAACCGCAGGCGCATAATACGGCCACGGTTTCGCGGCCAACCCTGCGGCTCGCGGCCAGCTCGCATTCCTCACATCCGGTCAGGCGATGTGGCGCACGCGCCTGCGCGACGCGCCCTGCGCGTGCCGTGTCGAGATTATTCTCGACACTTCGTCGGCTGGCGACACTGGGGTGAACCCCTCGGCTGAGACAAACTGGATTCCGACACTTGCCGTTTAATGATTTTCGCTTACTTCAAAACCTCTTCTGCCCGACAATGATCCCTGGCTGGCGAAGCGGAGGCGGCTCTGCTGGAGAGCAACCCGCCAAGGAATAACCAGCCAGAGA
>Ga0210394_10008743_pt1 | contig 10338 bp, 7 predicted proteins | sample IncBWC12MmetaG_FD_160121 | JGI IMG/M metagenome (GOLD analysis project Ga0210394, IMG submission 160121) | Forest soil microbial communities from Barre Woods Harvard Forest LTER site, Petersham, Massachusetts, United States - Inc-BW-C-12-M | ecosystem: Environmental > Terrestrial > Soil >...
CGTAAAAAGCGGAAACAACCACGTCGCCAACGGGGACGTGCCCATGTGTGTCGACTTGCTGGTAGTGCCACCCGTCGCCCTTGACGTAATAGGAATCCCAGACGTTTTTGGCGGCATCCGTATACACAAAATGCTGCTGCGCGGCGGCGTCGAACACAGAGATAAAGAGGCTGCCCGCCGCCGGATGGTTGTTTGTGTTGATCTGTTGAACGTGCCAACCATCATTCTGGACGTAATAGCTGTCCCAGATTGCTCCAGCCGCGTCGATCCAGGCGAAGTGCTGCTGATCGTAAAACGCCGACACAACAATTTTCCCGGCGACCGCATGGCCGGCAGTATTGATGGTTTGGAAGCGCCATGAATTTGCGCTTCGAACATAAAAACTATCCAGGATGTGGCCGAGCCGGTCCAGATAAACGAAATGCTGTTGGTCAAAGTGGAATGGGTCGCTCATGGTGAAGACCGAGACGAAGGCATCGCCAACCGCGGGATTACCGGCCGTGCTGATTGCCTGGCTGTGCCAGACGCTGTTTGTAGTGTCAATGGAACCGTCAAGATTGAGCGCCCTGACAAAATAGGAATCCCAAATGGTGCCGTCTCTGTTGCGAAACACAAAATGTTGCTGATTATTGAAAACGGAGACGAAGGGGTTACCCACCGCGAACCCCGCCGGCGCCGGGTTCGGCCGCGCAGCCCACAGGATCCCGCTGCTGGGGTTGACGCCGTTCCAGGATATCGACAGGACGCCACCCGGCATGCTCATCATCGCCGCGGAGATGGGCGCTGAAGAGCCGACGGGAGTCGATGAAAAGTGCTGTCCATCGAAGTGGTAGGCCTTCAAGTCGTCCTGCTCTGGCCAAACGTACAGGTTGAAGTTGTTGCTTCCCAATTTCCAAATAGCCGGAGCGCCGTGTACGTGAGGATAACTATCCACCACTTGCTGCCAGTTGCCGTTGTTGTCCGTCATGTTTCCGTGGCAGGGCTGTTTGGTCGCGCCGGGCGGCTGGAAGAGATTTTCCGCTACTCGAAAACACTGGCCAGAGATGCAATCCGGAGTTCCTCTCCAAGTGTGGAAATCGGGGAGCGCCGCCTCGGTTCTCCCCATGTTGTCCTTATTCAACACATAAAGAATGCCGCTCTTGCCGACGCCCAATACTTTTCCGGCATCTTGAATGACGGCAGGACCTGACGATCCCAAGTCCAGATCGCAATCGTTCAGTGCATTGCGAGAGGGCGGCGAGTACCAGTCCGCCAGCCGCAGCCAGCCGTCGCTGTTGGACAGCTTGACGAAGGCATTGGTGAGGTCGGGCAAAGGCTTCGTGGATTGAAATGGTCCGTTGCCGGTCATGACGTAGACGTTGCCCTGATCGTCAGCGGCAGGTCCGTTCCCAGATTGCCAAATCGCGCCCATACCGGTATCGCTTGGGGTCGTGACATATACTCCGGTTTGAGCGAGTCCGGGAAGGGAGTAGGACATGACCCACCCGTGATAGTTTGGAAAATCCCAATCGTTTTTAGGGCCGCTGCCGAATGCAACGACCAGGTGATTGCCTGAAATGAGCAACGCCGACCTGGCGAGATGGTCTTTGTCGGAATCGAATGAAACGGTGGAATTCCCTTGGCCTGGCGCCTTTCCGGTTACCACCACACTGGTTCGAATCGCGAGCGAGGCGAGTTCCAGAGCGAAGATGTGAAATTTATCGTCGTGATCCAGCTTCGCAAGGACGTAGAGGATGCCGTTGGCGGGATCGGGCGGCACACCGAGGTCGATAACCGGAGTCCCCGAGACTCCGTTGGAAGGAAAGATCGTCAGGAAGCCGATTCCGGAATCAATGGCCCTGGGCCTGCCGAGATAGCGTGATGCGAGCGGCGTGGTCCCCTCGTCCGGCGACCGGTCGTCCGCGTCAAAACCATAGACCAAGTTCTCGGATGTCGCCACATATACAACGTTGCGAGGTTTGCCATTCACCGGAACACCGTGAACGTACAACGGCTGGCCCCAAATCTGCCCCTGAACCCGGCGGGCAAAAATCTTGCCGAAGCTCTTGCTGTTGACCGTCGTTGGGGTCAAGGATGTTTCGGCGGAATAGACCGCGCTTCGATACTTGTCGTTGTGGTGCGTCAAGACGTCGCGACTCGCAGGCGGCACTTGACCACTCACGAGGCAAACACTGATTAGCAGCATGTAAACTCGCGTCATGCATTCCTCCATTTCACTTCGTTAAGGCAGAAGCCCGAACACGTGGAACTCCCCAGGACTCAAGACGGCCACGTTGAGCCCGCCGTCGGTTCCCGTCCACGCCGCATACACGCGTTGACGAAACAAAGCCAGTGCGAGTCCATTGTCACTGGTGTCCTTGTAGGTAGCCTTGTAATCCGAGGCGAAAGCGCCACTTAGCGAGAGTTGCAGATTCAAATGGGAGTCGGTTCCAGCCCAGGCAAGATAGAAAGGCCCGTTCTGTACCATGGCGGGACGATGATCGCTCGTCTCGCCGATCGTAACCTTGTTGGCGAAGGTGGGCCAGGTCGTTGATTGGATGACATTCAGATGGCCATCCGTCCCGGTCCACACAAGATACAGAACGCCTCCAGATAAAGTCAGCGAAGGGCTGGTTGGACTTGACTCGTTCATCGGATGCAAGGGAGAAGGGACGTTCCAATTGACGCCGTTGGATGAATTGGCGACGTTCAAATGACCGTCCGTTCCGGTCCAGGCAAGGTAGAGGTTGCTGCTGTCGCATGCTAATGCCGGCGAGGCATTGCTCGAATCCGTCAGCGTGGCCTTCGATCCCCAAGTGAGGCCTCGATCGGTGGACTGAAGGACGTTGAGATGAGAGTCGGTGCCTGTCCAAGCCAGGAAGAGTGTTCCACTGCGAAAACATAGGGCCGGCCCACTGCCGCTGGTTTCATCGCTGGTTATCTTCGACACGAAACTGATTCCATCTAATGTGGATGCTACATTTAGATGCGAGTCGGTACCCGTCCATGCTACGGCGAGGCTGGTCCCGAGGCTGGCCATCGCCGGTTCGACATTGGAACTTTCATCAAAGGTGGTCTTGGCCTCAAGTCCGCCCATTCCAGCCATATAGACTTTGCCGTTGGCGACGGTTGGAGCTGAGAATTTCGCGTAGTTGCCAACATCGTCGCGCAGGAACGACAAACGGCTATTCCAAAGCTCCTGCGAAAGATCGGAGGCGTCGTAAGCGCGGAGGATTCCCGGCACAATGGCCTGGTTGGCGTCACCTTCGTAGGGATGCGACGCCCACAGCACGCCGCTGCCTTTCTGGGCACCGTTCGCCGACAACGAGAGAAGGCCGCCCGGCATCCCGCGCGCACCGCCTGGTATGCCATTCGGTTCCGTCGTTTGACTTACCATCGCGGGCGGCAGGTCGAACGTAGCGCCGTTAAAATGAAAGGCGCGAAGGGCGTCATTCTCGGTCCAGACATAGATGTGCGGTCCGTTTGGTCCATTCCAGAAAATTGGCGAGCCATGGATGTGATGCGTGCCATCGCCGCTGGCGAATGCGAAAAACGATTGAATAATCTGGCTGTCTTTGGGAGCGATCTTTCCCATGGAGTTGCGGTCGACAAGATACAACTTGGACTGCTTTCCCCCGCCGATCGCCAATTGCCTTTTGGTTACCGAAGGGGGAAGAAGGAGGACGCCAGCGGATCCGAGATCCTCGTCGGAGCCGCTCAAATCCGAGTTATTAAACGGCGAAAAGTAGTCCATTAAGGTGAGGGAAGGACTCAGCTTTACGATCGAGTCGCCGACGTCGGAGCCGTTATTGTTGAAGGCACCGTTCCCGGTCATCAGGTAGACGGCGTTGCCGTCGGCTGCCGGGCCCTGGCCTCCCATCCATATGCCTCCCCTGCCTTCATCGCCGCAGGGGGTCGTGTTGAAGGACTGCTCCAACCGTAAAGTCGAAGTCGCCGGATCGAAGGAGAATGAAATAATCCAACCGTGGTAAGGATCATTGTCGCCGTAACTGGCGAAAGCGGCATAGATCCGGTCGAATGCCAACAGCAAAGCAGAGCGTTGATTATTGTGGCTGCTATCGAAGCTAGTGACCTTGCCGCCGCACTTCGCAGTCGCGCTGATCTGAATCGGCGGTGCGATATCGTCGCCAGTCGAGCAGTTCAGCATGTGAAGACGATGGATATAGTGGTCCTTCTCTTTGGAAAGCGAGACCACATACAGCGCATTCCGGGAACTGTCGATGACCGGAGTACTGATAATCCCGACCTCATACGAGATGTCGTTGTAACCGCCGCCACCCACCTGAGAATCCGGTAGTCGAACGGTGGGGCCCAGCGTTCTTACCCACACCGGATCAGCCACAGAGCCATCGTCCGCGTCGAAGGCGTAGACCATGTTATGCATGGTCGCGATATAGACCAGATTCCGTTTCGATCGCCGGACTTCGACGCCGGCGAGCACCAAGGGCTGCGCGAATACGGCACCGAGTACCGTATGCGAAAACAGCTTACCGAACCGGCACCGCACCGTGGAAACATTTAACGAAGTTTCCTGAAGGGTTGCGCCGGTTCGGGACACGTCATTGTGCTGCGTCGTGATGCTAACAGGAGTGATGCAACCTACCTGAACAAAGCAGCAGGACGCGATCCAAGAAATGAGGCATCTCTGCCGGCTCTTCGGTCGGCGATCTGTGGAGTATCGAGGCATGAGTCCTCCTAAATGCGGCTGCCCCGCGCTGTGGCCAAATGTTAGAAGTGTTTTCAGAAGGGCCTTGAGCTTCTCAAAACCGTCCCTTGATGACGATCCGGCAATAAATCCAACCGCACTCGAGGCACACTTTGACTCTCCCCACATGGACACAGCCGATTGTCAAGCCCACCGCGCCCGGGATACCCGGCCGTACCAGAATGATCGTCTGTTCATCGGCGGCTTCGTCCGCGGAATCCGCTTTGCCAGCCCAACGGATTGGAACGCCCGCGAGCGCCTTTGGAACCGTCAGCTTTAACTCCTCGATGTAGCGAGCGAGATCTTCACCTGGCTGGGGGTGCCTCTTGGCCAGAGGAGAGATGAGTTCGTGAAGAAACGCCTCCAATTCATGAATGTCGAGCAGCAATACTTCGAACGCATTATTCTGATTCACGGTCTTGCTCCTTGTGATGACTAGTGAGTTACGCCATCGAAGCGTTTCAACGGCTATTCGTTGGACAACGTACGTACCGGTCAATTCATGCTGCAACGAAAGCGCCGGGAACACAGAAGTTCGCGTAATTCTCGCGAGTGGGGATTCCGCCGAAGGTGATCGCCGATTCCGAAGGGAACGCGGTCACTATTCCGGGATGATCCCGGTCAGCCGTCGGTGCGACGCGACGCTGGTTCTTCGATTGGGGAAAAAGTGATCGGATTCGTCAAGACCCAGTCCGGAGCGAAGCGTAGGAATAATGCGCCCAGCGGGCAAAGGGGGCGGGTAAAGGCGGCAGGCCTTGCCCCGCCTCAGCGCACAGCGACCCCGGAGCGCGAGTAGCGCTCCCTATCTAGGGAATTATAGCCTCGGTCGATCTGGGCACCACCAAATATGTCTGTGCTCAAGTGCCAAGTGGGCCGCTTGATGTATGCGGTTCCCAAGAGGTAATGTTCATGAGCTGCCGATAATGCCCAACATCTGGACTCAAAATGAACGAACTTATCGCAATTGAGAAGATCGCGCAGTGGGAAAAGTTGAAGGCGCTGGTGCTTGACAGCGTCTCCTCGCCGATCACCAAGCGCGTTTCCAACATTGGCTGGCGGCTTTCATGCGATTCCCCTCCTTGCGCCGTCGGAGCGCTGAGCAAGCCTAGGAACTTCGCCGTTGCTGTTGCTGTCCTTTGCAGCCGCCGGCGGCCACTTTTAGCGACTTGGCCAACGTCGCGCCGCTGTAGGCGGCGGCCTTAAACCAGCCTCTTTGCCGGAGCTACCCTTGGACGGCGCGACGTGGTCGGGCCTGTGCGGCAGCGTGCGGCCTTTTCGTCCCGGCGCCCTTTCTTCGAGAGCCCTACGCCAGCGAGGAACATAGCCGGCGGGCACTCCGCCTGGTGGCCTTTTTCCCGACTTGGCCGACGTCGCGCCCACGTTGGCGTTCTGGGCCCGGGGCAGCCAGTGTGGGGCGACTTACCGGGAACGACGCGACGTGGCGCGCCGGTGCGCCAACGTGCGGCCTTTCGGTCCCGCATTGGCTTTCTTTAGCTCGGCGATGTGCGGCTTTTCGCTTTCCTTGCAGCCATATGGCCCCGCACCGGTGGGGTAAAAGAGAGCCCAAACGGGCAGCCGCGCGGCATGCGGCGCGCGCTGCGCAAGGCTCCACGGGGCACGATGGCTCCAAAGCACGACGCCAAACTCCCACGTACCCGTGGCGGATTAACTTTGCACGCGTATTTCTTGCCTCGCGCGCGCGTATACGAATTATAGGTAATTATAATGTGCCGCCGTTTTTGAAACCGTCGCAATATCTCCCGTAGAATTAGCATTTTAGTATGTACAGGAGTTCAAGGCAAAAAACTGCAGGTTCGGTGGGCGAAATTGCCGCAGCCGAAGAGTTCGATTTCGGGGCCGCGTGCTCGCTATGGGCAACTTCCTGTATTGCCATTTAATTTCCCTTGGCGGTGATTACCGCGTGCTCCCGTAGCAAGCTTAAGTCTTGGAATCGGCAGGGCGAACGAGCGGCGAAGAAATAGCCATTTTGGACGCCAGATAGGGGCAGATGGTGCCAGATGTTAGGATTTCGCAATTTTCAGCGGGGCTGAGAGGGGTTGCAACGACGCTGCTGGCGGCACCTAGACGGCCAGCACTTCAACGCAACGGAATCGCGACCTAACGCTTTGCTGCCGAAGCGGGAGTCTGCCGGATATCATGAGTGTGATTGTCATAACTTGTCGGCCGAGGCGGTAATGAAAATTCGATCCCATAGCCTATCGAGTTTCGTTCAACGGACGGATACTCTTTACAAGAGTCTGCACGGATTGATCAAGCAGTACCCGGAGGACGCCCTTCAACCAGATGACAAGATCTTTAACCGAATCCTGACGAACGATTGGCGCTACTTGAAGAATGATTTCAACGGTCCCGTAGAGAAGCGATACGCGGATGCAAGCAAATGGGTGGAAGCCCTTCGTAGCTATCACTCCGATCTTTGCGACTTCTGCATTTATACCCCGGGTGCAGCCAAAAAGCTGGATGAGCTTCCGATGCATCCCGATCTGCCACTCTCGGCATCGCAATGCCTACATCGCCTAGAGCTTCAATTCCAAGTGCTAACCCGCTGGGAGAGCGAGGCCAAAGCTGCAGCATCAGACGATCGCCTCGCGCGGCTCAGAACGGGTCTTCAGGCCCTGCTTCAGAAGAACGGCATGAAGACTGTAGAGGTGGAAACTCACCTGAGCCGGGACACCATCCGGGACTTCATGAGCGGGAAGACGAAAGTGCAAGAGAAAACTCTGCAGAAACTCGACGCCTACGTGATGCAGTAGAAGTCGCATTGATAGAAGATGTTGCACGAACACGGTTCCCCGCAATAGTGGGTACAGCGACTGAGTGGTTTCCAATCTTCTCCTCCGTCCACCTAAATCTCTCCTCATTTCTCCACAAAATACAGTCTCGCCTTGTCCGCGATTGCTTGACACACTTTTCTTGAGACTGGCGGAAAAAAGTACTGACGGCGGTTCCTGAAAGTTGGCGGCGAGCCGCCTTTCGCCGATGTAGAAGCACCGCCAACCGTCCGTTGGGATCGTACAAAACGCGGCCCTGGGGGGAAGAGTCATGAAGAATCTGAATATTCAAATCGAGCAATGGCCTATTGATCGTTTAGTCCCCAGCGAAGCGAACCCTCGCACGCATTCGCCCGAACAAGTGGCACAGATCGCCGCGTCGATCCAGCAGTTCGGTTTTGTGAACCCAATTCTGATTGACGCTAACGGCAAAATCATCGCGGGTGAGAGACGCTATCGGGCGGCCCTTACACTCGGCATGCGCAAGGTCCCGGTTATCAGGCTCGAACACTTGTCCGAAGTCCAACGTCGTGCGCTAGCTATTGCCGATAATCAGCTCGCACTTAATTCGGGCTGGGATGAGCAGATCCTTCGCCAGCAACTGGCTGCCTTGAAAGACGCGGACTTCGATCTGGATCTACTCGGTTTCGACCACCTAGAGCTGGGGCGGCGGCTAGCCGACGAACAGGCCGCCGGGATCACCGATGAAGACGATGTTCTGACGATTCCAATCTCCCCCGTCACCAGACCAGGCGACCTCTGGCTATTGCGATCTGGCAACGGGCGACAGCATCGGTTGTTGTGCGGCGACGCCACTGCCCGCCAAGATGCGACGCGCCTGTTGGCGAAACAGCAACCTCCGATTCTCATGGTGACCGACCCGCCCTATGGCATCGATCTCCAACCGGAGTGGCGCGAGCAAGCCGGTCTCAACCCGCGGACGCGTCAGGGCGGCAAGGTCGCCAACGACCATCGGATCGATTGGTCAGCTGCCTGGGCGTTGTTTCCCGGTGACGTTGTATACCTCTGGCACGCGGGCATTCACGCCGGCGAGGTCGCTCGGGGGCTGCAATCCTGTGGATTCGAAATCCGATCGCAGATCGTCTGGGTCAAGCAGCACTTTGCCATCTCACGCGGCGCGTATCACTGGCGCCATGAACCCTGCTGGTATGCCGTGCGGAAAGGCCAACATGGGCGTTGGCTCGGCGGTCGGAAGCAAACCACCGTTTGGGAGGTCGCGAACTTAAATCCGTTTGGAGGAGAGGCTGCGACGGAAAACGAAGCGACTGGTCACAGCACGCAGAAGCCTGTCGAGATCATGCGGCGACCGCTTCTGAATCACACACGTCTGGGCGAGGCTTGTTACGACCCCTTCCTTGGGAGCGGCAGCACGCTGCTTGCAGCCGAGACCAGCGGTCGAATCTGCTACGGAATGGAAATAGATCCACGGTATGTCGAGGTCGCCGTACTGCGATGGCAGCGATTCACCGGAAAACAGGCTGTGCTCGATGGCGACCGCCGGACCTTCGATGAGATTGCGCGAGCGCGGAGCAAGGAGGTTGCGTGACGTACGTGGACAAAGAAAAGCCGCCAAGGCAGGCGCCCGGCGGCCAACAGAGTTCGATTGGTTGGACTTCAGCTCTTCAGCGAATAGCGGCGCTCCCCATCCTCGACTTTGGTGGACGCTACCTTCAGGCCCATTTTCTTGCCGAGCACGCCGGAGATAAATCCCCGCACCGAGTGAGCCTGCCAGCCGGTGGCTTTCATGAGATCCGCGCTGGTGGCCCCCCCGGAGCGCCTCAGCAGGTCCAGGAACTTGGCGGTTTTGCTGCCCTGGCGGCTGTTGGGCACCTTCTTGCGCGACTTCGCCGACTTTGCGGCCGTGTTCGATTTCTTCGCCCGGACGGCCCGTTTGGCCGACTTGCCCTTGGACGGCGCGACGTGGCGCGCCTGTGCGCCGACACGCGGCTTTTTCGCCGGACTTGGCTTGCCGGATGGGGTACTTTGCTCGACATTGGCGGCATTTTCTGGAACAACGTTCATTTTGATTTCTCCTTTTGCGGCGATTACCGCGACGCTCACATCAATCCCTCTGGTTCCCTCCGATTGCAAGCAAATTCTGCAGGTGGTGGCCGATGGTAGGACACGGAACAAAATTCGAGCAGAAAATGCAACAGGCGATTACCGCGCTTCTCTCCCACAGAAGCATCGAGGAGGCAGCGCGCGAGGTGGGCATCAGCCCCAACACGCTGGTGCGTTGGATGAAGGAACCGGAGTTCCAGGCCGCATGTCTAGAGGTCCGCCGCACCGTGTTTTCACATGCCGTCGGACGACTGCAAGATGCGGCGGGTGCTGCCGCGACGACGGTGTTGAAGATCATGCTGGACGCGAACGCACCCGCAGCAACCCGGCTCCGCGCTGCCGAGGTTGTTTTGGAACAAGCCGCCAAAGCCGGTGAGATGGAGGACGTCCAAGATCGCGTAGCAAGGTTGGAACGTGCGGCGGGCTTGGTCCGGAAGCCCCGGAAGCGTTCCGCAGGTCTCACCTGGTTGAGCAGTACGCCTCTTCCTGATGCGCCTAAAGCGCCGGCTCAGATAACGGCACCTGCGGAGACCAACGAGGGTGTCGTCGAGTAACGCCATGGCAGAACAGACTTCGCACAGCGCGAACGAAGCCGTGGACTCACCCAGCAGCCGGATCTCGGTGCTGGAAATCGCGCGGCGACTCAACATCGGGCGCCTGGCAGTCTATTCAATGCTGGAGCAGGGGATCATTCCGGGGCTCCGCCTGGGCCGCCGATGGATCATCACGCGACAGGCATATCTGACCTGGGAGAGCACT
>Ga0210394_10008744_pt1 | contig 10337 bp, 10 predicted proteins | sample IncBWC12MmetaG_FD_160121 | JGI IMG/M metagenome (GOLD analysis project Ga0210394, IMG submission 160121) | Forest soil microbial communities from Barre Woods Harvard Forest LTER site, Petersham, Massachusetts, United States - Inc-BW-C-12-M | ecosystem: Environmental > Terrestrial > Soil >...
TGCCGACGGTCCATTGCGGGCAAGATACGAGGCGCTCAATCTGCCGCTGAGTCACGTACCCATCGCGAACCTCTACTCACCTAAGACGGCCTGCCAGGGTTGGCATTTTGCCCGCGCCCTGCGGGAATGGGGGGCTGACCTCGCGCACACGCACGACCTCTACACCAATATCTTCTTCGCACCGTGGGCGCGGATTGCGGGGCGCTGCCAGGTGCTCGCCAGTCGACGCTGGTGGTACGATGCTCCTAGGCCTGGCCTGGTTACCCTCAATCGCCTTTGCAATCGCTTTGCCAATCGCGTGCTGGCCAATAGCCCGGGTGTCGCCCGCCTGCTGGTTGGCGAAGAAGGCGTTGCCGAGAACAAGGTGGTCTTGATTCCCAATTTCCTCGATCCACGTGCTTTTGATCGACTGCCGGACGAACGGGTTGCGCAGCAAAGGTCGGACTGGGGCATACCGGCCGGTGCGTTCGTGCTCGGGACGGTGGCGCGGCTCGCACCAGTCAAGAACCACGCACTGTTGCTTAATGCGCTGGCGCTGCTGCCAGCGGACATACACTTGGTATTGGTCGGCGACGGCCCTTCCCGGGGCAGCCTGGAGCGAACTGCGGCAGAGCTGGGTGTGCTTGACCGCGTGCATTTCACCGGGGAACTGGTGACGCCGGACAATCTTCAGCAATTTTTCGACGTGAGCATACTGTGTTCGCTGAGCGAGGGGTTTCCAAACTCCATCATCGAGGCCATGGCAGCGGCACGGCCCGTCATCGCGACGCCGGTTGGCGGCGTACTCGATGTGGTCGAGGAGGGAGTAACGGGCTTGCTCAGGCCCAGCAACGATCCGGCGGCGATGGCCGAGGCAATTGCCCAGCTGCGCGCCGACCCAGCATTGCGTCGTCGTCTGGGCGAAGCGGGTCGCGGATTCGTCAGCAGTCGCTATGGCCAGGAACAGGTGATCGGGATGCTGATGGCAATCTATCGGTCGATGAGGGGTGGGCCGAGCCCATGACAAGATACGATCTCCCGGGCGGCAATGCGCATCCGGCCCGGCTGGTGGTGCTCACCAGGTCCGATCAGGTGGGCTGGGGCCTGACGATGACCGGGCTATCCGTGCTCGCAGCCACCATAGTCACGACGCGCGTCCCCCTGGGCGCCTGTGCAAGCGCGCTGTCGCCGGTAGCGCGCCCGGCAGAGTCGTTGGCAGTCAAAAGGAAGAACTAAAGTGTGTGGTATTGCGGGGTTTGCCGGCGTTGGGCTCGGCCGCGAAGAGAGCGCAGCGCGCCTGCGTGCCATGTGCGATGCCATATTGCATCGAGGGCCCGATTCAGATGGCTACTTTGTGGCAGATGGCATTGGCATGGGTATGCGGCGTCTCAGCATCATCGATGTGGCGGGCGGGGGCCAACCCATCAGCAACGAATTTGGCGACGTGACGGTAGTGTTCAACGGCGAGATATACAACCACCACCTGCTGCGTACCAGGCTTGATGCGGCGGGTCATCGGTTTGCAACCCGCAGCGACACCGAGGTGCTGGTGCATCTCTACGAGGAATACGGAGCCGACATGGTCGGCCATCTTAAGGGAATGTTCGCGTTCTCGATCTGGGATGCGCGGCGGCAGCTGCTGCTGATTGCGCGCGATCGCAGCGGCATGAAGCCGCTCAGCTATCGCTCGATGGGTGGCGGTATCGTCTATTGCTCGGAACTCAGATCACTGTACGCTTTCGACGCAACTGCCCTGCAGGTGTCGGTGCCGGCGGTCATGCAGTATCTGGCCTTTGGATACGTGCCAGATCCCAACAGTATTTTTGTTGGCGTGCGAAAACTCCCGGCAGGGCATCTGCTCACCTGGCAGCCGGGCCGGGATATCGAGGTACGTCGCTACTGGCAACCCCCGCTTCCCACGCAAGAGCGGCTGGACGAATCCGAGGTGGTGGAAGTTATTCGTGAAAAGCTCGATGCAGCCGTGGCCTCGCATCTTGAGTCTGAGGTGCCGCTCGGTGCCTTCCTGTCAGGCGGCCTGGATTCCTCGACCGTGGTGGCGCTGATGAGCCGGCATGCCGCCGGGCGAGTCAAGACCTTCTCCATCGGGTTTGCGGAGCAAGAGTACGACGAATCTGCCGCTGCCCAGGAGGTTGCCGCGGTCTTCGGCACCGATCACACGGCGCTCGTGCTGCAGCCGAACGTCGAAGAGATGTTCGAGTGTGTCGCGGCGATGTTCGACGAGCCGTTCGCTGATTCGTCGGCGATTGCGACCTTTCTGGTGGCCCAATTGGCGCGGCAATCCGTGATCGTGGCCCTGTCCGGGGACGGTGGCGATGAGCTTTTCGGGGGCTACACTCGCTACGGAGATGCCCTCCGGCGGGACGTTCGGCGCAGCCGGCGATTGGCCAGGCTGTACGCTGCCGTCGGCCTGCTGCTGCCACACTCGTTTCCGGGCCGCAACCGCCTAAGTGACCTCGGCAGATCGAGGTGCGGACGCTACGCATCAACGGTTCTGCAGCCGGTACGCGTGGACGAGGGCGGTGTGGGTTCATCAACCCAACCGGGCGGGCTGACCACCATCGACGACCAGCTAAAGGAGTGGTTTGCGACGGACCTTGGCGATGACTACGCGGCCGCGATGATGATGGCCGATTTCGAAACTTATCTTCCGGGAGACATACTGACCAAGGTCGACCGAACCAGCATGGCGGTGTCGCTCGAAGCTCGCGTGCCATTGCTGGATTCCGACCTGGTGGATTTCGCCATGGCGATACCTGGTCATCTGCGGGTCACGCCAACCGAGAGCAAGCGGCTCTTTCGCCGCGCCATACGTGGCCTAGTGCCCGATGCGGTGCTCACGAGACCCAAGAGAGGGTTCGAGGTGCCGCTCGGGCGCTGGTTTCGAGGTCCGCTGCGACACCGTATCGAGGAGCTGAGAATGCGCCGTTCCGGAATCGAATCGTTCGTCGATCGCACCGCGGTGAACAGGTTGATCGCGGAGCACTCGGTCGGTCGACGCGACCACAGCGGCCAGCTCTGGCGACTGATAGTGCTCGACTATTGGCTGGCCGCGCTGCGATCTGGGACCCTTGGCAGGCCGCCGGCAATACCACCTGCGCCGAGTTCCTGCGGATCAGACGGATAAACTACCTTTCTGGAAAGAGCTTAGGACGCTGGACGATATGCCGCCGCGGTACTCGGCGCGGCGCACGCTGCGGTCTCAAGACGGCAGGCGAATTAGCTTGGGCGTTGCTAGCCGCAAGAAAGTGCAGATTAGCGACAATCTGAAATACCAGCCAGTTGGCGGAGCGATTTAGGGAGCAATTTGCGGCTGCTAGGCCGTAGGTAATTAGCGACATTTAGCGATATCGTACGCATTGACTACAATTTACTCACTCCGCGGCGCCCATGTAAAAGCCGCAACTCGGCATCAAGTGGGATGGCGAGGGTAGTTCGATTATTTGAAATAGCCGATGGACTTCTATAGCGATAAGGAATTAATTATGCTAACCAGACGACAGCTAACGGAACTCCTCTTAGCGGTGCCGTTTGCGGCTCGAGCTGCTACGCCAAACCCGCCAACCTTGTGCTCCGTAAATGGCGTCAACGCTTCCCCGGGCGGTAGTCTTGCGATTAGCCCCTCATCGGGAACATTGCCGACAGCACGCGTGGGGAGCGTTTATTCTGCCTCTATATGTGTGAGCGGCGGTACGCCGCCTTACACGGTCACAAAAACCGCGGATACGACGACTTGCACTTGGCCGACGGCCAGTGTTTCTGGCAGCGCAGTGAGCATAGGCGCATGGCCTATTGCGGTCGAGAGTCAAACGATTACGGTTCAGGTGCGAGATAGTGCGAGCAATACGGTCAGTGGCACCTATACGATTCCGACGGTGAGCCGCACGGGATACGTGCCGAACATCACGGCGCTGACTCCGGTCGCTTCTGGAACAGCGAACACAAATGCTTATGCGGCTTTGGGCGTACCTAGCATGTTGCCGGGATCCAGTTATACCGATCCGGTCACAGGGCTCAAGGTTTACAAGGTCACCAATGCTAACAGTGCCGTTGGCAAGACTTTTCCGGCTGCGACTTCATCGGCCTCTAGTTGGGGCTGGTGTAACCAATATGCCACGCTGGGGCTCCAAATCTCACAAGCGTGGGGAGCGAGTCTCAATCAATACACGTTCTTCGTGTTGAATGCGGGCGCTGGCGGCGGCTATCTGATCGACTATACGTTGGGTGGCACGTTCAGCAATGCACGAGTTTCGCCCGCCGGTGAAGGTGACATTCATTTTTCGCGTCTGCCGGGTGAGGCGCAGATTCTCTACTACACGACGCATACGCAATTGCACCGCTACAACACAGCGACCAATTCGCTCGCGGATACGGGTTCATTCCCTTATACGTGGGCAACTGCGGGGGGAAGCGGGGCGAACTGGCTACAGTTTAATCGCAAGCACACGTGGGCGACTTCGATTACGGCGACGAGCGGGGCGAATAATTTCACCGCGCTCAAGATTGGCAACACGCCCGACAGCCCGATAGCCGATGGGACGGTGCGCATTGTTCCAGCCGGTGGCACCGGGTTTAACGAAGGGTATTCCGGCTACAACAACGTTTGCTATCTTTGCCTTAACAGCTACAACCCAGGATATACATGGAACTTGGATACCAACGTCCTCACGTCGATTCCCATGGGCAGCACAACGGGCACGGTTCACCCAGGCACTTTCCCTGGATTTAGTGGCTCCTCGGATGCGAATGCGGGTGGCGGCACGGAGCATCTATTGAGAATAAATGATAATGCCACTTTTACCGACAGCGTAATAATGCCTTATTACTTCGGTAGTTTTGATCATTGCGGACATTGGACGCAGAGTGCTGCCGCAGCAGCGATATGGGATCTTACGTGTTGGTGGGAAGAGGGAAATCCATCGCAGGATTCCTCGCAGCTCTCTTGGAATAATACGTTCCTTAACGTGAACAGCGGTGCCCTATACACGCTCTGCGGACATTATTCGTATGGTACGAATGGAACGCCGGGATATCGACAGCAGGCGCACACGACGTGTTCCGATGACGGATTGATCGTGATGTTCTCCTCCTGCATGTTCGTGGGTTCCGAATCGAGTCCAGGCGCGGAAGTCGAGCTATTCTTGGTTGAGATGCCGAAGGTGGCGGGCTGAACAGCGGCACCCTCTGCGGGCATTATTCCTTCGGCATCAATGGCACGCCTGGCTATCGTCAGCCCGCATACGACTATTTCAGATGATGGGCTGATCGCGATGTTTACCTCCTGTATGTTGGCAGGTTCGGAGTCTAGTCCAGGGTCGGAAGTGGAAGTATTTTCAGTAGAGATTCCGAAGGTGGCCGGATGAGTATCCCAAGCCATCATTTACTCAAAAGGCTGCTGGAGGAGAAGCGCTTGCTGCTGAAGTCCGGCACGATCGTCGATGCGACCATTATTGAGGCGCCGCCTTCGACCAAGTACGAGCAGAAGGCGCGCGACCCGGAGATGCGCCAGGGTAGAAAGGGTGGCGGATGGCACTTTGGGATGCAGGTGCATATTGGCACCGAAGTGCGCGGCCGGGTGCATTCGCTGGCGACCGGCGGCTGACATTAACCGGTTGCCGAAGCTCCTGCACGGCAACGAGCGAGCGCTGTACGGGGATCAGGCCTACTGGAGCGCGGCGCATCGGGAGGCCGCTGAGTTTCTCGGCATCCGTTACCCCGTGAACCGCCAGCCCAACGGAAATGAATCTCGTACTACCTACAAGCATGCGATCAACCGGAGTCGCGCACGCGCTCGCGGCGAGCACGCCTTTCGCGTCGTCAAATGTCTTTGGGGCTTTACCAAAGTGCGTTACCCGGGCCTGGCCAAGAATACGGCGCGGCTGTTCACGGCCTTTGCGCTCGCCAATTTGTATCTGCCCAGGCGTTGCTTGACGCCGCCGGGGAGCGGTGTCTGTGTTGATTGCGATGAGCCAGCCAAAACCTCGAGAACAAGGCGAAAATCGCTGAAAGCCCGCAATTCCGGCGCCTTCTAGAGCCAATCGGCAATGTGCCGCCGGTGGAGTTTGAGCCGGCGTATATTGTCGCCATCAGGAGGGTCACGCCATGGCGCCGTGACTCGAACTCGGGAGTCTCCGGCGAAGCCGGAGCGGCTCGGATTAATCCCGCAATAGAAACCGATCTCAATATCATTGTCGGGAAAAGCGGAACGTGAGTAAAAATTCCCCCAAACCACGATTTCATGAGGCTATACTAAAATAGATGGCTGATCCTAATTTCAAGGAAGACCTTCCGTTTCGCCATTACACACTGAAGCACCGCCTGATAGCCTGGATCAGCGTGCATTTGTTCGACACCACAACCTACACTGTTCGCCACGGTCTACTGAAGGGCATGAAGCGGAAGGGCGGGCTCGGTTGGCTTCCGACCATGTTCTCGCGTGGCATAAATACAGCCGAACAGCAATTTTGGTTTGATCTCAATCTAAGCGGAATGACGGTCTACGACGTCGGGGCATTCCAGGGATTGCTGACTCTGTTCTTCGCTTCGCGGGCCGAGGCGGTGATCTGTTTCGAGCCCAATACCAAAAGCCACAAGCGTCTGATGGAGAATCTGATGTTGAACGGGATCAAGAACGTCGAGGTACGCAAGGTCGGCGTTGGCTCCCGTCACGAGACGCGCAAGATGGTGGGTAATCCGCTCATGTTGGGCGGCGCGAGCGTGGAAGGAAAGACGGTGGAGGAGATGTTGCGGGCCCGGGTGGGAACAGTGGTCGAAGATATCTCAATCGTTACGCTTGACGAAGAGATCCCTCAAGCCAGTCTACCCGTGCCTGATTTCATCAAGATCGATATTGAAGGCTGGGAAATCGAAGCACTCCGAGGGGCACGCCATACGCTGGAGTTACATAGGCCCGCGTTATTTCTCGAGATGCATGGCGAGACGATACGGGAGAAAAGGCGCAAAGTAGCAGAGATTGTTGCCTTTCTGTGGGAGATCAACTACCGGCGTATCCGTCACATAGAGACCCTCACCTCAATCACGCCTGAAAACACTTCAATCGCTATGGAGGGCCATTTGTACTGCCAGACGACTTGACCCAGCCCAGCTAACGGAGAACACTCGTTTTCCATTTCACGGTGAGCCGGAACACCTAGCGTGGTTTCCCGCAGATAACTTTCCCAAGTCTTTCGATTTTGGCCAGGATCGAGGCAGCAGTGGCGGTCCACGTAATTGGTTTTGGATGTTGGTTGTAGTGCACAACGAACTCATTGATCTGATGAAGTTAAGATATTTTTCGCACATTTGGATTTATGAGACAACCAAAGACCCAGACCATGAGAAGCCACGATGCAAGCGATTACCCCGGCGGCGCTCGGAGCGCTTCAGGTCGATGACACGAGACTGAAGGGACATGTGTATGAGGTGGTGCGCTCGAGCGTGGAGGAGACGCCGAACGCGCTGCGCCGTGGCCGCCCGGGTCCCTACGTTTGAGATACCGAATGCTGGGAGCCGTTCCAAGAATACCCATCATTCGGTCCACAATGCGGGATCTGAGCCTCTGGCAAGGCTAACAAGGTGAACCCGTTGACCTATCTGATCTACGATCTCGGCCACGCACGCAACAGGTCAATCACGCGGCCGACGCCCGATGAGTTTACGGACTCGAACATCGCCCACGTGGGTTAATGCGTACTTTAAGAATCTGGAGTACGCGCGGCCGGTCCGCAAGACGCGGATTTGCGGACGAGTTCGCTTTTCGCAGTGTGGTGAAAAGGAAGATAGCGTTACCGCGGTGGCCTTTTGGCCAGCACTGCTTTGCGAAATTCGAGCCAGGCGTTGCCGCCGATTCGCTTGATAACCTTCTTGACGTTCCAATAGGCGAATTGTTGGAGACGCTGCAACAGATCGCCGGCGGCTAACGCGGCGGCGGTTTTTGTGGATGTTCCCTGCTGGACGGAGTAGCGGCCGATAAGAGCGCATTCGCCCACTCTTGAAATCGTGGAGGTGGGTTCGGACGTGAACAATGCCCGGATACCAGCGTTCGCGGCGGCAGAGCCGACGGCGCGGGAGTACGATCCTCCAGGTACGGAGGCGACCGGCACAGGCGCGCCTAAAATGTCGGAAAGTTTAGCTACGCTTTCACGCCATTCGCGATCCAGTTGGCTGGCGGAGCAACGCGACATCAACATCGGATGCGAGCAGGAGTGGCTTCCAATGACGTGCCCGCGTCGCGCGAGTTCGGCGATTTCGGCCCGCGACATGAATCCAGGCACGCCTATATAATCCGTCGTTATGAAGAAATGGCCGATGTGTCCGAAAGGCTCGATCATATCGGCGGTCCATTGAATCGCGCCGACGCCTCCGTCGTCGAAGGTGAGCAGGAAGGCGTCCTTCTCCTGCAGCGCCTGGAATGCGGAAACGGCTGGTTTTACATGCCGGGCTTGGATAGCAGATAGGTAGAGCGCGAACTCGGCGGTCGTGAATTTGTAGATATTGGCATCGGGCGAGACGAAGCCGCTGGCGGCGAAGCCACCTTCCGGAACCACGTCGTGATAGAGCAAGGCGCGGATCATGCCCGGCTCCGCAGCACTCGTTGCCAGGCGCAATAACGGGTCATCCAGGGTTGTCCCCACTCGGCGGAACGGCGGCCGGTCGTGTCGATACGTGGTGCTGCACCGGATCCGATTTGCCTGAGCGTGGCTCCAATGGCATCGAGATTATCGAACACGGTGCGGTGCTGGAGGACGATATGCGATTCGTCATGGCGTAGCCTGGCGTAGAAATAGCCATAGACCGCGCCGGTATCGACCCCTTTATCTATCTTCAAAAGAGTCATGCCGATTCTTTCGACATCGGCATTGGCGACGGCCCAAAAACAGCCGTGGGCGTTGCGGTATTCGGGGCAAATCCCCGGATGCATGACGAAGATTCCGACGGTGGGGATGGTGAAAATGCGCTCGGCGATCAACGTTTTGCAGCGGGCGATCACCAGGTCCGGTTGGGCATCGCGAATGAATTCTTCCGCTTCCCGCGTGTTGGGGGTGGGCGCGATCAGCTCTGGGGCCTGGGATTTCGGATACTTGGTGCAAAGCGCCGCGACCTCCTGCTGTTCCCACACTCGATCTTTGGCGGCGAGGAAAAACTGGTAGTAAGCGCGAAAGACGAGAACGTCCAAAAAACGGAGCCAGCCGACGCGCTGAATCTCCCGGCGGACGCGCTTCCTTTTTCGGCCAGGAGTTTCACGGAGAACGACCAGGCCCTCGAGATGGGAGAACGAAGCCATCCAGGCGGCTAGCCCGACGCGGTTTAACTCATCTTCTTCATGGCAGATCAGTAATGTCCGCATTGGCGGGACGGAATCTTATCCGGAATTCCCTTTTTAGCTGCCTCTTAGCGGATAGCTTATCACGATGGCGTAACCTACTTTTCGCCTTTCTGAAGGGGTGGCCTCGGTCTGTAAAATGATTGTTACCACACAGTCATCTACCAGACCAAAAGGAAGGCCACCATCGAAGAGGATACAACTGAAGCCCTGCGGGATGCGATACGGGTCGATACCAGGGCCGGTCACCACGAGCGCAAGCTCGAGACGAAGGCGGGCCAAGTGACGCCGAAGCTGCGCAGCCTGCCGTTCGAGACGGCGACGTATTTGCCTGCTCGAGCGGTTCGGCAATGGCGCTCGCGGATCTCCCAACTAGCACTAGCAGCCATGCCGCAACACGACCCGCCGAGATTCACAGAGTACGGCAGATCAGTGGCCCCTTAGGGATCCGAGGTCACTGATATCCATAACCCGTCCCGTCATGTACGGAGGCTTCTCGATGCCGAGAACCGCAAGAATCGTAGGAGCGACATCGATCAGCGAGACAGAGTCATGGCCGTCCGAATGCCTTCTATCTGGAAGACGAAACCATGCCATACCATCGCGATGGTGCATGCCGCTTTTTGTCAGGTCTACCAGGTAAAAGAGTGAGTCGAATACGACCGTCCGGCCCGCTGCGCTCAACACAGCATCCGGCGGCATTTCCTGGGTAATCGCGCAACCAGTCATCACACTGCTTCCGTCCAAAGACGAAGCAAAAGCCGGCCGGCCCTCAACTTTCGCGGCGCAAAGCCTATCGTATGCAAACCGGGCAGATTCAGCGTTACTGAATCGCAGATGAAATTGCTCAGACATGACCGGCTGCGGTTCGCACGTAGCGACATCAATTCCAACGGCCTCCAGAAGCTTAGTGTAACTAATGGGCTTGTAGAACCGCTTGCCACCCTGTCCTTCATACTTTAGACAAGGCTGTTGACTGAGGGCCGTTAAGAAGATAATGGCGGTATCGCTGCCTGCC
>Ga0210394_10008745_pt1 | contig 10336 bp, 8 predicted proteins | sample IncBWC12MmetaG_FD_160121 | JGI IMG/M metagenome (GOLD analysis project Ga0210394, IMG submission 160121) | Forest soil microbial communities from Barre Woods Harvard Forest LTER site, Petersham, Massachusetts, United States - Inc-BW-C-12-M | ecosystem: Environmental > Terrestrial > Soil >...
AAGTTCTTGACTTAGCACTTTACGCCTCTTCTAGCGTTGCCATCAGCGGATGCTGATGTTGTCGCGCGTACGCGATCACCTGAGCCACCTTAGTCTCCGCAATTTCATAAGTGAAAACGCCACAGACCCCTTTGCCCTTGGTATGGACCTCCAGCATAACCCGAGTTGCTTTGGTGCGGTCCATCGCGAAGAAACGCTGCAAGATATCGACCACGAACTCCATTGGAGTGTAATCGTCATTAATAAGAACTACTTGATAGAGGGGAGGTCTTTTGAGCTTGGGCGCCGCTTCCTCGACGATCAAGCCCGTTCCATCCCGCCCACGTTCGATGTCACTCATGAGTTCTCAGTTTATAGGGCGCGTTTGGGCGGTTTACAAGACATGTGCCTTAACCTCCCCTAACAAAGGTTCCCTGTCGCTAATCGGTATCACATTACTTTAACAAGGAAAAACAAATGCTTGAGCGGCCAAGCGCAGAGCCCGTATGATTGCCGCCACGGTTATCATGCAGAACCCACGCACAAATGAATGGCTGTCCCGCCTGCAAGCCAATGGCCCCAGGTTGGCATCGCTGGTCCTGGCGGCGCTCATTGCCGTGGAACTTGCCAAGATCGTCATCAGCCTTCTTGGCGCCACCCCCGTCAAATCGCCGCAGCCCATCCTGACAGGCTCGGTGCCGCGAGCCCAGCGGCCCGCTCTGCACATTCAAAGTGTGATCTCGGCCCACTTGTTCGGCATTGCCGCCGTCCCGGGTGCTCAAGACCCGGCAAGCGCGCCGCAAAGCGCCGCCAATCTCCTGCTTGCAGGGACCATCGCCACCCAGGACCCCAAACACGGGGTGGCCATCATCAGCGACGGCGGCGGACCGTCAAAGGTGTATGCGGTGGGCGACCGGGTCGGCGGCGCTTCCCTGCACTCGGTGTACCTCGATCACGTTATTCTCGATCGCGCCGGTGCGCTTGAGACTCTGCAGTTGCCGCGGCAACTGCTTGCCGGCAACCACGGGTCCGCGGCCACGCTGCGGCGCCCGGGCGCCGACCCGCGCACGGTGGCGGCCGTCGAAAACATTCGACACATGGTGCAGCAGGATCCCGGCATTCTGGATCAGGTGATGCGCACGGTGGCTTCGTACGACAATGCTGCCGGCAAACTGAGAGGCTTCCGTGCTTATCCGGGACGAAATCGGCAGATATTCGGCAAATTGGGTCTGAAAGCAGGCGATCTTGTCACGGCGATCAACGGCACGGCGCTCGACGACCCGCAACACAGTCAGGAAGTATTCAACACCATTCAAACCTCCGATCGCGTTACCGTGACCGTCGAACGTGGCGGTCAAAAGCAGGACATCAGCTTGAACATCGCGCAAGTCGCAGCCGATGCCACCAAGGAATTGGAGAGCGACGCAAATGCTCCGCCTTCCAGTGGCTCAGGCGCCGCCGCGGCCCCCGCTGACGCGGCACCACCTCCGATACCGCCTAATAGCAACAATGAAAATTAAAACCAATAGCGCGAACGCCGGTCGAAGCCAGGACATGCGCGCCCCCATGCTGGATAAAATGAGCCAAGCGCCGTCCAAAGGCCGGCTCGCCGCGGCCGTGGCGCTGTCGGGATTGCTGTTGTCAGTGGCGCCGCCGGCCACCCCGCAATCGAGAGCCCAGGAAAGCGCGACGATTACGCCCAACTACAAGGACGCGGACTTAAGCCAGATCATCCAAGCGGTCAGCGAGGTGACCGGCAAGAATTTCATCATCGACCCGCGGGTCAATGCCAAGGTCACCATGCTGTCCGCGACGCCGATGTCCCCGGCAGCCTTCTACGAGGCGTTTTTGGCAGTACTGCAAGTGTATGGCTATGTGGCGGTGCCGGCCGGCAGAGTCATCAAAATCGTCCCGAACACCGATGCCCGACAAATGCCTTCCATCGATCTGCCGCGCGACGTGAGTTCGACATCCGATGAGATCGTGACGCAAATCATCACCTTGAAGAGTATCAACGCGGGGGCGCTGGTACCGATTCTGCGGCCTCTGGTTCCGCCTTATGGGGCGCTGGCGGCTTATCCGGCCGGCAATATCCTGATCATTTCGGATCGGGCCAGCAACGTGAACCGCCTGGTGCGCATCATCCAGCGCATGGATGAAGCCGGCGACGAACCCTTCGAAGTGCTTGCGCTGCATAATGCCGGCGCCGGCGAGGTGGTGCGAATCGTCAATGCCCTGAATACGGGCGCGGGCGCCGACGCGGGCGGCGCCCTCGCCAAAGTCGTTGCCGACGAGCGTACCAACAGCGTCATTCTTAGCGGCGAGCGTGGACAGCGCCTGCGCCTCAAGGCGCTGATTTTCAACATGGACACCCCCTCGGCGACGGGCGGCGATATCCAAGTGCGGTATCTGCGCTATGCCGACGCGGAGAAAATCGCCGACAAGCTAAAAGGCCAGGCCACCGCCACAGCCAAGGCACAGGGCGGGCCGGCGGCCTCGGCTTCGGTCCAGGGAGCCCAGGGCGGCAGCGCCAATATCGATGCCAGTGTCACGATTTGGGCGGATGTCCCGACCAATGCGCTCATTATTACGGCGCCGCCGAAGATCATGAAGTCCTTGATGGAGGTCATCGACAAGATCGATATCCGCCGCGCCCAGGTCCAGGTCGAAGCCATCATCGTGGAAATCGACGTGAATAAGAGCTCGAATCTCGGCGTACAGTGGCTGCTGTTCGGGCGCGGAGACACCGTGCCGGCGGGCGTCGTCAATCTGCCCGGTTCGGGCACCAGCATCGTCGATTTGGCCGCGTTGGCCTTGAGCGGCGGCACGGTGGGCAGCAGCACGACCACCCCGGGCGTACCGGGCGTACCCGCGATCAGCAGTTCGACCGTGGGCACCGGCGCCACGATTGGCGTTGGTCGGCTTGCGAGCACCGGGGTGAGTTTCGCCGCGCTGGTTCAGGCGCTGCGCAGCGACGGCAGCAGCAACATCATTTCCACGCCTTCGCTGATCACCATGAACAATGAACAAGCCGAAGTGAAGGTTACGCAGGAAATCCCGCTGATCACGGGCTCCTTTGCCAATACCACCGCCAGCGTCTCCGGCACCAGCAGCCCGTTCCAAACCATTCAGCGCGAGGAAGTGGGTACGATTTTGAAGGTCACGCCGCACATCAACGAAGGAAATTCGGTGCAGCTCAAGATCGAGCAAGAAGACTCCTCGCCCGGCGCCAAGCTGACCGATTCGGCCGATATTTCAACCAATAAGCGCTCGATCAAGACCACTGTGCTGATCGAGGACGGCGGCATCATCGTGCTCGGCGGACTCATTTCCGATAGCGTGACCGAGAGCGAGGATCGGGTTCCCGGACTCGGCGCCATTCCCATCATCGGCAATCTGTTCAAGTCGCGTAGCGGTTCGCGACAGAAAAAGAACCTGATGGTGTTCATTCGCCCGAAAATAATGCGTGATGCGGACGCAACGGAAAGTACCAGCGAAGCGGCATACAACACAGTGCGACAGTCGCAGCGAAACTTGAACGGCGGCCACGTCACCTTGCTGCCCGGACAGAAGCAGCCGGCGGTGCCCGCCATCCCGTCGGGCATTGCGCTGCCGCCGCCACCGCCGCCGTCGGAAACCAATCCCGTGGGAGCCACGCCGAATCCGCCGGTACCGTTTAGCTCACCCCTGCCCCAGTCGGTGCCGCCGGGGACGGCGACCCCGGCACCCACGACGACGCCACCCTCGGCGCCGGCTCCGCCCGCGGCGCCGCCATGAACGCGGAACTGCAAGACACCGAGCCGCGGCGCAAGCTGTCGTTTCCGTTTGCGAAGCGGCATGGCATTTTGGTGCGCGGCATCGCCAACGGCGTCGCCGACACGGTATGCCGGCCCGGCGTGACGCCGCAAAGCCTGGCCGAGGTGCGCCGCTTCGTCGGCGTTCCATTGACTCTCGAGCGCGTGTCGGTCGAGATTTTCGATTCCATGCTGCGCGTCGCTTACGAAGCGGGGTCCGGCGCTGCGATGCAAATGCTGGAGGGACTGGACGACAACACCGATCTGGCTCATCTGGCCGAGGACATACCCGAATCCTCGGACTTGCTCGAGAGCGACGACGAAGCGCCCATCATCCGATTGATCAACGCCTTGCTGACGCAGGCGGTCAAAGAAAACGCTTCGGACATTCATATCGAGCCCTACGAGAATCGGCTGGTGATTCGATTTCGCGTCGACGGTGTGCTGCGCGAAGTGCTGCAGACCAAGCGCGCCGTTGCGCCGCTCGTGGTTTCGCGCATCAAAGTCATGTCGAAACTCGATATTGCGGAGCGCCGGCTGCCGCAGGACGGCAGAATTTCCCTGCGCATTGCGGGCCGCGCCGTCGATGTACGCGTCTCCACCCTACCCTCCGGCCACGGCGAGCGCGTGGTGCTGCGCTTGCTGGACAAACAGGCTGGTCGAATCGAGCTGACCGCCCTGGGAATGGATCCGCGCACGCAGGAATTGATGGATGAAATCATCCACAAACCGCACGGCATCATATTGGTGACCGGACCCACGGGCTCCGGCAAGACCACGACGCTGTACGCCGCCCTCGAGCGGATCAATGACAACACCCGCAACGTCATGACGGTCGAGGACCCCATCGAGTACTACATCGACGGCATCGGCCAAACGCAGGTCAACACCAAAGTCGAAATGACTTTTGCCAGGGGGCTGCGCGCGATTTTGCGGCAGGATCCCGATGTGGTCATGGTCGGTGAAATTCGCGACCTGGAAACGGCGCAAATCGCGGTGCAGGCGAGCTTGACCGGACATTTGGTGCTCTCGACGCTGCACACCAACACCGCCGTGGGCGCGGTAACGCGCCTGCGGGACATGGGCATTGAACCGTTCCTGCTGTCCTCGAGCCTGATCGGCGTGCTTGCGCAGCGCCTGGTGCGCGTGCTCAACCCAACGAGCCGGGAAAAATACCTGGCCGGCGAATATGAGCGGCGCATTTTGAATCTCGAGCCCAAGGGTCCGCCGGTCGAGTTGTACCGGCCGAGCAGCGACCTCGGCAATGGCTACCGTGGGCGCACCGGAATCTACGAGCTGATCGCCGTCGACGATCACATGCGTACCATGATTCACGACGGATCCTCGGAACAGGAACTGGAGCGCTACGCGCGTTCGTCGAGTCCCGGCATCCGCGACGACGGCCGCAAGAAGGTCATGCTGGGCGAAACGACTTTGGAAGAAGTACTGCGCGTCACTCGTGAAGATTAGGAGCCTGTTCTGATGGGCGCGTTCGAATATACGGCGCTCGATGCGCAGGGCCACGAACGCAAGGGCCTGATCGAGGGCGATACACCGAAGCATGTACGGCAGCTGCTGCGAGACAAGCAGCTGCTGCCGATGGATATCCAGGAAACCGCGGCGCAAGAACTGAAGCAAAGCCGCCGGCGCCGATTCCTGCGCCGCGGTATATCAACCTTGGACCTGGCGATGCTGACACGGCAATTGGCCACCCTGCTGCGATCCGGTCTGCCCCTGGAGGAGACGCTGCAGGCGGTGGCCGAGCAAACCGAAAAGCCCCGCGTTCAGCGCATCGTGCTCGGCGTGCGCAGCAAAGTCGTCGAAGGCCATCCGTTGGCCGACGGGTTGCGGGATTTCCCGCAGGCCTTTCCGGAAATCTATCGCGCCACCGTTTCGGCCGGCGAACAGTCCGGCAAGCTGGACCAGGTGCTCGAGCGCTTGTCGGATTACACCGAATCGCGCCAGGTCATGGGTCAGCAGGTCAGCAACGCCCTGGTTTATCCCGTCGTCCTGTTGGTGCTGTCTTTCGGGATCGTGTCATTCCTGCTCGCTTATGTCGTGCCGCAGGTGGTCGCGGTATTCGAATCCAGCCACCAAGAATTGCCGCTGGCGACGCGCATTCTGATCGGTACGAGCGATCTGATCCGCCATTACTGGGTCTATGCGCTGATCGCCATCGCTGCCGTCATCTGGGGGTTTTTGCGCTGGCTCAAGGATCCGGAAGCGCGCCTGCGCTTCGATCGCTTCTTATTGCGGGTGCCGTTGGCGGGAAAACTCATCCGCGGACTGAATACCGGGCGTTTTTCGCGCACTTTCAGCATTCTGACCGCCAGCGCGGTGCCGGTGCTCGAAGCCCTGCGGATTTCGGCCGAAGTGGTTACCAACCTGCCCATGCGCAGAGCCGTGGAAGAGGCGGCATTGCGGGTTCGTGAAGGCGCGCCGATCGGCAAATCTCTCGCCGCGCGCAAGCTGTTCCCGCCCATGATGATTCACTTGATCAGCAGCGGCGAAAGCAGCGGCGAGCTGGAAAAGATGCTGGAACGGGCGGCAACCAACCAGGAGCGCGAAATGGACAGTTTGCTGTCCAACATGACCAATCTGTTGGGCCCCTTCATGGTGGTATTCATGGGCGCGATCGTCATGTTCATCGTTATTGCGCTGTTGTTGCCGATTTTTCAGCTCAACGACCTGGTCAAATAGCCAACTGTGCACCAGGGTATTGCACGGGAGCCGCATTTCCGTTTATAACCCGCGTGCTTCACCAATGAACCCACTGGCCTTCGGTAGCATGAACGAAAAGCCTGAATCGGACGAGTTCGAGGAAGAGGACGCCGAAGACACCGCGCCCGGCAGTGAGGATGTTGACGTCGATCACATCATGCGCGATGTCGATTCCCAGCGGCGCCGCGCGCCGAAGGGAGCGGAGCCCGCCTGGCGCCGCCTGGAACGCGTCATGGAGGAACGGCGCACGGCCGAACTGATGAGCGATTTCGACGACTATGAAATATCGTCCGACGGCGTCGCGGCACTCGACCCGGACTCGCTGGATGATGCGCCGGAGTCCGGCGAGAAAAGCACTCGCAGGAAAAAGAAAACCCGCTGAGTCTTCTAAGGACTAGATCTCGTTGCGCTTGGCGAATTGGCCGATGAAATCCGCGGCGCGGAACGCGAGCGCCTGGATGGTCATGGTGGGCTGACCTCTGCCGGAGGTGACGAAACTCGAGCCGTCGCAGAGGAACAAATTCGGCACATCGTGCGTGCGGTGATGCTTGTCGATCACCGAGGTTGCCGGATCATTGCCCATCCGCGCGGTTCCCAGTAAATGCACGCCGAAGTTGTTTTCCGCGATCTCGTTGCGCCAGATCTTTTGCGCCCCGGCTGCCTGCAGGATCTCGTAGGAGCGGTCTTGCAAAAACTTTGCCATGGCCAGATCGTCCGGATGATCCTTGTAAGTGACGCGGATGGCGGGAATACCCCAGGCATCCTTCAACGTAGGGTCGATGCTGACGCTGTTCGATTCCAGCGGCAGCGATGTGGTGTGGCCGGTTGAAGCCATGCAGCGCGGGAATGCCTCCAGGCGCGCCTTGAAGTCCGCGCCCCAGCGCGGCAGGTCGCCGCCGGAGTCCAGCGCCCACAGAGCCGGCTGCGGATTGATGCGCGCATCGATGCCGCCCCCTCCATAGAAGCCGCGCTTCGGGTCGGAATCGTAAAAATCGTGCAGGATACGGGTGACCTGCACGCTCTTGTACTCGTTCAAATTGTGCTCGAAGACACCTTGCGCGCCGGAGCCTTGATTGAACATCAAATGCTTGCCGACCATGCCGCTAGAATTGGCGAGGCCCTGCGGGAAGCGATTACTGGTGGAATTAAGCAGCAGGCGCGTAGTCTCGGCTCCATTGGCCGACAGCACCACGGCGCGCGCCGGTTGAAAGTGTGAACCCTTGCTGCCGTCGAAGTAGTGCACGCCTGTGGTACGGCCCTGCGCGTTGGTATCCACGTGGTATACGTAACTCGCCGCCCGAATCTCACACAGCCCGGTGGCTTCAGCCTCCGGAATCATGGTGTAAAGCGTGGAGGACTTGGCGCGCGCTTCGCAGCCGAAGCCCATGCAGAAACCGCAATGCACGCATTGCGAGCGGCCGCGGTACGCCTGTGATGTGATCGCCATAGGCGCGGGAAAGGGGTGCAATCCAAGCTTGCGTGCGCCGCGCTCCAGCAGTACGCCGGAGGATTTAACCGGCAGCGGCGGCATGGGATAGGGTTTGCTGCGCGGCGGATCGAAGGGACTCGCGTACGCGAGGCCCGAAACGCCCACCTCCCACTCCACCTTGGTGTAGTAGGGCTCGAGTTCCTGATACGTGATGGGCCAATCGGCGAATGCCGTCCCGGCGATGCTGCCGAGCACGCTGCGCTCGTTGAAATCTATTTCGTGAAAGCGCCAGAAATTAGCCGTGTAATGGGTGCTGCTGCCTCCCACCAAGCGCGCATAAGAGGCCGGGAGAAAGCTGCCCTTGGGTTGCTGTGCCGTTTCGGTCGGCAGCTTGCGGAATGTCTGCGGCGAATGCTTGGGATCGTTGGTAATGCCGTTGAGGAAAAAGTACTTCAGCTCGTCGTGTTCGAAATCGGCCGCCTCCAGGCGCGGTCCCTGTTCGAAGACCAGCACGGTGAATCCGGCCTGGGATAACTCGCGCGCCATTACGCCGCCGGCGGCGCCCGAGCCGACCACCACGAAATCGACCATTTCGCCGGGCTTGAACTTGCGGGCAGTCAAACGTGCTTCTCCGCAGGATACGGCACGAAGCCTTTGTATTCGGCATCGTAGTAGCCAAACGGAGGCGCAAAGGCATGTTGATCGACGAAGCCCATCATCTTCCAGCCGGATCCTTGATAATTGCCGCCGTATTTGGGCGAGCTAAACATGCCGAGGACGGTCAACATTCGCGTGATCTCGAAAAACGGAGTGCGATCAACCGTCTTGAGGAACGCTATCTGCTGGTCGCCGCCGGCCGCGCCAAAGGCCGGGATGCCCGGATTGGCGGCGCGAAACTTGCTCTGAAAATCGGCGAGCCCGAGCCGATAATCAGGCGCCATGGACGAGAAGTAAGTGGCTAGCGAGCGATCGATGAAGTACACGGCATGCGCCTCGCGAGCACCGGTTGTCGAGCCGCTCGGCACGATCTGCACGCAGACCGCCTCCACATCGGCTCCATCGGCGGCGCTGAAGAAATCGAAATGCGCCGGCGCCGCATGGGACACTTGATCCGCGTGATGCGCCGCCGCTGCGATGGCCGGCCATTGCGCAGCGACCCACATGCTCGAAAAAAGGCCGCTGCTCGAGAGCAGAAACGAACGCCGTGAGATGTCGTCCTGAGTGTCATCGGATGCTTTCATGTGTCCCCTATGCGCTGTAAATGTTGCGCGGCCGCTGCAATGCTGCGCTCGACGCAAATGCCCAGTCAAGCACGCTGAATCGAGCGCATGCTTAGATCTCGCCGCGCTTGGCAAACCGGCCGATATGATCGGCGGCGCGGAAGGCGAGCGCCTGTATCGTCATGGTCGGCTGGCCTCTGCCGGAGGTGACGAAGCTCGATCCATCACAGAGAAAAAGATTGCGCACATCGTGAGTGCGATGATACTTATCGACGACCGAACCGGCAGGATCGTTGCCCATGCGGCAGGTGCCGAGCAAGTGCACGCCGCCGCGTGCCAAGCGCGGTGCCGTGCGCCAAGTTTTCCGCGCGCCGGCAGCCTGCATGATCTCGAGCGCGCGGTCCTGCAAGAATTTCGCCGTCGCGAGATCGTCGGGATGATCCTTGTAGGTCACGCGAATCGCCGGGATGCCCCAGGCGTCCTTGAGTTCCGGATCGATGCTCACGCTGTTGGTCTCCTGCGCAAGGGAGGTGCAATGCCCGGCGGTGACCATCGAGCGCGAAAATCCTTCGAGCCGCGCCTTGTACTCGCTGCCCCAACCCGGCAAATCCCCGCCGCTCGTGAGCGCCCAGCCAAGCGGTTGCGATCCCATGCGCGCATCGATGCCGCCGCCGCCGTAAAACCCCCGCTTGGGATCAGCGTCGTAGAAATCATGCAGAATCCGCGTCACCTGCACGCTTTTGTATTCGTTGAGCTCGTGCTCGAACTGCGCATGCACTTGGGAGCCCTGGTTGAACATCAAGTACTTGCCCACCAAGCCGCTTGAATTCGCGAGACCCTGGGGAAAGCGCTCGCTTGCGGAATTCAGAAGCAGGCGCGAAGTCTCGGCGCCGTTGGCCGATAGCACCACGGCGCGCGCCTTTTGCAAGCGCTCGTGTTTGTTGCGGTCGAAATATTGCACGCCGGCGGCGCGGCCGCGCTTATCGAGCGCCACGTTGAATACATAGCTATGCGGCCGTATCTCGCAGCGCCCGGTGGCTTCCGCCTCGGGGATCATGGTGTAGAGCGTGGAGGATTTCGCCATCACCTCGCAGCCGAAACCAATGCAAAACCCGCAATGCGCGCAACCCGGCCGACCGCGGTACGGCTGAGACAGGATGGCCATCGGGGCAGGAAAAGGATGCAGTCCGAGT
>Ga0210394_10008746_pt1 | contig 10336 bp, 15 predicted proteins | sample IncBWC12MmetaG_FD_160121 | JGI IMG/M metagenome (GOLD analysis project Ga0210394, IMG submission 160121) | Forest soil microbial communities from Barre Woods Harvard Forest LTER site, Petersham, Massachusetts, United States - Inc-BW-C-12-M | ecosystem: Environmental > Terrestrial > Soil >...
GATATCTCTCTCACGAAAGTTATCGCATATAGCGAGCCCATCTCGTGCATCCAGACTAAATTTGATGGTACCGGAGATGAAGCTCACGCCGACATCACCGCTCAGTTCCCCGCCGGCAGCTTAAAGAGCAGCGTAACCGTCCGGCCGAAGGAGGGGACCTACACTGCGCAGCTCACTTCCAGCGGCATTGACCTCACCAAGCTCGAAGCCCCCAAAACGAAGAGCATCGAAGCAACCGGAGTGGCAGCGATCAGCGCGCACGGTCAGGGCAGCGTCGATAATCCGAAGCTGAACGCCTCGATTCAGATCCCCATGCTCGCTGTTAAAAGGTCCGGAGGCACTCCGGGAAGGCGATCGAAACGTTAGCCCTCAGAGGCATCGTTCTCGTTTCTTTGAATCCAGAGGGGTGCCGAGGTGGCTGGCGGGTTGGCTGGCAACCGCTCCGGCGGAGCGAGCCCTCCGATGATCCTCAACAAGGACCGGACACCACAGCCCTTCTGATAGAAGGCATCGGCGGCAACTCCAGAAGGCACTTCTTCGCCTGAGAATGCGCCGCCCATCGCGATTACCGGAATCGAGGGAAAGCGGCGGTGGACCACAGAGAGCAACTCGAAGCCGGACATATTCGGCATGTTGAGATCGGAGAGAAGGATATCGGGGATCTCCTCCTGAATTTCAGCCAATGCGGAGAATCCGTCTTCTGCAGACCGAACCGAAAAACCAATCTCAGTGAGTACCTCCGACAACAATGCTCGAATCGAAGGATCATCGTCCACGATCAACAGTTTTGTTGGGGGGACTTCCTGTACATTCCGCATCTGGCACCTCATTGTTCGAAAGCGGAGGTTTGAAACCACTATCCCATTGAAGAATCCGCAAAGCTGGTCACTTTCGCACATCGCTGGACGGTCGGGCGTGGAAACGTTAGGGCGAGAGTCCGCGAAGACCTGTGTCGCCTAATCGGCGACCAGGCCCGGGAAAGCGCCACTTGATTGAGATTACGGTGCTGAGGATCGAGGTGTTGTCGAGCCGTCCCGGACTCACAGGCTCGAGATATTTTCGTTAGAGTGATCAAAAGTGAACAGATCGGTCCCCGTAGATGGTGCACTTCTATGGCAAATTACAGCGTGGGGTGGGGACTATTGGAAATCCGCGGATCCTCCATTAAATGAGCAGTTTCCGGGGACCTCGAGAATGGTCGAATATTGCCGAGAATTTGTGCCCGGCGCTTCAATTCCGCAGACAGCTTGAAGATGACGCGGTTGGACCTACGTAGCGCTCTGCACGGCGTCGCGGACCTTGTCCAAATGGTATAGAAAGACAGCGCGGTTTCCTTCCAGGACAACTTGCGAGCCCAGCGGGCCAGCACCAGGCTATATGACTGGGTCAGTTGATGCTTGCCATCGCCCCAAAGCACGTACTCGACCACCACGCCGCATTGGCTGCAGCTGACGCGCCGCATCTGGTAGAGGAAGAAGAAAAACAGAGCCCGGAGAGGAATAAACTCAAATCGTCGTTCCGGGCCTGCGGCGGGTGGAGCACAGCGCCGCCGAGCCTGTGCGTGATCGCACCGTCACCCCGATGCTCTTGTGGCCTGGGCCAAAGCGGGCATGTTGGTAAGCGAAACCCCGGAAGTGGTAGCAGCGGTAGAGGAAGGTGATCAATTCCATGGCTAAGAAGACAGCGACGTCTTCCACCATACCCGGTACCATCCCGACGGAGCCGTACGGGTTAGCCTCTTACGGAGTCAATATGGCCGACTGGCCGCATTCCTGGATGGGGTTCGAAAAGGACATTCTTCCCGGACAGCAGTTGGTTGGCTGCTTCCAGTTATTTTGCGAACGACTGCTAACGACCAATCTGACCCGCAAGACGGTTCACAAACATATCAACAACCTCTGGTTGCTGGGCGGAGAGGTGATCCGTGACTTAAACGAAGATGGCAAACTGAGGAAGATCCCGATTGACCAGCTTCTTCTTCAGATACTCGATGAAGACGGCGGACCACTGATCCACAACGGCTCAGAGGAGGAGCAACGTTCCTTCGATTCCACATGCCGCAAGCTCTATCGCTTCCTTGAAGATCGCCTACGCTGAGACAGCCGGTTACCCACAAATTCCCCGATCGAAGCAGAACTTCTTAGTGATGCAGAGTAGGAGCAACGGATAGAAGGGGTGATTAAGGAAATGTGGTGAATGGAAGGCCCTCGCGGTCGTCGATTATACGCCTGGAATGCTCAATAGGGACGGAGTAGCGTTTTGTCGGGAGTAGTCCTATGAGAGTTCGGGATTTGGAAAACTGGCCGCCGGAACCTTGTGGAGTCTATAAAGCGACATTTGTCTTACCTTCAGCTGAACAGGCGATAATTCAAAAGGTCTTGCACACGTTTGATATTTGGATCACGTTCAGCTGTGAGTTTGATGGGAATGACCACACCTACGACTTTCAGGCCCACGATAATATGACGCCACCCAGACTCAAAGTAATTCTAGAAGGCAATATCGGCAAGAGTCTTTTTTCGATCGGCGAAATTGAGCTACCAAAACATTCAGCTGCGAGGAGCGACGCAGGGGACGCGGAGGAATCGTGGATGGATGTATAAGATTGATCAGACCGCGTTTCGCGGCGCGGATACAATTTGGCAAGTTTCGTAGACGATTCCGCGAAATTGATAGGGCCTTTGGAAACCCCGCCGGTCACCTACTCCGGCGGGGACATTTTATCTGCCCGCCGACACCCTCCCCCGCTTCTTTTGATTTTAGCTCTTCGTCCCGCAATTCCATCGCTCAAATACCACGACGCTTCTGCACTGCGAATCATGAACGATTTTCCTGATCTTCATCGTTCACGAGGCCATTGAGCACATTGAGCACCTCAACCACTTCTTTCTTTACCAATGCGGGAGCCGACTTCAAAAGATCGTCGAACGAGAAGCGAGATTTGAAAGTATCGGTCTGGCATTCAGGGGCCAGAATGATCGGTTTCCGAATACGAAGCTCAGCCGTATCCTCAATAATTGCCATCCGCTCATCTTCCGGCGGTTTCGTCGCTTTGGACATGCCGGAAGCCAATCGTCGCACAGTCCACATCTTGGCCGCGGGAGCCGAGAGGAGGCCATTGCCACCTCGAAGCGCACCAAGGCTGTTCTTGCCGCTGCAAAGGCGGCTGTCGCGTTTCGTCTGAGCCACTTGCTGAGATCACGGCGGCAGAGCGCATGGCGAACGCTCAAAAAGTGGCCAAAGCCCGACCAGAGGACCTGTCGGAAATCAAGAAGTTCCAAGCTTCCGGCGCCACTAGCCTCCGCCAGATCGCGGCCGGCCTGAATGCTCTTGAGATTCCCACGCCTCGCGATGTTGGGTCATGGTCAGCGGCCCAAGTCCGGCGCGCGCTTGGCGCTGGCGCTTCGGGAAAAGCTACTTCGTGACGGTTGGAGCCGAGGGGTGGGAAAGCGGGTTCGCGGCTCTTGATGTAGGACATTTCGTCGCATCAGTGATCAATTTCATTGCCGGCTCTGCGGACAGTCGTCGTTACTCTGGTCGTAGCCGTGGTGCAATTACCACCTGAACACGGTTACATTGTCGAGGTAAGCTGTCACGCTCGCACTCGCTGCTATCCCATCGATCTGAAAATTCGTGAGAAGCGTTGCGGCCCAGCCCAGGGCGAACGATGAGCTTCCGGTTGCGCCGATGAAGTCGGACTCTGCGCCGTCAAATACCACCGACCGATACGTCACATTCCCGCTACTGTCTCTGTCATATGCGATCTGCACGCGATGCCACACATTCGCAGTCCATGTGCTCGGGCTCGGGCACGGCACATTCGAATGTTCCCACGTATCCACAGGGTTCGTTTGCGTGCCGGTATTCAGAGTGTAATCCCACGTTCCCGACCAACCATCACACTGGACCCCGAAGATCACGGTTTGTCCATTCACCATCACCTGGTTCAAGTCCATCTCGACGTTTGCCACGTTCGACGGATCGGCGAGCATAACCTCGGCATCGTAGATGAAATGTGTCGCGGCAGTGTCCGTGCCGAAGGGTGTATGAAATATTTCTCCTCCATAATTGGACAGGCTCATCGTGAATTGTCGAGCCTGCCCGCTCAGGGAGGGAGAGGATACAAGTGCAGTGGTGCCGGTGGAGGTTCCGCCCCCGCCAGGATCATGGTTCCCTGTCCATCCCGGGGATAGCTGGAGGTTACTCGCCACGGTGACGTTCTCAGGCACCGATGACGGCGAAACGACGGTAATGGGCGCATCGACTACATCAGCGCTCCCGTGCACTCCCCAGCACTTCACATGCAGCACATGAAGCCCGTTCCCAGCGAGGGCCAGAGCACTGATTGCCGAGGCCTGCATGATCGTGGTCGGACCATAGTCAAGGGAATATCCCATCGCGGCGGTCGGTTGCGATGAGCACGTTGCCGCTTTCGCTACCACTGTGATTGGCGACGTGACCTGTGCGCCGTTGATTGGGCTAGTCACTGAAACAGCGGCGAAAGCAGGGATAGAGAACAGGGAGAGGACAACAGCAAAACGAGGGAGCATGAGGTTTAATACTCATGCGGCGGCAATTTAATCGTTGCCAAATCGCAAATTCCGCATGTGAAGATGCTAATTTATGACACGGCCCGGTATTAATCGAAGAAAGCTGTTGCTGCGGTTGTTGCGGCCGCGCAGATCGAGAATACCGGGACGACTCAGTAAACGTTTCCGGCACGTCCTCCCAGGGCGCGACCCACCAGCATCCGGATCTCAGCAAACGGTTCGTCTGCTGAGCATGTGGGTTATGGGGGGAACGACATCTTTGGGGCAGGCTCCGGCAATCCCACAAAGAGCGCGGCAGGCGAGTGCCACGACCGAGTGTCCTTCTGGCCCATTGAAGCCGGTAAGTTATGTCACAGAGGGCCATGTAGCGCGAGACAACAGGGCGCAGGCTACAAATTTTCTATTCTACCCAAGCCAGTACACCCGGAGGACATCTTTCCCGATTCCCTCGCTGCTCCCGGTGCAACTACTAGCTCCCTCGAAATAGTCCCCGAATAGTCCCCGGTTGGTCGGGAAAAAGCAAGAAAAACCCATCACCTATCCTTGAACGTCGGCGTCCGGTCAGGGCGAGACCTGATACTGGAGGCCGGTCGCTTTCTAAGAAACCGGTATTGAGGATCGCCCACTTTCCGGCGCTTGCAAGGATTCGCTCCCTCCCGTGAAACGTTGACCAGCCAGGACCGTGGTCTACACGGCTTGTGCTGATAGTTCCGGGGACACCCGGGTAATCGGTGTCAGCGTGACGTCAAACCCCAAGCTCCTCAGCTTTTGAACCATTCGGAATTTCACGTTGCCCGCATTCAGCCGATCGAAGTAATCCGCATACTAGGCTCCTTTTCAGAACCTGGTTGCCTGCATCGTCGGACCGGCAATTTGCTCATTCTCCAATGTTGGGGGGTCACTTCAGCATGGTCGCCGCCAGCGGAGCATAATCACCTTGGAAATCTTGATCGCTATCTAATAGCCGGAAAATGAATCCCCAGCTTATAGCAAATGAAGAGAACCAGGACCGCACCTAATGTAGAGAAAATGAGTCCGGCCGGATGAAATCGTTCGTTCTTCGGGCGCAAAAACATGTGGGTAACAGCGCCGCCGAGGATGGAACCAATGATGCCCAAGACTATCGTCCATAGGAGGGTTATGTGCACGTGCATCACCGATTTAGCGATAAGCCCCGATAGCAGCCCAATAAGCACATACCAGATCAGATGAAACATTCTTTCCTCCTGTGTTTGCCGAGTATAAACCCAGGGGTTGGAAATTTACAGACCTTCCTATGGCCATTCAGCAGTCCGGCATGGACGAACCTGACATATAATCGTTACCATTTACGACAGCCTATAGTACGTGCTGCCTCGGTCATCGACAGCCACCGCGGCTGGATATGCATCCAACTCGGCGGCGCACCATCGACTGGCAATCACAAGATGGCCTAATTACGAAGCGACGCAGAGCTGGGCGGCACCCTTCAACTTTCACGCCTCGGGGCGTACCGGGCGCCCGGATCCAAATGATCATCGACAAGGTGTTCAAGAAGCTCCTGCAGCTGACGGTATTCGGTCGACGCCAGCGATTGAAGCAGGCATTGACCGCATTCAGTACTTCGGGCGCCGGGTCAGCTTCCAAACTCGCTCGATCGGAGCCAACTGAGGGCTGTAGGGCGGCAGAAAGAGCAGCCGCAGTTGGCGGACATGGCCGCGTAGGAAAGGGGCCAGGAGTATCGCATGATGATATCGAGCATTGTCTAGAACGAGGATCATTCGCCTTGCGGGATTCTGCTGGCGCAGCAGTGTTTTGAGGAGGCTCAGGAAAGTGGCGGCGTTGAAGATGGGGCACATCATGCGCACGAACTGGCCCGTGTCCAAGCTGACGGAGCCGAAACAAGCCACGGACTTGCGGGTCGGCGCGTGCTGCAGGATGGGGTCTTTGATTTCCGGCGGCACCCACATACGGCAGCGCGAACCGTGTTGCTGGAAGTGACATTCATCCAGGCTCGACGGTTCGACGTCGGAACGGCGAGCCAGACAGCGAAGTTTTTTCTACTGCCGCGACTTTCGGCGGATTCGACGGGGCGACTTGAGGGCGTGGCTTGCGTAGCCGAAAGCCCATTTCTCGCAACAGTCGTTGGCATTGCCGTACTCCCAGTTCCACACCGTACCGCCGAGGCAAATGCTCCGACAAGATCGGACCGTCCCAGATTGTTGCGGCGAGGTCAAAATCACGCTGTGTCTTACGCAGATCACCCTGCAACCGGCGCCAATCCTTCGCATTCAGCGAGCGCGGTCGCCCCTCTCGCTCGCCTTCCCGCAGGGCGTCAAGGCCACCCTTTTCGAAGCGACTCACCCAGCGCAGCACGGTGGTGCCATTCTCGCCAACCAATTCGGCGACTTCGCGGCAGGATTGCCCCGCAGTCACCAATAGCAAACCCTGCAGTCGATGGTCGTAACGCGACCCCTCGCTACGCCCAATCTCTTGCTGAATTGCTATTCGCATCACCTCGGCATCCTCGATCTGTAGTTTGCGCATCGCCTTCCTCCCCAGAGAAAAGAACAATGTGTGAGTTGCCGGAAGCCCCATCTCTTGCGGCACGTCAATTCCATAGCGTGCAATTCTGGCCAGCCTTACCGCTCTTGGCCGCTCAAGATGGATTGTGTGCCGAGCCCTTCTCCGCTTGGACAGCCTCACTCATCAACGCACTGCCGTCGCGGATGAACCCGCATAGGAGAACGCAATGCACTTCGAATTCACCAATGTCAAGCCCATCGTTGCGGCGGTTGTGCTCGTTGTCGTCGCTGCTATTGCCCTTGCGCGTATCTCAAACGTTTCAAAGCCAGGACCGCGGCGTTCCGGAATCTTTTCGGATCGGAATACGACCGCGCGGTTCTCGAGCATGGCTGTTCCCTCAAGGCCGAGGCAAAACTGTCTGCCGCGAAACCCGTGCGAGATGGTTTCAGATCCCTTTACAGAGAGTGATTGCGTAGTATTCCCGGCAATCAGCGGAAATGACAACTAAACCAACAATTCGGCTTCCGGTATCAATTCTCGTAGGTTTGACGGATTTGTTTCCGAAACATGCAATTTGATCCCTGGCTCGATGCTGAGGCCTAGGAAGAAGAACCTAAATCATCACGCGAACTGTGCGGCGCTTCTTGGTGGCCTGCCTTGGCCCATGGCAGGATCAAACCTCGGGGCGTGCGAAAACCAGGGAGTTCAGAGAGTCAAGTGGCCGAGCTAAGTGAGCTGTGCGGTGATCATTTCCGGCGCCTCCATTGTTCCATCGCAAGGTCCGAGCATGAAGGGCCGTTTCCCGCTCTGGATTCCTTCTCCGCCTGCGCTCGCGAGGAGGGGGTAGCGGAGCATCGGCGTTGGCGCCGAGGAAACCGCAATGCTAGGATACGAAAGAAGTTTGACACCCAGACCAGAAGGACCTGAGTCATACGAGTTTTGCTATGCCAAAAGCCAAGCCGAAAGTCGTTCGTACCTCTCTCCCCAAGGCCCTAACGGGAATCCAAGGGCTGGATGAAGTCACAGGCGGAGGCCTGCCGAGAGGCCGTGTCACGCTGGTGTGTGGCAGCGCGGGGAGTGGCAAGAGCTTGCTGGCGATGGAATTTCTGGTGCGCGGTGCAGTTCAATACCGTGAGCCTGGCGTATGCATGGACTTTGAGGAAACCGAGCAGAAGCTGACGGCCAACGTCGCATCGCTGGGTTTCGATTTGCGCGAGCTTACCAAACGCAAAAAGCTATTGGTGGATTACGTCTTCGTTGATCGAAATCAGATTACCGAAACTGGAGAATACAACCTCGACGGTCTGTTCATCCGTCTGGACCACGCAGTCAAGGCGATCAAGGCCAAGCGCGTTGTCCTGGACAGCATTGAGGCTCTTTTTGTAGGAATAGCGGACGCAGCGACATTGCGGGCGGAACTTCAGAGGCTGTTCCGTTGGTTGGAAGATCACAAGCTCACCGCGATTGTTACCGCGGAAGCCGGAACTCGCACGTTGACCCGTCACGGGCTGGAGGAATACGTCGCCGACTGCGTGATCTCACTGGACCACAGGGTAACGGAGCAGATTTCCACCCGGCGGTTGCGAGTCGTCAAGTATCGGGGCACTTCGCACGGCACCGATGAATATCCGTTCCTGATCGATGAAGATGGCCTCTCGGTGGTGCCCATCACCTCTCTCGCATTAACACACAAAGCTCTCACCGACCGCGTTTTAACGGGAATTCCCGCTTTGGACGAGATGATGGAGGGCAAGGGATTTTTCCGTGGAAGCAGTGTGCTGGTGACCGGCACGGCGGGAACCGGGAAATCCAGCGTGGCGGCGAACTTCTGCGACGCTGCTTGTGCCCGTGGAGAACTTTGCCTGTATTTTACTTTTGAAGAGTCTCCCAGCCAGATTCTCCGCAACATGCGCTCGGTGGGCCTTGATCTGGACCGGTGGGTGAAAAAAGACTTATTGCACTTCCAGGCGATGCGTCCAACCAGCACTGGCCTGGAAGGACATTTGGCTGCGATTCACAAATTGATCGCCAGGCTCCGGCCAAGCATCGTGGTCATCGACCCGATCACGAACCTGATCTCCTCCACGGGCACTTACGATGTCAAATCGATGCTCGTGCGCCTGGTCGACTTTTTAAAGGTGGAACAGATCACATCGATGTTCACAAATCTTACCTTCGCAGGAGACCCCCAGGAGAGAACCGCGGCGGCCGTCTCCTCTCTCATGGACACCTGGATCGTGTTGCGGGACAGCAAGCCCAATGGACGCCCGAGACGCGAGCTTTACGTTCTGAAATCCCGCGGCATGGCCCATTCGCGTGAAGCCCGTGAGCTCATTGTGAGCAAGAAGGGCCTGGAGTTGGGCCTCGTGCTGAGGGATCATCCGCCGGCCTCGAGGGTCGAAGCCCCGGGTGTGGTGGCTGCACCCAAGTAGCAAGATAGACCCATCTGGGCCGGAAACCGAGCATGGACATGAAGACGAGCATCAGTATCAAGAAAAGCTCAGCAAAGAAGCGCGTTGCCAAGACCGTCGGCAGCGACTTCTTCATATTGCGGCTCTACATAGCGGGCCAAACTCCTAATTCGGTTACCGCGATCGCCAACCTCAAGAAGATTTGTGAGGACAAGCTGAAAGGCAAGTACCGTATCGAAGTCGTCGACTTGCTTGTAAAACCACAGCTCGCCAAGGGCGATCAGATCATTGCGATTCCGACACTTGTGAGAAGGCTCCCGCCGCCGGTCAAGAAAATCATTGGGAACCTTTCAAAGGCCGAGAGTGTCATCGTGGGGTTGGACCTTCAGCCGGCACGTTGAAGTAAGGACTCGAGTAACCAATGTCCAACAAGCGAGCGCATCCCGATGCCCGACTCCTCGATGCAGGACTGTACGGCAAGGTCGACGTGCCGCAAGCAACTCACAGAAGCCCCGGACCTGCCGTGCGCAAACGGCCGGCATCCACACCTCCTGATCAACTGACAAAGCTGCGCGCCCGGTTGAAAACCGCGGAGGAAACTCTTCGCGCCATACAGTCCGGCGAAGTGGATGCATTGATGGTTTCCGGACCCCGCGGAGAGCAGGTGGTTTCTCTGCAAGGCGGCGAACCCAGTTATCGCATGCTGGTGGAGGCCATGAGCGAGGGCGCGGCGACTCTCTCACGGGATGGCGCGGTGCTCTACTGCAATCGCAGGTTTCGAGAACTGATTGGCAGGCCACCCGGTAAGATCGTCGGAATTGCGGTGCAGTCTCTTGTTGCAACGACAGACCGGGACAGATTTGAAGTTTT
>Ga0210394_10008748_pt1 | contig 10335 bp, 9 predicted proteins | sample IncBWC12MmetaG_FD_160121 | JGI IMG/M metagenome (GOLD analysis project Ga0210394, IMG submission 160121) | Forest soil microbial communities from Barre Woods Harvard Forest LTER site, Petersham, Massachusetts, United States - Inc-BW-C-12-M | ecosystem: Environmental > Terrestrial > Soil >...
CTCTCATGGCCGACACGGACGATCCCGCCGAGGCGGAACTGCTTGGAGAAGCGCTGGGGCTAACCAGCAATCTGCGCGGCAGCGTGGTCGTGGCCGGGAGCGATGGAGTGCACTGGAAGGGCGTTCATGCGGCGGCGGGAGTCGTGAAGTACCTTGAGGATCATAGCGATGCGGGACTTGGAAATTTCCGTTTTACGGCCATTGCCAACGTCCCAGCGTACACCCCGTTTTATCCCGCATCGTATCACCAGGGGCTGGGACATCAGTTTGCGATCGCGCTCCAGTCGGCGAACGTCGTCGCGGCCGTGATGGCTGTGCAGCGGGACCTCGAGGCGACTCGTCAGGCCTTGATCAGCGAACTGGGCCTGCACGCGCGCGCCATCGCTGACCTTTCCGACAAGATCGACAGGGATACCGGCTGGACCTACATGGGCCTCGATCTTTCACCGGCGCCGCATAAGGAAATTTCAATCGGATCGGCCATTGCAGGATTTACCGGCTCGCGATTCGGGACCAGCGGAACGCTCACCGCCGTGGGCACGATCACCTCCGCGTTGCGCGACATCAACATAAAAAAGGTTGGATTTTCCGGCGTCATGATGCCGGTTCTGGAAGACACGCGCCTCTCGCAACTCTGGGGCCAAGGGGCCCTCTCGATGGACCAACTGCTCGCCTACTCCTCCGTCTGCGGGACGGGCCTCGACACGATTCCCCTCCCGGGCGACGTCACGCTGCCACAGCTCGAGCGCATCATCGGCGATGTCGCAATTCTCTCCGTAAAGTTTACGAAGCCGCTGACCGCGCGCCTCATGCCTGCTCCCGGCACGAAGGCGGGCGATCAGACCACGTTCGACGATTCGAATCTCGTGAACACCGTTATTCAGCCGCTGCCATAGTCATCTGCGGACCCGAGCATAGTGGACTCGAGGTTCTCGCTCCCGAAGGCGCAATCAAATCTCCCCAACGTGTTGGTGCGCGTGGCGTCTTGGTTTAGGATAGGACGCAGCTTTCGCGCCACCGCGCGTGAACGGGTCGGGACGCGCGTCATTTCACACATTCCCAAGAACGGGAGATGCGATGGAAATTGAGCTAAGTCTGGAATTTTTGCGCGTTGTCGAGCAGGCGGCCATTGAATCGGCCAAAACCATGGGTCTTGGCGACGCGCACAGGGCCGATCAGGCCGCCGTCGAAGCCATGCGCAGGGTGATGGACGAAGTGCCCATGGACGGCACGATCGTCATCGGCGAGGGCGAGCGCGACGAAGCGCCTATGCTTTTCATCGGCGAAAAAATCGGCGCCGCGCAGCACGTCCGCGGATTCAATTTTCCCGCCGTGGACATTGCAGTGGATCCGCTGGAGGGCACGAACCTGTGCGCCACGGGCGCGCCGGGATCGATCACCGTGCTCGCTGCCAGCGAAAAGGGCGGACTCCTCCACGCGCCCGATTTGTACATGGAAAAAATTATTGTGGGGCCGTCGTGCAAGGGCGCGGTCGATCTGGATGCTCCCGTCGCCGACAATCTGAAGGCGATTGCCAAGCGCCTCGACCGTGACATCGAAGACCTCGTGATCATCGTGCTGGACCGGCCGCGCCATGAAAATTTGATTGCCGATATCCGAGCCACCGGCGCGCGCATTCGGCTGATCGGCGATGGAGACCTCTCAGCCGGAATTTCCGCCGCCGTGATCGGCACAGGAGTCCATGCCGTGATGGGCGTGGGCGGCGCGCCCGAAGGCGTGCTGACGGCCGCCGCGCTGCGTTGCCTGAACGGAGAGATTCAGGCCCGGCTCGTGGTCTCTAAGCCCGAACATGAAGAGCGGCTGGCGAAAATGGGAATCAAGGACGGAAAGCGCGTCTACCGGACCGAGGATCTCGCGCCTGGCAAGAAGCTGATCTTCGCGTGCACGGGCGTGACGGATGGAGGCTTGCTGCGCGGCGTGCGCTTCTTCGGCGAAGGAATCCGAACGCAGTCCCTGATTGTCACCCTGGAGGAACGCCAGGTGCGTTTCATCGACACGATCACCCTGGATAAGCGTCCCGACGTCAAGGTCCGTTTCGCCTAGCGGGACAGCTCCACCCAATCGGAATTAACCACAGTTTAATTTGACGAGGCGTATTTCCTCAGATATAAAATGGCCGACATTTTGAGATCGGACCAGGAGCGCCCCTCGTGTCTGGCCGTTCGGAGACCAAATTGATTCGCGGCAACCTGAGCCGCTTCGCGGCGTTGTTCATCGCCTGCCTGATATTTTCCTGCAGGCTCGCGGCGCAAGGTGTTTGTGATCAGGGCAACGGCCCACTCGATCCAGCGCAGCCCGCCGGAATCGCGCCCGCTGAAATCATTCAGAAATTCATGGATAAGGAAGCAACACTCAAAGCGGCGAGGGATCGTTACGGCTACACGCTGAATGTGACCATACAAACTCTGGACGATTCCGGGCAGGTAGATGGAGAGTACCGGCAGGTTTCGGAGGTTGTGCTCGAGGACAGCGGCAAGCGCGTGGAACGCGCCACCTATGCTCCGGAGAGCACGCTCCGGAAAATCGCTCTCTCCGAGGACGATCTCGACGATATCCACGAACGAATTCCGTTCCCGCTCAAGGCGGACGAATTGCCGCTCTTTTCCGCTACGTACGCAGGCCGCCAGCGCGTGGATCAGCTGAAAACGTACGTGTTCAACGTCTCCCCGAAAGATCCGAAAAAGAAGAAAATGCTTTTTGAGGGCCGCATTTGGGTGGACGATCAGGAACTCGTTATTGTAAAAACCTGCGGCAAGCCGCGGCCGGACGAAATTCCCACTGCGAAAAGGAAAAATGTCCCGGCGAGTATTACACCCGTGTTCGTGACCTACCGCGAACAGTTTGACGGCAGGATGTGGTTCCCCACGTATTCCAAAGCCGACGAATATTTGCCGTTCCCCAAGCACGCGGTCCACGTTCGTGAGGTTATGAAATACTCCAACTACAAACTTCTGGCGGGAAAGTAGCGTTGACTGCGATCGAGATCGCTGGAAGGACGCTTGAGCTTCCGACCGGCTGCGCAATCGCCGAGGCTTTCGTCACGCGCGCTGACGCAACGTCGCGTTTCGCGTAAACTCTGCTTATGACTGCTCCCCGCGACCTGCCGACCGCCCGGCTCCTGCTTCGCCCTTTCAGAGGTGAAGACGTGCCTGCCATAGCGCGCCTGGCCTCTGCAAGGGAAATTGCCGCGACCACCATGCAGATTCCACACCCCTACAAAGAGGAAGACGCTCGGAACTTCGTCGAGAAGACCGCGGAAGACTTCCGTGCGAGCCGCTCCTTCTCGTTTGCCGTTTCGCTCGTGTCCAGCGGAGAATTGTGCGGCGCGGTGGGTCTCCACTTGAGTGATGCGCACAATCACGGGGAACTGGGCTATTGGATCGGCGTCCCGTTCTGGGGCAGAGGCTACGCCACCGAGGCTGCTTGCGCCGCCGTCGCATTCGGATTTGACACTTTGCGCCTGAATAGGATTTTCGCGCACCATTTTGCCGGGAACACAGCCTCCCAGCGGGTGCTCGAAAAAATTGGAATGCGCCACGAAGGCCGGTTCCGGCAACACATCCGCAAATGGGATCAGTTCATCGACATCGAAAACTACGGCTTGCTGGCGAGTGAATTCCGGGGAGGCGAGGTTGCTCGCGCAAGCGAGGCGCCTCGCTGACGCGAGCCTTATTCGCGACGGCGAGGCCGCTCGCCGCAGCGATGTTTTTCGCGGAGGCGAGAAACGCGACGGCGCGAACTCCCCGTGGAGAAAGAGCTCGCGCCGTTCTGTAGAAATCCTCTTTAAGCAGCCGGCTAGCGGTGGCCCATCGCTGCCGGGTGCATCCGACGCGCCAGTTGCTCGACTCGAGAGGGCTGAGGCGGCGCCAAAGGACGCAACGCCGGCGTGCCGCTCGAGACATGGTCGCTGATCGCGGCCAGGCGCTTCAGAATCGATTGCCACTGCTCCCAGTCGAGCTGCCGAAGGAACGGCCGCAACCCCTGGATGAAGGGATCTTCCAGAAGCGCCTCGCCATTCGTTTCCGGAACGAAGAAGCGGTTGAGTCCGACGCCGAGCGCTTCGGAGATTTTCTCGAGCGTTCCGAGGCTGGGCGTCATTTGTCCGCTTTCGATCCGGGACAGGTACGACCGGGAAACGCGCGAGCGGGCCTGGAGCTGGCTTTGCGTCATCCCGCGCGATTCGCGCAACTGCCGGATGCGTTGGCCAATATTCTCCACCGTCTCGCGGTTCGGCCATTTCTCGAAGAGTTGCCGGTCGTCGCCCGGAAGCTCTTGCGGCTCGGGAGGCGGAATAAGAAATTCCACCTTCGGCGGCAGCAAGCGCAGGCACCGGCGGCAATTCCCCGTGCGGGTGCGATACTGCACGAGCCCGCAGGTCTTGCAACGGATGACTTCTCGGTCCATGTCGATATCGACTGTGGCCTTGTTTCCGTTATTACCGTTCACTGCATTCGTACTGTTGTGTTCCGACACCGGTGCTCCTCGCAGACTATTCCGGCATGCGGATGAGAGGGACTGGGAGCGTGGGGAAGGCAGCAGCTGGCGCGAACGACATCATGGGGGTATCCGCTTTCCGTGTCAAGTGTTTTCTGTATGACGCTAATCAAATCGGTCAATTTTCGAATTCCATTAGAGCTTTTTTTTCGTTTTCGAGTTTCGAAAATATAACGCCCCACCTTGGAACATGAGGTTGCGGTATGCTTTTGGAGCTTTTCGAAACGGGAGGAAACAATGCATTCGAGGGACGAAGCCTGGGCGCTGTTGTGCGAATACACGCAAAACGAAAGTTTGCGCAAGCATGCGCTGGCGGTCGAAGCCTGCGTGCGCGCTTACGCTCGAAAGTCCGGCGCCGACGAAGAATTGTGGAGCCTCACTGCCCTGCTGCATGACTTCGACTACGAGCGCTGGCCCAATGACGCGCACAGCCCGACGGAAGAGCATCCCACCGGCGGCTCAGCGATCCTGCGCGAGCGCGGCTACCCCGAAGAAATGATTCGCGCCATCGTCTCGCACGCCGACTATTGCAACGTTCCGCGCGTGACTCCGCTCGAGCACACGCTCTTCGCCTGCGACGAACTCGCCGGTTTTCTCACCGCGTGCGCCCTCGTCAAGCCTGGCAAAAGCATTTTCGAAGTCGAACCCGATTCCGTGAAGCGCAAGCTCAAGGACAAAGCCTTCGCCCGCAGCGTGAATCGCGAGGACGTGCGCAAAGGCGCGGAAGAGCTGGCCGTCCCGATCGAGGAGCACATCGCGTTTTGCGTTGCCGCGATGCGAGAAGCCGCGGACGAGCTTGGCCTGCGCGGGAATCAATCGGCGAGCGCGTGATTCGTGAGTTGTGATTCGTGCTTGCCTGGTTGGGAGGCCGCGTTCGCATGATCCGCCGCTGTGATGACCGCGACTTTGAAATGATTTGGGCCATCATCAACGACGGCGCGCGAGCTTACGAAGGCGTCATCCCTGAAGATCGCTGGACCGATCCCTACATGTCCAGGAACGAGCTGCGTCACGAAATCAATGACGGTGTCGCGTTTTGGGGATATGAGGACAACGGAAAGCTGGCAGGCGTTATGGGTTTTCAACAGGTTCAGGACGTGACCTTGATTCGGCACGCCTATGTCGCGACGATCAGCCAGAAGCGCGGAATAGGAGCTGAGCTGCTGTCTCATTTGCGGAAGCTGACGCCAGGCCCGGTATTGATCGGAACCTGGTCGGATGCGATATGGGCGATCCGCTTTTACGAAAAGCACGGCTTTCAAATCGTTCGCCCGCCGAAGAAGGACCATCTTCTCAGACAATACTGGACCGTGCCGGAACGGCAGATCGAAGCGTCCGTGGTTCTAGCAGATGCGAAGTGGCGCGAAGTTAGTGGTGAATTGTGACGGCCTGTCCGTTTCCCGTGACATTGCTATTTTGACGACCGGCGCGGCCCTGCTATCATTTCTTCGACAAGGAAAAAATGCAGATTTTCCCCATCACGCGGCGGAAGACCCATGGCGTCAAGGTCGGCCAGTATCAGGTCGGCGGCGGCGCTCCGGTCGTCGTTCAGTCGATGACCAACACGGATACGGCGGACATCGCCGGCACCGTGGCGCAGTGCAAGGAACTGGCCGACGCCGGTTCGGAGCTGGTGCGCATCACGGTAAACATGCCGGAATCCGCGGCGGCCGTCGCGGAAATTGTGAAGCGGCTGCGCGACCTCGGCTGCACCGCGCCGATCATCGGCGACTTCCACTACAACGGGCACGTCCTGCTCACGAAGTATCCCGACTGCGCCAAGGCGCTCGACAAGTACCGCATCAATCCCGGCAACGTGGGCGCGGGCGCGCGGCGCGACGAACAGTTTTCCACCATCTGCAAGGTGGCCGTCGATAACGGCAAGCCGGTGCGCATCGGCGTCAACGGCGGCTCGCTCAATCAAGAGCTGGTGATGCGCAGGATGCAGGAGAATACCGACCGCGACTTGGGCCTTGAATCCGATGAGATCATCGACAACTGTATGGTCCTCTCCGGCCTCGAATCGACCGAGCTGGCGCTCGAATGCGGATTGCGGCACGACCAGATCATCATTTCCTGCAAAGTTTCCCGGCCGCAGAGCCTGATCCGCGTATATCGCGAACTCTCCAAAAAGACGCAGCAACCGCTGCACCTCGGCCTCACCGAAGCGGGCATGGGCACGAAGGGCGTCGTGTGGTCATCGGCCGCTCTCGGCGTCCTCTTGCAGGAAGGTATCGGGGACACGATTCGCATCTCGCTCACGCCGCGGCCCGGCGGCGACCGCCGTGAGGAAGTCTACGCCGCCTGTGAGCTGTTGCAGGCACTCGGCCTGCGCGCGTTCGCGCCGAGCGTGACCGCCTGCCCCGGCTGTGGCCGCACCACCAGCACCACGTTCCAGGAACTCGCCGAGCGAATCCAAGACTACATCCGCGACAGCATGCCGCAGTGGAAACAGCAATACGAAGGCGTCGAGGAGATGACGCTCGCCGTGATGGGCTGCATCGTCAACGGCCCCGGCGAATCCAAGGCCGCCAACATCGGCATCAGCCTCCCTGGCACGGGCGAAGAGCCGAGCTGCCCCGTCTACATCGACGGCAAAAAGACCGTCACTCTTCACGGCAATTACGACGAACTCTCCGCCGCGTTCCGCAAACTGGTTGACGATTACATTCAAATGAACTATTCGCCACGTTCTGCTTTGCCCGCCACTGCCTCAACGACACAACAATGAATTGGGTCATAGTCCCGTTCTTGCGAACTCGATGCCGATGACTAAGGCCACTATCGCGACGCCTACGGCCACTACAATCCCAACCTTTGCGACTTTCGACAAACCCGGGCCCTGAATCTTTTGAACGTCGGTGTATGAAATGGAAGTGGCCTGTCCGGTCTTGTTGGGATTCACATCGAAAGAAGATTCCTCAACCTTGCTGATGTAGCCCTTTACCACAGTTCCGTTCCCTAGCGTCACCCTCACTTTCGATTTCTCGCCGGTGCCGCGCTTCTGCACTTGCACCTTGACCTTAGCGATTTGCGGCGTCGCCGCCGATTGGTCCGCGAATACCGCGCTACTGAAGGCCAGCGAGGCAATCAGGAGTAAGGATAGAGTCCTCATGGTTTCTCCCCTCCGAGACGTCTCCTAGTGATATCGGAGCTATTCATTGAATCGGGTCGGAAAGGGTACCCAAACTGCTGCGGAGGATATGGCAAAAGGCAGTTCCGTGCGACTGTTTCGCAATTTTCCCGCCGTTTCGCAGACAAGTATTTTACCAATATAGACGCGCCCTTAACGCGGGCTTAATGCGCCCGTCATGGTGGCCGCTTAAACCTCCATGAGGTTGATTTCAACCAGGAGGATAAGATGCGATCCAGTACCACCAAGAAATGGCGAGCGAGGACCGCTGCGTGCGGATTCCTGCTCGCGGCATCGGTTTTTGGCTTCGGCGCGGCCGCCCAAGCCCAGGATCCGGACAAAGCGGTCGACTCGATCAAGACCGCCACGCCGATTAAGCACGTCATCATCATCGTGGGCGAAAATCGCAGCTTCGATCATCTTTTCGCCACGTATGTACCGAAACATGAAGACGAAAGCGTATTGAACCTGTTGTCCGAAGGCATCATCAACGCCGACGGAACGCCGGGCCCGAATTTCTCCAAGGCCCACCAATACAAGATCGTGTCCGCCCCGAACGGCGGCAAATTCTTCAGCAGCGTGGATATGGCGGACAAGCAGCTCTACACCACTCTGCCGCCGCCGGATTTGGGCGGCATTGGCGCGGTTTCGCCCTATGCGGGCATCCTGCTCCTCCCGGGCGGTAATCCGGGCTTGCCGCCTCAGGATCAATTCCTCTTCGCCACCGGAGGCAGCGGCCTGGCGGTCACCCTCGGCCCGGATACACGGATTACCAACGTCAGCAACCTGCCGCCGGGACCGTTCCAAATGACCGGCCCGACCATGCCCTTCGACGCATTCACCGGAGACACCATCCATCAATACTTCCAAATGGTTCAGCAAGTGGATTGCGCCATCGACAAAGAGCACGTGTCGAAGAAGAACCCGACAGGCTGCCTGCACGACCTCCAGTCCGGGGTTACCACGACTTACAGCACACCGCTCACCGGCACGCCGCACGACACCGGGCAGACCATGGCTTTCTTCAACATGCAGAATGGAGATGCGCCGCTCTTAAAGTCCCTCGCCGACCACTATACGATGAGCGACAATTATCACCAGCCCGTCCTGGGCGGCACGGGACCCGACAGCCAGCCGCTCGGATTCGCGGATCAGGTGTTCTTCAGCGACGGGAACGGCAATCCAGCCACCCCGCTGGCGGCCAACATCTACGATCCCGATCCGGTGGCCGGAACGCTGAACCTCTACACGCACCGGGCACAGTGGTTCGATTGCTCCGACCCGACCCAGCCCGGAATCGCCTCAATCACGAACTACCTCAGCGCGCTGCCCTATCATGTGGATACGAAGTGCGGACCCGGCGAGTATTGGCAGGCGGTCAACGTCAATCCCGCCTTTACGCCGAAGGGCCTGCCCCAGAGCGGTCTCGTCGTTCCGCAAACGATGCAGCGCAGCATCGGCGATGTTCTCAGCGCCCACAATATCCCGTGGAAATATTACGGCGGCGGCTTCAATGTCGATGGAACAGCCAGCCCTCTCGCGGGGAGCTACTGCAACATCTGCAATCCGTTCGAGTATGAGTCCAACTATCCGACGGTGGTTCCGGATCACATGCGGGACGTGACCGATCTCTTTACCGATCTGAAAAACGGCACTCTCCCGGCGGTCTCCTACGTGAAGCCGGACGGGACGATGGATGGCCATCCCGCTTCCTCAAAGTGGACCCTGTTCGAAGCGTTCGCCAAGAACATCATCGACCTCGCGCAAAGCAACCCGGAGCAATGGTCCGAGACCGCGATCTTCGTCACGGTTGACGAGGGCGGCGGCTACTACGACTCCGGCTTTATCCAGCCGGTGGACTTCTTCGGGACCGGCCCGCGCATTCCGATGATCGCCGTTTCGCCCTACTCAACCGGCGGCCACGTCAGCCACACCTACACCGAGCATTCCTCGTTTGTGAAGTTCGTGGAACGCAACTGGATGCTCGAGGGCAAGCTGAGCGACCGCAGTCGCGACAATCTGGCCAATCCGATTCAGGACGACGAAGACAACGTCTATGTGCCGCGCAACATGCCGGCCATCGGCGACTTGTTTGACCTGTTCAACTTTGACCATAGTCACGGCAATCCCGGAGAATAGCGGAGAGGCCCTGCTGACAACCGCTAAATACAACAAGGGCACGGCGCGAGCCGTGCCCTTGTCTTTCTTGCTTGATCCTTACTTGCCCGCGTTCCGTTGGATCGCCTGAATCGAGGCAATTCGAGCTTTCACTTCGGCCGCCTTCGCGCCTTCATTCAATTCGGAAAGAAGGCTGGCGTACTTCTCGAGCAAGCGGACGAGGCTCGGGTCATTGGGGCCCAAGTTGGCCTCTTGCATAGTGATCGCGCGCTCGTAGGTGTCCTTCGCGTCCGCCAACTTCGTGGGATCTTTTTGCCCCTCTTGCTCGCGAATATCGGCGAGCTCGGCGAGCGTATCGACGATGACTCGATGGCGCGGTCCCAGTGAAGCGATTTGGATTTCAAGCACGCTCTGGACAACAGCCTCGGCGTCATGCAAGCGCCCCTCATTCCGATAGAGGTAGGCCAGGTTCAGCGGCAGTGACATCGCGAAGGTGGGATGGCCGGTTTGAGAACGAGCCTCCTGTTCTCCAATCTCCAGAGCGTCCTTATACGACTTCTCAGCACGGT
>Ga0210394_10008749_pt1 | contig 10335 bp, 10 predicted proteins | sample IncBWC12MmetaG_FD_160121 | JGI IMG/M metagenome (GOLD analysis project Ga0210394, IMG submission 160121) | Forest soil microbial communities from Barre Woods Harvard Forest LTER site, Petersham, Massachusetts, United States - Inc-BW-C-12-M | ecosystem: Environmental > Terrestrial > Soil >...
ATTTCGCGGCCGATTTCGCGGCGGACGTTCCGAAGGAGCAGGCGGCGTTCATGGCTGTGTCGCAGGTGCCGATCTCCACCGACGCGTTCACCCACAAGGTTACGTCGCCCGCCTGGAAGGCCAAGCCCACCTGGTACATGGTGGCCGCCGCGGACCGATCGATCAATCCGGACCAGGAACGCATGATGGCGAAACGCGCCCATGCCAAGACGATCGAAGTGAATGCCAGCCATGTTGCCTACATGTCTCACCCGAAGGAAGCTGCCAAGCTGATCGAAGAGGCTGCCACATCGGCGCCCGCCGGTCAGTGAAGCGACGACGCGGCGCGAAAGCAGGCTTATCTCTTCCTTCGCGCCGCTAGAGTCAGTGCCGGATTAGAGGATCATCCGCGCTGAGACGGCGGCCAATTCGCGGACAACTAGCTGTTTATTGACCCTTAAGCAAACGGCTCGCTTCGAAGCAGCATGAGAGCAATCACAGGAGACCAGTATGGAAAATCACATTACCATCGAATCTCCGGATGGAGCGTTCCGTGCCTACATATCGCGGCCCGCCAAGTTACCCGCGCCCGCAGTGGTCGTCCTCCAGGAATTGTTTGGTGTCAACGCCGACATCCGGGCGACCTGCAATGAGTTGGCAGCCCAGGGGTTCATCGCGATCGCGCCAGACCTCTTCTGGCGGCAAGAGCCTGGAGTGGATCTCGACGTAAGGTCCGAAGCCGCATGGCAACGCGGGTTACAACTGTACGCGGCGTATAATCGCGATGCGGGCGTGAAAGATATCATGGAAACGGTCCGCACCGCTGTCGAACTGCCGGATTCGACGGGAAAGGTTGCGCTGCACGGGTATTGCCTTGGCGCGTTGATGGCATTTATCACGGCCGCCCGCTACGAAGTCGACGCCGCTGTTGCTTACCATGGCGCTGACACAGAAAAATACCTTGGCGAGGTTGGCGGCCTGGAGGCCCCGTTGCTGATGCACCTCGGCGAGGAAGACGAATTTATCCCGAAGGCGGCGCAAGCTGAGATCAAAGCGGCCCTGGCCGGAAAACCAAACGCAACCGTTTATAGCTATCCGGGTCAGTGTCACGCCTTCTCTCGGCATAACGGGGCGCACTACAACGCCGCGGCAGCAACGCTCGCCAATGCGCGAACACGCGAATTTCTACATCAACAACTGCAGTGACGATCGGTGGCTCCGACCGTTTCGGGCAACGTCGTTGGTTTCGCTAGAGGCAGGATAGGCAACGGCCTGTAGCCAGGAAATCCCTTCCAAAGGAGGCAACAAATGTCCAAGTCAAACAAACCGAGCATCGTTTTCTGTCACGGCATCTGGGCCGATGGCTCGTGCTTCAGCAAGGTGATTCCCGCGCTGCAAGCAGAAGGGCACGAAGTGATGGCTGCCCAGTACGGCCTCGACACATTCTCGGAAGATGTGGCCGCGATCAAGCGCACGCTGGGACGGGTCAGCAGCCCCGCCATCCTCGTGGGTCACTCCTATGGCGGAGCCACGATCACAGCCGCAGGAACCGATCACCGCGTGATCGGGTTGGTTTACCTCGCCGCCGTTGCCCCGGATGCCGGCGAGACCGTGCAGGGCCAGCTCAACAACTACCCCACGGATGTATTCAAAAACATCGCAGTCGCAGATGGACGCGTCTGGCTACTTGCGCCGGAAGGCACCAAGTGTTTCGCGGGAGACCTTCCCGAGCAAGAGCAGAAGGTCGTATGGGCGACCCACTACGCGCCCGCCGCCGATTTATTCGAGCAACAAAAGCTCAAGCCCAACGACATCGCCTGGAAGTCGAAACCGAGCTGGTACGTTGTGGCCAAGAATGACCGCACCGTGCATCCCGATCTTCAGCGTTTCGTGGCAAAGCGTATGGGGGCGACCACCGTCGAGGCAAACAGCAGCCACGTCGTCATGCTTTCCCAGCCTGACCTTGTCGTTGACATGATCCGCAAGGCTGCGAGCGGAGCCCTGTCTAAGGCGGCGTGACACGCCTCGGGAGCATTAAATTCTGGTCGAGACCGCCGCAGGGCGGTCTCGTAGCGCGGCGCCAGAGAGTTCGTCACTAGTGGCGGTCTGACGGGCCGTGGAGGCAGCGCGCCGGAGCTGCTCCGTCTGACAGGCGTCCATGCTGGGTGATTTGGTAGTGGAGAAAGCCTCCCGCTACCTGACAGCAGATCGGAGCGTTACATGACCCAAGCCAACGCACAAGCCTCCCTTACGTCACAGACGATTGCCGTTGAGCACATCAGGATCTCGTCACGACAACCGTTCGCAGAGGTGCGTCGGAAGCTCGAAGAGGCCGTGCCTAAACTCGATTCCGGCATTGCTGAGGTTCTGCGGAGTGGTGATCAGGAACGCGCGAAAATCTACCAAGACAACGGGCCGAGGCTGTCGATCTTCGAGGAGCGCGATCATGGCTCGTTGTTGCAGATTTGGGGCAGGAGACGCAACGCGGTGCAATATGAAATCGGCAATCCCCTGACCGCCTCAAAGATGACCCGCCATCAGCTCCCCGCTGCGCTCTACGCGCCACTACGGGTGGTTCTGTTCGAGGACGAGCAAGGCCGGGGGATTTTCGAATATGACAAGCCATCATCGTTCTTTGGTCAGTATGGCGATGAGCGCGTGACGGGGGTGGGGCGGTACCTCGACGCCACTCTTGAAGCTGTTTTGCGCAAAGCTGCCGAGTAACGGCGGCCTTAGTCGAGGATTTCGGAGGAGGGCATCTGCTATGTTTGATCCCACCCTACCGCAGGAAGACGACATCCGATCGCCTTATCTGGCGACCAACGATCCAGACGACAGCCTGGATTTATTCCTTAGGGAAACTCATCACCGAATGAATAATATGCTGACTTTGTTGGGCGCCTGGCTTCGCGCCGACTTTATATCAACGGCGTCGGTGGATTTACCCAAGGCGATCGATGGATTTGAACGGCGTATCCTCGCCTTCGGCAGGCTCTACGATCTTCTCGCAAGACATTCCGACCGCCGCTACATGTCTGTTGGTGACTACATCGGCTCCCTGAGCCTCGCGCTGGCAGCTGCGATTCTTGAGCCCAAGGGAATTCGCTGCGAGGCGACCATCGGGGACGGTTTTCTCGAGTCGAAGCGTTGCGAGCGCCTGGGCCTTATCATCGTTGAACTGGTGACGAACGCGGCGAAGCACGCGTTTCCTGATCAACGGCCTGGATTGATACGTATCGAAGCATTCTACGGAGACGGTTTCTGGCATTGCACCGTCAAAGACAGCGGGGTAGGGGCTCGCGGCGCGCGAGGCGTTGGGCGACGATTGGTTGAGGATTTGGCACGTAGCATTGGTGGTCACGCCGTAACCGATTTGGAATCTGATGGAACAGCTATAACCGTTATCGTGCCTCACCGTGGCTAACCAATGATTACGCCGCGGTCTTCCGCCGGCTCGTCTATGTTGCTGCGCTGGCGCCACTGGCCTCGATTTGCCTGCGCACGGCGCAGTCGTCACGATCTGTACGATCACTGCAATAGTGAACTGGAAGGAGACTGCAATGACGGTTCGGGATGCCAAAGCAGTGCATGGGCAGTTGTTGACGATGCCGACAGATTTAACGCCGGGCGCCGTTCGCGATATTGCCGGGGCGCTGAACGCCTTGCTTGCGGACGTGTTCGCCCTTTATTTGAAGACCAAGAATTTTCATTGGCACGTCTCGGGGCCGCACTTTCGTGACTACCATCTATTGTTGGACGATCACGCTGATCAGATTTTTGCAGCAACGGACGATATTGCCGAAAGGGTTCGCAAGATCGGTGGCACGACGCTGCGGTCAATTGGACATGTTAGCCGTTTGAAGCGGCTCCTCGACAATGATGCCGATTACGTGACGCCGATGGACATGCTTGCCGAGCTACGCGATGACAACAAACAGTTGACAGCCTGGATGCGCGAAACTCACGACCTTTGCGATGAGTACGGAGACGTTGCTACAACAAGCCTGCTGGAAAATTGGATCGATGAAGCCGAGCGCCGGACTTGGTTTCTATTCGAGTCGACCCGCAAAGAGTAGCGGCGGCCACGACATGACCTAAGCCACTACACAAGGTTCCGTCACGTCACAGACGCCGTTACTTTGGCGCATATTGCATTTCTCCACTTCCAAACGACCAATCCTCACGCGTGTTGTCAGCCAGAGTGATCCAGACACCTTGCTTTTTGGCCTCAGACGACAGCAGGTCCATGACTAGAAGCGAGATTTTCGCGGATGGCGGAATGGCTCAGGTCTGAAGGCGCGCCGCTGCGGTGCCACCGGTCCACGCGGCGAGAGACGTCACATAACCGCAGCGGTTGGGCGGACCAGAACGGCGCTTGCTGCTGCCAAGACGCTAATAGCGGCGCCGATCATTGCAGCGACTTCAAATGCAGAAATCAACGCGGCGCCGGAAGACGCGATCACCGGCCCGATGAGGGCAGTGGCGACCAGGCCGCCGGTACGTGCGACCGCGCTGTTGAGTCCGGACGCCGCGCCCGTATGACGGCTATCGACGGACATGAGTACCGCTGTCGTGAGCGGAGCGACGGCGGCTGCCATTCCGACCGCAATTACGGTCAAGGCGGGAAAGGCGTAAAGCCAGTAGCTCGTGCTCGATCCGACACGCAGCATAAGCAGAAAGCCTGCCGCGACAATGATTGATCCCATGACCAATAACGAGCGGGGACCGATCCTGGCAGCTAACGCGCCGGCGGCAGGCGATGCGATGGCGATTATCAGCGGCAGCGGTAGAAGCGCCGCTCCCGCCTGCGTCGCGGTGTAATTGCCCGCTTGAATCAGCACGTACGGCAAAAGAACAAACAGTCCGCCGAGAGCGCCGTAAAGAAGAAACGTCAAAAGCGTAAGGCCGACGAAGCTCTTGGATCCGAACAGGGAGAGCGGCATCATTGCTTTGTCACCGCGCCGCCGCTCGGCAAGCAGGAACGTGATCGAAAAGACAATCCCTACAGCAAGCGAGACGAATATCGAAGGTGACCAGCTTCGACCAGAGCCTTCAGTGAGCGCCCACGTTATGAAACCCAAACCTGCCGTCGCCAGTGCGCCGCCTGACCAATCGAGAACTCCCGTGGCTTCCTCAACGTCCCTGTCGACAAAACGATAAGCCAGCGTGACGGCTGCTATCGATACCGGAACGTTTATTAGGAATGCGAGTCGCCAACTGCCGGCATCGATCAGCCACCCACCAAGAACAGGGCCGACGGCGCCTGCAGCGGCGCCCGTGGCCGCCCAGATGCCAATCGCGCGGCCTTTTGCTTCTCCGTGGAAGCTTTGGCCGAGGATCGCGAGGCTGTTTGGCATCAGCATGGCCGCACTAGCGCCCTGGACGAAGCGCGCAAACTGCAAGAACGGAAGGGTGGGTGCAACCGAGCAAGCCAGCGAGGCGATGCAGAACAGAACGACGCCCGCAATCAAGAGACGTCGGCGCCCAAACCGGTCGCCCACGGCTCCCCCCAGAAGAAGGAGCGCGCTCAATGGAAGTAGGTAAGCATTTACAACCCACTGCAGACCGACGGCGTCCGTGTCAAAGCTCCGGCTGATGGCTGGAAGCCCGACATTCACGACCGAGCTGTCAATAAGAGCCAGGCTTGATGCCAAAATCGCTGTTGCAATAACGAGGCGAGGATGGGCAGGCGAGTTCGTCCCGTCGTTAGTTCGCGCGGTCAGGGCGTCGCAAGGGGCGGGCAGGGTGTTGCTCACTGTCTAGCCAATCTAGAACAGGCATTCGACAAGGACCACTGAGGTTCGACGTCTTTAGCTGACGGCGTAAACCAAGTAGCTTGACCAAAGGCGCTTCCCAGACTCGCCGAAAAATCCCTGTTGGTCGCTTAGAATTCCCTGTTGTCGTGTGCACCGGTGTGGGAGAGCCAGAGCAACGGGACGATATATAGTTGAACAATTGCTAGGCCTTGCTCAGCGCGCTGAGTGCGACAGGCTGCTAGCTTTAGCTGGCTATCGGGGCCGGGGATCAAGGATGAAACCCCGCAGGTTCGGCATCTCGACTTCCGGCAGCGACGAGGCGTCCATGACCTGAGACTCAGAAATGATCTTCCCGCTCGCGAGCACATAAGCCGTGACGGCATAGACCTGGTCACCGGTGAGCGATCCGGGCGCATTGAAAGGCATCGCTCTCCTCACGTAATCGAAGACAGTCGTCGCATAAGGCCAGTAGCTTTCAACGGTTTTGAAAGGCTTCGCCGTCACGAGCGTTCCGCGGCCTCCGATAAGTGCGGGGGCACCAGTTTCACTAATGCCCTCAAGCTTTTCTCCATGGCATGCCGCGCATTTCTCTTCGTAGACCTTCCGGCCTTGGCTGGCATCGCCATGTCCCGGCGGCAGGCCGGCACCGCTTGGTGGTATAGAAAGGTAACGGTGAAGCTCGGCGTTCGTGACGGGCTGGCCGAAATCGAAACCAGTTTTCGTTTCCGCAAGCACTGCACCGCCAAGCGCGCCGAAAACAAGAATTGCAGCAAGAGCGATTTTAAGCGGCGGCATTGCTAACACCCCCGTCGGGGTCAACGCCCCAGGCTTGGATGCCATTATAGTGATAGAATGCGTTTACGCCGCGCTGCTCCACGAGTTGCTTCCGGATGGGTTGAACATACCCGGTCTCATCCGCACAGCGGCTGAGCAGAACACGAGGCTTGCCGTCCCACATCCAAGGTAGTTTGAAGCGAATTGTGCAGATGGGTTCGGGAATGCCTTCGAGATCAGCTTTCTGCCAGGTGGCGCCGCCGTCCGTTGAAACCTCGACACCCGAAATCCGGCCCCGTCCGGACCAGGCGAGCCCCGTGATCTCGTAAAATCCTGGACCGGGCAGCCGCATCGCCCCGGAGGGAAATGTGATGACGGATTTCGCATCCATTTCGAAAACGAATTCCCATGCAACGCCGTCCGGCATGAGGTCGGTGTATTTCGACGTCTCTTCGCGCGACATGAAGGGGACGCCGCTCACCTGCAGGCTCTGAATCCACTTGATGTGAGTGTTGCCTTCGTAGCCCGGCAGCACAAGGCGCAGGGGATAGCCCTGCTCGGGGCGAATGGCTTCGCCGTTCTGGCCATAGACGAGGATCGCATCGCGCAGCATCTTCTCCATCGGGATCGAGCGGGTCATTACGGCGCCATCAGACCCCTCGGCCAACACCCAGGTTCCCTCCGGCTTCAGTCCAACCTGCTTGGCGAACTCAGAAAAAAGAACGCCTGTCCATTCCGACGTGCTCAGAAGGCCATGCGAGGCCTGCACGGTTTTCTCCGTTTGCCCGGTCCAGCTGGATCCCGTATTGCCCGAACACTCGATAAAATGTTTGCGAGTGACAGAAGGCATCCGGCGGATGTCAGCCATGGTGAAGCGCTTCGGCTTTCCAACCAAGCCGTGAATGACAAGCGAATGTTTCGCGGGATCGATAACGGGAATGCCGGCGTGGTGGCGCTCAAAATGCAAGCCGGATGGGGTAATGTTACCCAGGAGGTCTGCAAGCGGGGTAAAAGTAGTGTTGGGGTTGGGGTTCGGCGCGAGAAGACGGACGGCAGTCTCGAACTGCGAGCGCGAGCCATAACCGCGATCTTCAAACGTCGGCCGGCCTTGCTCCTTCGTTGGGTCAGCAGCAACGTCGTAATGGACGGAGCCGGGAGGCGCAGATAGCGCCGCGGCTTGAGCTGGCCTTACAAGGCTTGCAGAAGATACCCCAACCGTCGAGCCAACCGCGAACAGCAGAGCGCGCCGGCTGACCTTACCGCGCGGAAACATGCCCTCCCGGCACGGGCAGTCTTCGGCCTGTATCTTTCTGTAATTGCTCATACTGTCAATCACTCCGTTGCCCCCGTACTCGGGTTACAGATCCGAATGGTTACGCTATTTGCGCGAGGGTTTCGGCCAGTTCGTTCGGCAGGTCCACCATGACGTCATGCCCGCAGGTCAGTTTGACGACATCCCATCCTGGGGCTCCGGTAAATTTGTTGGCGAAATACCGGAACGGACTGGGGTCCCAGCCATCGGCCAGGATGTAGATGCGGCGTTTCACGTTCTCGATCTCACCCGACAGCAAGACCGGCATCTCGAACGTGGCAAGCGCCTGCGGGACGCAGCGCCGGTTCACCCATTCGCGATTTGCAGGCGAGACGTGGAGGATTTCCGCCGTGAGCGGATGCGTCATCCCGCTGTTGTTTTCCAGGCCCGCGTCGCGAAAGGCGCCGATGAACTGCTCGGCCACCGGCGGTTCGAGCGCTTTGTGCAGCAGCGCCATCAAAGAGTCTCCGTCGTCCGGTACAAAGGCATCAAGATAGACAAGCGCCTTGATGCGATCGGCCATCCGGTCGGCTAACCCCGTGATCACCATGCCGCCATAAGAATGGCCGACGAGGATGACGTCGCTGATTTCCTCGGCCTCGATGCAGCCTGCGACGTCGCGAATGTGGGTTTCGAGGGTGATGTTTTCATCCGCCTTATGAGCACGTTCGCCGACGCCCGTGTGGGTCGGTGTGAAAACCTCGTGCCCCATCTTGCGCAATGCGGCCGCGGTCTGACGGTAGCACCAGCCACCGTGCCAGGCCCCGTGAACGAGAACGAACGTCTTTTTTTCTGTATTCAATTTTATGACTCCTGTGGTGTGTCAAAGACGGAACTCAGGGTTCTCTCCGAGGGCCCTGATCGCGAGCTACCGGCTGGAAACTGATTAAGGCTTCCCTGGCGATCACGGCTCTCGACGAAAATCGCTGCCCCCGGGTTTGATATCAAGTTTGTATTCCGTACCTTCCTGCGCCCGCGTTTGACTTTGCGTCCGCGTCCTCGCGCGGACTAGCATCGCTTCGCAGCGACGCCAGTCTAAAACGTCACTTCGGCTGCGGCACGATACGAAGGTACGGCCTCGGCGCCTTCCAACCGCGCGGATAGATCGTTTTGGCCTCGTCATCGCTGACGGAGCCCGCGATGATGACGTCGTCACCCTGGTTCCAATCGGCAGGCGTCGCGACGCGATGCTTGGCCGTCATCTGCAAGGAATCGATGACGCGCAATATCTCTACGAAGCTGCGCCCCGTCGTCATCGGATAGACCAGCACCAGCTTGATCTTTTTGTCGGGTCCGATGATGAAGACGTTCCGGACGGTCTGGTTGTCGGCGGCCGTCCGGGCCGCGACATTGCCCGACGTCGAGGCGGGGAGCATGTCGTAGAGCTTCGAGACATTGAAGTCGGTGTCGCCGATCATGGGATAGTTCGGCGCCGCGCCTTGTGTCTCTCTAATATCCTCGGACCACTTCGCGTGCTTGTCGACGGGATCGACCGAAAGACCCATCAGCTTGACGCCGCGCCTGTCGAACTCTGGCTTCAGCCTAGCGAGAGTACCGAGCTCGGTGGTGCAAACCGGAGTAAAATCCTTGGGATGCGAAAACAGCAGCGCCCAGCTATTGCCGATCCAGTCATGGAATTTGATTGTCCCGTCTGTGGTCTCGGCTACGAAGTCCGGGGCGACAGCACCAATCTGTAACGTCATGTTTCGACCTCCTGTTGTTGAAGCGAGATTCGTCTTGGAGACGGCAGCGCCGCGACCCGGTGGAAATCAACACCGCTGGACGTCCGCGAGCTGCATTACGGCGCCTGATACTGTGGCGAGACGCCCTCAGGCGCAGAAGGCCGCGAGCGCATTGAGCGGTATCTTCAAAAAGAGTCCGCCGTTGTCTTCGGCGGGGGGCATGCGTCCTGCTGCGATATTGACCTGCAGAGCGTGCAGAATGAGCTTTGGCATCGGCAAACTTGCGTCGCGTGCGCGGCGAAGGGAAACGAACTCTGCCTCGCCATGCGCCTGGGCAAGGTGAATATTCCGGGCACGCTGGCGAACCACGGTGCTTTTCCAAGCGGGTGGGCGACCGTTGGGCATGTAGTCATGGCCCGTGAACAGGCGGGTGTGATCAGGCAGGGCTAAGATGCGTTCGATCGTGCGCCAGAGCGCGTGCGCGTCGCCACCGGGGAAATCGCAACGCGCCGTGCCGAAATCGGGCATGAAAAGCGTGTCATGGATGAAGGCGGCGTCTCCGACCACGTAGGTAACCGACGCCGGAGTATGGCCAGGAGAGAACAGCACGCGCGCCTCCAGGTCGCCGATGTGGAAGATATCGCCGTCGGCGAACAGCCGGTCCCATTGTGAGCCGTCCGTCCTAGGCGGCAGATTATAGATCTCCTTCCAGAGCCGCTGCACGTCTGTGACGCGCTCTCCGATCGCCGTCCTCGCACCCGTCTTCTCTTTGAGATATGCGACCGCCGAAAAGTGATCCGAATGGGGATGGGTATCGAGAATGCACTCGACT
>Ga0210394_10008750_pt1 | contig 10334 bp, 8 predicted proteins | sample IncBWC12MmetaG_FD_160121 | JGI IMG/M metagenome (GOLD analysis project Ga0210394, IMG submission 160121) | Forest soil microbial communities from Barre Woods Harvard Forest LTER site, Petersham, Massachusetts, United States - Inc-BW-C-12-M | ecosystem: Environmental > Terrestrial > Soil >...
GCCGCTGGACGGGACGCGGCCCGCGTCGCCGTCGCTGCGCGTCGACGTCGTGTTCCCGGTGCTGCACGGGACATACGGCGAAGATGGCACCGTGCAGGGCTTGCTCGAACTGGCAGGGCTCCCTTATGTCGGCTCAGGCGTCACGGGCTCCGCGGTCGGTATGGACAAGGACATGGCCAAGCGCCTCTTCCTGCAAGAGGGTTTGCCGGTCGGCGATTTCATCGCCGTGCTGCGCTCGGAATGGGAAGCGTCGCGGAGCAAAGTGCTCAAGACAATTCAGAAGAAACTGCGCTTTCCTATTTTCGTCAAGCCGGCCGCGCTGGGCTCGTCGGTGGGCATGACCAAGGTGCACAACGCTAAAGAGTTGCCGGCGGCGCTGGATTTCGCGGGGGAATTCGCCATGAAAATCGTGGTCGAGCGCGGGATCAAGGGCCGCGAGATTGAGCTTTCCGTGCTGGGCAACGACGCGCCCAAAGCTTCGATACCCGGCGAGATTATTCCGCATCGCGAGTTTTACGACTACGCAGCGAAATATCTGGAAGAGGGGACGCGGCTGGTAATCCCCGCTAAATTGACCAAGGCGCAGATCAAACGCTTTCAGGAATACGCCGTGCGCGCGTTTCGCTGCCTGGAGTGCCGGGGAATGGCGCGCGTGGATTTCTTTCTGGAAAAGTCCAGCGGCCGCATCTACATCAACGAGGTGAACACCATTCCCGGCTTCACTTCCATCAGCATGTACCCGAAATTGTGGGAGGCGTCAGGTCTTGCGTATCGCGAATTGATTGACCGCTTGATCAAACTGGCTCTTGAAGAGCATCGCGAAAAGCAGCGCACCAAGTATTCGATTGAGCTGCCGGCTGGCGCCGGGGGCGCGCTCGAAGCGTAGAGAGCGAGGCTGCGATTCCGCCAGAATGCCGCGGCTGGGAAATGTTCCCGGTGGCACTTTGTGGCTCACGAAACACGGAGGGATTCCTCACTCCGTTCGGAATGACGGTGACGTACTCTATGCACCCTTATTTGACCCTGACTCCGGCTCGCTCTCCAGCAAAAAGCCTTCCGGCAGTTTGAAGCTGCCGGAAGGCTTGTGAAAAAACCGCTCGATTTAGGCCGTTACTTCTGCAGCAGGAACCTCTGCACGCGCTCGCCGTAGAAGACTTCGCCCGTATAGAGATTGCCCTTGGAGTCAGTGGCTTCCATGTGGATTCCGAAGAACTGGCCGGCGTTCTGGCCCATGCTGCCGATAGTGCCGAGCACCTTGCCGGTCTTGCGTTCGAGGAACCAAACGTGATTGTTGGTGAGATCCGAGATATAGAGCAGCTTCTGATCCTTGTCGTTGGAGAACATCACACCGCCGGTTGAGCCGCCGACGCCCGTATATTCGGCCATCTTGATTTCCTGCTTGAAGTTGCCCTGCTTGTCTGTGACGTGAATGCGGTTACCCATGCGGTCAGCGGCATACACCAGGCCGTCGTTGGAGAAATTAAAGGTCAGGTGGCCGACCATTTCCTTGGCCATGGGACCATTGGGCTTGTAGGCATGGTCCTTGGGGTCCATGCTAATTTCGTTCAGCTTGTGGCCGTAGGCGCCCCAGCCGCGCTTGAACTCGAATTTATCCAGGGAGAAGACCATGACGCGGCCGCCAAAGGCGTTGTCCGCGATGTAGATCTCGTTGGCCGCGTCGTCAGTGCGGATCTCTTCGATGCCGCCGACGATCATGGGCGTGGTCGGTGGATACTTCTTCTGGAAGTCTGACGGCTGGAAGGGTCCGCCTGCGGCCGCGCCGCGTCCGCCACGTCCGCCACCACCTCCGGCAGCGGCTCCGTCAGCACCTGCCGCTGCGCCACCACCGCCCCCGCGGCCGCCGCGCCCACCGGCAGGCTCCGCTATTCCGGCCTCGGCACGAGCAGCGGCGTCTTCAGTGGTGATGAACCCGACCACCGGGCCCTCGCTGTTGCCGAGACCCGGGACGCGCTTTGGTATCTCTGCCATCGTGAATGGGGAGCCATTGGCGGTCACGGGAACGTGAGGAACTTCCATCAACATCTTGCCGGTCTTGGGATCGTACTTGCGGACGTCGTTCTGCCCGAGGTAGGCGAAGCCCTGCTTATCGACGGCCATGCCGTGCCCCTGAGGCGCGTCGAAATAACCGATGACGTCGCCATCCTTGTAGCCGGGGCCATCATGTCCGGCGATGTGAATCATCGAAGGAGGACGTGTGCAGCAATCGGAGATCGGAGGATTCCGCTCGGCTTCGAGCTCGAGACTGGTGAGATCATTCGGACGGTCGTAGACCCAAACGTTGTCGTCCTTGTCTACGGCCAGACCGGTGACGCCGCCCATCTTCCACTTGTTGGGCAGCGTCTTGGGCCACGTGGCGTCGACCTTGAACTTCGGCATTTCCGGCGCCTGCGCGCCCACGGAATGCGACCACGCCAGCAGGCCGAGACCGGCCAACACGGCGACAAATCCTACCCACAAAATCTTGCTCTTCATTGTTCCCTCCTGAAATCAAGCCATCTAGCTGCGCGGGAGTCTAATCTTAAGACGAGAGCCTGTCAACAAACGTACGGGTAGGTGTATGGCGACGGCAAAATGCTCCCTCCCCCCTTTTCGGGGTCATTGTGCCCTGGGAGAACGGGGAGCGCGACGATGCTGCCGTTACGGGCAAACTCGTTTACCAGCGCGGATTGTTTGAGAAAACGTTATAATTCGCTTTCTATTCGTCACGCTCCTCAACGGAGATGCCATGACACTGCGAACTCTTACCAGTACGTTGCTCCTTCTGCTCGCAGTTCTCCCTCTAAACAAAGCGTATTCCCAAACCCAAGGCGAGCAGCCAATCGACCGAGAGGACATCAATACAGTTCTGATGCAGTCGACTTTCAAGATCGAGGGGACGAACGGGCAAGGATCTGTCCTAGGCACGGCATTTATTTTTGGCCAGGCCGATTCCTGATCATCCGTCCACGGCATGGTATGTTCTGGTGACAGCGGCTCAGGTCTTCGAGGACATGCAAAGTGACAATGCGATCCTGCACTTGCGCCGTAAGGTGAACGGGGGCTGGGTGCGAATGCCGACTCCGGTAAGAATTCGTGCCAATGGCCAGCCCCTGTGGAGAAAGCATCCCGAAGCAGATGTGGCAGTAATGTACGTTTCGGTGCCGGGAGATGCTGGCCTCGAAATGGCGTCAACGGACCTGCTGGCGAGCGACGCTGACTTGGCGAAATTCGAAATTCATCCAGGGGATGAATTGGAATGCCTCGGCTACCCGCTTGGACTAGAGGCCAACGATGTAGGTTTCCCCGTCCTGCGAAGCGGCACGATTGCTTCCTACCCACTGCTACCAACCGCCACGACAAAAAGTTTCTTGTTCGACTTCAGGATATTCAAAGGCAATAGCGGCGGTCCAGTCTATTTTACCGATCGCAACAGGTACTACGGAGGCAGTACGCATTTGGGAGAGACCATTCGTCTGGTCGTAGGCTTGGTCTCTCAAGAAAGCGTGATGCCACAGCATATCGTTGGGCCATATTCTGAGGAATTGCGGCAGTTGCAACTAGGCCTTGCCATTGTGATTCATGCGAGCTTGATAAAACAGGCTATTGAATCGCTTCCGGCCCCCGGCCTACCGTCAACGTCAAACTAGATACGAACTTCCGACCAACGGCTTAGGAATTCGGGAGTCCGGCCCGATCTACTTATATGAGGCGAATCATTTCCGTGCAATTCGGCTTAGTTTGGGGCACGTTTCTGCACTGAGTTTGCAGCGGATTTTTGCAACGTATATATCTACTACCGCTTTATCTCGTCAAGCCCTGCCTCCTCAGCGACTCTGTTAAATCTGTGGATCAACCACCAAACCTTCGACTCGTGCGCCGGATTTCCTTTTGCCCGCTTCCAAGCATCAATGAGCGCCTCTCTAACTTGCTTCAAATGAGAACGGACCGGAGGCGTTTCTGGATTTGCCAGTAGCCACCACTTTGAGAGCGATGGAGTCAAAAGATTTACAAACCACAAACCGTCCACGTCGGGCTTCAACAATCCCCTGTTCCACGTGGGGCCCGTGTGATAGCCCCACACTTCCTTGCGAACTTCTGCGCTCACAAGTATTCGAGGATACTTAGCTACTTCGGATTCCGACTTATAGGCATCGACAACGCCTTGACCAAAGAGAACCCGACCTTCGTGATAGGCCTCGCCTAAAAGGACTGCCCCTCTAGTGAGAATGCCTTCTGTCAGGAAATCCGCCCCGAGTTTCTGAACAGCTGCTAGGACGCGCCACGCCGAAAACGACGAAGATTCAGACAGCACGTAGCAATCCGAAAAAGCTGTCATTCGAATATCGGAGCGCTTTTCGGAACGTTTTTTACGCCGATACTGCGTGAGGTCGCGTGACTGGCTACTGAGCTTCTGTAGCGCATCGCGGACCGTGGTGAAAAGATGCTCCTCAGCAGCCATCCGTTTCACAATGTCACTGAATCCCAATATGTCGACGAAGGCTACGAAACGTTGCTGAAATTGGCTCTTTCCCATTTGGACGGAACTACGTTGAGACCTTCTTGAGGCCACGCAAACGACTGAGGAGCGCCGAATACTGATAGACTGCTTTGAGAACCTCTTTAGCAAATTCTAGACCGACCTCGACTTCTTCCTGTCCGACTTTGTTGAACTCCTGAGATTCAATGTGAGCCGCATCGTTACCCAACAATCTCAAGTCATCGAGTCCGTCCAGTAGCTCCTTTGGCAAAACGATCTTGGTGCCAAGGTCTCGAATTCTGTCTTTGAGGTTCCCGCCCGTGGCCTTACGATCAAAACAGAGTTCTTCCAAGGTCTTCCGGACCATGATTGCCGCTGCAATAAAGCAACGCTGCGCGTGACACTGAATCGCCTCCTCTAATGTCGCGCGGACGGAGTCGGGCAAGTTAACAGGGTCGAAGTCTATCAGCTGGGGCGGATAAGAAATGAGTACCTTGCCATCCCGTGAGGCAAAAAAATAGATGCGCATGACATTCCGGGTTTGGGCAGCGGCGCTGGCCTAGTGTAGCTGTGGGTGGTGGCTGCTGGATTACGAGATCATAGACGTTTGTCAGGGAATCGAATGTTCCTTGACGTTTACACGCCGGGCATCTGGCGCTTATGGGAATCCAAGCGTTGTTTTGAATGTAGCTGTGTACGGGGAAATTCATATGCGCTCAGCGCACATTTGAGCCGGAATATAACACAAAACTTCCGTGATATCCGGTTGGCAAAAAAGAGAGGTCTGGTTTTTGCCCGTCATTGCTTGTTATTTTCCTTCGATTTGTAATTCTCAAGCCATCGCACAAATTCGTTATACGAGTTGCGCTTCACGGGCAATCCTCGAACCAATTTCCTGATAAAGTTCTTACGGTCAAACCTGCTCTCGCGGGCGCATTTGTTGATCCCAATTCTGTTTATGTCGCTCTTTACTTCTTCGCTCGCGACTACTCTTCTCGCTCTGCCGTACTCGGTAGTCTTGAACTCCACGACGCTGATATCGTCACCTTCCTCCCATTTGCGATCTGTTTCCTTGCCCACATACCGAAACTCTCCGGCAATCACGTGGGCGCGTCGCAACAGCCCGCTGGTCTCGGCCTCGCATGGCCTGCCATCGGGCGCAAGGCTTTTGGCTTCGGGATGCTCCTGGTAATCAATCAAAAGACGCGCGAACTGGGAAGGAAAGACCACGTTGTATGGGGGATTCCTTTCCTTGGAGGGGTCAACCATTTTGTACCACTTGTCGGAATAAATGTTTAAGCACTTCATGTCGAACCAGCGCTGTTGCTTGGACGAAAACGGGGCAATCAGCAGAACCTTTTCGTTTGGACGCCTGTAGAATGCATATCCAAATTCTGGATCAACCATTGGCAAGAAAAGAAAGTTGTACGGTCGAGCGGCTTCCCAATCTCCGAGCATTTCCAAAACCTTGTAGGTGGTGATGGTAAGGCGCATCATCTGCGGCCGGTCGAGCCAAGACGGGGCCTCGCGCTTCAGCTTGAGAACGCCGCGAACGAGATAGTCCCACATTTCGTAAATCCATTGAGGCACGTCCTCTTCCCAATGTTTCGGAGAGTCCTTCGGCGGATACAAGAATCCGATGCCGTGAGCTTTCGGATCAACGATCTTGATGTCCTTCTCGCCTAGTTTTTCGTATAAGACATAGCGCTTCGCTGCGATGCTGTACCCGTAAAGCTGTCGCCGCGCGTTCGTTTGGTCAGAATCTACATAGTTCGCGTCCACAAAATTCAGGATCGAACCTTTGAAGCTGTATGGGTTCAGAGCAGCGAATTTGTCGATGATGGCCTGCACTTCGGCCCACGATAGAATCCTGACACCCTTGCTGCCTGGGATGCGAAGCGATCCGCTGTTCTTTGAGGCAACGATTGCCAGCGAGTCCGTATCACAAAATAGGTAGGTGCCTCGCTTTTCCGTCACAAGCGCCTCGGTCATGGCGAGCAGAAGGCGTCCGCCGGCTGTGATGAGCGACGCCAGGGGCGGGAAAAACCAAGGGCCAGGATTCTCGATTACATCCGTATCGCCATGAAAGTTCGCTTCTCCAGAAAACACACGGACGGGCATGTCACGCTTCTGGATATCGGGATTCAGTTCAACGAAGAATCCATAAATTGAATTCGCAAGAATCTTGAGCCAGTAATAAAGAGCCTTGTCCGCTTTGTGCAGCTTGCGTTGCTCAATTATTGAGCGAAACAGATCATCCTTGTACGGATCAACCTTCACCATGCCCCGAAGGTTTACGCTCTGCATTCCCGCCTGCTTGCCATGAGGCACCATTCGAATCGCCCGAACTATGTGCGGTACTTTGCCTGTTCGGATTTTGGATGCGATCAGATCAGGGCCGGCAAACCACAATGGCCTATCGGACGATAGGTAGTTGTTGCCGATAGTCTGCGTGATTCCTTTGTACACGGCACGAACGGGGAAAACGTCGTCGTCAGGCTTCACGAGAGCAAAGAATCTGCTTTGCTCCCACACCGAACGGCGGAAGCAGCCCTTGAGACCTACGCGGTTGACGAATCTTCGGATCTTTTCGGTATCATCTTCAAACGTAACACTCTTGGCTGTGAGGACATCGAAAAGACCCAATAGTGCACAACAGGTTGGATATTGGCTGGTGAAATCTACGGGCACGACGGGCACTTCTGCGCACCGGATGCGGGTTTCGGAGCGACCGCCGTAATAGCTCTGCATGCAAATGCCAAGCGTTTCGTCGGTAACGCGGAATTTTACTGCTGGTCTGAGGATGCCCATTTCGTCCAAATAAGATTTCGCCACGGACGCGGCAGAGTACGCCTGGTAGGGTTTCAGGCCGATTGGGTGCTTATCGAATTCCCGCTTTAGCGCGTTGAGCACATCCACGGTGCAGCGGCCGTCTTGTCGCGCATATTCAATTTCTTCGGGTGTAACCTCACCGGTTGGATCATGGTCTTCCGTTTTTTGGTGCTCGGTCTCAAGTTCTTCGCAAGCTGTTTTGAGCGAGAACGGTTCATTGAATAGCGCCCATGCAAGCGTCCGCACATCAAGGAAATGGGCTTTGCCGTTTTCTTTCCATTCCTCCGCCTTCCACGGCTTGGTGATGCTGATGAATGCTTTCTTGCTGTCTATCGGCGTGATAAGAACGCGAGGATAATTCAGGTTCTCGGTTCCGTCTGGATACTGCGACATGGTAAGCGACCATTCCTTGGTGCCTCTGCTCCAATCCAACGCCAGACGCGCTAGATCGCAAGGCAGATTCAGACCGCAGACTAAGGCGCCGTTGCGCTTGATCTCTGGCCAAAAGACTCTTTTCATGAACTCAGAGCGAGAATGCAGCGGGAATCGCGGCGGGAAGGATGTCACATCGGGAATTGCAGTACGCATGTGGCTTTGGAGCACCTGGTGCTCCCTCGCTGGTAAGTCGTCAGCGTAGAACAGCCCCTCTTCTGTAACTTTATAACTACCGTCAACTAGCTCGCAGCGGCGATACACGCCAAAGGTTAGAGACTGATCCGCCGTGATTCGCGATTCCGTATCAAACACGAGCGCGTGCTTTGGCCACTTGGAAGCTTGGTTCGGGCGAATATAGCGCTTCGGCTTTCGTTGTTTATCTGCCCTGATTGCATAGGCGCGAAGAAAGATGTCATGCTCGCGCTCCACCGCGCGATCCTCGACAGACGCGTTTTGATCCACGCATCTGAAATGAGTTGACGCTTGTTTTTTGGTTGTTTTGTGTCGCTTCATCAAGAAACCAGAGGAAAATGAGCGCTGCAAGACGGGCACGCCTTGCGCGTTCGGCCCTATCGCTCGTGGGTTGCGGGTCTATTTTTGCCCGTGCGATCATAATGCTAACTGGTTCGTGATGAGAACGGCAGAGCGGGAGCGTGAAATAGGCAGCATGATTACGTCCGCCAAGATGGTGGTCTTGGACCTCCTGTTTTGATCCGCAGATAGCGCAGCGTCGGGCGCGTGGCTGCGGTGCTCTCATGAGGCGCCGCCCGAGAGCGAGCGGTAAAGGGAATAAGGAAGCTGATCATTCTGAGCGAGACCCTTGAGGGTTGGCCCGTCTGTTATCAGCTCTATGCCCGCAATTTTCTTGCCGTGCCAGGAAGCAAGGGCATTGAGGTCTCCCGCAAGAAATCTATTAACGGCTGCCTTGTAGGCTGCAGCGCGGTTCGCCTCTTTTGATCCATGAGCTGTGATTTCGACCGGACCGTGCAGGCCTGGAATTTGCAGGTAGCGAACATAGCGGTCACTCTTGGTTGCACGGATTCGTCCGCCGGGACGATCTTGCAAGAGCGCCGATCCAACATATTTCTTGATGGTTTCTTTACTTACCCCGTTGTTGCGTGCGGCCTGCGAGAGCGAAACCCCGTGTCGCATATCCCAGATGGCGCGCACGGAGCGGTCACGGGCAGCGAAGGCGCGCGCGTGCTTAGCCTGGATGGGCACTCGTTGGCGCTTGTGCAGTTTTGGTTTATTCTTCATCAGCCAGTCTGCTTCGCATATCCCAAGCATTGGCGAGCACACCACGGCGTTGTCCCCCTTCATAGGGGGCCAGAAAGTTTTGCTTACGAATTCATCGAACAGAAAGAAGCCGGGGCCAGCCGGAGTCCACGCAGGGTCTGTCTTCACCTTTGCTCATCAAGCATATTGGGGATTCAGATTCCTGTCCGAAGAGAGAAAAACATTTTGGAGACAAGTCCTCAATGCCGATGCGGTCAGATCAGTTCAGGAGGTTGGCCGGGCGTGTTCGCAGAGAAGGGCGATGAGCAAAGCTGGATATGGAGCTGCTGGCATGATGACATGGCTAGCAAACCGAAAAGTTGCCGCCCAAGTGCTCAAAGCGAAGCAGCACCGACGTTATCCGGGCTCTAACCGACCCTCAAGTACAGATCGCAAGATGATATTCCTCGGCATCGCTGTTGCCGCTGGTATTTGGGAAATTGAATTCAGCACGGCCCTTCGGAAGCTAGCTCAAAATAAGATTGGAATCGAAAACTTGATTCAGGATGTTCACAGATTTGACTGTCTAGAAAAGGACATGGCAAGGGACGCTGTTGTTTTTGCCGAGTCGATAGACTCCTATTTCCTGCGATTACCCAACGGAGAATGGCACAAGCTACGAAACCTGCCGTGCGAGATTCCAAAAGACTTCCACGGTGGTTTCATCGTGTATGGTTATGACTCCAATGGAAAGGAAATAGCAGCATTTAGCCGAACGCTTCCTCGTGAGCTTGCGGATACTCTAACGGAACCGAAGACTGGTGTTCGCGCCAGCCAAGAGAAAATCCCGGGTTCTTCCCCGAACCGAAAAGAGAAAAAGGCTATTCGGTAGGCGGCGCACAAGCACGCAACAAAATGGTAAAATCGGTGCGGGCCTGCCGCCTGTTTCCGCAGACGACAAGCCCTGACCACCATGGGAGGTATAGCTCCAATGGCAGCTTTCGCCACGCTACCGTACTCGCACACCATCCGCAAATCTGGTGTCCTCGTTCTAACCGGCTACGGCGTCCGTGTTCAAGTTAACGCTGGCCATCTGCTCACCAATGACGGGATCGCAGATGAACGCCGGATCATTCGCCTGCCCCGCGTTGGCCACGGACTGCGCAGGCTGGTAATAATCGGGAACGACGGCTTCGTCACCTTTGAGGCGCTCCGCTGGCTGGCCGATCAGGACGCAGCATTCGTGATGCTGGACCGGGACGGTTCGGTGCTTGCGACGACGGGGCCGGTCCGTCCTTCTGACGCCCGGCTGCGACGCGCCCAGGCCCTAGCGCATCAGTCGGGAGCAGCACTGACCATTTCCCGAGAACTGATT
>Ga0210394_10008751_pt1 | contig 10334 bp, 9 predicted proteins | sample IncBWC12MmetaG_FD_160121 | JGI IMG/M metagenome (GOLD analysis project Ga0210394, IMG submission 160121) | Forest soil microbial communities from Barre Woods Harvard Forest LTER site, Petersham, Massachusetts, United States - Inc-BW-C-12-M | ecosystem: Environmental > Terrestrial > Soil >...
CCCACCGCCAGTCCGCGGTTCCAGGCGCGCTCGACCAGAGCGGCAGGCGGTGTGATGACGCAGAACAGGTACACGATTTGCCCGAATCGGGTCAGCAGGTTGCTGCCAGCCTCGTTGGAGTCGGGAGCGAAGCTATCGAATCTGAAACGATCGATCAGCAGATGCGATATCCGGCCGCGGCGGGCCTTTTGCGCCATGTAGCGGTCGAGCTTCTGGTCCACGAGGCGCAACTCGTCGCCGGTGAACGCTCCACCGTATCGATAGGCGCTTCCCAGCGTCCCATAGTCGAGTAACAGCTTGCGCCAGATGTCAGGGCTGACCAGCGCAAATTCACTCCAGGCGACGCCGATGCGTCCGGCCAGCGCCTTCTGCAGCGGCCGGATGGTGCTCTTGCCCGCAGCCGATGGTCCTTTCAGGTTCATCACGACCGGTTGCTCCTGCGGCGGGAGCAGCCGGTAGCCTTCCACCTCGACGGCGGCAGCGAGCCATGGATCCATCAGTCGCCCGATGGCATCGCTTGCCAGCTCATTGACCGCAATATCGCCGGTGACCGAGGCGATCATCGCATGCCCCGCCCAGATGCTGCCGTGCTTGATGAGCAGCGCCGATACCACGCGCGCCAGCACGCGGGTCACGGTTGCCTCGATCGCGTCGGTCGAGGCGTGCGATCGGCGTTCCCACTCGGCCACCAGCGTCGCGATCTGTGTGCCGCTGCCGTCCGACGCCGGGGCGGCGGCGGGCGCGCGCGCGAAACGCGCAAACAGGCCGGTTTTTTTCGGGTTTGCAGTGCTGACGGGGGCGGCCTTGGTGGCCGGCAGCAGGCGCGCCAGTTCGCGTTCGATCAGCGTGGCAGCAGTGCGGCGTACGCTCTCGTAGGTCGCCGTGATGGCCGGCATGCGCGGTTCGATGTGCCGTTCCAGTAACGCACTCGTCATGCGACGAAAGTTGATCCCGAGGTCCTCGATCCGCTCGCCGTCGGGGACCGAGACATCCGCGGTGACTCGAATCAGCAGCTCATGCAGCGCCAGTCGCGACGGCCTGAGGGCGACGATCTCGGCGGCTTCCAGGCCGAACAGATCGGACATCTCCGCGGCGGTGGCAAGGCTGGTAAAGACGCAATCCGGCCGGAACATGGTGCAGAGGTGTCGCAGATCATCCGGGATGCGCGACGAGATACCAGGGTTCCAGGCATCGAACTGGCGTTGCTCGATATCGGCTGCGGAAGGCGGGGTCATTGCCATTAAAAGACTGTCACAGGCTGTGTCGCGGCGGCTCGGCGCTCGCCGCCTTCCATGTCAGTAGCAGCAGGTCAGCCGGCCTGGTCCGGGAGGCTGGCACCGACAGCGCCACGGTCTGCGGCCCCATCAGCACACTATCATGCAGCTCGAGTTGCATTGCTGCCTGCGCGTGGCTCGTTGGCCTCGGGCTCGGCGCAGGTATGCGTAGCTCACCGGCCCTGAGGCAGAATGCCGCTTTCATTGCGCCCGCCACGAGTGGCAGCGAACGCTCGACCGTATCCCGAATACGAGTCACCGAAATGATCATGCCTGGCTCGCGCACCATCAGGCTCAGATCACTGCAGGCGCCATCGATCAGCACGCAGCCGGTCGGGACATCGCCGGGAAACAGCGCGGTTGCACCCACCGTATCGAGCGTCACCGGCTCCTGAGCGCCGACAGCGAGCCGAAAACCGTTACCTGCGATCAACGTGACGGAACGTCGATAACCGACATAACTGGAAAACGGTCCGCTGGCCGCGATCGAGGCCAGGCTGAGGCGCCACGAAAACTCGGCGCCCACGCCCGCAGCGCGCGCAATCTCGCGCGTGATGCCAGACCCATTGCGCCAGGGCATGGAGCGATATTGATCGCGCGGCAGGTGCAGGCCGCTGCCCGCTATGCGCTGCACGGTGTCGACGCCCCGGCATCTGCCGCAACTGAAAAATCATTTATAATAAGCATGTTATATATACTATCAATAATTTACTTTAGCTACTTTCACGGCATCGTCCCGCATGTCATCACGGCGCGATAAGCGCACACCTACATGCTGAAGCGAGGTTGTTTCCTCGTCCACAAATTACAGTGCAAAGCCCTCGGCGGCTTTTGCAAACATTATCCAGGGATCGACGATATGAATTTTCCATCCGCAGGCCGACTGATACGCAGCGTTGCGCTGTGTCAGGCGCTGCTGTTCTGCTACGGGTGCTCAACCACTTCTCCGGACGCGAACGCCGACCGGCAGGGCGATCCGCCGCTCGCCGCGCGTGTCAAGGATGTGCTGTCGCGCGATCAGCGCGTCGATGCCGGACACATCAATGTGACTGCGGAGCACGGCGGGGTGGTGCACCTGTCGGGGATGGTCGCCTCGGCAGACGATCTGAATCAAGCCAAGTTCGACGCGCAGTCGGTTCCCGATGTGCGAGCGGTGGTCGACGATCTGCAGATCGAACAAGGCGGCGCCCCGCGCTAGTTGCCGGCACTCCGCAGCTGAGTCGCCGCCCGCAGGCCGCTACGCAGCGCACCGTGCACCGTTCCCCAGTGTCCCGACGTATCGGTGTGCTCGCCGGCGAAATAGAGCGTATCGTCCACCGGCTCGGTCATCCTTGCCGATGCGTCCAAGGCTCCGGCGGGCGCATAGCTGTACGCACCGCGTGCATATCGATCGGTCAGCCAATCGTGCGTATGCCAGCTCACCAACAGCTTGCGCACATCGGTCACCGGCACATCAAACGCGGCAGCCAATCCAGTCAAGCTCAGCTCCAATAGGGCATTTCCATTCCCGATCGATTTCAGCGCCCGTTGGAGCACGCCGACCCTGGATCCTGCTACCCAGGCGGTGATCATCGGCGCCGTGTTGGGCATCGGCGTCCACCAGATTGAGGGCGTCGCACCGTACGTAAACAGGAAGCTGAGCCGGCCAAGCGCGGCCTGGACTTCCGCGCTAAGCGTCGGCCTGGCAAGCCCGGCCCAGAATCGGCGGCTAAACATCAGTGTCACGCGCACCACCGCACCCATCTTCAGGCGTGCTGCGTGAGCCAGGATTACTTCGGGCCGCGGTGCAAACTCTATCGTTCCCGCCTGCAGCACGCCCAGCGGCACGCTGATCAGCGCGCGTTTTGCCGCCAGCGTGAACGCCGTGCCGTCATCATGCGCACCGCTAATCGTCACGGCGCCGCGCTGCCAGGCAATCTGCCGCGCCTCCGTGCCGAGCAGGATGCTGCCGCCGGCACTCTCAATCTCGCCCGCAAGATACCTGGGCAGCGCGTCGTAACCGCGCTGCAGGTGAAACAATCGGCCGCTGTCGATCTCGTCCTCCGCCTGCTGCTGCTTCGCCAGCGCCGCCACCCCGATGATGGTACTGTCCGCGGCGTTGAATCCCTCGACGTACTCCAGCGCGCGCGTGCGCGTGAGCGCATCGACGGCCGTCAGGCGCAGGTAGTCAGCAAAGGCAATATCGCAGCCGGAGGGCTGTGCCGCCAGCCAGCGCCTCATCTGTTCCAGCACGCCGATTGCGCCCTCGCGCTGTTCGTCATGCAATTGAAGCACGCCGTTGCTGGAGTAAAGGTTGGCGCCATCAATTTCATAGGTGTCGAGTCGGGCCTCGCGCAGCAGATTCCAGGTTTCCTCGGGAAGCCCGTGTACAAACTCGGCGCCCAGTTCGATCGGGATCTGTCCGCTGCCGGCGCAATCGCTGACCTGCGTCGTGAACACGCGTCCGCCCACCCGGGTTCGCGCCTCGATGAGCGCGATGCGTAGCCCGGATCTTGCCAGAACACGGCCGGCGGCCAGGCCCGCCACGCCGGCGCCGAGGATCGCAATGTCAAAATCCAATCCAGCCTCCTGTTCGATGTGGCAAGGACAATGGTAGTACCTCGCCCACATCGAGCCGTCCCCGAGACCGACAGAAATGCAGCGCGCGCCAGGGCGATGATGCGCGCCGGCCAACTAATGTGGCCCAGACAGGGCAGGGGATGACGTCATGATCCGCAAACTTCCTGGCCCTGGTTTTCCGTTGATCCACGGTGATAGCATCCTCGCGACTCATCGGTTCTCAGCCTCACTCCTCAACGTAAAGGACAGCACCATGCGTCAGTATTTTTTACAACCACTCGTTCTGGCTCTGTTCGCGGTCGCACTGACTGCTGTGCTGCCTTCGGCGCTGCACGCACAAGACCGGCCGGACGATCGCCACGACCAACACGACCAGATGCCTGCCGACCATCGCGACGACCACGCCGCCGCACGCCCGGAGGTACGCCACGACGACGCGCGCCCCGACCCGGCGGTGCAGTATCGTCACGATCACCCGCACGCCTCGGCGCGCTGCCATGACGGTTTTTTCACGACGACCAGCGATCGCAGTCGCGCCTGCAGTAAACACGGCGGGATTGATGTCTGGCTCGTGCTCTAGGCGCGTCAAAGCTCGCAAACGACTCATTGAATGCAGGAGTTAACCATGACCAGGATCTTCAACGCACAGCGCCTCCGTGTCATTGTCGCGGCGGCGGCGCTGCTGGTGGGCACCGGGATAGCCGTGGGGGCAGATGTCAAAGTGCACCTGACCGGCGCGGAAGAGACGCCACCGGTGACGACGTCGGCATCGGGAAGCGGCACGATAACGATCGCGGCCGATAAGTCGGTCAGCGGCACTGTCAAGACGACCGGCATCGACGGCACCGTGGCGCACATCCACGTGGGCGCGCCGGGCGTGGCCGGCCCGCCGATCATCACGCTCAGCAAGGGCGCGGACGGAACGTGGTCGGTGCCGGCGGGTTCGAAACTCACCGATGACCAATTCGCCAGCTTCAAGGCCGGCAACCTGTACGTGAATGTCCATAGCGCCGCGCATGCGCCCGGCGAGATTCGCGGGCAACTTAAGCCTTGACGAGTTGTTGGGCTTGAGCGGCGGCGTCGCGCCGATGCGCGGCGCCGCCGCGATACTGGGCATCCTCGCCGCGACGGTGGGGGCAGCTGCCGAGCAGGGCACGCTGGCGGCCGCTGCCCGCTCGATAGTGGGGGCCAGGCAGGGGGTTTACGTCGAGGCGGCGGATGGCACGCCGCTGCTGGCCCAGGCCGCTGACCAAGCGGTGCATCCGGCCTCTGTTTCAAAGGTGCCCACCACGCTGGCGCTGCTGCGCAAGTTCGGCCCCGACCACCGATTCACGACCACCTTTGCCGCCAGCGGCGTCATTCATGGCGGTACGCTCGATGGCGACCTGTTGGTCGAGACCGATGGTGATCCTTATCTGGTCGACGAGAATGCGCTGCTCGTGGCCGAGCGCCTCAACCAGATGGGAGTGCAACGTGTCGCCGGCACCCTGATCGTGCGCGGTGCGTTGACATTCGACTGGCAGCTCGATCCGGACGCGCTGCGACTGCGCGCGGCAATGTCCGGAAGGGCCCCTGCAGCGGCGTGGGCAGTGGTGCGCGAGATCCAGGCCGACACGGCCAATGCGCCGACGACGGCTGTATCGATGCCCCCTGCCATTCAGTTCATGAGCGCTGGCGGCGCTGCAAAAACCGGCGACGACGGCGCACCGCTCGAGCGGCCGCTGCTCGTTCACCGCTCGCAGCCACTGCTGTCGCTCGTGAAATCCCTGAATGACTACTCCAACAATATCTTCAAGCCGTTGGCGGATGCGGCCGGGGGCGCGGCCGCGGTCGAGACGCTCGCGCGCAGCGTGGTGCCGGCCGCAATGCGCTCGGAGATCACGTTGGGCGACGGGGCGGGCACCGACCCGAGCAATCGGCTAAGTCCACGCGCGGCGGTGAAACTGTTGCGTGCGCTGGCACAGGAACTCGCGCTCACTGGACACGGCCTGTGCGATGTCCTGCCGGTCGCCGGGATCGACGAGGGCACGTTGAAGGAGCGCTTGAACGCGCCACAGCAGGTCGGCCGCGTAGCGGGCAAGACCGGCACTTTCGGCGACTATGGCGCCAGTGCCCTGGTCGGCGCCATCCCTACGAGCGATCGCGGCATCGTGTATTTCGCCATTCTCAATCACGGTATTCCGGTAGCCGAAGCCAGGCGGCGACAGGATCGCTTCGTGCGCGCGTTACTGCTGCGCCTGCACAGCGTGGCCTGGAACTATCACACGGATTCACGCCCGGCGGTGGCGCGCTCCGAGGTCCTGAACGCACCCTAAAAGGCTTCCGACCAGGGTCGCAAATCGAGCTCCTGGGTCCAGGCACTGCGGTGCTGCCGGTGCAACATGAGGTAGTTGTCGGCAATCCGGTCGGGCTGCAGCATGCCGTCTTCGCCGAATCGCTCACCGGCGTTGGGCATAAACGCCCTGGCCCGATCGCCATCGATCACCCCGTCGACGATGACATGGGCGACATGAATGCCCTTGGGGCCGAATTCCCGTGCCAGGCTCTGCGCGGTCATGCGCAGCGCGGCCTTGGCCGCCGCGAACGAGGAGAAATTGGCGCGACCGCGCAAACTGGCGCTAGCGCCGGTGAAGATCAATGTGCCGGCCTGGTGCTCCAGCATCCGCGGCAGCGCTGCCTGCGCCAACAGGAAGGCGCCCAGGGCGTGCGCGCGCCAGTGTTCCTCGAACACCGCCGGTTCGACCTGCAGGAAGGGGGCGGGTCGGTTTCCGCCCGCGTTGTGGATCGCAACGCTCAAGGGTCCGAGGGATTCGGCGCTGGCGACAAAACGCGCGACATCCGCAGCGCAGGTCACGTCGCCGCTCTCTACCTGCGGTGGCGAGCCGACCGAGGCGATGCTCCTGGCCGCCTGGGCGAGCTTGTCGGGGTCGCGGCCCGCGATGACCACACGGTAGCCCGCGGCGGCAAACGCGCGCGCCGCGGCGGCGCCTAGTCCGCGGGCAGATCCGACGCCGAGGACCAGCGCGCTGCTCGGCCGGGGGTCGATCATGGCTACGCATCCATCCGCTGCTTGCTCACGCACGATGATGCCCCTGATCGGCGCTTCAGGATAGAATTTCCGCGCCCGGGCCGGCAGCGCCGCACGCTCGGCCAGTGCCAGGCTACCGACAGGGCGACAGTATGGATTCGATCTCGCGGTCGCTGATCGCCGCACAAAACAAAGCCGCGGCGTTATTCGACGAGGTGGTCGACAGCGGCATGATTCGGGCCGGGAAGCTGGAAAGCGAACTCACCGATGAGATTCATTCTTTGGCGCAGGCACGCTTTGGCGTGCGCCGACACTGGCATAAGCGAATTGCCCGGTCAGGGCCAAATACCTTGCTCAGCTATCACGATCCGCCCGCGGATCGCAGGATCGAGCAGGATGACATCGTCTACCTGGACTTCGGCCCGGTTTTCGAGGAGTGGGAGGCCGATTTCGGGCGTACCTACGCGCTCGGCTCCGATCCGGCCAAACATCGGCTGGTGGCTGACATCGCAGCGGCATTCCAGCACGGCAAGGCACACTACCGGCTGACGCCGGATTTGACCGCCGGGCAGCTGTACGACTTTGTCGCCGCTCTTGCCGCACCGGTCGGTTGGGAATTCGGTGCGCCCACCGCCGGACACCTGATCGGCCACTTTCCCCACGAAATCTCAAGACCGGATGCGCAGCGTTTCTCGATCCGTCACGGCAACCTGCAGCGCCTGCGCGAGGCTGATGAGAACGGCCTGGCGCGACACTGGATATTGGAGATTCACTTCGTCGATCGGCAGCGAATGATCGGCGGATTCTTCGAGGAATTGCTCACCATCGATGCCGACGACATCGATTGATAGCAATGCCGACGGCGATATCGTCTAATTCGACGGCACGAGGCCCGCGCGAGCGGGTGGTGGAGATGGCGATGTATTCCTGGCGGCGACTTGATTTCTCACTGACCCTCGCGGCAGCAGCGCTGACGATCGGGCTGAGCGGCTGCGGAAATCATGCGCCGCCCGCGTCCGCGCCCGCCCCGGTGCAGCCCAGTCCAGGGGCGCTGGACGCGGCGCGCCTGGCCGCGGCGGCAAGCGAGCCGGACCAGTGGTTCACGCCCGGTCGCGATTCGAGCGGAGCGTACTACTCACCGCTCGGTGACATCAACGTCGCCAACGTCTCGCGGCTCGGCTTCGCCTGGCAGTACCACCTGGGATCGCATCGCGGCCTGGAGGCTACCCCGATCGTGATCGACGGGGTGATGTACGCGGTCGGCAACTTCGGTCATGTGTATGTGCTCGATGCCGCCAGCGGCCGCGAGCTGTGGACCTACGATCCCGAGGTCGACGGCCAGTGGGGCCGCTACGCCTGCTGTGACGCCGTCAACCGCGGTCTGGCGGTCTGGAAGGGTCGGGTCTACGTCGGTGCGCTCGACGGATACCTGCATGCAATCGACGCGGCAACCGGCAAGCGGCTGTGGAAGGTGGATACGCTGCCGGCTCGCGGGCCCAAGACTCCCTATACGCTGTCGGCAGCACCGGTGATCGCCGGCGACCTGGTCATCGTCGGTAGCGCCGGCGCCGATTTCGACGGTGCCCGCGGTTATGTCGCCGCGTACGATCTGGCGACCGGTGCCTTCCGCTGGCGCTTTTATACCGTGCCCCGCAATCCCAAGCTGGGCCCCCAGGATCAACCGCATCTGGTCGATGCGCTGAAGAGCTGGGACCCTCGCCACCAATGGGAATCGGCCGGCGGGGGAACCGTCTGGGACGGCATCAGCTACGACCCGGAACTGAAGCTGCTGTACGTAGGCACCGCCAACGGGGCGCCCTACAACATCAAGCAGGACGGCAGAAAGGGGGGCGACGATCTGTACACGGCGGCGATCGTGGCCATCCATGCGGACACCGGACAGCTTGCCTGGTACTACCAGACCACGCCGGGTGACCGCTGGGACTTCGACAGCACGCAGAAGATGATCCTGGTCGACCTCGACCTGGGGCAGGGGCCACGAAAGGTGCTGATGCAGGCCTCCAAGAACGGCTATTACTACGTGCTCGACCGCACCAACGGCCAGCTGCTGTCAGCCAATAATTTTGCCTATGTGAACTGGGCCAAAGGCATCGACCCGAAGAGCGGACGGCCGATGGTCGCCCCTCAGGCGGACTACCAGAATGGCGCGAAACTGATGTTCCCGGCCAATGCCGGCGCCCATAGCTGGCAACCGATGTCCTATGACCCGCAGACCAGATTGACCTACATCCCGACCATGGAATGGCCGATGGTGTATTTTGATTCCGGCAAATTGCGAGCCGGGCTGATCGAAGGCTTCTTCACGGTGCCGGCGCTCCCCTCCGAGGATTACGACCCGAAAGCGCTCGCCAGCCTGTATGGGCCGCTGCCGTCGTTGGCGCAACTCGACCACGGTTTTCCGCCGGCCAAGAGCCGCGGCTTCCTGCGCGCCTGGGATCCGATCCATCAACGACTCGCCTGGGAGGTCCCTAGCTTGAGCAATTGGGACGGTGGCGTGCTGTCTACCGGCGGCGGACTGGTGTTTCAGGGCGATGGCGGCGGATTTCTGAACGTCTATACGGCCGACAGCGGCAAGCAGTTGGCGCACATGTCCTTGGGTACCGGCGTGATGGCGGCGCCCATGACCTACCGTGTCGCTGGCACTCAATACGTTGCCGTGCTGGCCGGCTACGGCGGCAACATGGTGGGCTACCCGCTGCGCGAGAATTACGCCGCCTACACCCGGGACAACGAGGGCAGGATCATCGTTCTCAAACTCGATGGTGGCGCCGTGCCGCTGCCACCGCTGCTGGCCGAGCAGGTCGTTCCCACCCCACCGGCGCGCGAGGGCACGGCCACTCAGATCGCAGCCGGCGAGGTGCTCTACAATCGCTTCTGCGCCCGCTGCCACGAGTTGGGCCGGGGAGTGCTGCCGGATCTGCGAGCCTTGAGTCCGGGGCTGCACCAATCGTTCTACGATATCGTGCTCAAGGGCATATTGGCGCCGGTCGGCATGGCACGCTGGGATGACGTACTATCGCGCGCCGATGCCGAGTCGATTCACGCCTATATCGTCGACCAAGCCTGGAACGCCTACAACGCGCAGAGCGCGACGGCCAGGGGCGCCTCGTCGCATGAGTGAGGGCAGAGGCCAGGCCAGCTTAGGTTGTCGCCACGACAGTCGCGCCGCAGAATATGCCTGATAATTTCATGATCGAAACGCGCGGCCTGACGAAAGAATTCAACGGCTTTGTCGCGGTAAACGAGGTCGAGCTGCGGGTGCGCCGCGGCCAGATTCATGCGTTGATCGGGCCGAACGGTGCCGGTAAGACCACCTGCTTCAACCTGCTCACCAAGTTCCTGATCCCTACGCGCGGCCGCATTCTGTATCAGGGCGATGACATCACGTTCGCGCGCGCGGCCGAGGTCGCCCGCCGTGGCATGGTGCGCTCATTCCAGATGTCCGCGGTGTT
>Ga0210394_10008752_pt1 | contig 10333 bp, 7 predicted proteins | sample IncBWC12MmetaG_FD_160121 | JGI IMG/M metagenome (GOLD analysis project Ga0210394, IMG submission 160121) | Forest soil microbial communities from Barre Woods Harvard Forest LTER site, Petersham, Massachusetts, United States - Inc-BW-C-12-M | ecosystem: Environmental > Terrestrial > Soil >...
CACCTGAACGCCGTCCAGCGTGGCGCCGCTGCCGTTGACCGTAATCTCGCCGCCGGTTTCAACCGTCAGCGTGCCCGCGCCGCCGCTCTCGTCCGCCGCGCCGCCGCCCAGGATCTGCGTCCCGCCAGTCAGCGTCAGCGCCGTCACCACATCAATGCCAACGCCGGTGGTGTTGTCATCGTCCACAATCACGCCGTCCAGCGTGGCGCCGCTGCCGGTTATTCGCAGCTCGCCAGTGCTCTCAACCGTCAGATTGCCGCCGCCGCTGATCGCCGTCCCGCCGGTCAGCGTCAGCGTCGCGCCAGACGCCACATCAATGCCGACGCCCATGTCGACGCCGGTGCCGATCGCGCTGTCGGTGACGATGATGCCATCAAGCGTGGCCCCGCCCGCCGTGGCGCCGTCGGCGCCGGTCCCGGCAGTAATGTCGAGGTGGCCAGCGCTGCCAACCGTCAGATTGCCGCCGCCGCTGATCGCCGTGCCGTCGTTCAGCGTCAGCGTCGTCACCACATCGATCCCGACGCCGGTGTTGAGGTCGCTCACCTGAACGCCGTCCAGCGTGGCGCCGCTGCCGTTGACCGTAATCTCGCCGCCGGTTTCAACCGTCAGCGCGTCGGTGCCTCCGCCGACGATCTGCGTGCCGTCGTTCAATGTCAGATTCGCGCCAGCCGCCACATCAATGCCGGTGGGAGTGGTGCTGGTGGAGTCCTCGTCCAAGATGACGCCGTCGAGGGTCAGCGTGCCGCCAGTCACCTCGATGATGAAGTCGTTGATCAGCTTCAGATTGCTGATCGTGCCGTATCCGGAAATGGTGTTGTCGTAATTCACAAGCGTGTCGCCGGCATTGGCGGCATTACCGGTGATGGTGCCGCCCTGGAGCTGGACTGCGCCGCCACCGTTGAGCGTTAGCGCGCCAACGTCCACCAACAAGGTGGAGGAGGTGCCGGCCAACAGTATGCCGTTACTGCCAGCAGTCGGCGTCACACCAGTCCAGGTGATGGTGCTGTCCTGGACGTCGAGCACGCCGCCGCCCGTCGCCTCGATTAGGTCGGCATTGTCGATGGTGTGGCCGGTGGCGAGCGTAAGCTTCTCGGCGGCGGCGTTGGCGTCGATGATGAAGTCGTTGGTCAGCACCAGATTGCTGATCAGGCCGTACCCGGAAATCGTATTATCGGAGTTCACTAGCGCGTTGGCCGACGCCGCGCCGACGATGGCACCACCCTGGAGCGCTAGCGTGCCGCTACCAATGAGCGTCAGCTGAGGAACGTCGACCAACAAGGTGGAGGGGGTGTCGGTGGAGGAAGTGCCGGCCAACAGTATGCCGGCGGGATTGCTGATGGCGAGCGGGTTGTTGCCGGCGTTGTCGATCGTGGCGATTTGAACATCGAGCGTGCCGCCAGCAGTCGCCTCGATCAGGCCGCTGGCCTCGTTCGTAACCGTAATACCTGGTCCGAAAAGCACTTGCCCACCGTTGGCGGCAATGGTGCCGAAATTATCGACGTTGTTGATCGGGATTAAGTTCGAGCTGTCGAAGGATATCGTCGCGTCGCTTCCGAGCGCCTCGATCGTGCCTCCGGCTTCCACCGTCACTGGCCCTTCGATCGTAAGCACCGTAGGTCTCGGATCGGCGACCTCGATCAACCCATAATCATCGACAGCGACCAAATTACCCTGAGAGTCCATAGGCGGCCTCGGGCTGCCTATGCTATTCGAGCCAAAGATAACGCTGAGCTTGCCGCCATCGGCAATGTCGAGGGTAATACCCGGGCCGATTTCTAGTGAGGCGATGATCCACGGCATGGTAGTGGATGGGACATCGTCGAGCGTCACCGTGACCGGGCCCGCCACACCATCGATTAGATTGATTATGACATCTTGCCCAGATGTTTCCTGATATCCCGGCACCAAGCCGTCGCTCCAGTTGCTTATGGAGCCGTCCCAAATGCCGCCGGTTGTGAGATTCCAGTGGGCGGGATCTGTGTAGTCGTTCGGGTTCCCCGTGCCAGCCGTGACGGAGACAGGCGTGTTGTTGGAAGGGGGTTGATTGCCGCCCAGATTTCCGCCGCCGGTGTTGGTCTGCGGCGCTGAAGCTTCACTGATGCTACTGCCGGAGAGTAAAGCGTACGATGTTGAACTGCCGGTACCGCCGGGATTGGATCCAGGCTGCGTCGCATTGAAGGCATGTTGGTACTGCTGATAAAAAGTATCTCCCAGTCCCGTCTGTTGGGTCGAGAAAGTGTGAGCATAGGTGCCTTGAAACTGCTTCTCCTCTTCTGGAGTGAGTTGGACCTCGTCAACGCTGTAACCACCCGATCCTTTTTTGTGAACCTCAATCGTCGTGGTTGGCTTATCGATGATGATGACCTGCGGGGGTCCTCCGTTTATTCCGGTAAGAGTGACTTCGTAGACACCGTGCTTTAGGTCATTGTAGTCGACCGTTTCATTATCGATGTAGGCGACGTCAGCGCTGTCTGCTTGCAACTCGCGAATGAGAGCAAACGTGAATACGCCAAGCGCCACGCTTCCGATGCCGACCGCCGGTTTCGTGCTTCGCAGTTGTGCAAAAGGAGTCTCGATACGCAGGCCTCCATTGGCGGCAGGTTTGCCGGTAATGAGACCGAACACGCCTTTTGCGATGCGAATGAGCGCTGAGTTTGAGGAGCTTTTGGTGCCGCAACTAAACTCGTCCAGCACGATGTGTCCGTTGTCGTAAAGATGAAGCGTCGTTCCATCCGCGAATGCAATGGCAACCAGGCCATCATCGCCGGTCTCGAGAATATCGCCTTCATAAACAGGATGGCCGACACATGGGCCAGCGATGATCAGGTTGGCGCGGGTGACCGTGACCGAGCCAATGACAATTTGCAGTATGCCGATCACAGGTGCGCTGGCCGGTTCCTCACCGGAGCTCACTGCACGGCCGTCCTGTACGCCGCCGTCACTGCCAGACATACATACCGCCTCGCCCGTATCCGGAGCCGGCCCCACCTTGTCGGTCAGCAGGGGCGCAACGTCCGGATAAGCCATCCGTTTAGGAGTGTTCTTTGTGTCGGAGCGGCAGCCCCGATAATTCAAAACATATTAGCGAATTTTTTACTCGTTTTGCAAAGAATCGAGAGGTAACTGGCTAATTAAGTTACCGGCGCCCACAATTCTCTTCGACGCGAATGTTGACCCGGTCCACGCCATCGTTCCTAACTGCCGCTATTTACTTGAGATTTTGCACAATTCAACGGCCGCCGGGAACCGAGCCTGATTACGATAAAGGCGGCCCACCAATTGATTTACGGCGATAAACGAGCTATATACGTTGACAATTCTTTAAAGGTCCTTTGGCTGCGCGTCGAGAAAGCGACAAAGCTATGACTGCCCGTGGGATTGGCCTAGTGGTCGGCCTGTACTTAGCTGCCAGTGGTCTGCTGCCAAGTTTAGCTTGGGGCCAGAGCGATTCGAAGGCGCCGGCGCAGCTTGACGTGAGCCCGATCGGCAAGGTTCTGACCGTCTCCGGAACCGCCAATATCGATCATCCGGCGACCATCCTCGTTCAAGCCAATTTGCCCACCACCGGAAATGTGCCGACCAAGCTCGGTGACTTGGTTTATCGCGGCGATTTAATCCAGACCGGCGCCGATGGCGCTCTCAGTATCATCTTCGCTGACGGCACCACATTCAACGTTTCCAGTAATGCCAGAATGGAAGTGAATGACTTTGTGTATGATCCCAATGGCCATTCAAATTCGAGCTTGATGAGTTTGACCAAAGGCACGTTTACTTTCATCGCGGGCAATGTCGCGCATACCGGCGACATGAAAGTCAACACCCCGGTCGGAACGATGGGAATTCGGGGGACCGCGCCGCGCGTCCAAATCCTGGATGACGGTACGGTCAAGTTTTCGACGCTGGTCGAACAGAAGTAGCGCGCCATCAAATAGCATAGAGCTGCGCCGGCGCGTTTGCCGGTGACCATGAGTGTGTGCGGCTTCATGCGATGGGTATGTGAATGAGACATGTTATATCGCGGGCGATCGGGTACGGCGTGGCGACGATACTCACGCTTACGCTTCTCATAGCATCGGTGGCGGCGGCGCCAACGGACGACTCAGGCCTCACCGACGTCGACTCGTGCAACGGCAAAAACGGCGCCTCGCCTGATCTGCAGATCCAAGGCTGTACGGCGCTCCTAAATTCGGCGGACAATCCAAAGGTCCTGGCGCTTATTTATAACAACCGGGGCAACGGGTATATCGGCAAGGAGCAATACGACCTCGCCATCAAGGACTACGACGAAGCGATCAAGTCCGATCCCAGTGACGCCAGAGCGTTCAATAACAGGGGCGTCGCGTACCAAAAAAAGGACGAGTACGATCGCGCGATCGAGGATTTTGACGCGGCAATCAAGATCAATCCAAATTATGCCGACGCGTTCGCCAATCGTGCGGAGACCTACCAGAAAAAGGGTGATTATCAGAGTGCCTCGAAGGATTTTGACGAGGCAATCCGCCTTAGGCCGACATTGAGTGCGCTGTGGAACGAGCGGTGTTGGACGCGCACTTTGGTCGGCGAAATGCCGGCGGCGTTGGACGACTGCAATGCGGCAATTCGATTGATGCCAAACGATCCCGCGCCATTTGATTCGCGCGGGCTGACCTACCTTAAAATGAACGAATGGGACTCGGCGATTGCCGACTATAACGCAGCGCTCAAAATCGATTCGAAGTTGGCAACTGCGCTGTACGGGCGCGGATTTGCCGAGATCAAAAAGGGCAATTCGGCGAGCGGCAATGCCGACATCGCGGCGGCAAAATCCGCCGATCCGAATATTGCGGAGGAATTTTCCCGATACGGCCTTAAGTAGGGCATGCCGATTTAACATCGCGACTACTGAGCCGGCCTTGGACGTCGGTCGATCGCCGCGCGCTCTCCATATATATAATGTATGCCAGCATCCGTCCTAGCGCTGCGGTGGGCGGATGTTTCCTGCGCGCCTCATGTGGTCCCCAAGCTTGCCAAGGTTCCCGCAATGGAAGACGCCAGTCCGCTGCTGACGGACCTTTATCAAATCAACATGATCCAGGCCTATCTGGACCATGGCGATACCGACACGGCCGTATTCGAATTCTTTGCCCGCAGCTTGCCGCCGCGGCGCGGATTTTTGCTGGCCGCCGGCCTCGCTCAGGCGCTCGATTTTCTGGAAACGCTCCGCTTTTCGGATGCGGACATTTCGTGGCTTAAGAGCACCGGCCGGTTCAGCCAAAAGCTTCTCGACTATCTCCGTGAGTTCCGTTTCAGCGGCGACGTTCACGCCATGGCCGAAGGCAGCGTGTTCTTCGCGGGCGAGCCGATCCTGCGCGTGACCGCGCCGCTGCCGCAGGCGCAATTCGTCGAATCACGCCTGATCAACCTTCTGCACTTCCAATCGCTGGTCGCCGCCAAGGCGGCGCGATGCGTGCTCGCCGCGCCGAACAAGTTGCTCGTCGACTTCGGCATGCGGCGTGCGCACGGCGCCGAAGCCGGCTTGATGGCAGCGCGGGCGAGCTACATCGCGGGTTTCGCCGGCACCGCCACGGTGCTGGCTGGAGAAAAATTCGGCATCCCGCTCTATGGCACCATGGCGCACTCATTCATCGAGGCGTTCGACGACGAGGCGGCGGCGTTCGAGAGCTTCGCGCGGGCGCGGCCCGACAACCTCGTTCTGCTGCTCGATACCTATGATACTGAAGCCGCCGCGCGGAAAGTCGTCGCGCTGGCGCCCCGGCTTAAAGCGGCAGGCATCGCGATCCGCGGCGTTCGCCTCGATTCCGGCGACCTCATCGCGCTTTCGAAAAGCGTGCGCAGCATTCTCGATGCCGGCGGATTGCGGGACACCACGATTTTTGCCAGTGGCGGGCTCGATGAGGATTCGCTATTGGCATTCGCCAAAGCCGAGGCGCCGATCGACGGCATCGGCATCGGCACCAGCCTGACGACATCTTCGGACGCACCATCCGCCGATTGCGTTTACAAAATGCAGGAATATGCCGGCCTGCCGCGGCGCAAGCGCTCGGCGCACAAGGCGACCTGGCCCGGCCGCAAGCAGGTGTGGCGGCGCTACGATGCGGGCGGGCGGATGTCCGGCGATCTCCTCTCGCTCGAGAGTCACGAGAAAGTCGGCGAGCCGCTCATCCATCTGGTCATGAAGAACGGCCGGCGCGTGGCGCCGTCGCCGTCGCTGGATGAGACCAGGCTTCACGCCAAGCGCGAGCTGCAGCGCTTGCCTGAAAATCTGTCTCGGCTCGTTCCCGGCGCCACTGATCCGGTCGAGGTCGCGGACGATCTGGTCAAGCTCGCCGCAGCGGTCGACAGCCGTTTGCAGAAGCACGGCGCTGCGACATGACCGCGCCCGGGACGATCCGCGACAGCGACGTCCTCGTCGTGATCGACGTGCAGAACGATTTTTGTCCCGGCGGCGCGCTGGCCGTGCCGCGAGGCGATGAAGTGGTGCCGATCGTCAATCGCCTCGCCGAAAGGTTTCGCAACGTCGTGCTGACACAGGACTGGCACCCGCGCGGACATCTGTCTTTCGCTTCGACCCATCCCGGCAAGCATCCGTTTGAGACCGTCGCGGCATCCTACGGCCCGCAAGTGCTGTGGCCCGACCATTGCGTGCAGGGAACTCCCGGCGCCGCATTTCATCATGGGCTGCAAATTCCCCACGCCGGCTTGGTGTTGCGCAAGGGCACCGACCGCGCAATCGATTCCTACTCGGCGCTCTATGAGAACGACCGCGCGACGCCGACCGGCCTGGTCGGTTATCTGCGCGAACGCGGCCTTACGCGCGTCTTCCTCGCCGGTCTGGCGTTTGATTTTTGCGTCCGCTATTCGGCCGAGGATGCGCGCCGCGAAAACTTTGCCGTGTTCGTTGTCGAGGACGCCTGCCGCGGTATCGACATCGACGGCTCGGTCGCGGCAACCCGCGCGAGCCTGGCCGCGCTCCGCATTCCCTGCATTTCGGCGATAGAATTCGCCTCCTGACCGGCCGGCCGGCCGGACGATGCCGTCGGCGGCGCGGGGCGGGGCGGGGCGGGGCGGGGCGGGGACTGCCCTGGGCGTTCGCCGTGATTCGCAATGGGTCAGAATAGCTTATCCCCGCTGGATACATGCCGCACCGCAGCGTATCTGTGTGCAATGCACAATTTTCTTGACTCTGCCGCAAAAGGGGCACGTAATTCACAAAATGGTCATCGTTGGGAAGTCCGAACTTCGGTAAACTAATGCGCCATCAAGCGGCTGCGCCCGCGTCCAGTTTGCCCTCGCTGATTATGCCCTGCCCGGTCTGCGCAGGCCGTATGGTCTTCACCTCCCGCCACCCCATCTCCGCCGAAGTCGAAGACACCGTCTATGCTTGCCGCCGCTGCGGCGCCGAATTGATCCGCACGTCGATGCGCAAAACTTCGAAGCCGGACGAAAAGACTTCCGAAGCGGCCTGACACCTATCGCTAATTCAATCCCATCTGGCTCAGCGCCGCCCGGCCGAGAAGGCCGTAAGGGTTAGCCAGCGTCTCCAGCATTTCGAAATGGTTGTAGCCCTCGCCGACCAGGAGCTCGATGGGCTTGCCGGCGGCCTTCACCGCGGCGGCGAAATCGCGGGTCTGGCGCTGGAATTCCGGGGTCTCGCCGGTGCCGTGAGCGACAATGAGCGGCGTATGCAAGCCGTCGAGATGGCGCTGCGAACTGAGCTTTTCCACCATCGCGTCGGTGAAGTTGACGTAGGACGAGCGTTTCGACAGCCGCACCGGCGCAAGGTCGTACATGCCGCTGGCGAGCAGCGCGCCTTTGCAAAAATTTTCCGGCAAGTTTTGTTCGCGCCAGCCGACGGTCAGCGCGCAACCGGCAAGATGCGAGCCCGACGAATGCGCCGAAAGGTAAAATCGCTCGCGGTCGCCGCCGAACTTGTCCGCATTGCGCCAGGTCCAGGCGATGGCGCGGCACACCTGCTCATACATCGGCAAAAGATCGCCGCCCGCCTGTTCGACATTGATGAAGTCGATGATGACGGCATGCGCGCCGCCGCGAAGTAACGGCTCGGTCTGGAGCGCGTAATCGGCCGCCGCGTTGCGACGCCACGCGCCGCCATGGATGAAGATGTTGACCGGCGCGTTCGGCGCGGGGCTACGAAAAATATCGAGCTTTTCGTAGTCGCTGGTTCCATAAGCGACGCGCTGCGGCGGACCGAGAATAGCCCGCGTCCGCTCGCTCGCCGCTATTCGGCGGGCGACGACCCGATCGCGATTGGGCGCATAGACCGCCTGGTCATAGGCGTCGTCGAGTGCCTGCTGGTCCATGTCGAGCCAGACGAGCGGCCCTTTGGCTTTCCCAGGCGCGGCGGCCGTGATCGTACTCATTATTCGTCCTTTCTTTCCTCAGCAAAACCTTCATCGCCAAGCCCAAAAGCAGTCTGCTCTTCGGCGAAGCCGGCAATCGCAAACTCTCCGATTGGCATAAAATCCCGGCGACAATATTTGGCGAATTCCTGCGACGCCAGGATGGTGCGCCCCAATCGGCCGGCGAGCTTCTCGAGGCGCGCCGCCAAATTTACCGCAGGCCCGATGCAGGTAAAGTCCAGCCGGTTGCCGCTGCCGATATTGCCGTAGAGGACGCTGCCGACGTGAAGCGCCAATCCGAAGCGGACACTGTCGGCTTCGGTCGCAGTCAGCGCCGCGACATTCGTCCGCGCGACACGCGCGGCCTTGAGTGCGGCGGCGCACACTTTTCCGGGATCCCCGCCGATGGGAAATATGGCCAACAGTCCGTCGCCCATGAATTTGAGGACTTCGCCGCCGTGTTCGAGGATTGGCGGGACCTGGCAGTCGAAATAACGGTTGAGCAGGTCGACCAAAGCTTGCGGCGGCAAACGGTCGGCAAGCTTGGTGAAGCCGCGCATATCGGACAGCCAGATCGCGGCGTGAATCTCCTCAGTATCGCCGCGGCGGATGCGGCCGGCGAGCACGCGTTCGCCCGCATTCTTGCCGACATAAGTCGCCAGCAGATTGCCCGCGACCCGGTAGTAAGCGCGAATCTCGGCGACCCGCGCTAATGGAGCGATGATGGAATCGATCAGTTCGATGTCGGCATCGGAGAAGCCGCCCGGCTGCCGCGTCGCCCACGAGGCAGTATGAAGCTCGCCATTGGTGAAGTGCAGCGGCGAGACGACGTAATCGGTCACGCTCTCTTCGCGCAGGTCGTGCAGAACCGGAAAATCCATCGGACAGTCTGGATCGGCGAGGCGGCGGCGCAGCGGAATCCCGGTGGTGCTGACGTGCACCATGGGGCTGTTGCGATAGACCTCGCGTTCCAGCAAGTCGAAGCTTCCTTCGGTGATGACTGTTCCGGTATCGGGACGCCAGACGAAGCGCCGGCCGACGACCTCCGGATGCAGCGTTCGCACGAACACCATGGCGCGCCATAGCGGCAAGCCGCAGGCGGTGAGACGTTCGCACAGTTCGGTCAAAACCTCCTGCGCCAACGGTGCGGACCGCGCGCCGTCGATAAGCCAGTCGACAACCGACTTGGTGGGAATAGATTGAGACGCCACGGCGATGCCGATCTCGCTTGCCTGCTCGGGTCCGCGCGGCGAACTTTAGCGCAAAACGGATCGCTTAGCTCTCGGCGTAGCCCTGCAGCCAGGACAGGATTTGCGGCCAACCTTGATGGCGCGCGAACCCTCCGAGGCGAACCCGGAATGCGTCAAGCGCACCGTGGTGACGCCGTCGTGCTCATGCAGATCGGATCGCACCAGGGTCTCGGTCGCCTCCTCGTCCCAATCCGGCAGCCAGGTGAAGGCGAGCACGCGCGGCCGTTCGATGCTGCGATAGACGCCGACGACCTTGAACGGCTTGCCCATGCCGGTGCCCCGCATCATCCAGCGGCCGCCGGGGCGCAGATCGGATTCCATAGCCGTGGTCTCGAAGCGGCCTTTGAGTCCCCACCACTTTATGCGCGCGGCCGGGTCGATCAGCGCATCGAAAATGCGTTCGGCCGGCGCCTTGATCGTGATCTCCTGGACAATGGCGTCGATCGTGCTTGGCGAACTCATCGGTCCTCCTCGACGAAACGTTTAAGGTTGTGCAGGCTCTCGCCCCAAAGCTCTTGATAATCGCGGAGCCAATCGTCGACCGCGCGAAGCGGCGCGGCGTTCAATTGGCAGATCCGCGCCGTGCCTTCGCTTTCGGTCACGATCAGACCGACGCGGCGAAGCAGCCGAATGTGCTTCGAGATCGCCGGCCGGCTGACGCGAAAATTCCCGGCGATCTCGCCAACGCTGCAGCGCCGTCGGCGCAACAGGCTCAGGATCTCG
>Ga0210394_10008754_pt1 | contig 10332 bp, 7 predicted proteins | sample IncBWC12MmetaG_FD_160121 | JGI IMG/M metagenome (GOLD analysis project Ga0210394, IMG submission 160121) | Forest soil microbial communities from Barre Woods Harvard Forest LTER site, Petersham, Massachusetts, United States - Inc-BW-C-12-M | ecosystem: Environmental > Terrestrial > Soil >...
AGGCGAGCGGTAGCATTTCGGTAGCAGACGCCAAACAGACCGAAGTTAGAAAGACGCAAGTCATTGAGATATCAAGCGCGCCCGGAGAGATTCGAACTCCCGACCCTCAGGTTCGAAGCCTGATGCTCTATCCAACTGAGCTACGGGCGCGGAGCGCGGATTCTACTATGCGCCCGCCAGTCGCCGAGATGGGTTAGGGCGCGGTGCGCGCCGCGGACGCCGCGCGCCGTTGCAGCAGCCGGTAGCCGACCGCCAGCAGCGCAAACCAGAACGGTGCGACGTACAGCGCAACGCGCGTGTCCGGGTCGCGCACCAGCATGGCCGTCACCAGCAGCAGGAACGCCAGCACCAGCCAGTTCGCCAGCGGCGCCCCCGGCATGCGGAACGGCGCCGCCGCCGCTGTGCCCGCCGCCACCGCGCGCCGATAGTTCGCGTGCGCCACCAGGATGATGCCCCAGGTCCACAGCGTGCCGATGAGCGCGATGCTGGTCACCATCGTGAATACCCGCTCCGGCACCAGGTAGTTCAGCGCCACCCCGAGCAGCATCACCGCGGCCGACAGGTGAATGGCGGTGGCTGGCACCTGGCGCGGGCTGAGCACGGCGAAGCTGCGCGGCGCCTGCCCGCGCTCGGCGAGCGACCACAGCATGCGACCGGTGCTGAAGAGTCCGCTGTTGCACGATGAGGCCGCCGCGGTGATGACCACGAGATTGATGACGCTCGCGGCGCCGGGGACGCCGAGTTTCCCAAACACGAACACGAACGGGCTTGTCCTGGGGTCAAGCTCGGTCCAGGGCACGAGCGACATGATCACCAGGAGTGCGCCCAGGTAGAAAATGAGGATGCGGGCGATGATGCCGTTGGTGGCCTTGGGCAGCACTACCGCGGGGTTCTCCGACTCGCCCGCGGTGACCCCGATCAACTCCACGCCCTCGTAGGCAAACATCACGATCTGCAGCACGAGCAGCACCGCGAGCATTCCGCCGGGCAGGAAGCCGCCGTGCGACCACAGGTTGGTGAAGCTCGCGGTGGCGCCGAGGGCTCCGACGTGGAACACGATGGTGCACAGCCCCACGGCGATCAGGGCGATGATGGTCACGACTTTGATGAGCGCGAACCAGAACTCGAGCTCGCCGAACACCCGCACCGCGAGCAGGTTCACGCCATAGAGCACCAGCAGGGCAATGAAGGGCGGAAGCCATTGCGGCACCCCGGGCAGCCAGTAGCGCACGTAGATGCCGATGGCGGTGATCTCCGCCATGACCGTGGTGACCCACGCGAACCAGTAGGACCACCCGGTCACGAAGCCCGGGAAGGGTCCGCAGAATTCGTCCGCGTAGGTGGCGAAGGAGCCGGCGACCGGGCGGTAGGTGAGCAGCTCCCCGAGAGCGCGCATGATGAAGAAGATGGCCACGCCGCCGACCGCGTAAGCGAGCAGCAGTCCCGGGCCGGCGCTGTGGATCGCCTTGGCGGAGCCAAGGAACAAGCCGACACCTATCGTTCCGCCGATCGCAATGAGCTGTATGTGACGGCTGCGCAGGTTGCGCGCCAGGTGGCCGGCGGCGGGCGACATGGAGGTCATCTCATAGCCCTTTCATTAATGGGCTGGCGGGCGGAGCGAGCAGGGCGTAACGGCGCCCCTCGGGCAGCTCGTAGCGTTGTGCGAGCTGCGCCGCTCCGCATGCCAGCAATTGCCCGGCGGTGCCGTCGCCGGGCGGTTGCAGAGGGTGGAAGCGCTCGAGCCAGTGCGTCAGTCGGCCGGGTGCATGGCCCGGCAGGAGCACCAGCACGCGCGCCTGCGGTCCCTGCGCGGTGAACCAGCGCGCCACGAGCTGGGCCGGGGCGCCGTCAGTGCCGCTCACCAGCGGGGTGAAGCGGGTGTCGAGTCCGTGATCGAGCATGGCGATCGTGGTCTCGTCGGGGTCGAGCAGCGCCAGCGGCTGGCGCGCGGTGTCGGCGTGGATGCGCCGCGCCAGTGCCGGCAGATCCTGCCAGCGATCGACGCTGGGCAGCGCTGCGAGCGCGGCCACTGAGACGGCCAGCGCGTAGCCGGCGTAGGCCCAGCCGCAACTCGCCAGCAGGTGGCCGCGTCGCTGCGCCCGGCTGCCGCCGCGCGCCGCGGCCGAGGCGATGACGATTACCGCGGCTGCCGCCGCCAGGCAGCGCGGTCGCGAACCGGCGCCGGCGGCCGCCAACACCACGAGCGCCGCGCCGACCAGCAGGGCGAAGGCGAGCACCAGCCAGCGCGTCAGGCGCAACAGCAGCACATCGAGCGCGCTGGGCGTCGCGCGTGCCTCGTGCGCCCACAGTCCGGTCAGCAGCCCGAAACCGAGCAGCGCCGGCGCCGCATAGATATCGCGCGCGGTGGCAGCCAGGGACAGCAGCATCAGGAACGGCAGGCTCGCAGCGAGCGCGAAGCGCCAGGGCGTTGCGGCGGGGCCGGTCGCGCGGGCGCGGCGGCCGGCGCGCACCAGCGCCGCTGCCACCAGCAGCGTCCACGGAAACAGATAGACCGGCAGCTCGAGGAAGTACTTGCCCGGCACATTGTGGTGCCCGGTGGTGTAGTCGAGTGCGCTGGGCGCCGCGATGCGGGTGAAGCGCCCCACCACGTTGTTCCACAACAGGGTGCGCAGCGCCTGCATGCCCGCGGCGGTGTGCGCAACCGCGACGAGCCATGGCCCGATGATGAACGCCTGCAGCGCGAAGCCTGCATAGAGCTCCCAGCAGCGCAGCTCCGACCAGCGCCGCTCCCAGGCGATGAGGGTGAGCAGCGCCAGCGCCGGAATCAGCCAGCCCGGAGCGCTCTTCGCCATGAAGCCCACGGCTGCGCCGGCATGCATGAGCGTGTAGCCGAGCGCCTTGCGCCAGCCACGCGCCGCGCGGTAGCCGTGCCAGGCACCGAGCAGCGCGAGCGCGCACCCGGCGAGCAGGCCGGCATCGGGCGCGAGCCAGATGCTCACGCGGTATGCGGTGAGCGCACTCAGCGCGACGAGCGCGCTGATGACGGCGGCGGCCCCGTCCGCCTGCAGGCCGAGCGCGAGCGCGCCGACGGCGAGCGCGGCGATCAGTGCGTACAGCAGATTCGGCGCACGCGCCGCGCCGGGCGAATCGCCCGCGAGCGCGATGGCGCCGCCCGACATCCAGTACGACAGCGGCGGTTTCTCGAGGAATGGCACGCCGGCGAGCAACGGCAGCGTATGGTCGCTCTGCAGACTCATGCGCCAGGCGATGTCGGCTTCACGGGGCTCATCCGGAGTCCACAGCGCGCGGCCGAACATGCCGATCAGCCACAGCGGCGCGAGCGCCAGCACGATCAGCACGGCCGCTGAGCGCGCAGGCGCGGACGAACGCGGCGTTGATATCAACAGCTCCCCTCGGGGTCGATGCCCGCAGGGGGCAATTATGCGCAGCTCACCCCTGCAGAGAGTAGCGGACGATGACACGCACGGCGCGGGCGTGCTCGGACCAGTGGGCAAATCCCTGGCATACCTGGCGCACGCCCGCCTCGGGGGCGCTTTCGGTGTACTTCTCCGCGAAGCGCGCCTGTCCGGACTCCTGCCCCGGCAGAAAGCGGCTCGTGCTCCAGGCGGCATCGGAGTCGGCGGCCCGGCTGAAGAGCGCCACCTCGGTAACCGAGGCGTTGCCGGGGAGGGTCGCGCACAGCGTCACCGCGTTCGCCTCGGCTTCGCTGCACCCGCTCACGGATGGCGCAGGTACGCCGCCGGCCGGCAGCGTGGTGGCACCCGGTATGGGGCTCAGCAGCGCCGGCCGGCATGCGGGCACGCTCGCCATGACCGCGACGCCCTCGGCGCCAATCCTGCGCAGTACGCCGTTCTCGATCTCGGCACGTTCGCTGCCGCGGGTGAGCTCGAGCTCGTTGGCGGTGCGGCTGAGCTCGGCCACGCGCGCCTGCAGCTCGCGTTGCATCACGCTCTGCGCCGCCCGCTCACCGTTGGTGAGCCACTGCGAGAGCGCAAAGCCCGACACGCCCGCCGCACCGACGACGACGACGAGAATGATCAGCTGCAGACGCTTCTTGCGCCGTGAGCCTCCGGCGGCGCTGCGACCCGCCGCCTCGCGCAGCAGGGCCGAGCGCAATTGCAGGAGCGACGCGGACAGCGTCGCGGTTCCCGCGATGATGGCAGCAAGGACTGAGTCGGACAGCAGCATAGGGTGCGCGGCGGCGGCAAGCTCGGTCGTCACGCTAGCACGGCGCCGTGCGACCGTTGCCGCGCTGCACGCCCGTCAACTGAAAAACGCGATGTGGATCACACGCCCGGTGTCGGCAGTTCGCGACGGGCGCGCGGCTCGCTGCAGTTGGCGGCCAGCCAGCGCTCGAGCGGGCTCGGGTCCACGTTCAGCAGATGCAGGCCGAGCTTGGAGCGGCGCCACAGGATGTCGGCGGCGCTGCGCGCGAATTCCACGCGACACAGGTACGCGGTCTCGCGCTCGTACAGCTGCGGCAGCAGCTCCTCGCCGAGCTGCGCGAGGCTGCCGGCGCCGTCGAGGACGTTCTCGATGCGCGTGCCGTAGGCGTGTGCGTAGCGCAGCCGCAGCGCCGGCGGCAGCCACGGGTAGCGCTGCTCGAGCGTGCGCAGGAACACCGCGAAGCTGCCCTGCGGCAGGTCGCCGCCGGGCAGCCGGGCGCGCGCCGTCCAGGGGGCGCCGCGCACCCCGAGCGGCTTGGCCAGCAGCGTCAGCGCATCCTCGGCGAGGCGGCGGTAGGTCGTGATCTTGCCGCCGAACACCGACAGCAGCGGCGCCGGATCGGCATCGAGCTCGAGCGCGTAGTCGCGCGTGACGCGCATCGGGTCGCGCGCGTCGTCGGCGAGCAGCGGTCTCACGCCCGAGTAACTCCACACTACCTCGTGGGGCGCCAGCTGCCGGCGGAAGTAGCGATTGGCGAGCGCGCACAGGTACGACACCTCGTCCGCGTCGATGGCGACGTGGCGCAGGTCGCCGCGGTAGTCGACGTCGGTAGTGCCGAGCAGCGTAAAGTCGTGCTCGTACGGAATGGCGAAGACGATGCGCCGGTCGTCGTTCTGGAAAATGTAGGCATAGTGGTGGCTGAACAGCCGCGGCACCACGATGTGACTGCCCTTTACCAGCCGCACCTGATCGCGGGCGCGCACCGGGGTCGCGTTGGCGACAAAGCTGCTGACCCACGGGCCGGCCGCGTTCACCACGGCGCGCGCCCGCACCGTGAAGTGTCCGCCGCCATCGCACAGCGTGGCGCTCCACCCCGGCGGCTGCGCGGTCAGGCGCTCGCAGCGTGTTCGGGTCAGGATGGTCGCGCCGTGCGCCTGGGCGTCGAGGGCATTCAGCACGACCAGCCGCGCATCATCCACCCAACCGTCCGAATACACGAAGCCGCGCTGATAGTCCCCCTGCAACGGCTCGCCGGCGACGTGGCTGCGCAGGTCGATGGCGCAGGAGGGCGCGAGGCGCCCACGGGTGGCGAGGTGGTCGTAGAGGAACAGTCCGGCGCGGATCATCCAGGCCGGACGCAGGTGCGCGGCGTGCGGCATGACGAACTGCAGCGGCCGCATGATGTGCGGGGCCGCGGCGAGCAGTACTTCGCGCTCCTGCAGCGCCTTGCGCACCAGGGCGAAGTGGAACTCTTCCAGGTAGCGCAGCCCGCCGTGGATCAGCTTGGTGCTCGCCGAGGAGGTGTGCGCGGCGAGGTCGTCCTGCTCGCACAGCAGCACCGACAGCCCGCGCCCGGCGGCGTCGCGCGCGATGCCGCTGCCGTTGACGCCCCCGCCAACGACCAGCAGATCTACGAGGCTGGCAGGTGCGGTTGCGGTCACGCCCGCCGCGGCGCGTGCCGGCCGTAGTAGTCGGGATAGTCCTCGGACAATCCCTTGAAGCGGCGGTGAATCCACAGGTACTGCTCGGGGACGAGCCGCACCTGCGCCTCGATCATGTGGTTGAAGCGCTCGGCATCCGCCGCCGGGGAATGGCTGGGGAAGTTCTCGAGCGGCGGGTGGATCACGGCGCGATACCCCTGCGCGCCCGGCAGGCGATAAAAGAAATACGGCAGCACCGGGGCGCCGGTGATGCCCGCCAGTCGCGAGGTGAGGGTGTTGGTGGCGGCGGGGATGCCGAACATGGGGACCATCTCCGCACCCTTCTTGCGGTAGCTCTGGTCGGGTGCGTACCAGACACACTCATTGTGCTTGAGCGCCGAGATGAATGCGCGGATGTCATCCCTGGGGATGGGATGTCCGCCGTAGCCGACCCGGAAGCGCCGCAGCGCGTACGCCAGCACTTCGTTCTTCGTATGCCGATACAGAAAGCCTACCGGGGCGACGAACAGCAGCGCGCGACCGGCCATCTCCATCGAGGTGAAGTGGGCGGTGAGCAGGATGACGCCGCGGTTGCGCGCCTGCGCGGCACGCAGGTGCTCGATGCCCTCGATGTGCAGCAGCTTCGTGAGCCGCGCCGGCGAGCTCCACCAGGCGAACGGAACCTCCAGCAGTGCTACCCCCAGGCTCGCGAAGTGTTCCCGGAGCAGCCGTGCGCGCTCCTGCGGCGACAACTCCGGCAGGCACAATTCGATATTACGGCGCGCGGTGCGCACGAAGCGGCTCGGCAGCGCGCGCAGCGCCGCCCCGAGCACGCGTCCGAGACGCACGATGGCGGCATAGGGGAGCAGCGCCACCAGACGCAGCACACCAAGCGCGGCCCACGTCAGCCAGTAACGCGGGGCGAGCAGGCGCAATTGCATGGGGACCCCCTCAAGGTCTTGCGTGCAGGCCGGCCTGATGCGGCGAGAATAACGCATTCGGGGCAACTGTGATCCAATGCCGCGGATGAGCCGCGCCGCGCGACGCTATCTCGAAGTGCGCCTTGAGGCCGCCGCCGTGCGACGCGGCGAGCGTGAGATCCTGCACGCGGTGAACTGGAGAATCCGCCCGGGAGAGCATTGGCTGCTCGCGGGCGCCAACGGTGCGGGCAAGACGCAGTTGCTGAAACTGGTGGCCGGCCTGGTGTGGCCCGTGCCCGCCGCGCGGCCGGTGCTGCAGTACCGGCTGGGGCGGCAAGCGGGCACCACGCCCTTCGGCTTCAAGGACGTGATTGCCTACCTCGGCGCGGAGCGGCAGGACAAGTATCAGCGCTACGGCTGGGACGTGAGTGCCGCGCGCATCGTCGGCACCGGCCTCTACCACAGCGACATCCCGCTCGATGCGCTCAGCGCCGCGGATCTGCGCCGCATCGGCGCGGTGCTCGCAGCTCTGGGCAGCGCGCATCTGTCGGCGCGCCCGCTGCTGTCGCTCTCCTACGGCGAACGGCGCATCGTGCTGCTGGCGCGGGCGCTGGTCGCACGGCCGCGGCTGCTACTGCTCGATGAGGTGCTGAACGGGCTCGACGCCGCAAGCCGCGGGCGCATCCTGCGCTGGCTGGCGCGCTCGACGCGCGCGCTGCCGTGGGTGCTCGCGACGCACCGCCTGGAGGACGTGCCGGCCGGGGCGACGCACGCGCTGCTCCTCGATCGCGGGCGGGTCGCCTACGCGGGAGCAGTGCGCCGCGCACCCCTGGCGCGCTGGCTGGGCACGCCCGCGCAGCGCGAACCTGCGCGGCCCCTGGCGGCGCGGCGCCAGCGGCGCGGCGCTCAGCGCCGCGGCCGCGTGCTGGTGAGACTGGTCAACGCGGCGGTGTACCTCGAGCAGCGCCGCGTGCTCGCCGGCATTTCGCTCACCGTGCGCCGCGGGGACTGGTGGATCGTGCACGGGCCCAACGGGTCGGGCAAGACAACACTGGTGCGCACCCTGTATGGCGATCAGGGCGTCGCCGCCGGAGGCACGATCGAGCGCGCCGGCATCACACCCGGGGTTCCGCTGGAGAGCTTCAGGAAGCGCATCGGACTGGTCGCGCCGCATCTGCAGGCCGATTACCCGCGTGAGCTGAGCGTGGCCACGGTGGTGCAGTCGGGCAGGCACGCAAGCATCGGCCTGCAGGGCGCACCCTCGGCGGCCGACCGGGAAGCGGCGCGCGTGGCACTGGCGACGTTCGGTCTCACGCGGCTGGCGGCACGCACGCTCGCGGAGCTCTCCTACGGGCAGTCGCGCCGCGTGCTGTTCGCGCGCGCCTGGGTGAATGCACCGCCGCTGCTGCTGCTCGATGAGCCATTTGCGGGGCTCGACGCGCCGACCCGCCACAGCCTCACGCTGCGCCTCGCCGCGCACCGCGCCGCGCAGCGCGCGGTCGTGCTCACCACGCACCGTCCGGAGGAATGGGCCGGCTGCGCCACCCACGAGGTGCAACTGCGCGCCGGGCGCGCGCTGTATTGCGGACCGCTGCGGCCGCGTCCGGCGCGCGCCTGCCGGGATGGCGGAGCAAGGCCGTGAGCGCTTCGCCGCGGCGCCCGCAGCTTGCGCTCCTCGCCCTGGCGGTGCTCGCAGCCGTGGCGCTGCTCGGCGCCTTGAGCTGGTGGCGATCGTGGCATGGCGCGCGAGTTGCGGCGAGTGATGCGGCCTACGAGCCGCGCGAGCGGGTCCGCGGCGGCGATCAGCCGCCCGCGCCGCGGGTGGCGCCGGAGCTCGAGCAGCTCGAGCGCCCCGGGCTGGAAGCGGCGGCCGCCTATGCCGCCGCGCACGGCTCGCGCGCGCTGATCGTCAGCCGCCACGACCACATCGTCTTCGAGCGCTACTGGCAGGGCAGCAGCTTCGACACGCTTGCCGACGCGCAGTCCTTCACGCCGCTGCTCGCGGCGCTCACTGCTGGAGCGGCGATGTCGCACCGCCTGATCGGCTGGCCGGACGAGCCGGTGGGCGCCTTCATCGGCGAGTGGGCACAGGACCCGCGCGGTGCGATCACGGTGCGCAACCTCATGCAGATGTCGAGCGGACTTGCGCCGCCGCTTGCCGCCGGCGCCGAGCCGCTCGCGGCCGCGCTGCATGCGCCGCTCGCGGCAAAGCCTGGCACGCTGCGTGTGGCCCAGCCCGCCGATCCGCAGCTGCTCGCGCTCGTGGTCGAGCGCGCGACACGGCAGCGTTATGCGAGCTACCTGTCGCAGGCGCTGTGGCGACGCATCGGCGCGGCTGACGCGTGGCTGTGGCTCGACCGGCCCGGAGGCGCGGCGCACGCGGATTGCTGCATGATCGCGCGGCAGGGCGACTGGATCCGCATCGGCGAGCTGCTGCTGCGTGACGGCAACTATCGCGGCGCCGAAGTGATCCGCCCCGGCTGGGTGAAGCTGATGCGCGCGCCGTCCAGCGCCGATGCGCGCTATGGAGCCTACCTGCAGCTCGCCCTCGAGGGCCCGCCCGGCGCAGAGCCCTATGCCTCCCGCGACGTGTTCGTCGCCGGCGGTGGCGGCAACCGCCTGTGGCTGGTGCCATCGCTGCAGATCGCGATCCTGCGTACCGCCGCCGTTACGGTGCGCGACCCGCAATGGGACGACAGCCGCATCCCCAACCTGGTGATGCGCGCCGCGCGCGACTACGTACCCGCGCCGCCGCAGCCGGGTGACGTGTCCTCGCTGGTGCCCGGTCACTAGGTGACGCGGCCCGCGAACTTGCCCCGGCTCGCGGCGTTGTTCGTTTTCTGCGTGATCGACACGCTCGGGTTCGGCATCCTGATCCCGCTGGTGCCCTACATGGCCGACCGCTTCGGCGCCGCGCCGCAGTTCATCACCCCGCTCCTCGGCAGCTATTCGCTGTGCCAGCTGCTGGCGGCGCCGTGGTGGGGACGCCTGAGCGATCGTTACGGGCGCCGGCCGGTGCTCATGAGCAGTCTGTGCGGTGCCTGTCTGTCGTACCTGCTGCTCGCCGGCGCGCACAACATCTGGTGGCTGCTCGCCTCGCGCATGCTCGCCGGCTGCATGGCCGGCAACATTGCCGCAGCCTTCGCCTACGCCTCCGACGTCAGCGCGCCGGAGAAGCGCGCCGCGACGCTCGGCCTGGTGGGCGCGGCCATCGGCATCGGCTTCACACTCGGGCCGCCGCTCGGCGGGCTGCTGGCGGGGAAGGATCCGCACACCGCGAACTTCACCGTGCCGGCGCTGGTGTCGGTGTGCACCAGCCTGAGCGCCATCATGCTGGTACGCTGGGTGCTGCCGGAAAGTCATGGCGCCGCGCAGCGGCGCGCGCCGGCCGATGGGCCGCGCAGCCGCTCGTGGCGCTTGTTGCACGAGCGCCCGGCGCTCGCACTGCTCGCCGCGTCCACGCTGGTGGTGACCTACTCGCAGTCGATCCTCGAGTCGATCTTCGCGATCTGGGCCCTGCACCGCTACGGCTTCGGGCCGCGCACGGTCGGCTTGCTGTTGTTCGCCATCGCGCTGCCGGCGCTGCTCATGCAGGGCGGGGTGGTGCGGCTGCTCGTCCCGCG
>Ga0210394_10008755_pt1 | contig 10332 bp, 7 predicted proteins | sample IncBWC12MmetaG_FD_160121 | JGI IMG/M metagenome (GOLD analysis project Ga0210394, IMG submission 160121) | Forest soil microbial communities from Barre Woods Harvard Forest LTER site, Petersham, Massachusetts, United States - Inc-BW-C-12-M | ecosystem: Environmental > Terrestrial > Soil >...
CCCTGGTAAAACATCTTTTCCCCGGAGGAGGATGTGGGATTCCCCAGGATAGAAAGCACCTCCATAGGCGTCAATCCTGAGGTCAAGTAGGGCTTTGCACCATGTGCCTCATTCGCCGCGGTTGCAGGCCGCGCTTTCCCAGGTGTCTCAACCTCGGCTGCAGGAGCCTGCGCCGGAGTAGGTTCATTCGCAGCGGGAAAGGCAGGCGGTAGCGAATCTTCACTCTTCGATGCGTGCACGTTGTGTGTGGCGCTCGACCATAGGCGAAGTCCGTTCGCATGGAGGTCTCGGGAGATCTCGGCTTTATATTCTTCCCAGGGGCGCGCCGTCGTCGGATTTGCGGAAAGGAAGAAATCGATGGCGACCCAAAGAAGTGACACCACCGCAACCCCGCCAAGGGCAGCAGCAACCTTGAAGAATCCCTTCGACCAGGATCGAGTTTCGTACCGCTTTAGGACCCTCCGCACTTCATCCGCCAGCTCTTGGTCAACCGCTTCGGTCGCAACCGTCTCGGTCGGAACGAACCCCTGTTTGGGCGGCTCTTCGGGCTTCGGAACGGGTCCAGGTTCCGGGCCGGACGACGGGCCCTCTTCGACCGGCGGCGCGGAATTCAGATAATCATGTGCGGCATTAATTTCCTTCAGTTTCTCTTCCGCGGCGCTCCGAAGCTTCTGGTCCGATTGAAATCGATCCGGATGCCAGACCTTGACCAGAGTCAGGTAGGCGCTTTCAATCTCTTCCGCAGACGCATGCATTCCCAAGCCGAGCACTTGCAGCGATGCGCACCGCTCACACTGGCCGCCAAACGTGTCCGCCGGTTTACCGCACATGCAGGTGCTCATGAAGGTCGACCAACCTCGCCGTTCTCGACTCGGGGAATGCGCTCATTATAGAGCGAGGGCAGGTCAACTCCCACTTAGCGCTTTCTGACGGATATCGTGATTCGCAGATTGCAATACCTGCTAACCCGTAGAATGGCATTGGATGTCTTTTACAGAACAGTACGATGTTGTCGTGGTTGGCGCTGGCCACGCGGGATGCGAAGCAGCCATGGCTGCCGCGCGCATGGGCCTGAAAACCGCGCTCATCACCATGAACATGGATCTCATCGCCCAGATGAGCTGCAACCCGGCCATTGGCGGAGTTGCAAAAGGCCACCTCGTGCGCGAAGTCGATGCGCTTGGCGGCATCATGGGCGAAGTTGCTGATGCCGTCGGCATCCAGTTTCGTCTGTTGAACACCTCGCGCGGCCCCGCCGTCTGGAGCCCCCGCGCGCAATGCGACAAACAGCTCTATCGCGTGAAGATGCGCGAAGTCCTCGAAGCCCAGCCCGGACTTCACATCCGCCAGGCGGAAGTCGTCGACCTTGTCATCGAAGAGCGTGGTCTCCCGGAGGGAGAGCCCGAGAACAGCCCGGGGTATAACCCTGGGTCAGAGTTCCTGCCAGAGTTGCCCCGCCCCGTAGGATTGGGTCGAATTGAAATACGTCCCAAGAGACGCATACTCGGCCTGAAGCTCCGCGACGGTCGCCACCTCCTCGCCGGAGCCACCATCATCACCACCGGCACGTTCCTCAACGGCCTGATTCACTGCGGGGAAGAGCGCTATCCGGCCGGTCGAAGCGGCGAACCTGCCTCGGTCCTCCTCGGCGAAGCCCTTCGGGCTCTTGGCCTTCGGACCTGCAGACTAAAAACCGGGACACCACCGCGCCTCGATGGCCGCACCATTCGCTGGGACGCTTTCGAAGAACAGCCCGGCGACGCCGAGCCCACCCCCTTCAGCTTCCGCACCAGGAAGATCGTGCAGCCGCAGATCAGCTGCCACATCGCCTTCACCACTCCAGAGACGTTGCGCCTCATCCGCGAAAACGTCCATCGCTCGGCGATGTACTCCGGCCAGATCGAAGGCATCGGCCCGCGCTACTGTCCGTCCATCGAAGATAAAATCGTCAAATTTCCCGACAAGACACAGCACCAGTTTTTCCTCGAACCGGAAGGCCTCAACACCCACGAGGTATACGTCAACGGTATGTCCACTTCGCTTCCGATGGAAGTGCAGTGGCAGATTGTGCGCTCCATTCCCGGCCTTGAAGAGGCGGAAATGCTGCGTCCCGGCTACGCCATCGAATACGACTCTGTTGACGCCACCGAACTCGATCGCAGCCTCCGTGTGAAGTCCATGGAAGGCCTATACCTCGCCGGCCAGATCAACGGGACGAGCGGATATGAAGAAGCCGCCTGCCAGGGCATTATGGCCGGCATCAATGCCGCGCTTTGGCTTAAGGGCGAGTCCCCGTTTCACATGGATCGCACCGAGGGCTACACCGGCATCCTTATCGACGACCTCATCTCCAAGGGCACCAACGAACCCTATCGCATGTTCACTTCGCGCGCAGAGTTCCGCCTCCACCTGCGCATCGACAACGCCGACCGTCGCCTTACTCCGCACGGTCGCCGCCTGGGCTTGATAAACGACCAGGTGTGGGCCGAGTACGAACAGAAGCAGGCTCGTATGGCCGCTCTTGAAACTCTGCTTACGACGCGCAAAGTCGATTTGGAAAAGCTGGCCGCGTCTGGATTGTGCGATCTCGGATCCGTCGCTGGACAAACCTGGGCGCAACTGCTGAAGCGGCCCGAGGTCGGTATTCAGCCCGTACTGAATGCGCTGTCCGATGCGCTCGCGGGCGATCCGCTGCTTGCTTACTTTGGAAAAGGATTCGCCCAAAACCCTGAGGCGCGGAGCGCAGCCCGCGCCGTCGAGACCGAGATCAAGTTCGCTGGCTATCTCGACCAGCAGCGCAAGGCCATCGACAAGCTCAAGGCCGCCGAAGCCCTTTCTATTCCAGATTGGATCGACTACAGCGTCATCAGCGGCCTCTCCCGCGAGATGCGCGAAACGCTGGAGCGCGTTCGCCCCATCACCATCGGCCAAGCCAGCCGTATTCCCGGGGTCACGCCCGCAGCGCTCAGCCTGGTGCACGTTTCCATTCGGGTACAAGGAGCCGGCCGAGGGCAGACTGCCAGCCGAGCTCTATCGGTCAAACCCCCGGCGGCAAAGGTCAGCTAGTACACGAGGCTACTGCGCGTCCTTCTTGTCGCTTTTTCCGAAGATCGGAAAATGAAACGGCAATTCGGCACTCGACTGCTTCTTGTTCTTGCCGCCATCTTCGCGCAGCACGGTGCGCTGCGAATTGATGCACAGCCAGCCGTTGTGAGCGCGCTCGAATACATGCGTAAACACGCCCTTTTCGTCCACCTGCCCGGACGAACCACGATGGTGAAGGATGTAAGTCCCATTCGCTACCGCGGTATCTCCCAGCATGCGAACGGTGATGACCTTCTGCTCCAGGTGCAGCGTCTTGTCCTCCGTGGTGATCAGGTAGGTCAGCTGCTGATTGCGGGTGCTGATATCCCCTGACCCCGAAACGTCGAGGAACAGGGGTGAGAGCACCAGCTCCAGGGCATACTGATCGCGCCGATTCACGGCGTCGGCCCAGGAATTCTCAATCTTCTGAAATTGCTGGACTTCAGGAGACGACGTGGTGGCTACGGGCACCTGGACAGGGGACGGGGTGGGACTTGGAACCTGTGCCAGCGCAGTGCAGGAGAGAAATGCTACAGAAAAACAAGCCGTAAAACGAGTCATACGCGTGCCAATACTCCCAAATACCATGATATCCCTTGGACTTCAGAGGGAGGTCCGGCGGAAGCCGTGAATCTGCGGCTGCTGCAGGATGGGCCTGGGGTCTGTCCCCACTATAAGCGCACTAGTTGAGGTTTTGGAGCCGTTCCGGCTGATGGAGCGTAATTACTGAATCTTCAATCGAAATCGACCCATCCTTGCGGAATTGCCCCAGGGTCCGCGTAACGGTTTCGCGGGTTGTACACGCCATTGAGGCCATCTCCTCGTGGGTCAGGAGCAGCGGGAAGCGGAACCCACCATTCACATGTTCGCCAATCTGGTGCGCAAGCTCCACGAGCAGGCGTCCCAGCCTTCCGGCGACGGTCTCGGCTAATGAAATGCGACATGCATCCTGCAACGCAAAGCGGTATTCCTGGCAGATGCATTGAACCGCTCGCATCTGCGCTTCTTTGTGATTGCGGAGAAATGTCAGAAACCGCTCCCGTTCCACCGGACGCAGCTGTGCCGGCGTCAGCGACTCTGCAGAAACCTCATACACTCCGTGAGAAAGCGCCGCATAGAGCCCGAGCATGGAACCGGGGCCGGCGACACGTACAATCATCTGCCGATCCGAGGCTCGCCCTGCGGTAAGTTTCAAATAGCCGCCACAAATCAGGTAAAGACACCGTGCGTCTTCCCCCTGGGTGAACAGGGTCGCCTGCGAAGGCAGGCTAATGGTGCTCGTTACCAACTCCAGATCAGCCAGTACCGCACTGCCCAGCGAGCAAAACCAGCCGGGCCGGCGATTGGCGCAGGATGCGCAGCCCACGGGAGTCGGACGGGACAGAATCCTTTGCCGCCTTTGCGGGCCCGCCGTGATTTCAAGTTCGGCCATTTTTTTTGCCCACATCCAGTCTGCCAACCTGAGCACCGTATGGATGTGATGGGGCTCACGTGTCCAAGGGCATTTAGGCGGTTTGGATGAATAAAATAGCGGCTCAAACCCGCGCGATCTCAGATTGTTGAAATCGCATTCTTGTGGCGAAATTTAACGGAGCTATGTCCCGATTGACGAGAAAGTCGCGAATGTGACGGGAACCGAGCTGCGGCGTTCACTGCGGCGGAAGACTGCTCCTGCGGAAATACTCTTCCAATTTGGCCTCTCGCTGTGCGGAAACGGCGTTGGGATACCCGTATAATCATAAACCCATTGCACTTATGTTTAGCTTGGTGGAGCGATCCCCTCGAATTCCGGCAGAAGAATCGGCCCCCGGTTTCGCGGATTCACAACCCGTTCATTGCGGTCGACGCCGTGTGATGGAGGTCACCGAAACCGCATTCGTGGGCAGGATACGATTGCGCCAATAAGGTGATGCTCCACACTGAATGCGCCTTTTGTTCCAAAGTGACCAAAACTGCTCAACACTGAGAGAGCCAGCGGCAGAGAATAGCGAACGTGGCGCCGAAGCCTGCCACGGCGCGTACCAAGGTGGTCTTTATGCATAGAGATAGGCTAAGAATGCGGACGCCTGAGACCGAGAATCCGGGAGTTAAACCGGGATTGCTCCTCTCATTCTTGCTTTTGCTCGTGGTGGCTCTCTTCTCCACCCGCGCAATCGCTGCTCCGGCAAAGGGAGCAAGTCAAGCTGGCGCGAAAACAAGTCAAGCCGCACCCGCGCCGGGAGATTTCGTTGGCCAGGAGACCTGCGCTACCTGCCACGACGAAGTCGCAAAAGGATTCAGCTCGAACCCGCACACCAAGCTGGCGGAGATGCACGGCAAAACCGGCGTCACGTGCGAAGGCTGCCACGGGCCGGGCAAGGCGCACGTTGACGCTGGCGGCGATGTGACCAAGATTTTCAATCCCGCCAAGGCGACCGCCAAGGAAGTGGATGCAAAGTGTCTCAGCTGCCACCAGGGCCAGCATGCCAACTTCGAGCGCACCGCCCACGGCGAAAACAAGGTCAGTTGCGTAAGCTGCCACAGCATTCATGGCGGCGAAGACAGGGAGCGACTCCTCAAGGTTGCCGAACCGAAACTCTGCTTCCAGTGCCACACCGACACCAAGCCTCAATTCAATATGCCTTTCCACCACAAAGTGGAAGAGGGCTTGATGAAGTGCTCCGACTGCCACGATCCGCACGGCACCTTCAATGCCAAGAACCTGAGGGCGTCGGCGCAGATGGACATGGTGTGCACAAAGTGCCACACCGAAACAGCTGGACCCTTTGTATATGAGCACGACGTCGTGAAGACCGAGGGTTGCACCGCTTGCCATTTCCCACACGGTGGACCGAACCCGCGCCTGCTGAATCGCGCAACGGTAAATACGATCTGCCTGCAGTGCCACTCGCCGTCGCCGAACTTCACCACGGCACCAATTCCGACAGCGCCAGCGCATAACCAGGCCGTGCAATACCAGTCGTGCACGATCTGCCACACCGATATTCACGGCTCCAACACGCATCCAGCGTTTTTCAAGACGAATTTTTAGGAAGGGGCAAACGATGACAAAACAGACAGAACTCGCAAACAGTCTGGTTGGGTCCTCGGCCGGGACCAGAGTCTCCCGGTTGTGCGCCCTTACCATAGCGGCCACGCTGGCTATCGGCGCAGTCAACAGTTTCGGGCAGCAGCCCCTGACCCCGCCTTCAGAGAAAGCAATACCCGCAGCGGAGAAAAAGGCGCCAGCTCCGCCGGCTGAAAAAACCGTTGGGAATTACACCATGCACTCGAACTTTGAGGTAGGTGGTGTCATTTCCACGTGGGACGGAAGCGACGCGATGTGGGCGACCATGGTGAACGAGGGAACTGGGATGCGCATCCTGAACCAGTCTCTCGAAATGCACACCGTCAATCCGTCCAAGACTCCGTTTTTCGATACGCTCTCCACTTCCAGCTTTGGTTACGGCGGCGAACCAAACGACGTGTCTTACCTGAGATTTTCCAAGGGCAAGCTCTACGATTTCTCCGGCAGCTTCCGGCGCGATCGCAATTACTACGACTACAACCTGATGCCGAATTCGTTGCTGTCAACGGCCACCTCGGCGACTCCTGTCCTGGTGCCGGAGCCCAGCTCGCTGCACATTTTCAATACCGTTCGCCGGAACACCGACCTTCTCGTGACGCTGTTTCCGGTTTCGCGATTCAGCTTCCGCGCCGGTTACAACCTCAACGTCCATGAAGGGCCGACCTACAGCACCGTGCATTATGCCGGTGACGTACAAGTCCTCGAAATGTTCCAAAACACTGGTCAAACCTACATCGGCGGAGTCGATGTGAAGCTGGTCAAGCGCACCATGTTGAGTTATGACCAGTTCTACGGCTTCTACAAAGGTGACTCGACATTCCAGCTGGCGCCGACACCGTTCACACTGATCAATGGCACTCCGGTTTCGCTAGGTGTCGACGTCCTTACCGGTCCCACCGTCACCTGCGGCACGGGCACAAACAAGACACAGAACGTCATCAATGGAATCGTGAATCCGTACTGTTCCGGAACCATCGTGTCATCGTCAATCTCACCCATACGCACAAGTTTTCCTACCGAACAGCTGCGCTTCAGTTCCCACTACTGGGACAAAGTCTCGTTCAATGGCCGCTTCCTCTATAGTGGCGGCACATACAACGTGAACAACTTCAACCAGACATTCAACGGCTGGACCACCCGCACTTTCATTCGGCAGGAGATTCAGACGGGTGGGATGGCCAATGGTCGACTGGCTACCAACAAGCGCGCCAACTCGGTCGGCGACTTCGGCGCGGTCGCGGATCTGAACAAGCACTTCTCCGTCTCCGACTCATTTGTCTTCCGGAATCTGCGGACCTCCGGCTTCTCGATCATGAACACTGAAGCCTGGACGGGAAAAACCACTGCCTCGATGCTGACTCCGCTTAGTTCCATCACGCCGACCACCACCCAGGCAACCAATGGGCTGTTCCTCAATCAACAGAACATCGGCAACACGGTTCTCGGGGTGGTCACGATAAACCAGGCGTTCAGGTTCTCCGGCGGCTGGCGGTTCAACACGCGCAATATAGTGGATGGCAATCTTGATGAGGGCGTAGCGGACGACCTCACATGGCATCAGAACGGATTGCTGCTCGGCGCGGTTATCCAGCCGTCGCATGTGTTCCGCGTCAACGTCAATTACGATTCGCTGAATTCGAAATCCGCTAACTCGCAAACTCCGTCGAATACCTACACCCGGGAGGCGCCAAATCAGCTCTATCACATCCGGGCACGCGGTCTGGTTACTCCCGCAAAATGGATCAACTTCGCCGTCACCGTGAACGATTTCGAGGCGAAAAACACCGACCCGCTGGTGAATCACCAGGAACATAACCAGGACTTCAGCTTCGCCGCGCAGGTCATTCCTACCCAGACATTGAGCTTCGATTTCAACTTTGCTCGTGACGACGTCTTTTCGCGGACTGACATCTGCTATGCCTTTACCCCGAACGTAAATGCTCCCCTTCCTCCGGGTGCGGAGAATGCGGGAACCTGCACCGTGGCAAATAGCGGTGTGGGTATAGGCGATCCTTCTTACTACCTGGGCAACGGTTACTACGATGCTCCGGTTACATACTTCGCCGGCGCAGTTAGCTGGGCCCCGTCAAAATACTTCCGTTATAACGGCGGCTATCGTCTCACTGACACCAACGGCGCCGCAGAACTTCTTAACCCGCTGATGGTCCCCGGCGCGTTGCAATCGAAAGTTGTGTCGCCCTTCAGCGATTTAATAATCAACATCGCGCCACAGTGGGCGTGGCACGGTAACTGGGTTCACCATGGGTACGACGAAGCCGGCGGTCCTGGCCCGGCTGCGCGCAGTTTCCACGGTGATGTCGTCACTCTGGGTGTGAAGTACGCATTCTGAGTAACGTGGGTGGATTGGACTTCGCAGAGCTTTGCCATTCCACCCATCAATCAATGAACGAAAGCAGTTGCGGATCTTGCCTTGAGAGAAGCGCCGCGGCTGCATTTGAAAGATGTCCCTTTCGTCAGCGATGTTCCCCGCGCAGTTGTAAGGGGAGATCCCTGGGAGAGAAAGACATGAGCAATTTAACTCGCAATGGTGTGGCGGCAATCCTGGTTATGCTCCTTGCCGGCACAGTGAGCTTCGCGCAATCCGGTGAGGCGACGTACAAGGCAAAGTGCCAGATGTGTCATGGGGAAAAGGGATTGGCAGATTCGGGCGTCGGGAAGGCCATGAAGGTAAAGCCTGCCACCGATCCCGATGTGAAGAAGCTGAGCGAAACGCAGATGATCGACGCGGTCCACGATGGCATGGGAAAGATGCAGCCATACAAGGACAAGCTGACCGACGCGCAAATCAAGGATGCAGTTGAATATTTCCGCACGTTTACAAAGTAGTTGTAGATTCAGTTCGTAGTTCGTAGTTTGTAGTTTGGTTTGCAGTGAATGAAAGCAGGCCCGGCGCATCTCAGAAACTCTGAGCATGCGCCGGATTTCAGTTAAACGGTTCCTGGTGCGCATCACAGGGCAAAGCTACTTCTTGTTTCCGCCGGTGTTTGAGCAAGTAGGATTCCAATGATGGGCGTGGCCCCCAACCATCTGGCCATAATGCAATCTTAAGGAGTCTTGCAATGACGAAGACGATTCGATCGATGGCGGTGCTGGCTGCGACAGTGTGTCTGGCCGGCTCCATGGGCTTCGCTCAATCAGCGGGTGAAGCGGTTTACAAGGCAAATTGCGCGAGCTGTCACGGCAGCACGGGAACACCCAGCGCCGGTATTGCCAAGATGATGGGCGTAAAGCCGAGTACCGATCCGGACTACAAGAAGGAGTCAGAGGCGGACATGATTGCCTCCGTTAAAAACGGCAAAGGCAAGATGAAGGCCATGTCTCCCAAACTCACCGACGCCCAGATTAAGGACGCCGTCGATTATTTCCGCTCCTTGAAGTAGACAAAACATGCGGCCCGCTTCAGGCCGATGTGGCAATCCAGGGTCCCCAGCGACAGGTCTTCGTTGCTGGGGTGGTCTGGGGTCATTGAAGTGGGGTCATTAAAGTCTGGGGGAACTTAGCAATGTTGCAACGATTCCGCGAGAACTGGGTACGGCCGGCTCTGTTCTTCGGCAACAATCCAATCAGCCTGGCCGGGGGCGCCATTACCAGCGCTGCTGGTGTCACCATGATCGGTTATTGGCTGGTGCAGCTCTTTGGCCGCCCAGATGACAACCCTTACCTTGGAATTATTTTCTTTCTAATTCTGCCTGCAGTGTTTGTGCTGGGACTGCTGCTCATTCCGGTCGGCGTGTTCGTCCGCCACAAGAAGTTGCAACTGGCAGGGCAGATTCCCGCCGAGTTTCCCAAGATCGACCTCAACGATCGCATGTTCCGCCACGGCCTCGACATCGTACTCGTCGCCACGATCGTGAACCTGCTGGTTGTGTCGATGGCGAGCTATCGCGGCGCGGCCTACATGGATTCTCCGCAGTTCTGCGGAGCTTCCTGTCACGTCATGCACCCCGAGTACACCGCGTACAAAGTCTCCGCGCACTCACACGTTGCTTGCGTTGAGTGCCACATCGGTGCGGGAGCTGAGTCCTACTTTAAAGCGAAGGTAAATGGCACCAAGCAACTCGTCGAGGTCACCTTCAATCGCTATCCAAAGCCGATCCCGTCCCCGGTGATGAATCTGCGTCCGGCTCGCGAAATCTGCGAAGGCTGCCACACGCCCGCCA
>Ga0210394_10008756_pt1 | contig 10331 bp, 8 predicted proteins | sample IncBWC12MmetaG_FD_160121 | JGI IMG/M metagenome (GOLD analysis project Ga0210394, IMG submission 160121) | Forest soil microbial communities from Barre Woods Harvard Forest LTER site, Petersham, Massachusetts, United States - Inc-BW-C-12-M | ecosystem: Environmental > Terrestrial > Soil >...
GTAAATAAGCCTGTCCTACTTCTTCTTTTCCTTCTCGGCGGGAGCGGCCTCTTCGCCTTCCTCGCCCTCTTTTTCCTTGCGCTCCTTCTTGATGAGCTCGGGCTCGGCCGGCGCAGCGGTGGCTTCCGCGGCCACGGCTTCGGCGGGCTTCTCTTCCTCGACGCGCAGGGCCACCACGTGCGCGATCACGCGCTGCGGGTCGGAGATCAGCTTCATCTTTTGCGCGTCCAGCTGGATTTCCGCGGCGCGTAGCTGCATGCCGATCATCAGCGGCGAAATGTCCATCTTGAATTCGGTGGGAATGTCCGCCGGCAGGCACTCGATTTCCACTTCGCGCGTGACCATTTCAAAGATTCCGCCCTGCAGCTTCACGCCCTGGGCTTCGCCGAAGGTGTGCACCGGAATTTTCACGCGCATCAGCGTGTCCAGGGCCACGCGCAGAAGATCGACGTGGATGAGCGTGCCCTTCACCGGATCGACCTGCCAGTCTTTCACGATGGCGGAATGCTCGCCGCCCTGGGTCTTCACCGTGAGGATAGTGTTGTGCCCGCGCGCCGAGCGCAGAATACCGGAGACTTGCTTGGCGTTCACGGCCAGCGCTTGCGGGCCGGCCTTGCCGCCATAGAGCACGGCGGGGACCTGTCCGTCGACGCGCATGCGCCGCGCCGCGTTTTTGCCCCGCGTGTCCCGGGGGCCTGCTTCCACAATGATCTGTTCCATAAGTCCTTCCCTGTTTCCTTGCTAGATCCCTGAAAACCGGTCGTGCACCGTCAGAAAAACAGCTCGCTGATCGAGGTCTCCTCATGAATCGAGTGAATGCCGCGCGCGAGCAGCTCGGCGACGCTCAGCACCTTGATCTTGGAAACCTTTTCCGCGGCCTGGGACAGCGGCACCGAATCGGTGACGATCACTTGTTCGATTTGCGATTTGCAGATGCGCTCGACGGCCGGCCCGGAAAGCACCGGGTGGGTGCAGGCGGCGTACACCTTGGTCGCGCCTTCCTTCAGGAGCGCCTCCGCGGTTTTCACCAGCGTGCCCGCGGTGTCGATAATGTCGTCGATGATCAGCGTGGCGCGGCCGCGAACGTCGCCGATCAGGTGCATGACTTCGCTGACGTCGATATCCACGCGGCGCTTGTCCACGATGGCCAGCGGGGAGTCCAGCTTTTTGGCGAAGGCGCGCGCGCGCTCCACGCCGCCCGCATCGGGCGAGACCACGGTCAGGTTGCCGATCTTCTTGTTGGCGAAATATTCGATCAGCACCGGCGAAGCGTACAGGTGATCCACCGGCACGTTGAAGTAGCCCTGAATTTGCGGCGCGTGCAAATCAAGCGTGAGCGCGCGATTGGCGCCCGCGGTCTCCATAAGATCGGCAACGAGCTTGGCGGAAATCGGCACGCGCGGCTTGTCCTTGCGGTCCTGGCGCGCGTAGCAGTAATACGGCACCACCGCGGTGATGCGCCAGGCCGAGGCGCGCTTGAACGCGTCGATCATCATCAGCAGCTCCATCAGATGAAAATCCGCCGGATTCGAGCAGGGCTGCACAACGAAGACGTCCGCGCCGCGCACATTTTCCAGAATCTGGAAATACACCTCGCCGTCGCTGAATTTGCCCAGCTTGGCTTCGCCGAGCTTGGTTCCCAGATGGCGGCAAATATTCTCCGCCAGGCGCGGGTTGGCGCTGCCGGAGAAAATTTTGAATTTATCGTCGGTCAAGTCGCTCGTTCCCCTGAACCGTTGAACGGTTCTATGGAGGTCCGGCCTTCAGGCCGGACATTGAGCCGCCGCCAGGATGGCCTTTAGGCCCTGAAGCTTCAGGGGCTAAAGCCCATACTCGCGTTGGCGAAACGTCGGGACTGAAGTCCCGACCTCCAAAAACCACATTTCCCCAAAACTTTTTTCGCCTGACTATAAATCTGACTATAAAGCGGTCAACCGGAAACCCGTCGCACCTTGAGGTTCAGACCAAGTCCAGCTTGCCCATTTTTCGGCGGTACTCCGCCCTCGAAAGGGTCGAGCAGAAAAACACCTGGTCGTGCGGAAACGCTCGGGCAGCCCGGCGCGCCTTCGCTGGGTGTTGATAGACGCCAAACACCGCCGAACCGCTACCCGCCAGCGAGGCCTCTGCGGCTCCTTGCTGAAGCAATTCCCGCTTGATTTCAGCCAAACGGGGAAACCGGGGAAACACGGCAGCCTCAAAATCGTTTGCGAGGGCGCCCCCCTGAGGGCTCCAGCACAGAGCACAGAACCGCATTAGTTTAGTGGGGTCTTCCGTCTTTGTCAATTGCGACAGCCACTGGTACGCGTCTTTCGTGGGCACGGCGATATCGCGCGGAGAAACGACCAGCACCTCGCGGCGCTTTGCATCCGGCAGCGGGTAGATTTCGTCGCCGCGCCCGATCCCCAGCGCGCGTCCGCCGCGCAGGAAGAACGGAACATCCGCCCCCAGTGTGGAGGCGATGGAAAGGATGCGCTCGGCAGCGATGCGTTTCCCGCTCAGGCGCAGCAGCGCGACGAGCGCGGCGGCGGCATCGCTCGACCCGCCCCCCAGGCCGCGGCCCACGGGAACGCGCTTGGTCAGCGTGGCGCGCACGCCGCGCGGAAATTCAATGGCGCGCGAAAGCTGGTCGAGCGCGCGATAGACGAGATTGTCCGGGCCAGGCTCGGCGGCAAGCTGCGAATTTCCAGCGATGCACAAGTCGATGCCCGGTTCGCGCTTGATCTCCAGCAGCAGCGTGTCATGCAGGGAGATGGCCTGAAAAATGGTCCGCAATTCGTGGTAGCCGTCCGCGCGCCGGCCGAGAACGGCCAGGCGCAGATTGACCTTGGCATACGCGGGGACGCGGACCGATTTCATAGGGCGGATATGCTACTACGGCTTGGGCTCGCCGGAGGGTTTCTGCTGTGCAAGACGGCGCTTGAGGGTGGAAATCTTCTGCTCGACTTCGGCCATCTTGGCCTGCTCAAAATCGGCGGGCAGGGCGCGGTGCCACTCGTCGAGCGATTTCTGCCACTGCGCCTCGGCGAGGGCATCCTTGCCCTGCTTGGCGTAAACGTCGCCGAGGTGGCTGAGGATGGTGGGGTCGTGGCTCTCGCGCGTGGCCGCCTGGCGCAACCATTGCTCGGCGTCGTCGAGCTTGTTCTGCTTGAAGTAGGCCCAGCCCAGGCTGTCCTCGTAGGCCGGGTTGTTGGGCTCTTCCTTGAGGGCGCGCTGGAGCATATCGACGGCCTCATCCAGGCGAATGCCGCGGTCGGCCAGGATGTAGCCGTAATAGTTGAGCGTCGAGGCGCTGTGCGGGTTCACTTCCAGCACTTTGCGGAATTCTTCCTCGGCCTGGTCGTATTTTTTCTGGCGCTCGTAGATCGCTCCGAGGAGGAAGCCGGTCATTTCCTTGCCGCCGGCGTCCGGCTGAATTTTTTCCGCCGCGTGAATGGCCTGTTCGGCGTCGCCCCAGCGCTTGCCTTCTTCGTAGATCTGCGCGATGTCCAGCTGAATTTCAAAGTCAGTGCCTGAGCCGTCCAGCAAGGGGCGTAATTTGGCGACACCTTGGTCGGCCTGCAGGTTCTGGCCAAGCAAAAGAGCCTGCGTAATAAGGATGGGGCGGTCCTTGGGATAGGTGTCCGCCGCTTTTTTCGCGGCGTCCAGGGCTTTGGGAATGTCGCGCGCATCCTTATAGGTTTCGATGATCAGCACGCGCGCGCGGCGGTCCTCTTCGGTTCCCAGGCGCAGCATCTCCTCGAAAGTGTTCACCGCCGCGGCGTAGTTGCTGGTCTCCCGGTATAGCTGCCCCAGTTGTTGATAAAGGATGGCCAGGGAGCGCCGCCGCGACGGCGTAAATTCCGACTCCGTCTTGACCACCGCGACGGCGTCGGAAAGCACGCGGATGGAATCGTCAAAGCGGCCTTGGTCCTCGTAGATGCTGGCCTGGTAGTAGATCACTTCCAGGCTGTTGGGGGCGCGCTGCTGGGCCTGCAGGACGTTTTGCTCGGCCTTATCGAGCTGCTTCTGCTGGCGGTAGATTTCGGCAAGGCGCAGGTAGTTGTCGGCATTGTCGGCGTCCATCTGCGTGAGGCGCTGGTACTGCTCGATGGCCTCGGGATATTTTTCTTCGCTGAGCAGCGTCTGCGCCAGTTCCTTGTGGTGATTGATGTCGTCGGGCTGCGCTTCGGCGGCGTGGCGATAGGCCTGCTCGGCTTTGGGCAGGTCGTGGATCTGGTTGTAAGCGTCGCCCAGCAGTTCCCACAGGCGTGGCGTGGGCGCTTGCTGCAGGATGGCTTGCAGCGAACTGACCGCCTCCTGCGATTTTCCCTCATCGAGCAACAGCTGGGTCAACTGCTCGACGCCGCTTTCATTGGCCGGCTCGCGGGCCAGCAGCGTCCGCAACACCGCTTCGGCCTTGTCTTCCTCGTTTTGCAGGCGGTAGAGGCGCGCCAGCCAGAGCGCCGCGTCCTCGTCCGTGGGCGCAAGGCGCAGAATCTCGCGGTATTGGTCGGTGGCGCGCGACAGGGTTTCGCGCTGGCTCGCGGTGTTGCTCAGGTCGCCGAGGGTGCGCACGTAAATGCGCGCCAGCAGGCGCCGCGCGGCCAGATTGTCCGGGTCCTTGGCCAGGATGGAATTGGCTTCGGTCACGGCGTCACGAATGCGCTGCGACTGATAATAGATCTCCGCCAGTTCATCGCCGATCTGCTGGCTGTTGGGATCGAGCGTGAAGGCCTTCTTCAGGAAATCGATGGCCTTGTTGACGTCTTCAGTGTGGCTGCTGACCTGATATTCCTGCGAGTAGTAATGGCCCATCACGAAGTCGTAGTAGGCTTCGGCGCGCGTGGCGGTTTCTTCCTGCGATGCGGTGTCCGCCTGAACAACCTGCGCGGGCGGAGTGAACGGGCTGTTTCTACCTTGCTGCGCGCCGGCGGAAGCTCCGCCGAGCAACAGCATGAGGGAAAGTACGCCGAAGGTACGGCCTGTCTTCATGTATTTCACCGCGAGAAAAGCACTGCAAAAAAGATTATCCGTCACACCAAGCCGCCCGTCAAAACGCATCCTGAACCTGTTTCCTCTCTGAAACTCCGGAACTGCGTTCTGCCGCAACAAGCAGCTCAGCAGACCAACGGCGACATAGCTGGGACCCTACCCACAAGTTGGATGCGTGTCCGGCTCAGAGGGTTCCCGAGCATTAGCGCCGCGTGGCGGTTTGCGGCGCTCTAAGGTGATTGCGGCGGGTTTGAGGAGGTCTGAGGAGGGACGAGCTTCAGCTCGTCCATTCGTGCCGCCTAATCGAGGGCTTCAGCCCCTGAAGTCGGACTTTCAGCGGCTGAAGCTCTTCATAAGGCCGTCGTGTTCGTCGGGACTGAAGTCCCGACCTCCGAAATTCTCTCGCTAATGACGAAAGTGCCTGACACCGCAGAACACCATAGCCATACCGAGCCGATCCGCCGCCGCGATTACGTCCGCATCGTGCACCGAGCCGCCGGGCTGAATCACCGACGTAGCGCCGGCCTTGCCCGCCTCCTCGACGCCGTCCGGGAATGGGAAAAACGCGTCCGAAGCTACCGCGCTGCCCGCCAGCGGCAGCTGCGCCTTCATCACCGCGATTTTCACCGAATCGACGCGGCTCATCTGCCCCGCGCCGATGCCCACCGTCTGCCCCGCGCGCGCGAAGACGATGGCGTTGGATTTCACGTGCTTGCAAACTTTCCAGCCGAAGAGCAGGTCCGCAATTTCCTCGCGCGTGGGCGCGCGCTTGGTCACCACTTTCAGCTCGCTCTCGGCCAGCTCGTGGCGGTCCCGCTCCTGCACCAGCACGCCGCCGGAGATGCGCTTCAATTCCAGATCGGTGTGGCGCAGCTCATCCTCGCCGTCAGGCAGAACCAGCAGGCGCAAGTTTTTCTTGGCGGCAAACTTTCCCAGCGCCGCGTCATCGTACCCCGGCGCGACGATGCATTCGACGAACAGCTTAGCCACTTCCTCGGCGGTCGCGGCGTCGAGCGGGCGATTGAAGGCCATCACCCCGCCGTAGGCGGAAACCGGATCGCATGCCAGCGCTTTGACGTATGCGTCCAACAGGGTCTTCTGCTCGGCCGTGCCGCACGGGTTGTTGTGCTTGACGATGACCGCGGCGGGCAGGCGAAATTCCATGGCCAGCTCGAGCGCTGCTTCGAGGTCCACCAGGTTGTTGTAGGAAAGCTCCTTACCCTGCATTTGGCGCGCCGCCGCCAGTCCGCTCGCGGCGATGCCTACGGGCGCGTACAGCGCCGCGCGCTGGTGCGGATTTTCTCCGTAGCGCAGCTCCTGCTTGCGCGCGTAGGCAAAGTGCAGCCGCTCGGGGAGCAACGGCCGCGCGCCCAGCGCCACGGCGCCGCTCTCCGCCGAGAGCCGCTCCAGTTCCGTTGCGATTTTGCCGTCGTAGCGCGCCGTCAGCGCGAACGCCTTGCGCGCCAGCTCCAGCCGCGTCGCCAGGCTCACCTCGCCGCGCGCGGCAATCTCCCCGGCCACGGCAGCGTAGTCCGCTGGATCGGTGACCACCGCCACGCTCTCAAAATTTTTCGCCGCCGAACGCACCATCGTCGGCCCGCCAATGTCGATGTTCTCGATCAACTCTTCGGGAGTAAGGCCGGGCTTCGCCGCGGTAGCCTCAAAAGGATACAAATTCACCACCACCAGATCGATGGGCGCAATTTTGTGCTCGGCCGTCTGCGCGCGATCCCCCGCCTCGCCGCGCCGGAACAGGATGCCGCCATGCACCTTGGGATGCAGCGTCTTGACGCGCCCCCCGAGCATCTCCGGCCACCCGGTCAACTCGGAGACGTCGCGCACCGCAATGCCGGCCTCGCGCAGCAGCTTGGCCGTCCCCCCGGTCGAAACAATCTCGACTCCGCGCGCGGCCAGTTGCCGCACAAACTCCGCCAGGCCGCCCTTGTCGTAAACACTCACCAGCGCGCGTTGCACCGCCACGAAGCCCTCCCAAGCGCGATAAGAAAACGCCTATTGTATGCGCTGGACGAGAAATCCAAAAGCAGGAACCAAGCTCCGCAAAATGTAAAAGCTTGCTAGAAACGGCTCTTCCAATACCCGGGCGTTCTACGCCCGTGCGCCACCGCCAAGATATGGATTCCTGATGGAACTTCCCGGTAGAAGATGGCAAACGGAAAATGTTGGAGAAGAATTCTCCTCGTGCCGTGAACGCTTGCGGGCCAGCGTTTGGGAGCTTCGGCAACTTGACGAATAGCCCGATTCACTTCTTCCACAAAACGGGAGGCTGCGAATTCACTGCGCAGGAAGTACCACTCAAATGCCGCCTCGTACTCCGCACTGGCCTCTTCATGAAAACGTACTTCACTTGCCATGATCGAGTCTTGCGGCGATGCGCTGCTGAACCTCTTCCCAGGAGACCGTCTTCGCTTTCCCAGAATCGAGGCCGGAGGCGCGCCGCGAAATCTCTTCCTCCCAGGCTCGCTCCACATCCACGTCTGCAAGGCCGTCGAAGCTCTCGATCAGGACGCGCACCAGAGCCATGCGCTCACCCTCGGGAAGGGCGAGTGCTTTCTGCAAAAGGTCGCGCGTTTGTTGCGTCATTAAGGTCATGATACACCCCCGAGAGCCGCCTTTATTCCAATTTCAACCTTCTCTCGCTACACTCTCCGTCCATTACCTGGAGGGCGCATGTCTGTTGTTGACATTCTGCTGGGCAAGCCGCTGGCGACTTCCGACGAGCGGGCCGAACAAATTGGGGCCGTCGCCGGGATACCGATTTTTGGCCTCGATGCGCTGAGCTCGGCGGCGTACGGGCCGGAGGCGGCGCTGACGCTGCTCATCCCGCTGGGCGCGGCGGGCGTGGCGTACATTTTGCCCGTCAGCATCAGCATCATTGTGCTGCTGGCCATCGTCTATTTTTCCTACCGGCAGACCATCGCGGCGTATCCGGGCGGGGGCGGTTCTTACACCGTGGCGTCGGAAAATCTGGGGACGTATCCCGGCCTCCTCGCGGCGGCGGCGCTCATGCTCGACTATATCCTCACGGCGGCGGTGGGAATTTCCGCGGGCGTGGGCGCGCTGGTGTCCGCGGTGCCGCAGCTGGAGCCGCACACGATGGGGCTTTGCCTGGCGATTCTGGTGATCGTCACCATCGTGAACCTGCGGGGGGTGCGCGAAACGGGCGTCGCGTTCATGATCCCCACGTATGCGTTCCTCGGCTCGCTGTTCATCGCCATCTTGATCGGCGTGACGAAAACGGTGTTCGCGGCGGGGCATCCGCTGCCGGTGGTCGCGCCGCCCGTGCCGGCCGCCGGCGTAACCGCCGCGGTCAGCCTGTGGCTGATCCTGCAAGTCTTTTCGAACGGCTGCACGGCCATGACTGGAGTCGAGGCCGTCAGCAACGGGGTGAAGGCTTTCCGCGAGCCCACGGTGCAGAATGCGCAGCGCACCCTGACGGTGATCATCGGCCTTCTGGCCCTTCTGCTTGCGGGCATCGCATACCTGGTGCGCGTGTACGGCATTCAGGCCACCGATCCGGGACTGCCCGGCTACCAGAGCGTGATTTCCATGCTGGTGGCCGCAGTGGCCGGGCGCGGCCTCTTCTACTATTTCACGATCGGTTCGGTGCTAATCATCCTCTCGCTCTCCGCCAACACCGCCTTCGCCGATTTTCCGCGCCTGTGCAAAGTGGTTTCACAGGACGGCTTCCTGCCGCACTCGTTCGGCTTTCGCGGGCGGCGGCTGGTCTATTCTCAGGGAATTTACGTGCTGGCGGTGCTGACGGGAATTCTGCTGATCCTCTTCGGAGGCGTCACCGACCGGCTGATCCCGCTCTTCGCCATCGGGGCGTTTCTGGCGTTCACCATGTCCCAGGCCGGGATGGTGGGGCACTGGCGGCGGGTGAAGGGGCGCGGCTGGCGTCACAGCATGATCGTCAACGGGATGGGCGCAGTGGCGACGGGGATCACGCTGCTGGTCGTGGTGGTGGCGAAATTCACCTCCGGCGCCTGGGTCAGCGTGCTGCTAATCGCCGGGATGATGTCCGCGATGATGTGGGTGCGCCGGCACTACGCTGAGGTCGCCGAGGAAGTTCGCTGTCCGAGCCCGCTGCAAATCGAGCGACTCGGGCCGCCCATCGTCATCGTACCGATTCAGTCGTGGACGATGATCTCGCAGCGCGCCATGGAATTCGCGCTGACCCTTTCGCCCGAGGTGCACGCGCTGCATGTGGGCACGGAAGACGAAAACAACGACCTGCAGCAGAACTGGAAGCGCCTGGTCGAGGATCCCGTGGCGCGCGCCGGCGGCACGCCGCCCAACCTGGTGATGCTGCCGTCTCCCTACCGGCTGGTCATCAAGCCCATCCTCGATTTCGTGCTGGATGTGGAAGCGCACAACCCCGGCCGGCAAATCGCGGTGATCGTGCCGGAACTGGTCGAGCAGCACTGGTACCACTACCCGCTGCACAACCAGCGCGCCGAACTGCTGAAAGCGCTCCTGCTGCTCCGAGGCAGCCGCAACATCGTGCTGATCAACGTGCCGTGGTACATCAAGGCGTGACGCCGCGCGCGTTGCTCGCGTCCGGCAGCGTCGCTTCGTTCCGATGCGGCGCTGAAAGCGCCGCAGGGTGCAAGCCCAGGGCAGCGCCCTGGGATTCGAATCCCGATTTGTTCGCTGCGCCCTGAAAGGGCGCTGGGTCATTTCGCCCTTTCAGGGCGCGCGCTTGCTGGGACACGTTACTTGTGCGGCGCTGCCTTGGGCTAGGATGGGGGCAAAAAGCCAGTAATTAGCTATGTAATTCTTAAATCATAGAGTTTAGATGCGTTATGATCGCGGCCATCGAGCCGGTCCTATGGACAACTTACAAGCTGTCCGCCACCTTTTTTGGATCGTAGCGGCCATAGCGGCCCTGCCCGTGTTGGGCATGGTCATAACCTCAGTTCTCCTGCAGATTTCGCGGCCGTCACAAAACCCGCCCACTACTGGTTTGAGAGGTATCTTTTACTCCGAGGGCGGCCTCCCGCGCTCGTTCTGGTCGCCCTCGTTGGCAAAATTCTGGGACCTACACCCTTACTCGTTGAATTTCGCCAACCCGTGGGCCTGGGTCTATCTGGTCGTCGTCGTACTGCTGCATCTGGCACCGCTTTTCTTCGCCTTCGTGTTGATTAGTCACCTGCTCGCCAATCTCACCAACTAGGGAATCTTGCAAAAGCCGGTTTCCGGTAATCCGACATATCAGGCCCAATTCAGACTTATCAGGTGCAATCCCCTGATGTTGCGTCGATTAGTTGAACCGGGTCGCGTTTAGCATGACGTATCCGAGAGTCCAGAAGCCCCCCCCGGCGAAATCTAGGTACTAG
>Ga0210394_10008757_pt1 | contig 10330 bp, 7 predicted proteins | sample IncBWC12MmetaG_FD_160121 | JGI IMG/M metagenome (GOLD analysis project Ga0210394, IMG submission 160121) | Forest soil microbial communities from Barre Woods Harvard Forest LTER site, Petersham, Massachusetts, United States - Inc-BW-C-12-M | ecosystem: Environmental > Terrestrial > Soil >...
GGGCGCTATTCCCGCCCCAGGAGCGCGAGGCTCCCGGCAAGGGGCGCTCGCGCGGTAAGCGAGGTCGGGCTGGTCGGGACTTGGCCGCCAAAAGGCGCTTTTGGCCCCTAACAGTGCTAGGATGAATTGAGTCATGGCACCCAACGGCATGCCGAAGACGATGTACGAGAAGATTTGGGAGTCTCACCTCGTCCACGAGGCTCCCGGCGAACCCGCGCTCATCTACATCGACCGCCATCTGGTCCATGAGGTCACCTCGGCCCAGGCCTTTGCCGGCCTCGAAGCTGCCGGCCGCAAGGTTCGCCGCCCCGACCTCACCTTTGCCGTGATGGACCATTCGGTGCCGACGAAGAACCGTTCCCTGCCCATCCTCGATCGCGACGCTCGCGCCCAGCTCGATGCGCTCGAACGCAACTGCAAGCGCTACGGCATCGTGCTCTTCGACCTTCTCAGCCGCAACCAGGGCATCGTCCACGTCATCGGGCCGGAGCTGGGCATCACCCAGCCCGGCCTGATCATCGTCTGCGGCGATAGCCACACCTCGACGCACGGCGCCTTCGGCGCGCTGGCCTTCGGCATTGGCACCAGCGAAGTCGAGCAGGTGCTCGCCACGCAGTGCATGCAGCAGAGCCGCTCGAAAACCATGCACGTCGTCTTTCGCGGCAGGCGTCCTCGCGGCGTTTCCTCGAAGGACCTGGTTCTCGCCATGATCGGCAAGATCGGCATCGGCGGCGGCAACGACCACGTCATCGAGTATGCCGGCGAAGCCATCCGCGACCTCTCGATGGACGCCCGCATGACGGTCTGCAACATGAGCATCGAGGGCGGAGCCCGCGCCGGCATGATCGCGCCCGACGAAACCACGTTCGCTTATCTTGAGCGGCGCCCCTTCTCTCCCCGCGGCGCGAAATTTCAGGAAGCGGTGGAGTGCTGGAAAGCGGTGGGCAGCGATCCTGGCGCGAAATTCGACGCCACCGTCGAGCTCGACGCCGCGGCCATCGCGCCGCAGGTCACCTGGGGCACCAATCCCGGCATGGTCACCAGCGTGACCAGCCGCGTGCCCGAGCCTTCCTCGTTTGCCGATCCCGAACAGCAGAAAGCCGCGCAGAATGCGCTCCAGTACATGGCCCTGCGGCCGGGCACGCTTATCGTCGATATTCCCGTGGATCGCGTCTTTATCGGCTCCTGCACCAACTCGCGCCTCGAGGATTTGCGCGCCGCGGCCCGCGTCGTGCGCGGAAAGCACGTCGCGAAATCGCTCAAGGCGGCGCTGGTCGTTCCCGGGTCGCAGGTCGTGAAAGTAAAAGCCGAGCAGGAAGGCCTCGACCGCGTGTTTCGCGACGCCGGATTCGAGTGGCGCGAAGCCGGATGCAGCATGTGCATCGGCATGAATGACGATGTGCTCCCGCCGGGCGAGCGCAGTGCCAGCACCTCAAATCGCAATTTCGAGGGGCGCCAGGGCAAGGGCAGCCGCACTCACCTGGTGAGCCCCATCATGGCCGCGGCGGCCGCAATCGCAGGGCATTTTGTGGACGTTCGCGACTTGGGCGAGGACGCAGCGGAGTAGACCCTCGGCTAAACCGGAGTAGAGACGATGCAGCCATTCACAAAGCACACGGGCCTGGTGGCGCCGCTCGATCGCGTCGACGTGGACACCGACCAGATGGTGCCCAAGCAGTTCTTGAAGCTGCTCACGCGCCAAGGCTTTGGCCGCGTGCTGTTTTACGACTGGCGCTATCTGCCCGGAGAAAAGCCCAATCCCGATTTCGTCTTGAATGCGCCGCGCTACCAGGGCGCTTCCATTCTGCTCGCGCGCGCCAACTTCGGCTGCGGTTCGAGCCGCGAGCACGCTCCCTGGGCTTTGCTCGACTACGGTTTCCGCGTCCTCATCGCGCCCAGCTTCGCCGATATTTTTCACAACAACTGCCTCAAGAACGGCATTCTGCCCATCACGCTGCCCGAGGCGCAACTCGATGAACTCTTCCGCCGCGCCGAGTCCGCTGCCGGATGCACGCTCACCGTCGATCTCCGCGCGCAAACGATCGTCGGCGATGGCGGCCTCACGATTCCTTTCGAGATGGACGCCTTCCACAAGCAGGTCCTGCTCGAAGGACTTGACGACATCGGCATGACGCTCAAACACGAACCCGAAATTGCGGCCTACGAGCAGCGTCATCACCCCAAGGCGACCATGTACGAGCCCGTCGACTTCAAGCACTTTGCCGCACCGAACTAGCCTTCTTCATGCGCCCCACGCAAATTCGTAACGCCATCGCGCTCGCGCTGCTCTTGCTGCTCGGGCTGTGGGCGATGAGCGTCGCCGCCGGTTTCATCATCGACTACAACTGGTGGAAGGAAGTCGGCCAGGTCGATACCTGGCTCAGCATGCTGTGGTACAGCATCGCCCCGGCAGCGGTGGGAACCGTGCTCGCCTTCATCGCGCTGTGGGTGGCTCACGCGCGCGGCCTGGACTACGCGGGCATCCGCCGGCGCGATTTCCGTTTGTACGGCGGCCTGGTTTCCGTGGGCCTCGCGCTGGTGGCCATCGTTTTTGCCTCGGCCTCGATCGACTACTGGACGGTCATGCGCTTCTTCGGCTCGCGCGGGCTCACGCTGCCCCCCGACGCCTGGAAGGACCAGGTTTTTTCGCGGCCCCTGTCGTTTTACCTTTTCGATTTGCCCTTCTATTCGCAACTGCTCGGATTTGCGTTCGTGCTGGCGATTTTATCCGGGCTGATCTTCTGGGCTACCGCTCGGGGATGGCAGTTGTGGGTGCGCGGCGGCTCGTTGCGGACTTTCGATCCGGGGCCGCGCGTGCTGCTGCTGCCGGGCGCCGGCCGCATCAGCTTCCTGCGCATCATCGGGGTGATTCTCTTATTGGGTCTCGCCGCCTGGGTTTTTCTGGGCAATTACGATCTGCTCTTCAACTCGCACGCGTTCATGACCGGCGCGGATTACGTGGACGCGAAAATCACGCTTCCTCTGCGCTGGCTCCTGATTGTGGCCATCCTGGCGGCAATGCCTCTGGTGTGGACGGCGAGATACAAGATAGCAGCGATCCTCGTGGGGAGCTTTTTCGCGCTGCAACTGCTCCTGCCGGCCGGCATTCGAGCCGTTTACGTGCGGCCCAATGAGATCTCCATCGAACGGCCCTACATCGAGCGCCACATTGCAGCCACCACGGCGGCCTTCGGCTTGAATCGAAAATCGACGGAAAGCGCCTACACGGTTTCCGCGCAACAGACCGTCGATGCCGTGCAGGACGCCACGCTGCTCGACAATATTCGCCTGTGGGACCTCCGCGCCTACAGCGCCACAATCACCCAAATCCAGGCGCTGCGCCCGTATTACACCTTTCCTGACACCGATGTGGACCGCTATTTCATCAACGGCCGCATCAAGCAGGTGTTGCTCTCGCCGCGCGAGATCGACGTCGGCCAACTCTCCGCCGAGGCCAGCGAGAGCTGGATAAACCCGCGGTTCATTTACACGCATGGCTTCGGCGTGGTGGTATCCGAAGTCAACAAGGTTACATCCGACGGACTTCCGGTTCTGCTCGTCGAAAACGCTCCCGCGGAAATCAAATCTCCGGGCTTCCAGCTGACGCGCCCGGAAATCTACTATGGCGAGAGGACCCAGGATCCGGTGTTCGTGCACACCGCCCGCGAGGAGTTCGATTATCCCTCCGGGGACCAAAACAAATATTCGACGTATGACGGCACCGGAGGTTTTCCCGTCGGCTCCTTCCTGATGAAGACCGCCGCCGCGATATCGCAGGGCGAGCCCAACATCATGTTCACCAGCTATCTGACCGGGCAAAGCCGCATGATGATTTATCGCAAGGTGCAGGATCGCCTGGCGCACTTGGCCGGATTCCTGCTTTGGGATCAGGACCCTTACCTTGTGATTACCGATGACGGCAGGCTGGTTTGGATGGCCGACGCTTACACCACTTCCCTTTCGCATCCCTACTCGGCGACGCTACCCGTCAACGGCTTGGAGGAGGGCGCGAACTACATTCGCAATGCGGTAAAAGCTACCGTGGATGCCTACACGGGGAAAGTCTCTTTATACGTATTCGATCCGAGCGACCCCATCATCCAGGCTTACGAGCATCTGTTTCCGAAGCTCTTCCACCCAGCTTCGGAAATGCCCGCCGATCTGCGGCGGCACGCCCGCTACCCGGAGGTGCTCTTCAGCGCCCAGGCCGAGGCGTACCGCACCTTTCACATGCGCGATCCGCAGGTGTTCTACAACAAGGAAGACATTTGGGATGTCGCGCGGAACCTGTACGGCCAGTCCGGACAGCCCGAGCCCGTGCAGCCCACCTACATCGTGGCCACCTTGCCCGGAGAGAAACAACCCGAGTACCTGATGATTCTTCCTTTCACCCCGCGCGGCAAGGACAATCTGATCGGCTGGATGGCGGCCCGCTGCGACGGCGAGCACATGGGAGAGCTGGTCTTTTTTCAACTATCGAAACAGCAACTGATGTACGGCCCCATGCAAATTGAGTCGCGCATCGACCAGGACCAGAATATCTCCAAGGACCTTACGCTCTGGAACCAGCAGGGCTCGCACGTCCTGCGCGGAAACATCATCGCTCTCCCGGTGACGGGTGGTTTCCTCTACGCCGAATCGATCTACATTCAGGCCACGGAAGCGCGCATGCCCCAGCTCAAGAAAGTGGTTCTGGCCATGGGCGACCGGCTGATCTATCGCGATACTTTCGATCAGGCCCTGGCCGAACTCGTCGGCGGCGCCGCGCCCGCGGGCCCCGCTTCCCCGGCGCCTTCCGCGGTTACCGCCGCCGCGACTCCGGCTCCGGCGGCAACGGGAACAAGCGGACCCGCGCTCGCCGAGCGCCTCAGCCGCCTGCGAGATCAGGCCGAACAGCTGACCCGCGAGCTGGACTCACTCGAAAAAGAAACCCAGAAAAAATAAAACCAGCGACCAGGCGAGGTTATTCCGTCGCGGCCGGCGCCGGACCTTTCAGTTCGGCAAGCAAAATTCCCGCCAAGATCAGAGCCGAGCCAAGCAGCGCCCGCGAACCCAGCCGCTCGTGGAAGAACGCGAAGGACGTGAGCGCCGCGAAGACCGGCTCGAGCGCAAACACAATCGCGGCATGCGAAGCGCTGGTGTGCTGCTGCGCCCACACCTGCACGGAAAAAGCCAGCGCCGTGGCCAGCGCTCCCGTGACGAGCACGGCCACCATGAGGCGCGTGGTCCAGACAATGCGGATCGGCGTCCGGCCCGCGGCCAGCAGCAGCGGAACGGCCGCAAAGGTCATCAGCATCGTGGCGGCTACCTGCAAAAGATTCAGCGCGCCGAGCGGGTGATGCGGGGCGTAGTGTCCGATCGCAATGATGTGCAGGGCGAAGGCCACCGCGCCGCAAAGCACCAGCAGGTCGCCGGCGTTGAGGCCACTCAGCCCCGACGCTGGAACCGTGAGGTAGTAGAGTCCCGCGAGCGCCGAGAAGGCGCCGGCCCAAACCCAGGAGCGAATCCGCCGACGCGCGAAAACGGCGAGGAACAGAGGAACCAGCACCACGGAAAAGCCGGTGACGAACGCCGCCTTCGAGGGAGTGGTGAACTTGATTCCGGTGGTCTGAAAAGCGTAGCCGCCGAACATGCAACAGCCCATCACGGCACCGGCGCGCAGGCTGCGGGCGGTCAGAGTGCGGAGTTCGCGGCGGTAGAGGACGGAGAGGAGCGCTGCCGCGACGGTGAAGCGCATCACCAGGAAAGCCAAGACAGAGGCATCGGCCAGAGCGGCCTTGACGACCACAAACGTCGCGCCCCAGATCAGCGTGCAGCAAGCGAGGAGCAGGTCAGCCTTGAGATTGCGTGACACGGGAGTCCTTGGCGGCCGCGCAGCAGAGCGGTGGATGAGCTAAAGGCGCGGCGCGCAAATCCAGGAGGAGGCGAGCGTCGCTTTATTCGGGAGCGACTCCGGCCACTCCGAGGAGAGTGAGCAGGGCTCGCTGCAAGCCGAGGACGCGGCCCGACGGGTCATACCACTCTCCGAGCGAGTGCGCGCCGGCGGAGCTGCCGCCCGCGCCGAGCGCAATCGCGGGAATGCCCAAGGAGAGCGGGATGTTGGCGTCGGTCGAAGAACGTTCGGCGCGCGAGCGGTTGCCCAGGTAATCGTCGGCGGCCTGCACGGCCGCGCGCAGCGGCGAATCGGCGGGAAGCTCTCCCCCGGGGCGAACGCCGAGAATTTTCCAATCGACCTGAAGCGGTTTCGACCCCATGCCCCGGGCGCGCGCAAAGGCCATCTCGTCGGACACGCCGGCCTGAATGAACTTGCGAAGAGCGGCTTCGAGCTTAGCCAGTTCCGCTTCCGACTCCGAGCGCAAATCCACCTTGATGGAGGCCTCGGCGGGAATCGAATTCACCGACGTGCCTCCCTGGATTTCTCCCACGTTGAAGGACGAGCGGGGACTCGCGGGCAACGGCGCGCTCACGAACTGCGCGACGCCGCGGGCAGCCGCGTGAATGGGATTGGGAGCGCCAAAATCCGACCAGCTGTGCCCGCCCGGACCGCTAATCGTGATCTCCACGCGACGTGAGGCGAGCGCCGCCGTGGCCACGTAATCGGTGGCCGCGCCATCGAGCGCAATGACGTAGCGCAGCCGCCCACGATAGGCCTCCACCAGCTTGCGCATCCCGCGCAAATTACCTTCGCCTTCCTCGCCGACGTCGGCGACAAGCAGAACGGTCTGGAGCGTTTCAATTTGGGCGTCTCGCATGGCCCGCGCGAGAGCCACCAAGGAGGCCAAACCCGCGCCGTTATCGGAGATGCCGGGAGCATACAGGCGCCCCGCATCGCGGCGAACGTGGACGTCGGTGCCCTCCGGGAAAACGGTGTCGAGATGCGCCACGACCAGGACGAGGTCCTTACGCGAGCGCCCGGGACGCTCTCCGATCACATTGCCTTCCTCGTCGGTGGTCACGTCGAGGCCCGCGTCGGAGAGCAACTTGCCGAGATACGCGGCGCGGGCGGCTTCGTGGAAGGAGGGCGCCGGAATTTCGGTGATGCGCGCCTGCTCGTCGGTAGTGGCGGCCGCGTCCGCGCCCAGTTTCGCGAGGGCCCGCAACACACGCGGGTTGCTCACGAGCTTCGGCGATTGGGGCGCCTGCCGCGCGGCATTGGTTGTGGGGAACATGGCCATGGAGAAAAGAATAGCGCAGAAAACGGCCCAGCGTACTATCCCGAGCCGCGCGAATCGCGTGCTTCGCATTTTCCTCGATACGAAACGGCCTTAGTAACGGAGCGTGAAGCTGTGCGGCAACTGCTCCGGGTCCGGGCGATAAAGCGTTTTGCAAAACTCGCAGCGATAGATCTCTTCGCTGGGTCCGACGAGGGCCTTAATCTCCGCGGGATAGTCGTACCACCGTTTAAGGTGGCCGGCGCAGACCTTTCCCTTGGCGTCCCTCTCGTCGCAGGAGCGCTGCTTATGCTTGCGGACTTTGATCTTGGGTTGCGCGGGCTCCGCTGGAGCCGCAGCCGCAGGGGGCTGCGTGGCGGGATTTTGCTCGCCAACAACGGGTGCGGTATCAGCCATGGGGTACCAGTCTCCTGCCGGGATTCGGTGTTTCCCAAGCTTTGGATGCGATGGCCGCGCCAGAGGGCTCGCAGAGCACCGCTTGCGCCGCGCCAACGCCGCCGCCAATCCGGCGCGTAACAAAACATCGATAAAGCGCTCGGCGGTCTTACTTACCTCGCTGTTATATCCGAACCACCATGCCTAAGGAAAGCGCGGCAGGCGATCCACGTCCACTTATTTTACTCGAACCATTTCAAGCAAGCCAACCCATCCTAATCCAAATCGCGCGGCTGCGAATCGTTGGCCGCGGGGTATTCCACGGAAACCAGGCAGAGGCCCTGCGGCGGAACGGTGGGCCCGGAGCGCGAAGTGTCGCGCAACTCGAGAAGGCGCGGGATATCTGCCGGCGTGAGGCGGCCACGCCCGACTTCGACGAGGGTGCCAACGATCTTACGCACCATATGCCGCAGAAAGGATTTTCCGCGGACGACGTAGGCCCACTCCTCGGAATCTGGTGCGGGCTTGGCCGGAAGAGAAGGGCTGGAACCTTCGCACGGGTCCGCAGGGACGACGAGCATCTCAGAGCGATAGATCTCGCGAAACATTTCTCTGTCGCGGTCGTCCTCTTCCGAGCCGGTTGAGGCGGCAAAGGAGCTGAAATCGCGCCGGCCCTCGAAGCAACGCGCGGCCGCATTCATAGCCTCGAAATTCAGGGGGTACGGATGGTGAAGAACGTAGCGCCAACGGAACGGCGGCACGACGGGACCGCGATAAATCGAGTAGCGATAGGTTTTTGCGCGCGCGCGCCAACGCGAGTGAAAGTCGGAGGCAACTTCTTCGGCAGAACGGACGCGAATCGCGGGAGGCAGCAGCGCGTTGAGGGCGCGAGCCAAGTCCTCGGGGCTCAAGGCCGAGTCGGTCTTGAAGTGAGCCACCTGGCCCCAGGCGTGGACGCCCGCGTCGGTGCGTCCGGCGGCGTAGAGCGTCACTTGCTCCTGCGTGAGCCGGCGCAACAGATCGGTGAGCACACCCTGAATCGTCGGCTGGCCGGGCTGAATCTGCCAGCCGCGGAACTCGGTACCGTCGTAGGCGAGCGTGAGCCTGATGTTGGGCATGGCGAGGGAGGATTATTGCACGGCGCGCCGCGGGGTGCGCGATAGGCCGCATGACGCGTTGTCAAAACGGGGAGCGCGCTGTAAACTGCCTTGGCTCTTTCGACTGCGCTCAAGTCTGCGGCGCAGAAACTTGTAACAATTCCGCCTGGCCAGACGTTACACCTACTCGACGCTTGTGAGCCTGGTATGAGATCGTTCTGAGAATACTGGAGAGGAACACTTAATGACACGAAAGCTCTTCCGCTCGATCGTTGCCTTCGCATTGGCCGGGTTCATAACCTTGGGTCCAGTCGCGCCCACATTTGGGCAGAATCAGCCCGCGGGCCAGGCGCCAGCGGCGCCTCCGGCCGCAACGCCGGGCCAGGCTGGCAGCCAGCAGCCGCCTCCAACGCCACCGGCGCCGCCGATACCCTTCACGTTTGCGCGCGGAAGGGACTATACGCAGCCCAAGTCGTGGTTCCCTCATGTGCTGGCTCCTTATACCGCGGCGCACGTGGACGAGCCGCAGCTGACGAACTCGCCGCGAATCGAGCAATTGATTCACGATGGGAAGCTCATGCTCAGCCTCGAGGATGCGGTGGAATTGGCGCTCGAGAACAACCTCGATATCATGGTGCAACGGTACTACCCCTGGATGGCCGAGACCGATTTGCTGCGAACCGCCGGCGGCGCAGCCGGCCGGGGAACGGGAAACACGACGATTCCCGGCGCTTTTGCCAACCTTCCGACCCTCAGCTTCGATCCGACGCTCACGGCAACCACGAGCGCGGATAGCAGGTTGCTCCCGGTGAACAACCCGCTCACAGCGGGCACCGGGACGTCCACCGCGGCAGCGCAACTATCCACGCACACCGAGCTCGGGAATTTTCAATACGCGCAAGCCTTTCACACCGGCACTAACTTTGCGCTTTCGTTAGACGACACGCGGACCGACACCTCGTCCGCGGCAGTGCATTTCAATCCTTCGGTGACGAGCACGGGCACGTTTTTGTTCGCGCAGCCGTTGCTGAACGGCTTCGGGCTGCTGGCGAACGAGCGGTACATCCGGATCGCCCGGCTTACCAAAACGGCCAGCGACCAAGCCTTCCTGCAGTCCATCCTTACGGACGTCACCGCGGTGGAGGACGACTATTGGGAGTTGGTATTTGCGCTCGACAACATAAGCGTGCAGCAGCAGGCCGTTGACCTGGCCCAGCGGCTCTACGACGATAACCGGCGACAGGTGGATGTGGGCACGATGGCGCCGATCTCGATCGTCCAGGCGCAGGCGCAAATTGCCACGGCCAACCAAGCTCTGATCGTGGCGCAGACCGCTAAGCTCCAGGAACAGACCCTGCTAATGAGCGTCATCACGAAGAACCCAACCGCTCCGGCGCTGCTCAACGTCGAGATCGTGCCGACCGATTCCGCGCAGAACCCGCCCCCCGCCGAGAACATTACGCTGCTCGACGCGGTCAATGAAGCGTTGGCCAACCGACCGGACGTAGCGGAGGCGAAAATCACCCTTTCCGCGGACGACATCAACATTCGGGCAACGCAAAATGCTTTGTTGCCTGCCCTGACCCTTTCGGCTTTCGCGACAGGTTCCGGTCTCGGGGGCAACACCAAAGTCACGGCGCCCGTACCAGCGATTATTCCGGGCGGGATCGGCGACTCCCTCAGCCA
>Ga0210394_10008759_pt1 | contig 10329 bp, 7 predicted proteins | sample IncBWC12MmetaG_FD_160121 | JGI IMG/M metagenome (GOLD analysis project Ga0210394, IMG submission 160121) | Forest soil microbial communities from Barre Woods Harvard Forest LTER site, Petersham, Massachusetts, United States - Inc-BW-C-12-M | ecosystem: Environmental > Terrestrial > Soil >...
TGCGCCGCCGAGGTCTTGATAGTTGGCTTTCTGAAAATCGATGCCGTAGCCGGTGGAACCGCGAACATTCGGCGCAATAACGATGTATCCCCGGGAAGCCAGCGCGGCGGCGTTAGGGCTGAAGCTATCCACGGTCTGGGAGGTAGGCCCGCCGTGCGCGAGCACCACCGCGGGGTTCGTACCGTCGCGCTTGAGGTTGAAGGGCATCCAGAGAATGGCGCTAATGATTTTGCCGCCGACTGACTTGTAATGAACCGTACGCGAAGGAGGCAATAAAGCCGGATTCAGACTGGCGACAGCGGAGAAAGTGAGTTGCCGCGATCGCCGCTCGCGGACATCGTAGACCCATAGATCGTCAGGATGCTGCGCGCCTTGATGGCTCACAAGCAGCAGCTCGCCGTTCGGTGAATAAGCACCGGGCTTTCCGACGGGCGAAGTCAGACCGTCTGGGAATGCAATCTTCTCCGCATGGCCGCCGCGCTCCGCGATATAAGCACTCGTTCGACCATCCTCATTCACGACGTATGTGAAGTGCCGGTTGTCCGATGAGAAGGAACCGCCGGATGCCGACCATTCTGAGTTCGTAACCCAGGTGGCCTGCTTAGAGGCCAGATCAAACAACGCAACATTGTCAGTTCCGCTCTTCTCGTTTGAGGTGATCAGCAAGGTGAGCCCATCCGGCGAGACGGCCTGCACGCTTACGAGCCGTTCACCGGAATGTGGCGTAAGTTCTTCAACACTTCCGGATTCCAGGTCAATGCGAAAGACGCTAGAGTCCGCGAAAGACGTATCGAACCGCGTGGCGAAAATGGACTTTCCGTTGGGGCTCCATGCGGCGATAGACCAGAAATGGTTCTTGGTCTGCTCATTGGTGAGATCGCGCACCTCTCTCGTTTCCAGGTTGACGACCGCTATGCCCGTTGCCGGAGATCCACGATGCTTGCGAGTGACGGCCAGCAGCCGGCTAGAAGGTGAGAAATGGGGTTCTCTGAAACGGATGTCAGGGTTATTTGTAATGTTGACCGTCGCGCCGCCTGTGCTAAGCATCATGAAAATCTGGTACTGCTCATTACCGCCAGAATCCTGTGCGTAGGCCACCCACCGACCATCGGGAGACCAGTCGGCCTCGATTTCCCGGTCGTCGGACTGAACCATCTGAATTGGCCAACCGCCAGCGACAGGTACCTTCCAAAGATTCATGCGGCCGGTGAGGTTCGTCGAGAGAATGATGTCTTTCCCATCCGGCGACCAGGCAGCGGAAGAAACCTGGCGGGTGAAGATGAGGTCCTCAAAAGGAATAGGCTTTGCATCTGCACTTTCAACGGATTTGATCGAAAGGGGATCGCTGACTGTCAGTTGTTGGGCGTAAGCCGAAGTGCCAAGAACCAAAGCGATGAGTCCCGCTGGCAGCAGAAGTTTCAAGTCACCATATCCTTTAACGCGAGATCGTTAAGCGAGTGCAGATGGTGACACAAATGTTGCAACAATTCAAGGTATCTTGATACAGTCGCTTCACAGTACGCTCATCGGCTCTTCGATGCAGCCTCATCATGTCAGCGGGCTGGCACCGAGAAGCGGAAGCGAAAATTAGTTTCATAGCGCATTGGGTTTTTTATATTGAGTAAATGCGATACGCAGGGGCAACCTGAGATTGGCGAAAAAACTAACTGAGAAGGGCGGCTTGGAGAAGGAGCGAAGTATGAGACTTAGGCAAACCCTGATGCATGTTGTTTTCAGGCTTGTCGTTGCTTGCCCGTTCGTAATTTTGCCAACCGTACTTGCTGCGCCGCAAGCGGCATCACCTCCCACGCAAACCAGACAACAAGCAAAGGCTCATGGAACCGCCGTCGCTAATATGGATGGGTCGGTCAAGCCGGGAGACGACTTTTACGGTTACGCCAATGGGCATTGGATTGAGCGCACGGTTATTCCGTCAGATCGCGCCTCTGTCAGTGTATTCAGTATGTTAGAGGATCGGACCAACCAGCGCACCGCCGACCTGATTCGAGAAACGGTCAGGGCCAAGGCGTCTGGCACTTCCAACGAACGTAAAATCGCCGATCTCTACGGATCATTTATGAATGAAGCTGCCATTGAAACGAAGGGTCTCTCCCCCGTGCTTCCGCACCTTACAGCCATTGCTGCCATCCGCGATAAACGAGAATTGGCCCGCGCTCTCGGACAAGGCCTGCGAGCGGATGTGGACGCTTTGAATAACACGAAGTGGCATACCAGCAATCTCTTCGGGCTGTGGGTGACACCAGGTTTCAACGACCCGGACCACTATGCGCCTTACCTTTTGCAAGGCGGCCTTCTACTTCCCGATCGCGAATATTACCTCTCCGACAGCAACAGTATGCGAAATCTCCGCGAGAAATATCTGCTACATGTTTCGACCATGCTCAAGTTGGCTGGATTCACTGACACGGATGCTCGCGGACATCGCATTCTTGAACTCGAGCGGGCGATCGCAGAAAAGCACCTGAGCCTGGCGGAAAGTGAAGACGTTTACAAAGCGAATAACACATGGAATCAGGATGACTTTGGCGTCAAAGCACCCGGACTGGACTGGGTGGAATACTTTCGCGGTGCTGGCCTTGGCGGGCAGACCAGCTTCGTCGTGTGGCAGCCATCCGCCCTAGCGGGGGAGTCCGCGCTGGTCGCCTCTGCTCCGCTCGATACGTGGAAAGATTTTCTTGCATTCCATTTGCTGGAGAGCTATGCCGACGTGCTACCCAGGCGATTCGGCGAGGCTCAGTTCGACTTCTTCAACAAGACACTTCTCGGCGTACCCCAGCAGCGTCCGCGCGGGCAGCGGGCCGTGGCGATGGTTAACGCCGAGCTTGGCGATGCGGTGGGTCAGATCTACGCCCAACGTTACTTCTCTCCGGAAGCCAAAGCCAAGGTTCAGGAGATGGCGGCAAATATTATCGCTGCTTTTTCGCGGCGAATTGCTGCGCTCTCATGGATGGATGCAACAACCAAATCCGAAGCCCAGGCTAAGCTCGCAAAACTGTATGTGGGCGTCGGTTATCCAGAGACATGGCGCAACTACGCGGCCTATGAGGTCAAGCCGGACGATATTTTCGGCAACGTGTGGCGCGGCAGCTTATTTCGGTATCAGCAGGATGTAGCGCGGCTGGGACTTCCAGTCGATCGCAAAGAATGGTCAATGACGCCTCAGATGGTGAACGCTGCCGACTTGCCGATTCAAGACGCATTAAGTTTCCCCGCTGCGATCTTGCAACCGCCGTTCTTTCGTGCGGAGGCGCCAGCCGCTGTCAATTATGGCGCTATCGGCTGCATCATTGGGCACGAGATCAGCCATATGTTCGACAAAGAGGGGAGTGCGTTCGACTCAGAGGGCCGACTGCGCAATTGGTGGACTAGCGCCGACCTGGCTCACTTCAATACTGCCACAGCGGCACTGGTGGCACAGTATGACGCATATAAGCCGTTCTCCGATCTGTCGGTGAATGGCGATCAAACCGTCTCCGAAAACATTGCTGATCTCGCCGGAATCTCCGTTGCTTACGACGCCTACCGCGCATCTCTAGCAGATAAAGAAGCACCTCGGAAGGATGGCTTCACCGGCGACCAGCAATTTTTCATTGCCTTCGCACAGAACTGGGCCTCCAAGCAGCGCATCGCAGCACTGCGCCATCAAGTGCTGACGGACTTCCATGCCCCCGCGCAATATCGTGCCGATACCGTCCGCAACATCGATGCATGGTACGTAGCATTCGACCTCCGACCGGAACAAATACTCTATCTTGCTCGTCCAGACCGGGTTCGAATCTGGTAAAAGGCTACGAGTTAACGTTTGGAATATATTGTGGTAACAATACCGTGCGTGTCGGCAGGATGAAACGTATGGCTCGTATAGCCACAGCACAAGCGGAGTGATGACCATTTTGGCACGCGGACTTGAGCGTGCAACACCCGGGTAGGCCATCAAGCGGTATACGCGTCGCCAAACGAAATGGGTATAGCTGAAACGAAATGGTTCACCTATCGGCGCCCAAGTTGACGCCTCAGACCGAGCATGATGGCATCTGTGAACTCCTCCGTCGGATAACTCCTAGCTCGTGGTCGATTCGCGCGGATGCCGTGCGTCGGCTCGACCGCGGGGAACCAGAACCAGAGACGATCGCTTCCCGTTCGAGTGCTTCCGCGGAAGGCTCCGAGACGTCAGGCGAACCTTCCTACGGACGTTCGAGCACACACCGGGTCCCGGCGAAAGCCGGAGCCTTTTTTTGTGCTGGCCACACGTCCGACCAAATCCTTCTCCGTTTACCGAATAGTATATACCAAGAAGTATACCGATAATTGTTGGGTTAGCGCGGTCTTGGATTGATGTCCGCGCGCGCTCAAACGGCCAGCATGGTCCCCCAGCCGACGTGCTTACCCCAAACCATATCTGAGGATCGGAACACGTCCGTCTTTTGTCGTCAAACAGGCTCCAGAACATCGTCATGATGGCCGGGAACGATTGCGATTGCCTCATCTGCCGCCTGGAGGCCAGCCTCCTGGAGGAACTGAGTGAGAAAAAAGGTTTGCAAGAGTACAAGCGGTGGGCGGCATCCAGCGAAGTTCTCTCCGCATTTCCGACCGCCTCTGAACTCATCGCGCATCTTCACCGACAACAGTGCGACGAGCGCAGTTCATCGCCCGATGAGATCCTGGTGGAACTTGTGGGAGCGGATGCGAGCGGTGTTCCCCATTGGCTTCTCGAGCGGTTGCTCCTGCTGGTTTTCGTTCCGACCATGCACCGCACGACTCGCCAAGTCAGCGCAGCATTCCCCTTACTCGCGCGCGAGGACACTGCCCAACACCTTTTCGCGATCCTTCTTGAATTTCTTCATTCCAAGGAACTCCGCTCGCGCCGATCGCACCTTGCTTACGCCGTCGCAAGAAAGATGCGGCGTAGCGCATTCCGCTGGGCCATTCGCGAATCTCGCCTGGACTTTCCCAATGACTCGGATGGGTCTCTGGTTGCACTCGGAGAAATCGAGGACAGCGTCGAGCGGGCCGATCCCCACGTTCTGCTGGCCCAGTTTCTTGATAATTGCCAGCGCCAGGGATGGCTATCGGAGGAGGAACGTCAACTGCTGACTGAATTCAAACTCGCCCGTGTTACCGGCGCGGAGATCGCACGCCGCAGCGGCCATACCGTTGTAGCGATCCATCACCGGATTCAGAGATTGCTCGAAAGACTCCGCCGTATTGCTCGAAAATCGGGAAGCGGCACACCGGAACAGCTCGATCTATTCCGGTGCTGAGAAAGGTGTTCCTTACTGCTCCTACGAAATCTATTCCATCAGCGCTGGTCTTTCTGTTTCGGCTCTCTTGCCGTGATTATTTCTGATGTACGACGATTGGTCTTAGTTCTCCTTTCTGCTGCGCAGTTTGTGCCGATGCTGGCCGTCCCGGTACTAGAGAAAAAATATTCTGTTAGTACCCGGTCAATTTTCATTTTCCGTGGCTGATTAGTATAGTGAGGGGAGTTCTCGCCGGTTACTCCCGCAGACCAAAGCCAGGCTGATTCCGTCGGCTGTTGGCTCGCTCGCGCGTGCGGCCTGGAGAAGGCACGGACGCAATTGTGGGGACCACGCTGTCACGGCGCGAACAGCCGTCCCTCGCAATCGTCTCCCGGCGTCTTCGTCTGCGCCCAGTTCCTACGGGGACTCCCTTCGTTTTGAAACTTGACTGAGCAAGGGAGAACTTCCATGAAACGCGTTCTTGCGAAATGCTTCGCGATCTTTTCACGGCGGTCGCCTCTCCTAACGATTCTTGCACTTTTACTGGCGGCTCCCGCCTTCGCGGCGCAAGGCAATTCTCCGTGGGAGAACGCGGTCAACGTTCTGATGACCGCCTTTACCAGCACGATTGCGCGCGGACTTTCCCTCGTTGCCATCGTGGTCTCCGGCCTCACCTTCGCCTTTGGCGAGGGCGGATCCAAGCGCGTCCTTGCTGGAGTGCTCTTTGGCGTGGGCATGGCCATCGCCGCGGTCAACTTTCTTGCTTGGCTTTTTCCCGGAGCGTGAGGCGTGAGATCTATCCAGGAGAAGCGCATGCTCGAGACGCGACGAATCAACAAGGTGCATCGGTCACTTTCCCGGCCGCTCACCATCCTGGGCGCCGAACGAAAGCTCTTCTTTTTTGCCATGTGTCTCGGTGCGGCCACCTTCAACCTTCTCGGCAGTTTGCTGGGAGGCTTGTTGATGTTTTTACTGCTCTACCTTCTGGCCCGCTGGGCTACGCAGACCGATCCACAAATATTGCGGTTCTTGCTCACCGCCGCAAGGCTCTGCCGGGAGTACGACCCCATGAAGTTCAGTCCTATTACGGTTCACAAGGAACGCGATGCTTAAGCTCCAGCGAATTTTCAAGAACTATGAAGAAACGGGCTCGCTTTCCGAGCAGATCAACCTCTACGGGTTCATCGGTCCGGAAGTCTTCCTGACCAAGTCCGGTGAAACCGGCATAGTTCTCGAGGTGAAAGGCGTGGATTTCGAGTGTTTGGACCGCGCCGCGATCGATGGTTTGACCAAGCGACTAGAGTCGGCATTGAGACTATTCGATGAAAATTGCCGGGTTTACCAGTACCTCTTCAAGCGCAAGAACCAGACGATTCCCTTCGAGCTTTACGCCAATCCGGTCGTTGACGCCGCCGTTCAGAATCGCATCGCTTATCTCGAACGCAAAGCCGGCTCGCTGTTCTCACTTTCTGTCTACTACGTCGTGCTGTACCAAAGATCGGAGGCCTCCGAGCGCCTGGGAACCGCTCTCTCCCGGTTTCTCGAGCATCCCTCGCAGAGCTTTTTTGAACTATGCGCGCAGTCTTTCTCCACCAAGAAAATGGTGCTGGTTCTAGGGAAGGATTTGCAGGAAGCCCAGGCGGCCGTTCTTCACAAAGCACGGAGTTTTATCCTGCAGGTAAGCGACTTTCTCCCCGTGCGGATTTTGCCCAAGCAGGAAGCGTTTTCGGTTTTAAAAAAGACGCTTAACTTCGATCCTCGAAAGCTCGGTGCGGCTCGACTCAAACACGACACGTTTTTGGACTATTACCTCCCGGAATCGCACGTCGAGTGCCACCGACGGTATCTGCGCGTGGACGATGACTACGTCAAGGTTTTGACGCTCAAAGAGCCTTCCTCGCAGAGTTTTCCGCTGATTTTCCAGCGCCTGCTCGAAGTCGAAGCCAACTACCACGTTGTGACCGAGTGGAAGAGAGAGGATTCTGGCAAGACCCGCCGGGTCATCCAGGCCAAACGACGGCACTTCCACAACACCAAGCGCTCGTTTGCAAGCCAGGTCAATCTCAATGATGTTTCGGCGCAGGATTTGCTGCTCGATGATTCCAAGGAAGCCCAGGTGCGCGAACTCGGAGAGGGCCTGCAGGAGATCGAAATCGCCGGAAATTATTTCGGCATGTTCTCTCTGACCGTGGTGATCTACGACCGCGATTTGGCCAAAGTCGACCGGGCCTGTGCCGAGTTCTACAAAGTCTTTAGCGTCCACGACGCCCAGCTCTATGAAGAAAAATACAATCTGCTGAATGCGTTCCTCGCCGCTGTTCCCGGCAATCACGTCTTCAACCTGCGCTACCTGTATCTAGCCAATACCAACTACGCCGATTTCTCCTTTCTCTTCACATTGGATTCCGGAGACATTCGCAATGGGCATCTACGCGCAGAGTATCTGGCGGTCCTCGAAACCAACCACCATACGCCTTACTTTTTAAACCTCCATTATCGCGACGTCGCGCACACCATGATTCTCGGCCGCACCGGCGCCGGAAAATCCTTCTTACTGAATTTTTTGATTACCAGTCTCCAGAAGTATTCGCCGCACACCTTCATTTTCGACTTGGGAGGGAGTTTTGAAAGCCTAACGCAGCTGTTCGGCGGCTCCTACGTCCGAGTGGGTTTGGAATCTCGGGATTTCAAGATCAATCCATTTTCCCTTGCGCCTACCAAGGAAAACCTGGATTTTCTCGCTCCCTTTCTGAAAGTTCTGATCCAAGGGGCCAAGCCAGTCGAAATCGATCCTGCCACCGAACGCGATCTCTATCACCAGATCGAGAATCTCTATTCGGTCGATCCCGAATTGCGCACTCTCAGCGTTCTTTCCAATACCTTAGGCCATGACCTTTCTGGTCGCCTGGCTAAATGGACTCGGGGAGGCCAGTTCGGATTCCTGTTCGACAACGTCGAGGACACCATTTCGTTTTCGCGGTTCCAATCGTTCGACTTCCAGCGCATGAGCGGGTATCCCGAGCTCTTGGAACCTCTGCTGTTTTATATCCTGCACCGGGCCAGCGCCGTCATCTGCGACCGCGAGACGAGCTCGGTCTTCAAAGCTTTCTTCATCGACGAAGCTTGGGTGTTTTTGAAGAATCCCAGCATTCAGCGCTACGTGGTCCAGGCGCTGAAGACCTGGCGCAAGCACAACGCCGCCATGGTCCTCTCCACACAGTCGCTTGATGAACTGAAACGCTCGGACATCCTGGACGTAATCATCGAAAGCTGTGCAACCAAGATCTTTCTGGCCAATCCCGACATGGACCGCGATCTCTACCGGAATCAATTTCACCTGAACGAAACCGAAGTCGGACTTATCGCGAACCTCGTCCCCAAGCAGCAGTTCCTGATCAAGACTCCGGATCTTGGGAAGGTTGCCAACCTGAACGTCGATCGCAAAAGCTACTGGCTCTATACCAACGATCCTTACGACAACAAGAAACGGAAAGAGGTGTTCGAGAAGCATGGCTTCGAGCGAGGCTTAGAAGTTCTGGCAAGGGAGGGCGCGTGATGGCCACGTTCCCGGTGCCCCAGTCGCCGCGGGCCAGGGTCGGTCCTCTTTTCTTTCTTCGCAGTCCAAATTTCGGCAAGGCCACCAATATTTCAAAAGGAGCAAAACCATGAAACGAACTCTTTCGATCCAGGGGCCATTGGCTTTTGTGCGTGCAGTGGCCATGGTCGTCCTGTCTGTTTTCGCATTTTCGCTGTTCCCCGCCGGGGCTGCTACCGAAGCGGCGCGCGTGGTGAAGTATTCCAAGGAAGACATCGTTCCGGTCCGCGCTAAGTTGCGCTTCTCAACCTTGATCGTTCTTCCCGAGGATGAGGAGATCCTCGATTTCACCACCGGTGATAAGGAATTCTGGATCATCAACGGCGCCCACAATCTGTGCTACGTGCATCCGGCGCAGGCTGGGATTCGCAGCAACCTTAACCTCATTACCGCGAGCGGACATGTCTATTCATTCCTGCTGACGGAAATCAGCAGTCAGTCGGGGGCCGAACCCGATCTCAAGATTTTCATCGAGCCCAAAGAAGGTTCGGGCTTTACGGCGAAGACCGGCCTGGGTGGCTACATCAGCGCGGGGGAAGCCGAAGCTTACAAGAAAGAACTCGCTCTACTTCGGGTTGAGGCGAGCGAGCAGGTTCACGCTGCCGAGACCCGGGCCGAGGTCGAGGCGAATCGTTTTCGCGCAGGCTATGCCGCGAAACTGGTCTTCGACTATTCCTTCGACGCCAAGGCCGCGCGGGAACCGTTTCTCGTGACGGCGATTTATCACGACGACCTATTCACCTATATCCGGTCGGCCGCCCGCGAGAAGCCCGCTCTTTACGAAATCAAGGACGGCAAACCCAACCTGATTTCATTCCAGCTCGAGAACGGCGTCTACATCGCCACGAAAATCATTGACTCCGGCTACTTAACCGTCGGCAAGCGGAAGTTCAGCTTCGTGCGGCGCGCGAACTGAGGCCGAGCCATGAATCAGCCCCCCCAAGTTCACGAGAAAACGTCAAAGCCTGAAGGCCTTCTGCCCAAGAATGTGCAGTCCTGGCTTCTGGTCGGCCTGGCGTTCCTTATGATCGCGATCATGTGGCTTACCGGCGGCAAAAAACCCAAACCCGCTCGGTCGGCTTCAACCACCGCTCCCGTCGGGGCGCCACTGGAAGTCAACGAAACCAAGATTACCGAGTTGCAAAATCGCATCGAGGAACTACAGCGGCAACAGCTCGTAGCGCAAAGTGCACTTGCGCACGAAACCCACCTGCTCGGCGGCCAAGACTCGCCGGCCGTCGAACAAACCGGCGCTAGTCCTACGGATGAAGAGTCGCATGAGGATCCTATTCAGGCAGAACGAAAGAGGCATGCCTACGTGTCGCTGTTTGCTTCCAATGTCGCTCTTAGCTACCGCAAGACTCCTGCCGCTTCCGTCGAGCCGCCGGTTGAGAAACCCACAGCTGCGAATGCCATTACGGCGACGCCCGAGGCGCCGCAGGTCGAGTAACTGCTAAAGCAGCTGCAACCGAC
>Ga0210394_10008760_pt1 | contig 10328 bp, 6 predicted proteins | sample IncBWC12MmetaG_FD_160121 | JGI IMG/M metagenome (GOLD analysis project Ga0210394, IMG submission 160121) | Forest soil microbial communities from Barre Woods Harvard Forest LTER site, Petersham, Massachusetts, United States - Inc-BW-C-12-M | ecosystem: Environmental > Terrestrial > Soil >...
GCGCCGTTGGCGTGCTGCGCTCGCCGATTTCGGGAACCGTGGTCGAAAAACTCGTCACTCCCGGAGAACTTCTGCAGGCGGGTATCACCCCGTGTTTTACGGTTGCCGACCTGTCGCGCGTCTGGGTCATGGCGCGGGTCTTTGGTGCCGACCTCGCATCGGTCAGCGTCGGTGATTCAGCCGAAGTCGTGACCGGCATTGGCGCAAAGAACTTCTCAGGCCGGGTCGACAACATCTCGGCGCTGGTGGATCCCGACACTCGTTCGGTAGTCGCCCGTGTAGTGGTGGAAAATCCGGGCGACTTTCTCAAAAAGCAGATGTATGTGCGGGTGTCGCTTCGCGCGCGCCAGGAAAGCAGCGGATTGCTTGTGCCGGTAGCGGCGATTTTGCGTGACGAGGTGAATCTGCCGTTCGTTTATCTCGTCGAACCCGACGGCAGCTTCGCGCGGCAGCACGTGACTTTGGGCTATCGCGCCGGGGATCAATTCGATATTCCCGAAGGCCTCAAAGCCGGCGACGAAATTGTCGTTGATGGAGGCATCTTTGTTCAGTTCATGCAAAATCAATGAGCGAACCTTTGCCCCCCAACGGGCCCGCGCCGCGCTCGGCTTCGATCATGAACCGGATCGTCTCCACGTCGCTGCAACAGGGATTTCTCGTCGTCTTGATGACGCTCTTGCTGGTTGGCGCAGGGTCGCGCTCGCTGCAGCGCCTCCCGGTTGACGCCTATCCGGATCTCTCGCCGCCGATCGTCCAGATCATTACCCAATGGCCTGGGCACGCCGCCGAAGAGGTGGAGCGGCTGATCACAGTACCCGTGGAACGGGAGATGAATGGCATCCCGCAGATGACAACGAATCGCTCGATCTCGCTGTATGGATTGTCCGATGTCATCCTCACTTTTCAGAACAATACGGACAATTACTTCGCCCGCCAGCAGACCTACAATCGGCTGACTGAACTGTCCCTGCCGAGCGGCGTGAGTCCTTCGGTGTCGCCGCTGTCCGCCCCCTCGGGTTTGATCTATCGCTACGTTCTGCAAAGCAGCGACCGCCCGCCGACCGAGCTCAAGACTTTTGAGGATTGGATCGTCGAACCCCAATACAAATCCGTCCCCGGCGTGGCGGATGACTCGGGGTTTGGCGGGGGAACCATGCAATATCAAGTATTGCTGGATCCGGCCAAGATTGCCGGTGCCGGTTTGTCCGTGCAACAGGTGGAGAGTGCACTGACCGCCAACAACGATAACGCCGGCGGAGGGTTCTACTCGCAGGGCGGACAATTCTATTACGTCCGCGGGCTCGGGCGCCTGGCCACGATCGAGGACATCGGCAACGTGGTGCTGGCGGTGCATGACGGCACGCCGGTGCTGGTGAAGGACGTTGGTCGGGTGGCCATCGGCATCGCGCCGCGCCTCGGTCAGTTCGGCTACGAGCGGCAGGACGATGCCGTGGAGGGCGTCATCCTGCTGCTGACGGGAGAGAAAACTCAAGATGTTCTGAAGCGTGTCGAAGCGAAGACCAAGCAACTCAACGAGGAAATCCTCCCCAAGGATGTCAAAGTTCTGCCTTTTTACGATCGCAGCAATTTGATCGAGCTGACGACCGAGACCGTGGAGCGCAATCTGCTGCGCGGCATGCTGCTGGTGATCGTCGTACTCATATTTTTCCTCTACGATTTTCGCGCCGGATTGATTGTCGCCGCAACCATTCCGCTGGCGCTGCTGTTCGCATTTATTTGTCTGGACCTGCAAAACGCCTCGGCCAATCTGCTCTCCATCGGCGCAGTGGACTTTGGAATCCTGGTGGATGGCGCCGTGGTCATGGTGGAGAACATTTTCCGCCAGATTGCAGCGCGCCGCGGCACGCCGCTCAATGTCGTGGAGATCATCAAGGAGGCTGCTGCCGAGGTGGATCGGCCGCTTTTCTACTCCGTCGCGGTAATCGTCGCGGGCTTTCTGCCCATCTATGTGCTCGCCGGCCCTTCCGGGACACTGTTCAAGCCGATGGCGGACACGATGGTGTTTGCGTTGGTGGGCGCGCTGATCGTCACCTTGACGTTGCTACCGGTGCTGTGCGCGTGGTTCATGCGCCAAGGCTTGCAGGAGCGGCGCAACGCGGGTTTTGAAGCCATCAAATCCGTCTACAGCAAGGGACTCGACTTCTGTCTTGGACACCCGTGGGGAACCACCGCGGCGTCGGCGATTCTGCTGGCAGCCTCGCTGCTGCTCATCCCGCGGATCGGCGCGGAGTTCATGCCGAAATTGGACGAAGGCGCGTTGTGGGTGCGCGCAACTATGCCGTATACGATTTCGTTCGATGAATCGGCAAAGATCGCTCCCAAGGTGCGGGGAATATTGCATTCCTTTCCCGAAGTCACAACGGTCGCCTCCGAACTCGGCCGGCCCGACGACGGCACGGACCCAACCGGCTTCTTCAACGTCGAGTTCTACGTCGGTCTCAAACCTTACTCGCAATGGACGGGCTCTTACCGTACCAAAGCGCGACTCATCGAGTCCATCAACCGCAAGCTGGAGGCCTTTCCCGGCATCACCTTCAATTACACACAGCCGGCGGAAGATGCGGTGGACGAGGCGGAGACCGGCTTGAAAAGCGCCCTTGCCGTGAAAGTCTTCGGTTCCGATTTGGATACCCTGCAGCAGAAGGGCAAGGCCATCAAACACATTTTGGAGCGGGTGCGCGGGATCCGCGACGTCACCTTGGTGCAGGAGCTTGGGCAACCCAGTCTCTCCATTAAAATCAACCGCGCTAAGATTGCCCGCTACGGCGTGAATGTCGCCGATATCAATGCGCTGATTCAAACAGCCATCGGCGGGGACGTGGCGACTCAGGTGGTGCAGGAAGAAAAGCAGTTTGACCTGATTGTCCGCCTGGAGCGCCAATACCGCGATAACCCTGAAGAAATCGGCAATATCCTCGTGGCTACGCCCGCCGGGCAGCAGATTCCACTCAAGGAATTCGCGGATATCCAGGTTACCAGCGGCGCCTCATTCATTTACCGTCAGAATAATTCGCGCTACATCGGGATACAGTTCTCGGTGGATGGACGCGATCTGGCCGGCGCGGTGGAGGATGCCATGCAACAGGTCAAGCACCAGGTCGCCCTGCCGCAGGGCTACCGCCTGGATTGGGGCGGGGAATACACCGACTACACGGAATCGCGCGGCCAGCTGAGCGTCATTCTCCCAGTCACAGTGTTCCTGATTTTCCTGCTGCTGTTCGCGCTTTACAGCAACTTCAAATTCCCGTTCATCACGGTGCTCGGTGTGGTGCTGTCGGCGCCGGTGGGCGGCATCGTGGCTCTGTGGATCACCGGCACGCCGTTTTCCGTCTCGTCCGGTATCGGCTTTCTAGCCTTGTTCGGCGTTTCGGTGCAGACCGCGGTGGTCTATATTTCCTATGTCAACGAACTTCGCCGCGGCGGCGCCCCCCTCGCCGATGCCATTCGTCACGGCGCAATCTTGAGGCTGCGTCCGATCATGATGACGGCATTGGTGGCGGCGTTGGGATTGTTACCGGTGGCGCTCGCCACCGGTGTCGGCACGGATACCCAGAAGCCTTTTGCCTTGGTGATTGTCAGCGGCCTGTTCACGCGCCTTCTGATCAGTGTTTTTCTAATGCCAGCGCTGTATACCCTGGTGGCCAGATCCGGTGACCGGCTGGAAGTGTGATGCCCGGCGCGACGCACGATCAGAGTTTGACGCGATACTCCGTTTGAATTTTGCGGATCTTTTTGTCGGTCCCGAAGTAGGCGTGTTTGGACATATCGGCACTGTACTTGCTCGATTCGGGGTGCCGACCCAGGGCCTCGGCCAACGCGCGAATGTGGTGTGGGCCGGCACCGCAACACACCCCCAAATAATTGATACCCAGCGCATAGGCTTCGCGGCCAAACTGGGCGATCTCGGCACGCGTACACATGAAGGGATCGAGCCCCGTAGGAAAGGCCCGCGCATTGCCGCAGCAGGGATCGGTCAGCGACATGAATGATGGCTGATCGGGCGTGGTTCGATACGGCACCGGCAGCGCCGCGACTGTGCATTTTACTGTTTTGCGAATCTGCTCCAGCAGCGGCATCATGGTTTTCGGGCCGCGATGACAATTAATTCCCACCACGTCGGCGCCCGCCGCTTCGAGGCGTTGGCAAGCCTCCGCCGGACTCAAGCCTTCGCGTACGTTTTCCTCGCGATGGATTGCAAATGTCACCACCGCCGGCACCTTGGAATATTTCTTGATTGCTGCGAGCGCCATCAAGGCTTCCCCCACCCAGGAAAGAGTTTCCGCGACGATGTAATCCACACCGGCGTCGGCGGCCCAGCCCACTTGTTCGGCGAAAATCCGCTCGACTTCCTTCAGCGCCTTCGGGTCCGCCGGATCGTAGATATTGGTGTTGCAAATATCGCCGGCGAACAGCGTCCCGGTGCGGCGCGCCACTTTCTTCGCAATGCGCAGCGCCGTCCGGTTCATCGACAAAAGATCCTTCTCCCGGCCGATGACGCGAAGCTTCTCGCGATGCACGTAGTAAGTGAGGGCCTGCGTGACATCCGATCCGGCGCGCACGAAATCCAAATGCAGTTCCTCGACTACTTCGGGATGTTCGGCCAGCACCACCGGTACAAACGCGCCTGCCTGCAAGTAGCCGCGCCGCTCAAGTTCGAACACATAGCCTTCGGCACAAATGACCGGGCCTTTGGCGAGGCGTTTCAACAAACCGGGTGCGGCCCGCGCTGCGGTCTTTTGCTTAGATGTCGTCATCGAGTGCGCCTGACTGCGCCGCAACCGGGCTTACTCATTGGAAACCGCCAGGTGCAGATTGGACTGCGTGGCGCCCGTGCCGGTGCCAAAGCGCTCGATCAGCCACGAGCGGAACAGCGCGACGGCGGTATCGCTCAAGGCTTCCGGGTGTGTGATCAAATAATAGCCATAGCCGTCGTCGAGGCTGTTATCGAAGGGCTTGATCAGCTGGCCGGTGCGGATGTAATCGCCGAACAGATAATTATCGACCAGCACGACGCCCTCGCCGCTCAAGGCATATTGCACGGCGAGAACTGCGCTGTCGAACACCAGCCCGCGCTCGACATTCAAGGCACTCAAGTTCCACTGGCGCGCGAATTGCGTCCAAAGATGGTGCCGCGGCTGGTCCGAAAGACGCACGTGCACCAATTCATTGGCTTCGATGAATTCGACCAAACTCTTGCCCGCATCCCGTGCGGCAACATTCGGGTGACACAGCAAGCTCAAGCGGACCGGCCAGAGCAAGTCCGTCACCAAGTCGGTGACCGTGGGCTTCGAATACACGACCGCCACATCGACATCGCTCGGCGGCGGACCCGCCCCGTAAGCGCTCACCAAATCGATCTCCACTTCGGCGGCGGCGCGACGGAAGTCGCGCAATATCGGTACCGCGAGATGTACCGCGAAACTCGGCGGCATCTGCACACGCAGGGTGCGCAAAGTGGTGGACCCTTCGTTGCGAATATCATCGAGGGCATATTCCAACCGGTCGAAGGACTTCATGACCGCCGGCAAGAGATGCTGCCCCGCCTTGGTCAGCACCAGCGCGTGCGGTTTACGCTCGAACAGCTGCGTGCCGATCAATTTCTCGAGCGCGATCACATGGCGCGACAAGGCGCTCTGCGAAATCAACAGCGCATTGGCCGCTGCGGTGAAGCTCGAGTGCTTGGCGACGCCCTCGAAGGCGCGCAGCGCGTTCAACGGCAGCCATCGGCGATCGATGGAGGTCTTGCCCATATGTCAAAGAGCCCCGCTTTTGGTGTAGCCGATGGCGCGTTTTTGATCCGCTATGATGGTCTTGGACGCCAGAAATAAATGCCAGGCCGCCCAAAATCCGGTGGGCGCAAGAACCAGCAATGCGAATCGCAGCGATGCCGCGTCCGTGGCGTGAGCACCGGCAAACCAATCGCTCAAGACCCCTACGACCCAGGGCGCGACGATGAGATTGAAGATATTCGCAACGAGCAGGCTCACCGCGATGAGCATATTGCGCATACGGCAAGGAGAAAGATTGTTCAGCAATCCGAAGCAGGGGCCGATATAAAAGTAGATGGCGGGGATGAACATCCAGAACATGAACTTGCACACCCACAAAGAGTGGGTCCAATAAGCGATCATCGACGGGATGGTTGCCAGACCGATTCCAGCGGCGAGCAACCAAACGACCCGGCGCGGGTCGGCCATGAAGGGACGCGAGAGCAGCCATGCGGTAGCGACGGTGGCCAGCGACCCGCCGACAAGATGAATATTGCCCGTAACGGCACCGGCCTGGCCGACGTCAAGACCGTAGGTCCGCTGCAGGAACGTGGGAGTCCAGTATATGAGACCCCATCCCCACAGCGCGCACAGCCCACCGCCCATGGTCACGTGAAACGCCGCCTTTTGCCGCCATAAAAATCGCAGCGATTCCATTAGCGAGGGTTTGATCTCATCGACGATGGCGTCCAGGCGCCCGCGCGGCGGTTCGCGCACCGTCAGATACACGATGATGCCGACGACGAGACCGGGCACGCCAAGTGCGATGAACGCCGCGCGCCAGGTATAGGCTTGCGCAACGGCGCCCGCCATATTGGCGCCCAACCACGCGCCAATCGGCGCACCCAGCGCCAGCACCGTCATCGCCATCGGCCGCCGCTCCGCCGGGAAGCAATCCGAAACAATTGCCGTGGACGGGGGCGTACCTCCGGCTTCCCCGACGCCGACGCCGATGCGTCCCAGCAGAAACTCCAGATAATTTCGCGACAGCCCGCACAGGGCGGTGAATCCCGACCAAATGATGAGAGAGGCCGCGAGGATATTGCGGCGATTGGATCGATCGGCATACCAGGAGATGAGAATGCCGAAGGAAACATAAAATGCTGCCAGCGGAGCTCCGGTGAGAAATGCCACGCCGGCGTCGTTCAATTTCAATTCGAGGCGGATCGGCTCGAGCACCGTGGACACGACATAGCGGTCTGCGATATTGATCGCGTATATCAAACACGTCAGGATGAGAACGTACCAGCGCTCGATTGACGAGGGTGCCTGGGACCGGGGTAGATCGAGTACGGTGCTGCTCATTGTGTCCTTGAGTCTGCCTTAGTTTAGCAACATACAGGGTTCCCGGCCGTTACGCGACGGCGGCAAAAGGCTGCGAAAAATGACATGGGCAAATCGCGAAATGGCATAGCGCTCCGGGAACGAAAGATTAAGCTTTAGCTGGGTGGAGAACTTCGAATACATAATCATCGGCGCCGGCTCCGCGGGCTGCGTGCTCGCCGAGCGCCTGTCGGCGAGTGGGCGCGACCGGGTATTGGTTCTCGAAGCCGGCGGCTCCGATAGGCGATTTTGGATCAAGACGCCGATCGGTTACGGACGAACCTTTGCGGACCCGGCGGTCAATTGGAAGTACCAGACCCGTCCAAATCCGGGGCTCAATGGGCGCAGCATCTATTGGCCGCGCGGCCGCGTGGTCGGCGGCTCGGGTTCCATCAACGCACTGGTGTATTGCCGTGGGATGCCCGCGGACTTCGATGATTGGCGACAAATGGGCAATGTCGGTTGGGGTTGGGACGACGTCCGTCCGTACTTCGAGAAATCGGAGCGCCATGTCGATGCGGCGGGCCACGCCAGCAGCTTCGGACCTCTGGACGTCAAGGATGTGACGCCGTTTCTGCATCCAATCCGGCAGAACTGGCTGGACGCGGCGGCGGAATTGGGTCTGCCGCAAACCGATGATTTCAACGGCCCGCATCCGGAAGGCTTGGGCTGCTATCAAGTGACGATTCGCAATGGCATGCGGCGCTCGGCCGCCGATGCCTTTTTGCGGCCGGCCCTGCGGCGCGGCAACATGCGCCTCGTGACACACGCTTGGGTAAGCAAGATTCGCTTCGATCAGCGGCGCGCCGTGGGTGTGGAATACCTGCGCGGCAGCAGCCAGCAGTTCGCCGCGGCCAACCGCGAAGTGATTGTCTGCGGAGGCGCGGTCAATTCTCCGCAGTTATTGCAGCTGTCGGGGATTGGACCTGCGCGGATGTTGGCTGCGACGGGCATTGCACCGCTGTTCGACAACCCCGCTGTCGGCGGGCATCTTCAGGACCACTTAGCGGTCGTGTATTCCTACCAAGCCACGCAACCCACCCTGAACAATGAACTGCATTCGACCATCGCCAAGTTGCGCGCCGGCCTGCGCTACATCATTGCGCGGCGCGGACCCTTGGCCTTGAGCGTGAATCAATTTGGCGGATTCGTGCGCGCCGACCCGCAAGGTACGCGCCCCGATGTGCAGCTGTACTGCAATCCGGTGACTTACGGCGCAGGCGATTCAACCCGCACTCGGATCGAGGTGGATGCCTTTCCCGGGTTTTATTTGTGTTTCCAGCCGACGCGGCCGACCAGCGTTGGCCGGGTCGATATCGCCAGTGCGGACTTTCGCCAGCCGCCCAACATTGCACCCAACTACTTATCCACCGAAAAAGACGTCGCGGATGTGGTGCACGGCGGACGCTTATTGCAGGCGCTCGCCCGCACCCGCGCGATCAAGTCTTTGATACGCGCGCCCCTGGCGCCCGATCTTGATGCGATGGAACCCAAGGACCTGGTTGCCGATTTCCGCGCGCGCGGGACCACCGTGTACCATCCGGTCGGTACTTGCCGAATGGGCAGCGCCGCCGGCGAATCCGTCGTTGACGCAGCTTTGAAAGTGCATGGCGTGGACCGCTTGCGCGTGGTGGACGCGTCGGTGTTTCCGACGGTCACTTCCGCAAATACCAATGCGCCGACCATCATGGTGGCGCAAAAAGCCGCAGATCTAATTATGCAGGGACGATAAAAATAAGGAAGGGACGTACATGAAGCTCGACAGTGTCCAGGTGTTTCTCGTGAGCAACCCGCCGCCGAGCTTCGGCGGCCGCTACTTCGTGTTTTTGAAATTGAAGACCGCCTGCGGCATCGAAGGAGTCGGTGAGGTGTACGCCGCCACTTTCGGTCCGAAGGTAGTGGCGGCGATGATCGAAGATTTGTTTGCCCGGCGCTTCATCGGGCGCGATCCATTCAAGATCGAGTCGCTGTGGCGTGAAAGCTATGGCTCAGGATTCACCCTGCGGCCGGACCTCTCGCTGATGAGCGTCATCAGCGGACTGGAAATGGCGTGCTGGGACATCATCGGCAAGGCTGTCGAGCAGCCGGTCTACAATCTCCTGGGCGGCAAGGTTCACGAACGCTTGCGCAGCTACACGTACTTGTATCCTGCCGCCAACGAAGGCGAGGAGTTCTACCACGATGCGGATCGCTCGGCGCAGCGTGCCGCCGAATACGTGGCGCAAGGGTTTACCGGACTCAAATTCGATCCCACCGGAGGCTATTCCGCGTACGACCCGCGGCAGCCCACCCAGGAAGCACTCGAGCGCACGGTTCGTCTGGTGCGTTTGGTGCGTGAAGCAGTGGGACGGCGCGCCGACCTGCTGGTCGGGACGCACGGTCAGTTCACGACCTCGGGCGCCATTCGCCTGGCGAAGCAGCTCGAGCGCTATGATCCTTTGTGGTTCGAAGAGCCGGTGCCGCCCGAAATGCCGGAACAGATGGCGATCGTGGCGCGCGGCACCTGCATTCCCATCGCCACCGGCGAACGCTTGACCACCAAGTACGAGTTCGCGCGGGTACTGGCGAGCGGCGCTGCGAACATCATCCAAATGAACCTCGGGCGGGTGGGCGGCTTGCTCGAGGCAAAGAAAGTAGCCGCTTTGGCCGAAGTGCACTATGCGCAAATTGCGCCGCATCTTTATTGCGGGCCCGTGGTGGGTGCGGCGAATATCCAGATCGCCACCTGCTCGCCCAACTTCCTGATCCTGGAAAGCATCCAGCAGTGGGGCGGGATTCACGCCCGGCTGCTGAAGACTCCGATTCGCTGGGAGCAAGGCTATGTCATTCCGCCCACGGCGCCGGGTCTTGGCGTCGAGCTCGACGAAGCGGTGGCGCGCGCCCATGCCTATGTCGAGGACAGTCCGCTGCATTTGGAGATGATCGATCGGCCGCTGGGATAAAGGAATCCAACTTGCAGTACGGCTTCATCGGACTCGGGTCGCTTGGCGGGCACCTTGCCGTGAACTTGGCCCATGGCGGCTTTCAGGTCGGGGTCTACGACTTGCAGCGAAGCGCTGCCCACCAGGCGCTGACCGCCGGTGCGCACTGGGTGGATTCGATACCCGAGTTGGCCAAGGCCAGTGACGGCTTGATCACCTGCCTGCCCTCGCCGGCGGCCACGGCGTCGGTTTTAGCGCAGGCGTTGCCTGCCCTGCGGTCCGGCTGCACCTGGAT
>Ga0210394_10008763_pt1 | contig 10326 bp, 6 predicted proteins | sample IncBWC12MmetaG_FD_160121 | JGI IMG/M metagenome (GOLD analysis project Ga0210394, IMG submission 160121) | Forest soil microbial communities from Barre Woods Harvard Forest LTER site, Petersham, Massachusetts, United States - Inc-BW-C-12-M | ecosystem: Environmental > Terrestrial > Soil >...
AGGGGCTGGAGGTGTTCGTGGTGGCCTGCCCGAAGGATCTGACGATGTTCGAGGACGCGGTCAAGACGACCGGTTACGAAGGCAGCATCGTGGTGAAGGAACTTCTCGAGTTGATCGAGGCATGCACGACAAGCGAGCTTGCACAGCACGCGGTCGCGTAGCGGCTTTCGAAGTGAAGGATTGAGTTGAAGTGAAGGATTGAGTTGATTTGATGAACATACTGGTTCCAGTCAAGCGCGTTGCGGCGCTCGAAGACGATTTTCGAATCCGAGACGACGGGCGGGACGTCGATCCGGACGACCTGAATTTCGACTTGAACGAGTGGGACAGCTTTTCGCTCGAACAGGCGGTGCTGATCAAGGAGGCGGCCTCGAGTCAGGTGCAGGTGATCGCAGTGACGGTCGGCCCCGAGGAGTGCGACCAGGAGCTGCGCGCCTGCCTGGCCAAGGGCGCGGACCGCGCGCTGCGGGTCTGGGACGAGGCGGTCGCAGGTTCCGATCCGATCGCGATCGCGCGCATTCTGGCCGCCGTCGCGCGCAGGGAGGAGGCGGCGCTCGTGCTCGCCGGTGCGCAATCGTCCGATCACGGGCACGCGACCACCGGGATCGCGCTGGCGGCGGCGTTGAGCTGGCCGCACGTGGCCGTGGTGGTCGGTCTGAAGTACGCGGCCGGCGATGTCCAGATGACGGCAACGCGCGAGCTGGAGGGGGGCGTGCTGCAGGACGTCGAGCTGGCCTGCCCGGCGGTGCTGACGATTCAACTGGGAATCAACAAGCCGCGCTATGCCTCGCTGCGCGCGATCAAGCAGGCGGCGGCCAAGCCGATCGAGGTGTTCGGACCGCGCGAGCTCGGACTGGCCGGCACCGAGCTGGGCGAGGTGGGATCCGCGTCGCGCGTGCGCCGGATGCTGATCCCCGAAAAGGGGCGCGCCCAGATGATCGAGGGCACGGCGCAGCAGAAGGCAGCGCGGCTGGCGCAGATCATCCGCGAATTCAGTACGCAAAAGCGGGCGGCATGACGGTGAGCGGAATCCTGATCCTGGCCGAGCATCGCGACGGCGATCTGCGCCCCGTCACGCACGAACTGATCGCGGCGGCGCAGTCCGTGCGCCAGCAGATCGGCGATCGTGTGACGGTGGCGGTGGTCGGATCGCGGGCCGAGCGTTTCGTGCCGGCATTGAGCCTCGAAGGCGTCGACGAGATCCTGGCGATCGCATCACCCCAGCAGGAGTTCGACGCCGACGCCGCGGAAGCCGCGCTGACGGCCGCGATGGCCGATCGCGAGCCGGCGCTGGTATTGCTCGGGCACAGCGTCGACTCGATGGGCTTCGCGGCAGCCTTGGCGATCCGGCATGGCACCGGTTTCGCAACCGACGTGTTCAAGCTCGGCTTCGAGGCCGGCCAGCTGGTCGCCACGCGCGGCGGCTATGGACAGAAGGTCAACGTCGAGCTGGATTTTCCAGGTCGGCGCACCGTGGTGTTGTGCCTGCGTGCCGGAACGTTCAAACCCGATCCGAAGCCGGCGGCGCCGCCGGTGCGCCGGCTGGCGCCGCAATGGCCCGCCTCGGGAGCGCGCTTCGGCGCCTTCATCCCGCCGCCGGCGACCGGCGACGTCGACGTGGCGGCGGTCGATTTCATCCTGTCGGTCGGGCGCGGGGTGGGCGAAGAGGACAACATCGGGCCGTTCCGCGATCTGGCCGCGAAGCTGGGGGCCACGCTCGGGTGCTCCCGGCCGATCGCCGACTCCGGGTGGCTGCCCAAGTCGCGCCAGGTCGGCCAGTCGGGCAAGACGGCGGTCAACTGCAAGCTGTACATCGCGATGGGTATTTCGGGCGCGATCCAGCACCTGGCCGGGATGAAACACGTCGAGACCGTGGTCGCCGTGAATACCGATTCGAATGCTTCGATTTTCAGCGTCGCCAAGTACGGGATCGTCGGCGACATGTTCGAGATCGCCGAAGAGTTGAGGAAACAATTCGAGTGAGTGGCTCGAAATTTGCTTTCAATTTCGGTGACAAACGGTTCGCAGGCAGCCGGGTCGGACCCTCGCGGTCGCCGGTCCAGGATCAGGAGTTGAGTGAGTTTCACGATGCAGGACAGCGGAGTACTCGAGAGCTCGGTCGCGACTGCCGCGCAGCCCGCGACGCTGCAGCGCAAGATCGACTGGACCGGAGCCTTCTGGGTCGCCAGCGGCGTGCCGGCGCTGGTGCTGTTCTCGGTCGGAGCGGTGGCGGCGACGGTCGGCCGCCCGTCCTGGCTGGTCTGGATGATCTCGATCGGGTTCGGATTCATCCAGGCGTTCACCTACGCGGAGATCGCGGGGCTGTTTCCGCACAAGTCGGGCGGCGCCTCGGTGTACGGCGCGATCGCGTGGGTCCGGTACGGCAAGTTCATCGCGCCGGTGTCGGTCTGGTGCAACTGGCTGGCCTGGTCGCCGGTGCTGGCGATCGGGTCGGGACTGGCGGCCGGGTACGTGTTGAGCGCGTGCTTTGCGCCCGACGCCGCGATCAATACCTGGCACATCACGCTGTTCGATCTGGGCGCGGTCAAGCCCGGCCTGTTCCTGCGGATCGACGCCACCTTCGTGATCGGCGCCATCCTGATGCTGTCGGCGTTCGCGATCCAGCACGGCGGGATTCTGCGCTCGGCGCGCGTGACGTTGATCCTGGGTGTCGCATCGCTGATCCCGCTCGGGTTGATCGCGCTCGTTCCGATCCTGACCGGCGACATGAGCCGCTCGCATTTCTTCCCGATCGTTCCGCTGGCGCACGACGCTCAGGCCCGGGTGATCGACGGGCAATGGAATGCGGCCGGCTGGACGCTGATGGCGGGGGGCCTGTTCATCGCGGCGTGGTCGACCTACGCGTTCGAGACCTCGGTGTGCTACACGCGCGAGTTCAAGGATCCGCACCGCGATACGTTCAAGGCGATCTTCTACTCGGGCCTGCTGTGCATCGTGATCTTCACGCTGGTGCCGATGGCGTTCCAGGGACATCTGGGACTGGGCGAACTGGTCAAGCCGGCCGTGCTGGACGGCGACGGCAAGGTGCTCAGCCCACCGGTCTACGACGGCATGCTGTCGCCGTCGATCTACAGCGGGATGGGGGTCGGCGCCGTGATGGCGAGCATGGTGGGGGGCGGTGCTCTGGTCGAGAGGATCATCGTGGTGATGCTGATCCTCGCGGTCGTGCTGTCGATCATGACCGCGATGGCGGGTTCCTCCCGGACGCTGTACCAGGCGTCCGTGGACGGCTGGCTGCCGCGCTACCTGTCGCATGTGAACGCGCACGGCGCGCCGACCCGTGCGATGTGGACCGATCTGGGATTCAACCTGATCACGTTGATGCTGTCCGACTACGTGTTCGTGCTGGCGGCGTCGAACGTGGGCTACGTGCTGTTCAACTTTCTGAACCTGAATGCCGGCTGGATCCATCGGATGGACCGCGGGCAGTGGAAGCGGCCGTTCCGGGCGCCGACCTGGATCATCGCGGCCGGCACCGCGCTGGGTTTCGTGAACCTGGCGCTGATGGGGCTGGGCGCGGATGTGTACGGCGCCGGCACGCTGAAGGCCGGATTGATATGCGCCTCGCTGATCGTCCCGGTGTTCCTGTTCCGACACTACATCCAGGACAAGGGCGTGTTTCCGAAGACGATGAGCGAGGATCTGGAGTTGAGCGACGACCACGCTTTGGTCAGGCGCGCCGGGATAATGCCTTACCTGGTGCTGGCGGCCGGAGCGTGTGTCGTGTGGGTTTCTCACAGCCTGGCGGCTAATTGAGTCGGGCGCGGTCGGTCGACGGTTTTTCGTTGAAAGATTCTGGAGCGGAGGGCGAAGGATGAAGAGGCTAACGAGGGTGATGTGGTGTGTAGCAGCCGCGCTGATGTCGGCGCGCGCATCGGCGGGCGTCACGGCGGCGGAGGCCGACAAGCTGGGCAAGGAGTTGACGCCGTTCGGGGCCGAGAAGGCCGGCAACGCGGACGGCACGATTCCTGCGTTCGAGGGCAACGACACGCCGCTGCCCGGCTGGGAATGGGGCAAGAATCGCAAGGACTACTGGAAGTTCAAAGACGAGAAGCCGCTGTTCTCGATCGACGCCTCCAACGTCGACAAGTACGCCGCGCACCTGACCGACGGCCAGATCACGGCGCTGAAGACCGTCAAGGGCTACCGGTTGGACGTCTATCCGACCCACCGCACCTGCAATATCACCCCAACCTACGCGGAGCGCTCCAAGGCCAATGCGCTGGAGGCCAAGATCGGCGCCGACGGCTGGTCGCTGGAGCACGCGAAGACGGCGGGGATCCCCTTTCCGATCCCGAAGTCCGGCATCGAGGCGATGTACAACGTCAAGATGCGGCCGGCCGGCATCGCGGTGATCTACAACGACGGCACCAGCATCATCAGCCCGCGCCCGGGCACCAGCGAGTTCACTTGGTACCAGTGGTACCTGGTGCAGTACTGGCCCGACAAGCGCGCGGATATCGGCAACGTCGAGTCGAACGGCAATGTCGACTTCTTCGTCTATTACAACTATTCGAAGCCGGCCGCGCTGGCCGGCCAGGGTTTCGTCGGCACGATCCCGATGAACAAGGATCCGGAGCAGTACTACTACTTCCCGGGCCAGCGCCGGGTGCGCCGCCTGCCGACCTACGTGTTCGACACGCCGCTGATCGGCTTCGAGAACCAGTACCTGGTCGACGAGCAGGGCGGCATCTGGATGACGCTGGACCGCTACGACTACAAGCTGCTGGGCAAAAAGGAGGTGTACGTCGGCTCCAACGTGTTCGGCATGTGGGACTACAAGGCCGACCCGAAGGTCGTGTTCGACAAGACCTACATCAACCCCGCTTATCGGCGCTACGAGCTCAAGCGGGTCTGGGTGGTCGACGCGCACCTGAAGCCCGGCTTCCGCCACCTGGCGCCGCACCGCACCTATTACCTGGACGAGGACAGCTGGAACATGGTCCAGTTGACCGACTACGACAAGGACGACAAGGTCTGGAAGGACGTCTCGCAGTTCCAGATCCCGGCCTGGGAGGTCGGTGGCCTGTGCGTCGCCCTGAGCACCAGCATGTGGGACCTGCAGGGCGGCCGCTACGTGACGGACTGGATGTCGATCGGCGGCGGCAAGGACATCAAGTGGATCAAGGAGGGCGATCCCGAGGCCAAGCAGCCGTGGATGAAGCCGGACTTCTATACGCCGGAGACGCTGCGCTCGCTGTCGGAACGCTGAGCGTCGGAGCCGGCGCCTTGGGGCGGCCGACCGGCATCGAACCAACAAGACGGCCAGGGCAGGGGTCGGACCGGCCCCTGCCATCTAAAGAGAAGAGAAGGGGGAAATGATGCGAGCGAGACTGGGAACTGCGCGGTCGTGGGCCGCGCTGGGAGCGGCGGCCGCGGTGTTGTCGGGGCCGGCTCTGGGGTTCGATTTCAAGGCGGGGGAGTACGTCGACGGCAGCCTGATAACGCTGATCACGACCGGCTTCAGCCAGCGGCTGCGCGACCAGAATCCGGAGCTGGTGGCGGCGCCGGGCACGAACGGGTTTCTGACCGGCTTCCAGGACGCGCACCTGGGGGACCTGAACTACGAGAAGGGAGACCTGTTTGCGCTGTACCTGAAGGGCAGCGAGGAGATGCTGCTGAAGTTTCCGGACCAGTGGAAGTTTTTCGTGCGCGGCTCCTGGCTGCTGGACGCGAAAGCCTCCGATACGAAGTTCGCCCCGCTCGATTCGGCCGCCCGTACGCAGGCGGCGCGCGACCTGTGGCTGTACGACCTGTGGGTGAGCAAGGACTTCGAGCTGTTCGGCAACTCGGCGCGGATGCGGGCGGGACGGCAGGTGATCAACTGGGGCGAGAGCCTGTTCGTGGCCGGCGGCGTCAACGCGACGGCGGCCATCGACCAGTACCGGCTGACCTACCCGGGGGTGCCCCTGAAGGAGGTGGTGCTGCCGGCCGAGATGATCAGCCTGGCGCTGTCGCCGGCCAAGGGCGTCAATGTCGAGGGCTATTACCAGTTCCGCTGGAACCAGAACCGGCTGGTGCCGGTGGGCACGTTCTTCAGCGCCAACGACTACATCGGCGAGGGCAAGGGAACCAACTGGTTCTTCCTGTACGACCCGCGCTATGCGGCGATCCACGGCGGGGTGTACGCCTCTACTCCGGGCGGCGTTCCGTTCGGCCCCAAGGTGACCAATCCGCAGGCGGCGCTGGCGCTGGCCAATGCCAATGGCTACACGTTCTGCGCGGCCAACGATGTGGTCGGCACCGTAGGGGCCGGAGGAATCTGCGATCCTGGCTTGCTTCCCGCTTTTGCGGGCTTCAACGACTACGGCGTGCCCTATGTGGCCGGTGACCAGACCCCGCCGGTGGGCAAGCAGTTCGGGCTGTCGGCGCACTACAAGCCGGAGGGCACGGCGATCGACTTCGGCCTGTACTACGAGCACTTCCACGAGAAGCAGCCCTACCTGCAGTACCTGCCCGAACCCGGTCTGTACGCCGGCGTCGGCCAGCAGCTGGTCTACCCGGCCAATCACAACCTGTACGGGGCCAGCCTGAACTTCCTGGCCGGCCAGTGGGCCATCGGCAGCGAGCTCTCGTATCGGCCCAAGGACCCGATCCTGGTCGATCCGTTCTCGTGCTCCGATTTCCCGGGCGCACCGGGAGGCGGTGCCAACTGCGGCGGCAACTTTGCCACCTTCCGGGATGCGCACAAGTGGCAGTGGAACACCACCTGGTGGCGGGCTGTGAATCCGAGCGACACCGACTGGTATGCCTGGCTGATCCGCAAGGCCGGCGCGCAGGCCTCCAACATCCAGGGCGAATTCGCGCTGATCCACTACCCGGGTGTATCCAACCATGCCTACAAGGGCCTGGGCCTGCTGTCGGACCTGAGCTACGACATCAACGGAGGCAACGGAATCGTCGGCAGCACGGATAAGAATGCCCGGCACTTCGGCACCGCCGACTCCTTCGGCATCGTGCAGTACCTGGATATGACCTTCGACGGCACGATGATCCCGGGCTGGCAGGTGATCCCCAACGTCACCTGGTCGTGGGCCATCGCCGGGGACACGCCCAACGAGAACTACACCTGGTTGCAGGGCGTGCTGGACACCACGTACGCGATCACGTTCACCCAGAACCTGCAGCACTGGTCGGCCAGCGTCCTGTACGTGACGTACCGCGGCGGCGACCCGTCGATCCTGCGCAACTTCTATGCCGATCGCGACTGGTGGGGCGCCTCGCTGACCTACACTTTTTGATGACCTGCAGCACCGGGGCCGGACTCGGCGATGCCGCGCCCGGCCCTGGTGCCGCGTTCCAGTCGCCGTAGAGCGACTTGAGAAAAGATCCGACGCATGGATTCGCATCCGCCGCCCACGACACTGGCCCGCGCCCTGGCGGCGCTCGAACGCTTCGTGTTCGGCCGCCGTGTTCTGGTGCTCGCGGTGCTGGCCGTCTTCACGCTGGTGATGGGCTTCTTCGCGCTGAAGCTGCGGATGGAGGCCGGCTTCGAGAAGCAGTTGCCGATCGGGCACGAGTACGTCAAGACGTTCGAGCAGTACCGCAACCAGCTGTTCGGCGCCAATCGGCTGACGATCGCGGTGCGGGCCATCGACGGCAATATCTGGACCAGGGAAGGCCTGACGCGCCTGTATGACGTGACGCAGGCCATGTCGTCGATGCCGAATGTCGACCGCGCCGGCGTGCAGTCGCTGTGGACGTCCAATTCCTGGGTCATGGAGATCACGCCCGAGGGCTTTCGCAACGAGCAGCTGATCCCCAACACGGTGCTGCCGGATGCGCTGACGCCCGAGCGGATCGAGAAGATAAAGCAGACGACCACGCGCGGCGGCTTCGACGGCGTGCTGGTCGCGCGCAACCGCAGCAGCGCGTTGATCACGGCGGAGCTGAACGAGTACGACCGGGACGGCGTCAAGGTCGACTACATCGCGTACAACCGGCTGCTCAACGAGCGCATCCGGGCCAAGTACGAGGACGCCCACTTCCGCATCGAGATCATCGGTTTCGCCAAGCAGATCGGCGAGATTGCCGACGGGGCCCAGGCGGTGCTGGCGTTCTGCGGCGTTGCGCTGCTGCTGGTGGCGGCGGCGGTGTACTGGTACTGCCGCTCGGTGCGCTTCACGGTGCTGCCGATCGTCTGTTCATTGACATCGCTGGTCTGGCAGTTCGGCACGCTGCGCCTGCTGGGTTTCGGCCTCGATCCGCTGGCGATCCTGGTGCCGTTCCTGGTGTTCTCGATCGGCGTGTCGCACGGCGTCCAGCAGATCAACTTCATCGTGCGCGAGCTTGCGCATGGCAAGAGCACCTTCGACGCCGCACGGGCGAGCTTCTCCGGCCTGCTGGTGCCCGGCACGCTGGCCCTGGTCACCGCCTTTGTGTCCTTCATCACGCTGACGCTGATTCCGATCCCGATGGTGCGCGAGCTGGCGATCACGGCCGCCATCGGCGTTGGATACAAGATCGTCACCAACCTGGTGATGCTGCCAGTGGCGGCCTCGTTCTTCCACTTCGACCGGACTTACGCCGAGAAGGCGATGCTCGAGCGCGAGCGGCGCGCGCGCTGGCTCAAGCAGCTATCGCGCGTCTCGGAGCCGGGTAATGCCATTTTCATCGTCTTCGTCACCGCCGGCGTGCTGGCCATGGCGGCCTGGCAGAGCCGCGACCGCGTGGTCGGCACGCTGCAGGCCGGCGCGCCCGAGCTGCGCGCCGACAGCCGCTACAACCTCGACGCGGTCGACATCGCCAGCAACTACGACGTCGGGCTGGACTGGCTGACGGTGGTGGTGGAGCTGGCGCCCAAGCCGGACAACTGCTCGCGCGTCGCCCTGGCGCCCTATGAAGAGGACTTGGTGTGGACGCTGCAGAACGCACCGGGCGTGATCGGCGTTTCCTCGTTCACCACGATGACGCGCACCTACAGCGAGGGTTACAACGAGAACAATCCGAAGATGAGCGTGGTGCCGATCGATCTGACCAATTACGCCGGGCTGACGATCGAGATCAACCGGGTGCGCGGCTACATCAGCAACGACTGCAACATGACGGCAGTGCACGCTTACCTGACCGACCACAAGGCCACGACGATCCAGAAGGTGATCGACGTCGTCAAGCAGTTCCGGACCGAGGAGAAGCTCGACGGCGTGACGGTGCGGCTGGCCTCGGGCAACGCCGGCGTGCTGGCCGCCATCAATGAAGAGGTCTCGCGCAGCGAGCTGCCGATGTTGTTGTGGGTGTACGCGGCGATCGCGATCCTGGTGCTGATCGCCTACCGCGATCTGCGGGCGGTCGTCGCCTGCTGCCTGCCGCTGACGGTGGCGACCTTCATCGGCTACTGGTTCATGAAGGAACTGCAGATCGGCCTGACCGTGGCCACGCTGCCGGTGATGGTGCTGGCGGTCGGGATCGGCGTCGACTATGCCTTCTACATCTACAACCGCCTGCAGTCGCATTTGGCGCTGGGCGAGCCGATCGTGACGGCGCTGGAGCACTCGATCATGGAGGTCGGGGTGGCGACGATCTTCACCGCGATCACGCTCGCCGTGGGCGTGGTGACGTGGTCTTTCTCGGCCCTGAAGTTCCAGGCCGACATGGGCAAGCTGCTGGCGTTCATGTTCATCATCAACCTGGTGATGGCGATGACCGCGCTGCCGGCGCTTGCGGTGGTGCTGGAGCGGCTCTTCCCGAGGCGCAGGCCGGTGCACATTCCGGGCGTGCTGCAGCACTGAACGAGGGCAGCCTGCCGATGAATCCACGACTTGATCAGCCAATGGCGGTGGACGGGTGATGAAATCAACGCTCGGTCGATCGATGAAGGTCCTGCTGGCGATGCTGTTCATCGCGGCCATGCCCGCCTCGACCCTGGCCCAGGAGAACGTGGCCGGAGGCGTCGCTGGCGACGCGATCAAGCTGATGAAGGAACTGCAGCACCTGCCGGCGTTGCACCTGGCCCACCCGACGCACGCCCAGATGCTGGCGGCGGCCCGCGCCGGGGCCCGGGTGGTCGCCGTCGGCGACCACGGCACGGTGCTGCTGTCGGACGACCAGGGCAAGTCGTGGCGCCAGGCGCGCGAGGTGCCGACGCGGGTGATGCTGACCTCATTGAGCTTCGCCGGCGACAAGCTGGGCTGGGCGGCCGGCCACTGGGGCGTGATCCTGCATACCGCGGACGGCGGCGAAACGTGGAAGCTGCAGCGCTCCGACACCACCGTCGACCAGCCGTTGTTCTCGGTGTACTTCTCGGACGCTTCGAACGGGATCGCCGTCGGCCTGTGGTCGCTTGCGGTGCGCACAACCGACGGCGGT
>Ga0210394_10008764_pt1 | contig 10326 bp, 5 predicted proteins | sample IncBWC12MmetaG_FD_160121 | JGI IMG/M metagenome (GOLD analysis project Ga0210394, IMG submission 160121) | Forest soil microbial communities from Barre Woods Harvard Forest LTER site, Petersham, Massachusetts, United States - Inc-BW-C-12-M | ecosystem: Environmental > Terrestrial > Soil >...
ATTAAGAACGCGGGGAGCATAGCTGGGTTAGCTCCTGGGGAGATAGGCGATGAAGCAGACGGTATTTCTGTGCGCTGCAATCCTACTGATAGCGGTTGGCGCCAACGCGCAGGCCGTTTCCGGAGATTCACTACCCGCTGCTCCAGTGGCCGCCACGGCCGCTTCTGCGGATACGAACTCGACGCTGGATGCGGCGAATCACACTCCGGCGGCGGAAGCAAACGCGGCTGCCTTGGCTGCGGCTGTGACGAGTGATCCGAGTTCAAAAGCGACCGATCAAGAGCCGCAGGTCCAGGGCGTTTTTAAGAACTACAACTGGCAGGCAACGGCCGGCTACACGTTTTTCCGCTTTTACGAGCTGCCGGGCGTGACGGTCAATATGAATGGCATCAACTTGGGAATGGTTTACTATCCGCACGGGCATTGGATCGGCGGGGATGGCGAATTCGTCAGCGGGTGGGGATCGGCCCTGGGGGGAAACGCCCGCTACGTGCAGGCAATGGGCGGACCCCGGTTCCGCTGGTCGGCGCCCCGGGGCCTCGAAGTTTGGGGTCATGGCCTGTTGGGCGGGGCGCACTCATTGCCGCAGACCAGTTTTGGCGGTCATCAGGGTGCCTTTGCCTACGAATTGGGGGGCGGGCTCGACTTCAACATCCATGGCAGCCGCTTCGCGTATCGGATGAGTGCGAACCTAGTCGGAACGCGCTTCTTTTCGACCTATCAATACAGCCCGAATGTTTCCGCCGGAATAGTATTTAAATTCTAGATTTGCACCCGCCATATGGATTTGACGTTTGAATGGAACGGCGTTCCGTTGTGTGTTCGCCCGCTTGCGGTCTAGTTCGCTGCTCGCGCCCTGCTGAGGAAACGGCCAAAAAGCGCGCGCGATTCGGCGATCCCCAGCAGCCAAGTCCCCGCGAAGTAGATCGCTCCGTAGGGCAACAGAACAAACACGGCCAGGGGAATGGGGCGGTGATGCCCTCCGTAGTGGTGTATCGCCCAGCCGGCGCCTGCTGCAAGAAGAGCTGTGGCCCAAAGTTTCGCAAGGTATTCAGACCCCAGGCCGGTGCGGCCGATGCGGCGATTCAACGTGGTACGCAACAGGTGAAATTCCACCCAGGACGCGACGCCCGCGGAAATCGTGAGTCCCGCGACGCCCCAACGCGGATCGATGCCGAAGTACCGCGGCAGCGGCAGGGCGCAGAGATAACCGAGAATGGACGTCAAAGCCACTCGGATGATGGCGAAGCGCAACGGAGTGCGCGGGTCGCGCAGCGCGTAATACGTGGATGAGTACAGCCGTCCCAGGGTGGAAGCAAGGAGGCCCACCGTAGCTCCGGCGAGAATGCCCCACACGTAGAGCACATCCGCCTGATGGAAACGCCCCGTAAGATAGATCGCGCCTACAATCACGTCCCCCAGAATCAGAAACGCAGCCGCCGACGGCACCACCAGAAATGCGATTTGGCGCAGCCCCGCATCGAGGCGCTTGCGAAGGACCTCGGCGACCTCCGACTCGCTGCCTACCGCGCCGGCCATTTGCGGCAACTCGGCCGCAGAAACCGACATGCCGAACAAACTGACGGGGAGCGTGTAAAGAAGCTGGGCGCTAGCCAGCCCGGAAACGGCGGCGGTGGGCAGAAAGCTGGCGATAAAGCCGTCCACATAGGCGCTGATCTGCACGACACCGCGGCTCAGGAAGACCGGAAAGAAATTGACGACCACTGTTCTTACATTTCCCGTCCAGTGGCCCAAAGAGAGGCGGAGACCTCCCAGCAGGCGCAAAACAACGGGCAGTTGCACGCCTACTTGCAAAAAGCTGCCAGCGACCGAGCCCCACGCCAGAATGATCGCCAGGCGATCCTGAGCAGTGCGGCCTCCCCAGCCCAGCATGGCGGCGATCATGGCGGCATTCCAAATCACACCGGCGGAATAGGAAAGGAAGAAACGCCGATGGCTATTGAGGATTCCGAGACACCAGGCGGAGAAGACCAGCAGTCCCACGCCGGGAAAGAGGATGCGCACGATACGAACGGTCAACTCGCGCTTTTCAGGAGAGAAACCGGCGGCCAGCGCGTATGTCAGCCACGGCGCTCCGAGAACTCCAATCAGGACCAGGATCGCGGTAGCCAGCGCCAACAGGGAAGCGATGGCTCCGGCGCTGCGACGCGCTTCTTCATCGTCATCTCGCGCCAGCAAGCTAGCGTATACCGGAATAAACGAAGCGGACAGGACCCCTTCCCCGAAAAGATTCTGCAGGGCGTTGGGAATCCGCAGGGCGGCCTTGAAGGCGTCTGCGGTTGCGGAAAGCCCGAAATAATGGGCGAAAACGCGATCCCGGATGAGCCCCGAAACGCGGCTCAGGAAAATTCCGGCGGCGACCAGGAATGCGTAGCGCCGCGAGGCGGCTTGCGGCGCCTGGTTTTCAGAGATTTGCGTCACGGCGCGGGCGCCGCCGGCGCAAGCAGGAATGGGAGGCCAATCATTCGGTGGTTTCACGGCGAGAATAGCACGGGAAGCGGGTTGGTCGATCGGGGGGCTAAGACAGAGGTGTGCAGATGGAAATGGCGGCAAAATTAAGGAGCGGCGCCAGGGAGAACATGGGGACGAGTCAGGCAAAACTACGGACGGGCTTGGCGCAGGCCCCGCGCAAACCTCGCCCTATCAACAAGTTCTCGAAATTACACCACTCACCCGGTGTTATCCGAAAAAATCCCACGGAATCTGGAACCTGGCAGCATCGTGGCACATCTGATTAAGAGGACGTCTGCGCGTTTGTAAATGAGAGGAACGCGCTGGCATCCGCCAGAGAGGCGGTCAGCAATGGCCGGATCTTCTCTGAACCCAAAATTTCCAGGGGGCCAAGACCCAATGCGTATTCCAGCAATAGCAGCGGTAGCAAGTTTCGCGGCGGCACTTCTCGCACTGCCGGTGTTCGCCAACGGAACCGTTTCATCCACATATTTCACCAGCCAAGCCGTCACCGTCGGCCAAACGCAATTGAAGCCCGGAACGTATTCTTTCCGCGTGGCGGAGGGCCAGAACGAAGTGGAAATCCTGCAAAACGGAAGAGTCATCGCAAAGGCCCCGTGCCATTGGGTGAAGCTCCCGGCCAAGGCCCAAGTGTCTGAGGTGGACACCGACTCGGGACGGGTGACGGAGGTCAGTTTTCGAGGGAACGAGCAGGCGGTTCAAATCGACTGACGGAAGTTCGCAGAGAGGGCGGACGCCAGTCCGCCTTCCTTCTGCGCCCGATCGACCCGTCAACTATTTCAGATAGCTCGCAAGCCAGCCGAGAAACGTGCTGTACCAAAACTCGCTGTTCTGCGGCTTCAGAATCCAGTGGCCCTCGTCGGGGAAAACGACCAGCTTTGACGGCACGCCCTGTCGCTGCAGCGCGTTGAAGAACTCCAGGCTCTGCGTGTAGGGCACTCGATAATCGAGTTCGCCGGCGATCACCAGCGTCGGCGTCTTGAATTTTCCCAGCGCCGCGGCATACTCCATCGGCGACCATTTCCGGTACATTTCCGGACTGGACCAGTAGGGTCCGCCCATTTCCCAGTCCTCGAACCAAAGCTCCTCGGTCGCATAGGCGCTGAATTCGTCCCAATCGCCCGCGTGGGTGATCAGGCATTTGAACCGGCCGGTGTGCGTGGCGAGCCAGTCGACCATGTAACCGCCGTAGGAACCACCCGCTGCGCCCAGGCGTGAGGGGTCGATGAAGGGATACTTCGCGAGCGCTGCGTCCACGCCCTGCATCAGATCTAGGTACACCTTTCCGCCCCAGTCGCGGCTGATCTCTTCTGTGAATTTGTGGCCGTATCCGAATGAGCCTCGAGGATTGATCATCAGCACCACGTACCCGGGTGAGGCCATCAGCTCGGGATTCCAGCGGTAAAACCAATCATCATCCCATTCGCCTTGCGGCCCGCCGTGAATCAGCAGCAGCAGTGGGTATTTTTTCGAAGGATCGAAATGCGGCGGCCGAAGCAGCAATCCTTCCACCCGGGTTTTTTCCGCGCCTTCAAACCAGAATGGCTCGACGGCGGGGAGATCCAGCTGTGCCAGCAGCGGGCCGTTGGCGTGCGTGATTTGGCGGGCTTCGGTGCCGTCTGAATTCGCCACGAACACTTCGGCGGGCATCGCTGTCGTGCTGCGCGCGAACGCCAGGGTGCGGCCGTCGCGGCTGACGTCGAAATCTGAAACGGCGACGCCCGCAAGAATCGCTTTCGGCGTGCTTCCCGCGGTCGCGGCAATCGAATAGACGGGAAGCTCGGCTTTTTCTTCCGTCTGGAAATAAATCGTCTTGCTGTCGGCCGACCAAAGCGGCGAGTTCACGTCGCCATCGAAGTTTTCGGTGAGGTTGGTAATCTTCCCGCTAGCGCGATCGTACAGCATCAGCCGCCAGCGATCGCTTTCGTAGCCCGCCAGAAACTGCGCGCGGTACGCGATCCATTTCCCGTCGGGCGAATACTGGGGGCCCCAGTCATCTCCCGGATTTGTAGTGATGCGCTTCGGCGGCGTGGCACCGCTGGCAGGAACGGTGAAAAGGTCGCCATTCGTGCTGGTCGCTTCGTCCTTGTCGATATTCGCCGTAAAGCAAAGCTCCTGGCTATCGGGAGCAAACGCGATGGCCTCGGCTCCATCCAGACTGAACGGCGGCACATCGTAATCCGCGCTCGGCGTCAGATCGCGCGGCGAGCCGCCACTGGCGGCGACCACAAATAGATGGCTGCGCTTGCCGTCCGACCACGCATTCCAGTGCCGGTAGAACATCTTCTCGGCGACGTACGCTTTTACTTTGCTTTTGTCTTTCGCGGCGTCGCGCGCGGTGTTGCAGGCGTCGTCCTGGCAATCGGGATAGACGCGGGATGTGAATTCAATCCAGTTGCCGTCGGGCGACCAGAGCTCGTTATCCGCGCCGCCGGAAAGCGAAGTGACCTTCACGGGCGTGCCGCCGTCGGGCGCGACGGTGAAGACTTGGGCGGTCCCGTCACTCGAGGAAAGGTACGCGATCTTCTTTCCGTCGGGTGACCAGCGGGCGCGCTGGTCCTTTCCGCCCTGGGTCAGCTGCCGCGGCTGGCTGCCCGCCACGGCCACGATCCAAATATTCTCAACCAGATGGTTCGCGTCGAATTCCGGCGTGGCCACGGAATAGGTTACCCACCGGCCGTCGGGCGAAATCTGCGGATCGCTCAGGCGGTGCATGGAGATCAAGTCACGGAAGGTGATGGCGCGTTTTTCCATCGACTGCGCGCTGACAGCTCGGGCTCCGCATGACGCACCGGCCAGAGCCAACAGTACCGCCATAATTCGAACGGCCGCCGGGGCCGAGCTACTTCGTGTCCTAGAGATCATGCTGCCTCCTGTAAATCGTAAGGCGCGCCAAAAGCCATCGTCACCGGGCCAGCGGGCGCAGAATTTCGTCGAGCACGTCGGGTCGATTTTGCACCCGCAGCAAGTGTGGATGCTTCGCGCCGCCGTGGTAATCGATGGTGTAGATCTGTTCTTGCGGCCCGTTCTTGACCTTGAGCTGAACCGGCGTGGACACCGACGCGGCCACCGCGCTTCTCAAAAGATCGAGCGTGAACGCCTTTCCGCCAACTTCCGTGATTTTCATTCCCGGCCCGAGTCCGGCCTTGAACGAAGGCCCTTCGTATGACACCTCGGCCAGCGTGCCGTCTTCGTTCGCAACCAGTCCGATGGAGTTCATCAGGGTGGCAATCTTGCGGACCGTGTCGCGGGCGCTTTCGATCTGGTTGGGCTCGTCGCTATAGACCACCTGCCAACCGCTGGCGAGCAGCGCTTCCACCGGCGTCTTGGTCGCCACCGAGTCAAGCCGCGTGCGGAGGTATCCCGACCAATCGTAGGGCACGACGGCATTGAGCGCCGCTACCACATCCTCGAAGGTGTACGTCTTCAGTGCCGGCGCGCCGCCGGGACCTCCGTGAAATGCATGCGAGAAATCGTTCATCGATTTCTGGCCCTTGGTCAGGCGGCGAATGGTGGTATCCACACCGAGCCACAGAAACACGCTTTCGTCGTAGAAATCGGTATCGCGCCGCCAATTTCTCCAGTCGGTATCGGCCTTGTAGAGCACGACGGCGGCATCGGCGGTGTCTTGCAGCGACCGCCAGCTGCGTCCCGGTTCGTGATCGTACAGGGCCACCAGACGGGCGAACTCGTCATGCGACTGATCGTTATTCAGCAGCCCGCTGCGCGCGGTCAGCACGTCGCCCCAATACTCCGTGAGACCCTCGTAGACCCAAAGAAGATCGTCGCGCATCGGCTGATGGTAATCGGAGGTCGCCAGGTCTTCGGGGCGGCGGTATTTTCCGTTCCACGAATGCACAAATTCATGAGGCAGCAGCGAAGCGCTGTTGATCAGAAACGCCGGATCAACCAACGTTTTTTCGTAGCTGCGGTCGTCGCTGCATTCGTGATGCTCCAAACCGAAATGTGCCGTATTGTCGCTCAGCGTGAGCAGAAAATGATAATCGCGATAATGGCGCGAGCCAAAGAGCGCCCCTGTTTCCGCCACTAGCTTTCGATAGGCGGCTTCGGTTTCGGGCGGCATCGCCAGGTCAGCCTCGCTGTCGGCGGCAATATCGATTTCGTGCGTCGGGTCCTGCCCGATCGGAACCACCCGGAAAAAACGGCCTGCCAAAACGGGCGAATCGACCAGAGTGCTCAGCGGCTCGGGGTCAAAGGTGACCGTGTCGCCGGTCTGCTTGGCTCCCGGGAGCGCCGTCCCGAATTTCCATCCGCTGGGAAGTTTCAGGCTCGGGGCGTACAGAAGATCCTTGGCAGCAAATCCTCGCGGATACAAAATCACATGGTTCCAGCTCAGGTCGTTCAGGGAGGCCGTCGACGAAGCTCCGGACGAATATCCAGAGCTCGCGCCCGAAATCAGAAAGTCGAATTTCACGTCGAGCGAACTGACTCCCGCCGGCACGGTCAGATGAAACGCAAACATATCCAGCAGATCGCGGCGCCACGGCAGCGGTTTCCGCCCCGCCATGAATTTCAACCCGGCCATGCCATTGATCGGGCCATCGGGCATATGTTCGCCCGGAATCCATTCTGGGAACAGTAGCGTCAGCGGACCCGGCTCGACGGGTATCGTCAAGTGCGTGTGAAGAATCCGTTGCGGTGACTGGGTCGCGTCCACCTCGACTCGAATGAGCCCCGGTCGCGTTGCTGCGTGGGCCGAGCAGACCGCGGCGAAAAACAGCGCAAGGAGCCCAATCGATTTCTGCCCGCCCATCTTTCGAAGTCCTCTCATTACGTCTCCCTGACGGGCGTGACTGTCAGCGGGATTCGGCTGGGTCTCGAACCGTTCACGCGCCGTCCTTTATTTTGTGTGACTTAGCGCTATCGCCCTGATTTTCGAGCCCTACATCCTAATGCCATAATTCGACAAACGCAAAGCCTTGAGTCCAGCGGCCAATCAGTAGCACGGGCTGTTGCCTGCTTGTACACTCTACAGGATCGCATAGTACTAGTCCCATCCGATATCCGTAGTACCTTTCGAACTATGCCGACGGAGCCTAGTAACCCCACCCTGCAGGGCGAATCGGGAGCGGAGGTCAATCGCGAGCTGGCCGAACTTCGCGAAGCCAATTCGCGGCTGCGCGCCTTACTGGACGCCTCGAAGCTGAATGCCATAGTGGCCACCGATCCCGACGGGCTCATCACGCTCTTTAATTCCGGCGCGGAACGAATGCTCGGCTACGCCGCCGAAGAGTTGATCGGAAAGCAGACCCCCGCGATTTTTCATCTCGCATCAGAAATCGAAGCGCGTGGTCAAACGCTCAGCGAGATATTCGGCCGGCCGATCGCGGGTCATGCGGTATTTGTGGAGCTCGCCCGGCGTGGTGAGTCGGAAGAGCGCGAGTGGACTTTTGTCCGCAAGGACGGCTCGCAACTGATCGCCAGCGTTTCGATCAATCCAGTCTACGACGCGCGCGGCATCATCACCGGCTTTGTCGGCATCGCTCATGACATCACCAAACGCAAGGAAACCGAAGACAAGCTGCTGTTGATCACGGAGCGCCTTTCCCTGGCGACATCCGTGGCCGCGGTCGGCGTGTGGGAGTGGGACGTCGCGAACAGTGCTATGGCCTGGGACGACACCATGGCTCAGATTTACGGCTTCCAACTGGCGGCCAACAAAGACCCCTACAAACAGTGGAGCGAAACGGTTCTTCCCGAGGATCTGCCGTTGGCCGAAGGCGCACTGAAAAAAACGTTGGAGCAGAAAGAGCGCGCCACGGTCGATTTTCGCATTCGCCGCTCGGATGGATCGATTCGTCACCTGAGCGCCGCGGAGGGCCCGGTCCTGGATGAAAAACGAAACGTCGCCAAAATCATCGGCGTGAACATCGACGTCACCGACCGGAAGAAGGCTGAGGCGGATTTGCAGCGCGCCAAAGATGAAGCCGAAGCGGCCAACCGCGCCAAGAGTGAATTCCTCGCGAACATGAGTCATGAAATCCGCACGCCCATGAACGGAATCATGGGCATGACGGAACTCGTGCTGGATACGGAGCTCGACTCCGAGCAGCGCGAGTATTTGACTCTGGCCAAAATTTCCGCCGATTCGCTGCTCTCGCTGATCAACGACATTCTCGATTACTCGAAAATCGAAGCCGGCAAGCTGGATATCGATGTGATCGACTTCAATCTGGGCGACTGCCTCGGGGACACCATGAAGACGCTCAGCCTGCGCGCCCACCAGAAGGGCCTGGAGCTGGCCTTCGAGATCGAGCCCAACGTTCCCGACGCCATCGTCGGCGATCCGGGGAGGCTGCGGCAGATCATCCTCAATCTGGTGGGCAACGCGATCAAATTCACTGAGGAAGGGGAAGTGGTGCTGTCGGTTTCGATGCTGAGCCACATCAAGGACGAAGTTCAGCTCAAGTTTACGGTGAAGGACACGGGCATCGGCATCGCACCCGACAAACAGGCCGCGATCTTCGAGGCGTTCCAGCAAGCGGACGGCTCCATGACGCGCAAATATGGCGGTACGGGCCTGGGCTTGACGATTTCCTCCCGTCTGGTCGAGCTGATGGGCGGTCGAATCTGGGTTGAAAGCGTGCTCGGCGAGGGCAGCCGTTTTCATTTCACCGCGAATTTCAAGGCCCAGAAAGTAGCCACCAGAACGGTTGTGCCGCGCGATCCGGAAACCCTGCGCGACATGCGCGTGCTGGTGGTGGACGACAACGCCACCAACCGGCAAATCCTGGTGAAGATGCTCGAGGGATGGCGCATGGTTCCTGCCACGGCCGATAGCGGTGCGAAGGCCATGGTCACGCTGACCGAATCCAAGGGGATCGGCCGCACGTTTCCGCTGATCCTGCTGGACGCACAGATGCCGGAAATGGACGGGTTCGCGCTGGCTGAGTACATCAAGCGGCACCCGAGCTTCCGGGCCGCGACGATCATGATGCTGAGTTCTGCCGGACAGCGCGGCGACGCGATGCGCTGCCGCGAGTTGGGCGTAGCGGCGTACCTGACCAAGCCGATTCGTCAGGCGGAACTGATGGACGCGATTCTGACCGCGCTCGGCACACGCGCCAGAAGCGAAGACAGGCCCGCTTTGGTCACGCGGCACACGCTGCGCGAAAGCCAGTCCAAGTTGAAAGTGCTGCTGGCGGAAGACAACGCGGTCAACCAGCTGGTTGCCTTGCGCTTGCTCGAGCGATTCGGACATACCGTGACCGTCGCGGCCAACGGCAAGAAAGCGCTGGAAGCCTGGGAAAAAGGCGGATTCGACGCGATTCTGATGGACGTGCAGATGCCGGAAATGAACGGCTGGGAAGCGACGCAGGTGATTCGCGAAAGGGAGCGATTGATCGGCGAGCGTGTTCCCATTATCGCCATGACCGCGCACGCGATGAAGGGCGACGACGAGCGCTGCTTTGCCGCGGGCATGGACGATTATCTGACCAAGCCCGTACGCACGGAAGACTTGATGGCGGCGCTCGAAAAAGTGGGGCACCGCAAAGCGGCGCGGGAGGTGCGCTCGCAACTGGCGTCGGCCGCGCCGCCTGCGGGCGCCATCGAATTCGAGGCCGCGCTCGAGCGGCTTGGCGGCGACCGCGACCTCTACAACGAGCTGGTGGAAGTGTTCAAGGGCGAATGCCCGGGCGTGGCCGCCGAAATGCGGCGCGCGCTAGACGATTCCGATCTGCGCACTCTGGAACGCAGCGCACACACGCTGCGCGGTGCCGCGTCGAATCTGGGCGCCGTGGCTGTCTCGGAAGCGGCGCTGGAGCTGGAGAAACGAGCCGGAACCAAGGACCTGAAAAGCGCCCAGGAGCA
>Ga0210394_10008765_pt1 | contig 10325 bp, 4 predicted proteins | sample IncBWC12MmetaG_FD_160121 | JGI IMG/M metagenome (GOLD analysis project Ga0210394, IMG submission 160121) | Forest soil microbial communities from Barre Woods Harvard Forest LTER site, Petersham, Massachusetts, United States - Inc-BW-C-12-M | ecosystem: Environmental > Terrestrial > Soil >...
GGGCCGAGGAACGCCCAGGAGGAGATGCTGGAATATGCTCTCTTCGATCTGTCAGCGTTCGTGCAGCCGGTGGTCGTGCCCACGCTATCGGTGACGTTCAATCCCAGCCCGCTAGTTGTGAAGCAGAACGATTCGGCGGACCAGGTTGTCATCAACATCACAAATACCAGTACGAATGCGGAGATTGACCCTTCGGCAACACTTTCACTCACATTGCCGGCTGGCATCACCGCGGTGGGGATCAACGATTCAACCAATGGTTGGACCTGCACATTGAGCACGCTGAAGTGCGTGCGAGCCACCAGCATCCCAAGCACCGTGAGCGATCCGGTGACGCTGACCGTGAGCGTGGGCGCGTACCCGACGGGAGGCCCAACGCCGGGACTGATCAAGGCGACTGTTTCAAGCCCGACGTTTTCCAACGATGTGACCGCGACCGACAGCGTGATCTTTCAGCAAAAGGCGCCCCTCAGCTGGGCGACGCCGGCACCGATTATCTACGGTACAGCTCTGGGTGGCGCGCAGCTTGACGCGACGTCAACTGTAACCGGATCATTTGTCTACACTCCAGCCGCTGGCACCGTGTTGGCGGTCGGGCAACACACGCTGAGCGCGGTGTTCAGTCCTATCGACGAGACCGACTATTCTCCTGCGACCGCGACGGTGACCCTGACCGTAGTTCCTGCGATTCCGACGATCACCGTGGCCCCGTCGCCGAATCCGGCTTTCTTGTCGAATGCGGTCACTATCACGGCAACGATTCTATCGCCAGGCGGTACCCCGAGCGGAACCGTGGCGTTTTATGATGGTGAAACCCAACTTGGATCGACCGCACTGAACAGTGGAACGGCGGTGTTCGCGACGTCGGCTCTCACGATGGGCACGCACGCAATTACCGCGGTGTATTCAGGAGACGCGAACTACCAGTTATCCCGCAGTATTTCGATTATGGAGACCATTGAAGACTTTAGCATCGCGGTCGCGGCGGGGAGCGCCGGCGCGCCACCGACGGTTAACCCGGGGGGCTCGGCTGAGTTTTCGCTGGTGGTGTCGCCGGTTGGCGGGGCTATGATGGCCGGAGCACTGAGCCTGAGTGCCGAAGGGCTGCCACCCACCGGTACCGTGGAGTTTTCTCCGGCTGTAGTGGCGGCGAATTCCGGGTCAACGAGCATCACGATGAATGTGAAGACTCCGAGCCTGGCTTCGACCCAATCGGAACGCAATCCACTTGGAAATGGCGCGATTCCCATGGCATTGGGACTGGTTCTGCTGCCGTTCGCGAGCAGGCTTCGCAAGGCTCGTCAGCGCTGGATTCCGATGGTGTTGCTGTCAATTGCCGGCGCAGCGCTTGCCCTTGGGCTGACGGGGTGCGGAGGCGGCGTCACCTACACGCCGCGAACTTTCTCGATCACGGTGGCGGCCACTTCGGGTAACCTGTCTCATGCGACGACGGTGAAGATCAACGTGAAGTAGCGGGGATCGGGTCCCCGATACGAAACGGCACGCATGATGCTGAATACACCGAACTGTTTGCGACATTATCGTGGAAGTTGGAGAAGAAATAATTCCAGAGCAAACGGTGCTTTGCAGAATATCGAAATGGATAGATTCTTCAGTTCGGCTCGTTGCAGTCTGAAAAGTCCGAAATTGGCTACGACTATTCGTCGAGCAGGACGATGATGCTTAGCTGTGGGGCGGGGATTTCAGCGGGCACGTAGACTCCCACCTGCCGAGTTTGCACGATGTGCTCCCAGCACGGTCCAGCGCGGTGAATGGAGAAATACTGACTCTCCACCCGCGCTGCGATCTGCGGCGGCGGAACGGAAAGATGATTCAGCGTGAGCCCGGGAAGGGCGCGCTTGATCAATTCACCGACAAAGCGGGCAGAGCAGATCTTGGTCAACTTGGGCACCGTTGCGATCAAGTCGGCTTCGCCGGTGGGCGATTGAATTTCGAGGATCCAACGTGCCGGCCCCACGCAGCGCTCATCTGTAACGTCGCCGTTGTAGAGGAAGCTCTCGACCGCGCGCAGGGAGATCTTGATTGCCTTGGAGGGCAGCACGATTTCGAGATGACGGCGAATGTGCTGATCAAGTTTGTCGAAACAGTCGCCGAGAGCGTTGTGGTCATACGCTGCAAGCGAACGGGGATGCACTTCAAGACCAAAGGTGCAGAGTGCGCCGGCGAGGCGGGACATTTCGCGATAGAGCTCTTGCGGGTGGGCGTGCGAGAGCAACATGTGATTGAGCGCCGGCAGGTTGGAATTGATGGCGTGAAGGAACCAGTACTGCGCAACGTGGCGGGCCGACATTCCGGCTTGATAGACACCGCTGCGCTGCTGCTGTTCCTGTGTGAACACCGTGCTTTTTTCGTCGAGGATGTCAATCAAGCGGCGCAGCATTTCAGTGAGCCCGGCGCTGGCATTGAGACTGAGGCACGGCGGAACGAAGGTGGAGTCGGGCTCGTAGCGGCCGGAGCCGTCGCGCAGAATGCGGGCGACCGGCAAGCTCACGAAACGATCTGAAATCTCCTCTTCGCCTAGCAAGTGCAGATTCTTGCGCCCAACGTCAATTGCCTTTTCATCGAGCCCGGTATTCTGATCGGGCATCTTCTGTTCCCAGGCGCGGAATCGAGTTTTGTCGGAAGCTTCCTTGAGGCTTGTGTTCCGGCCGTCTCGCACGATGGCGGGCAGCGCGAGGTATAGAGTCAGGTGATCGGCCACGGGAGAGAAGAGCGCGGCGAAGTCTCGAGGCGCCGGCGCAGGGTCGGAGCCGGGCAAGTCAAAGGCAAGTCCATCCGCAAACAAGCCGCGCGCGTGGGTGAGTGCCAGCGTGCCGTTGCGCAGAGCGTCATGATCGAATTGGAGGCCTGCGAAGCCGTAGGCGTCGCGCCAGATACTTGTGGTGACGAAGTCAAGAGCATCTTCGAAGTAGCGGTTCTGGGCCTGGAAGTGATGCGGCCCAAGATACATGCCCTCCGACCAGACGGGTTTGGTGAGGCTCCTCATGAAGCTCCCCCCGCCTGCGGCAGTAGAATGATCAACTCCATTTGAGGATTGGGAATCTCGCCGGGTACGTGGGCAGCGAAATTGCGCGCGCGCATCACGGTTTCCCATGCCGCTCCCGACTGATTGAGGCTGAAGTACTGATAGCGCATCTTGATGGGAATGGCGCTGGGCGGACTGGGGATGTGTGTGAGGGTAATACCCGGCAGAGCGTTGCTGATGAGTTGATCGATATGCGTAGCGGAGCAGATTTTTACTAACTGCGGGACGCGGCGAATGATGGTGTCCTCGCTGGCGTCGGCACTCAGCGCGAGGTACATGCGGGTGTTGTTGAGGTACTTGTCCTGGTCGACCGCGGTGGCGTAGATGGTGCTGCTGACAACTTTGAGCGGCAGCGAGACAACATTGGTAGGGACCACGGTTTCAAGCAGGATGCGCAGCTTCTCATCCAGATCAGTAAAGACCTTGCTCAGGTTGGCGTGGTCGTAGAGTGGAAGATCGCGGGGGCGGAGCGTGGAAGAAAACGTGGTGAGCGATGCTCCCAGCCCGGTGAGTGCCGCAAACAACTCCTGTGGATGACAACGCTGGCCCTGCAGCAGGTGGCTGAGCACGGGGATGTTCGAATTCACGGTGTAGAGGAGCCAGAAGTTGGCAATGTCAGCGGTGGTGAAGTCCGCCAGGCTCTGGTTCTTCTGGCGGCGGCCGCCGGAAAGTTGCGTGCTCTTTGCTGAGAGGATTTCAAGAATTCCGTTGACCAGCGCGCGGAGGTAGTCGTTGGCGCGAACTTCAAGGAGCGGCGGCACGAAGCGCGGATTCAGCCGGAAGGCGCCGGTTTCCAATTTCTCGACGTTGGCGACGCGCAGCACGGAACTACCCTCGCGCGACTCATTTTCGGCGAGGAAGCGGAGATTCTTGCGGGCGATCTGGATGGGCTTTTCACCGGCGCCGGTGTTGTCGTCGCGCACATTGGCGATTTCGGCAAGATAGCGCGAGTTTGCCACGCGACCCAGGCCTGCAACGTTGAGACCCTTGTCCTTGTAGTCAGGGACGGTGAGGTAAATGTCGAGATCGAGGACGTCGGGGTCAAAGAACTCTACGAGGGACTTCGACGGCGGCGGCTGATCAGGGCCGGGTATGTCAAAAGGAAGGCCATCTGGAAAGATGCCCGATGCGCGCGTGATGGCGAGCTGACCCTGCGCCAATAATTCCTGATCGAGCACGAGTTCGCTGAACCCCCAGGCGCAAAAGGTGAGGGCCTGCACCCGGAAATTCATGCTGTCCTCAAGGAACTTGTCCTGAAGCTGCATGTGCTGCGGCGTCAGAAACGTGCCTTTGCTCCAGAGGACGGGTTGTAGTTGTTTCATGAGATTTGACCGGAACCTAACGATACCAATTCATTGCGGGCTGGGCAACGGTGTTGAGCGAGGGAGAGGCAGATTGGCATCATTACATCTTTGTTCCTTTGGAACCATCATCGGCTTGGTCGGGGGCTTTGGGGTCAGTTGGGCTGGAGCCACAACCGCTGCCGGCGGAGCCGCCGCTGTTGATCATAACCATGGATCCTGAAATCGACACCATGCCAGGGTTGAGGTCAATGAAGCTGCCGCCAACCTTGAGAGAAAGCTGAGCTCCGGCTTCCAGAATCAGCGTCATCCCGGCCTTCAAGTGGATCGCCATTCCGGCTTCGTGAGCAAAGTTCTGGCCCGATTTTTCGTAGAGGTTCGTGCCGGCCTGTACAGAAATGTTTTGCCCCGTTTTCACATTCAGGTTGCCGGTGATATTCAGATTGTCGTCGCCTCCAATCTTTTCCATCCGGTTTTGCATGACGATATTGCTTTGATTGTTGCCGATCCACTCGCGCGAGTCGTTGAGGACGCGGGTGTCATAGTCTTTTTCTCCGCGAATGAAGACCTGTTCCTGGCCGGTTTTGTCTTCGAAGCGGAGTTCGTTGTAGTGCGCGGTGCCGCCGCCCGTGGATGACGATGTTCTGAAGGTGGTGCGGGTTCCATTGTCGGGGAGCGGGTAGGGGACTGTCTGCACGTCGTTGTAGACGCGCCCGGTGATGATGGGTCGATCGGGATCTCCCTCGAGGAAGCTGACCAGAACCTCCTGACCAACGCGGGGAATGTTGATCATCCCCCAACCTTTGCCTGCCCAATCCTGGGAGACCCGCACCCAGCAGGAGGTGGCCTTCGCACGGTCCCAAGGAAACAGCACGAGGACGCGGCCCCATTTGTCGACCCAGATTTCTTCGCCATCTCCGCCGGGGGCCTGATCGTTCGCGGCGTCCTTATCGGCGCTCTTGCCGACCACAACGGCGGTGTGCGGACCCTGCACAAACGGTTTGGGAGTGATTCGCGCAGGGCGAAACGGAATGTCGGCGGGAATGCATGAAAAGACATTTGTATAGGTTTCCTCGCCGGCAGCAGCGTCATCGCGATACGTTCCGGCAACCGATGCGGTGTGATGGATCTCCGTGAGCAGATAGGAGGCATTCATCGGCGCGAGGGGGTGATCCTGAAGGTCGAATTTGTACCCGGTAGTGAACGCGCGACACACGCTGGTACCGTGGGCGATTTTATGTACCGCCTCCTCTTCCTGCATACGCACCTCGGCCAGGGTGGTGCCGTCTGATTGTGCGCCGTAGAGGCCGGGAAAATCGAATATCTCCATGCCGTCGTTGCCGCCGACGCTGTAGATGGTGGACTCTGAAACCTCGAGGTTGCTCGTCGAAGTCTTGAAGTTATAGTCAGTGAGACTGTGCTTGCCGCTGCGCAGCTCCTGGCCGATGCTCCAGGAGTTCACCACATCTCCCGCGTCCAGTCCGCCTCCCGCGAGGTTGAATCCGGCGTTGGGCATACCCGGGCACGGTTGGTGAGCGCTGCCCGAGTCGCCCAGCCACATCGTGTGCTCACCATCCTCATGCTTAAAGAAGTAGAAGATGCCGAATTGCTCCATGAGCCTCGAGACAAAATTGAAGTCGGTTTCTCGATACTGTACGCAATACTCGAGGGCTTTGTATTCTCCTGTTACCACTAACTGGTACTCGATTCCTCGGTCCTCCAGCACAGACTGGAGAATGCTAACCACATCCTTATTGTGGAAGATGCGGCAATCGGCGTAACGGGTCAGAGTCCACAGCTTGGGAACCATCTGCAGTTCGTAGCGCGTCATGTCGCCTTCTTTGCCGGTGCATGCAAAGTGGCTGACGATGCCGTGGAATTGGCGCTGCGAATCGTCCGACTGCGCGACGTTGATGGTGACGGTTTGGCCGATGATCTGGGCGAAGTCGATGTCGGTGTTTTCAGACAGCGCAGTCAGGTGGAAGTGGAACAGGCGCGATATGGCCTCGTGGCCGGTAAAGCCAGTCAGCAGCAACTTGTCCTCGCCCAGGGGCGTGGTCAACGAAATTAGCCGGCCTGCTTGTCCGTAGAGTGACATGATGATCCTGATTTCAGCGCTGCACTTAGACCGGCGAACGTGGGGGCAGCGTCATATTTTGCCTGCCCCCAATCTTCCCAAAGCGTACCTTATGAAACTGCCTCGACCAAAGTGCTGGCGGTCGGATCGGCGTAACTGAACTCTCCGTCTTCGCCGACTCCAACATGGATCGTACTCAACTTCTCGCCCTCTGCCATACTGCTCAGGATCTTGCGAGAGATGTCGGGGAGAAGGGAATTGGTAAGGATGTTGTCAACGTTTCTGGCGCCGCTCTCCACCTCGGTGCAACGGCTGGCCACCGTCTCAAGGAACGCGTTGTCATAGGTGAGCTTGATCTTGTGATTCTCCTGCAGCCGGCGCTGAATCTTGCCGAGTTTCAGGCGGATGATCTGCTTGAGAGCCTCGTCACGCACAGGGTAGTAGGGAATGAGCACCATGCGCCCGAGGAACGCGGGCTTGAAAATCTTGTTCAAGTCGGGTTTGATGGCATCAATAAGCGCACGCGGGCCAGGCGCTGTTTCCGGATCGGCTACGAGCTTCATCATCTGATCGGTGCATGCATTCGAGGTGAGAATGATGATGCAGTTCTTAAAGTCGATCTCGCGGCCCTCGCCGTCTTCCATCTGCCCCTTATCGAAGACCTGGAAGAACAATTCAAGGACATCGGGGTGCGCCTTTTCGACTTCATCGAGAAGGACCACAGAGTAAGGCCGGCGACGGACTGCCTCGGTGAGAACGCCGCCCTCGCCATATCCCACGTATCCAGGCGGCGAACCCTTCAGGGTGGAGACGGTGTGCGATTCCTGGAACTCCGACATATTGATGGTGATCAGATTGTGCTCTCCGCCGTAGAGAAGGTCAGAGAGTGCAAGGGCCGTCTCGGTTTTTCCGACGCCGCTTGGTCCAACGAGCATGAACACTCCGACTGGCTTGTTGGGATCATCGAGAGAGGCACGGGAGGTCTGGACGCGCTGGCTGATAATCCCCATTGCGTGATCCTGACCGATAACCCGCTTGGCCAGGTGTTCCTGCAATGCGAGAACAGTCGTGATCTCGTCCTTGAGCATCTTGCCAGCAGGAATCCCGGTCCAAGCAGAGAGCACCTCGCCCACGATCTGCGCATCGACGCAAACGCGAATAAGTCCCGTCTCGCCTTGCAACGCCGAGAGCTCAGCCTCAAGGTCCTGTAGTTGGGCTTTTAGAACTTCAGGTGGCGGGATTGCGGCTTGGGTCTCGGCCGTAGTCGCCTCTGCTTCGCCGTCCTTTGCAACAGGGGCCGGAGTAGCGCTTGTGGCGGTGCCAGTGTGCGCGGCCTCAAGTCTGTTGCGGAGGTTGCGAATTCTGAGGACCAGCTCGCTCTCTCGTGTCCACCGCGCTTGAAGAGCGGCGAGCTTGGCATCAGCGGCCACTTTTTGGTCAGCCAACTGGCCCAGCTTTTCCTGGTGATCGGCGCCGACAATCTCTTCGCGCTCCAGAATTCTCTTCTGCACCTCGAGCGCGTCGATTTGGCGAACCAGGTCTTCGATTGCCGGAGGAGTAGCGCTCTGGCCAAGAGCGAGCCGTGCGCACGCGGTGTCGAGGATGCTCACAGCTTTATCTGGCAACTGGCGCCCCGCCAGGAAGCGGTGCGAAAGCCGTACGCTGGAGTAGACAGCTTCGTCGAGGATGCGTACATTGTGATGCTTCTCAAGGGAAGCAACGAGGCCGCGCATCATGATCATGCACTGCGGCTCGCTTGGCTCCTCAACCTTGACCACCTGGAAGCGCCGGGCCAGCGCCGCGTCCTTTTCGAAGTACTTCTTGTATTCGGACCAGGTGGTAGCCGCGATGGTGCGCAGCTCGCCGCGCGCCAGGGCCGGCTTGAGCAGGTTTGCTGCGTCGTTCTGTCCAGCCTGTCCGCCGGCGCCGATCATGGTGTGCGCCTCATCGATGAACAGAATGATGGGTGTGGTGGAAGCCTTGACCTCTTCGATCAATCCTTTAAGGCGATTTTCAAATTCGCCTTTCACACCCGCGCCTGCTTGCAACAGCGCGAGGTCAAGCGTGCGCACGTGCACGTTTTTCAGGGGCGGCGGAACATCGCCCTGGGCCACGCGGAGAGCGAATCCTTCAACGACGGCGGTCTTGCCGACACCGGCTTCACCCGTGAGAATGGGATTATTCTGCCGGCGGCGCGTGAGGATATCGACGATTTGGCGAATCTCATGATCGCGTCCCAAGACCGGGTCAATCTTGCCCTTCTTGGCGTTTCCGGTTAGATCCACGGTGTACTGATCGAGGTTGGGAGTCTTGCCACCAACTGGTTTCCCCGGTTCTCCAACGGACGCCACCGAAGCGCTGGTAGTCGCGGCTTCGTTAGAAAGGGCGACAATACCAAGCAGGTCCTTTCGCAGTGCGTCGGCGTTGATCTTTTGGAACTCTTTGCTCACTTCGCGAATCAGGCGCGAAAGCTCCTCGTCAGACACCAGTGCAAGAACGATGAATCCAGTGCGCACCTGGCCAGCATTGAAATCGATCGATCCGATCGTCCACGCCGTGGTGAGCATCTTGAGCACGGTAGGGCTAATGGCGGGAGTTCGCGCGTTTCCTGATTTGAGCTTGTCCATACTTCGAGCCAACTCACCCGTCAGCCGGGACTTGTCGATCTCAAAGTGTTTGATGATGGCCGCAAAATCTCCGGATGAGGAATCGAGGAGCTTGGTGAGGTAGTGTTCGACCTCGATGTCGTAATGGGTGCGTGAGAGGCAGAGTCCGGCCGCGCCTTCAAGAGCGGCGCGCGACTGGTCGTTGAGCTTGGCGATGAGTGCTTTCAGGTTCAATCCCATTTTGTTTCCTCACAATGCCAGAATCGCGTCGTCGGGATCGCGGCTTAGGGGAACAGTCTTAGCCCACGAAATCCAGCCCAGACGCGCTGGCGCTTTGGCGTTCATATCAAGTTCGATTGCTGGAACCTTGGTGCGATCGAGTACCAGTTGAATTTCAAAATCGAAACAGTCGTTGCTGAAGAAGCGCGTGATGGCGCGCAATGCCGCGTAAGCACTGCCTTCGGGCAGGAAGTCGTTGTATCGCTCCAGGGTCAGCGGGCCGATTCGGATGCGCACGCTACCCTGGCGATCCCACATGGCATCACCGACGACGGCTCCCAGGCCGACCTGAATCGACAACGAGTCGCTCTCGTCCATCTCGCATTGCGTCGTAGTATCGATGGGGTACCAGGCTCCGGTGAACTGCTGCACTTCAACTGGTACCTCGAAGTAGTCGGCCAGCAGTTGTTCAAGGGCCACAGCCGATCGCGATTGCGAGACGATCAGAGAGATGTAGTGCATCAGCGCTTCGTCTTCGACGGATTGACGATCACGAAGGTTCGAAGTACCCAAGCCGAGTAGATCGAGCAGGTACTGAGTGAAGAAATCGCGCGAGCCATCGGCGTAACTCACGGGGAAACGGCATCGTTGCCAGGCGCGATAAAACAACGAGATGGCGCGATGATTGAAGATGTCAAGGAATGCAGCCAAGCTTCTGTCCTTGACGCGCTGTCGTTCCAGGATCAGCTCGCTATAGGGGTGGGGAAGAATGCCCATGGGTCCCGTGAGCCCCATGAAGTTGACCATCATCTCCGCCGGCCCTTCTTCGCGCAGCTTTAGCTCCTGGATATCGCCGGCGGGAAAGCCAAGGCGGGGGTTGACGCGAAATCGCACCGCTTCGTCGGAGGGGCTGGAGAACCCGCCGACACCGCGCATGTCGTGCCTAAGGCGTTCCAGCAGCGACACTGCCTGGAAGAACTCAAATGAGCACGCATCATCATGCAATTCCGCGCCGACCGCGGATTCAGTTAGACCAGCACTCGGCGTCCCGATCTCGGTTCCCATTGATGGAGTTC
>Ga0210394_10008766_pt1 | contig 10325 bp, 10 predicted proteins | sample IncBWC12MmetaG_FD_160121 | JGI IMG/M metagenome (GOLD analysis project Ga0210394, IMG submission 160121) | Forest soil microbial communities from Barre Woods Harvard Forest LTER site, Petersham, Massachusetts, United States - Inc-BW-C-12-M | ecosystem: Environmental > Terrestrial > Soil >...
CGATCCAGTAACCGACGAGTGACTCCTTCGATTCGGCAAACGGACCGTCAGTGGCGACCGAGATGCCATTCTCGAAGCGGACGGTCTTGGCCTGGCTCCCGTCAGCCAGCCCTTCCGCGCTGACCAGCTCACCAGACTTCTTGAGATCGTCGTCGAGCTTCGTCATGAACTGGATCATCTCCAGCATCCACTCCTTGCCCATCGCCGCCAAAGCAGCTTCGGCAGAGCCGAACGTCATGATCATGTACTTCATCTGGTTGCTCCCTTGACATGCGCTCCCGTGAGGGCTCGCTCACCTATCGGTCGGATCCGGCTCCACGTCCTCGACATCCGGGTCAGCGATTCTTGGTGGCAGCGGGCGCGCGCCGTCTGGCGGCGTGCACCGATCTCACGAGTTGCACAGACGAGGTCGAAGAAGACCTCGAGGTTGGTCTCGCCACGAATCCATGGGTGCTTGCGGAGGATGGGCACGACGAAAAACTCAAAGGGCTGGTCAATCACTCATCGTGGTTTCTCGTCCGGATGGCCCGTATTGCCAAAGGCGATTCGGTCCCGGACGACCGGGGCGCGACCCAGGAGGCGCGCCCGCTGGACGGCATCCTCACCAAACCGGTCGCGGATGGCGTCCATGGCCGTCTCCAGGCGCGCGTCGCGTGGTCTGGTCGGAGCGGAGAAGAGATCCATCTGCCCAGGGCCGGCATCGCTGAGCCCCGAGAGCCCAACGCCCAGCGTTCCAACCGGCCGCCGCGTGTCCCGCGCCGCCAGGAGCATGAGCGCCGCCTTATAGATCTCATCGCCGGTCGAGATCGGCGCCGCGAGCTTGGATTGCCTCGAGAGGCGGTCGATGTCAGGGCGGTAGACGACCCCGACCGAAACCACGCTGCCGCGACGCCCCGCCGAACGCAGGCGGCGCCCCACCATGTCCGAGAGGCGCATCAAGAGCTCCTCGAGCTCCGCTTGCGAAGTCGTCGCGCGAGCGAGCACATGCGAGTGGCTGTAGCTCTTGCGCGTCACGGTCTCGAAGCTGCTCACCTCGAACCCGCGCAGGCGCTGGTGCCAACCGCCCGCGACATCGGATCGCATTCCCGCGAGGCTGAGCTGAGCCGGCGTGGCGTACAGGAAATCGATGACCGTTTGAATGCCGGCGTTGCGGAGACGGGCGGCGGTGGCCTCGGCGACCCCGGACAGGTCGGTGAGCTCCAGCCGCTCGAACACAGAGACGAGGTTGGTGTGATCGATTCGTTGCAACCCGTCGCGCTTGTCGAGGTTGGAGGCTTGCTTGGCCATCCAGATCGAGGTCGAGATCCCGACCGAGCAGGTGACACATTCCCCGATCTCCACGCGGATCGCGCTCTTGATGGCGCGACCGACCCCCTCAGGACCGAGCTTGACGAGGTTGGGAGTGCCGGCCAGGTTCATCGAGGCTTCGTCGATCGACATGCGCAGCACGTCGGGGCTGTGCCTCAGGAGAATCTCGATCAGAGTGTCCGACGCGTCTCGGTAGCGAGGCGGGTTGGGCTCCATCACGATGATTCGCGGAAAGATCGCCTTGGCCTCGTAGACCCGCATCCCGGTTTTGATGCCGAGGTCACGAGCCTCACGAGAAGAAGAGACGATGGTGGCGGCGTCGGTGGCGTAGGCCGCGATGGCGAGCGGCTTGCCCCTCAGCGTCGGATCGTGCTGCTGCTCGATCGACGCGAAGGCGCAATTCAGGTCGATCACCAGCGTCTTTGGCAGCGCTTTGTTAAGCCCGAGATCCGCGGCTGGCGCCCCCATAGCGAGCAAATGTTCGCACATGCCGGGCACTCCAGCTTACTGGAAATGATAAGTCTACCGCCTTATCATTCATTATCAAATGGCAACCGCGTGGCCGCCGACGCCCTACCGCCCCGGCAATGGCATCGACCCACCCTACCTTGGCGATCGGGAAGAGCAGATCGAGGCGGTGCGCGGCTACTTGAAGAACCCGCGGCACCCACGCAACGTGCTCATCACCGGGCTGCGGGGAGTGGGGAAGACGGTATTGCTCAACCGCATGCAAGGCGAGGCGGAATCGGCCGGCTGGATCGTGATCGATCGTGAATTCTCAGAGAGCGACGCGGAGCCACCCGCGTTCGCGAACGCGGTGCTTACCGATGTCAATCGCGCGCTGCGGAAGTTGAGCCTGTCGACACGCCTTCGGGACAAGGCCGGGCAGATGCTGCAGGCGGCGGTCGACCTGGTGGGCGCGCTGACCGTGAGCTACGGCGAGTTCAAGGTGAGCGTCGACACCAAGCGGCGCCGTGGCGAGGCGGCGCGCCGCCTCGACGACGACCTGCGCGAAGCGCTGACCCACATCTGCGAGCTCTGCACGCGGAGCGAATACCAGGGCCTGGTTCTGCGCTACGACGAGTTCCACGTCGTGAGGGAGAAGAGTGGCGATCTCACGCTGAGCGCGCTCCTCAGCGCCACGTCGGCCGTACAGCAGCGCAGCCTGCCGATGATGCTCATGCTCTGCGGCCTGCCGCCCGTGGTCGACAACCTGTCGCGCTCGAAGAGCTATTCAGAGCGCATGTTCTCGACGCAGGAGCTCGGCAACCTCCGCCCGCCGGAGGATCGGACGGCACTGGTCGACCCGGCGGTCAGGCTTGGCCGCCGCTATGCGGACGATGTCGTCGATGCGGTCATGGCCGACAGTGGCGGCTATCCGTTCTTCGTCCAGGTCTATGGCGACGCGCTGTGGACCGGTTCAACAGGGGAGACGATCACCATGCTCGACCTGCGGCGCTTGCGGCCGCGCATCCTCGCCACGCTCGACGCGGGCTTCTTCCGGGCGCGCTATGTCAGGGCGTCGCCTAACGAGCGGTTGCTGATGCGCGACATTGCGAAGTTCGGCGAGAGTGCGACGATCGAGCAGATGCAGCAGGCATCAGGCAAACGCAACAACGAGATCCAGCCGACCGTGAGCGCGTTGATTCAAAAAGGCCTGGTCTACCGGCCGGAACGAGCGAGGATCGCCTTCACCGCGCCGATGTTCGGCGCCTTCCTGTTGCGCACGCCGAATTGATAGTCAACCCACGGTATCAAGCGTTATCAAAGCGGCTGCCCGACGCGGCGCCGGGCGCTCTGGCGGCCTGAGGTGGACCCACCACCCTTCGCTCCGCCCCAGTGGTCATCCGATGGCCAGTGGTGGTGGGACGGCAGCCGGTGGCGAGCCCTGAGGGAGCCTGCGCCTCCACCCGCGCCGATGCCGACGGCGGGCGATTCGATGCCCAGGCCCATCCAGAGCCACTCAGCCGATCTCGCCAAGCCGACCCTGGGCTTGCGCATCCTCCTGCTCGTGCTGCTCGCCGTTGTCGGCATGATCTGCGGCCTCTTCTCTTTCTTTGGTCTGCTCGGCATCAGCAATGGCGCCACCAGCCCTGGCGATCTCTTCTTCGCAGCTGTAGTCCTCTTCTTGTGTGTCGCCTCGCTGCTGGCTTTCGGCGGCATCGTCATCCGGGCATCTTGGGCCCGACCGCTTGCCATCGTGGCTGGGACTGCGATCTCGCTTACCTGCTTCGGGATGGTCATCGGGATACCGATCCTGATCGCGGCGTCGCGGGCCAACCTGAGCCGGCAGCGCGCCGACACTACTGAGTCAATCTAGAGTTCTTCCTAGAGTTCTTCGCGTACCTTCGCCGCGGCTTGCGAGAGTGCGGAGAGCTTGCCGAACGCCTTGGCCCGCGGCAGGTATTTCATCCCGCAGTCTGGCGCGAGGATCAGGCGATCGGCATCGACAAACTTCAGCGCGTCGCGGATCCGCCGCACCAATGTCTCCACCGCCTCGACCGGGCTGTCGTCGGCAAGGTCGATGACCCCGACGATCAGGCGCTTGTTCGAAAGGCTCCTGAGCACCGACAGGTCGACCTTCTGCTGCGCCGACTCCATCGAGATCATGGCGACGTTGACGTCAGCCAGCTCCTCGAGAAACGGATAACCGTTCGGCCGCGAATGAACTATGTGCGCGTAGCCGAAGCACGTGTGCAATGCGGTTTCGCCCGTGATCCCTTCGAGCGCGCGATTGATCGCCTTGAGCGCGAATCGCTGCGCCTTTTCCGACCTGGCCTGGAGGTAGGGCTCGTCGAGCTGGACCACGTCGGCCCCCGCGGCGAAAAGGTCGCGCACCTCCTCGTTGACCGCCTCCGCCAAGCCCATTGCAAGGGCCTCCTCGTCGTGGTAGTAGTCGTCCTGCGCCTGCTGTGACATCGTGAAGGGGCCCGGCAGCGTGGCCTTGATCCTGTGGTCGGTGTTCGCGCGTAGGAACTGAACATCCCTGACCTCCACCGCCCGGGTTCGTCGTATGGGTCCGACGACCCGCGGCACAGGGTTGGGGTGTCCCGTGCGATCGAGAGCGGTCCCCGGATTGTCGAGGTCCATCCCTTCAAGCGCTGTGGCGAACCGGTTGGAGTAGCTCTCCCGCCTTATCTCGCCATCGGTGATGATGTCGATCCCAGCTCGCTCCATGTCTCGAATCGCGACGATGGTGGCATCGTCCTGCGCCTGCTCGAGGTACTCGGCGCTGGGCCGCCAGATCTCCAGGGCTCTCGTGCGCGGGGGGAGGCGGCTCCCGAGCACGTCGCGATCGACGAGCCAGTCGGGCTGCGGATAGCTCCCGACCACTGTGGTCGGCAAGAGGTGCGCCACACTGAAAGCGTATCCAGGCATGCTGGCCGGCGCACTACCCGCGGACAGCGGCGCAGCGCATCATGATGCTGGCCGTATGACCTCCAAACCCGCCGCAGACAAAGCCGGATCGGCCGCCGGCCGCCTCGAGGGCGACACCTGCGATCAAGACTGGATGTGGGACCGCGAAGCTGAAACCGCATCGCTCGCCGACCAGGTCGCCGCGGCTTCGATGGCATGGAACGCCCAGATCGGACACCTGGTCGAAGGCTCGCGGTTCTATGCACGGAAGTTTCGGGAGGCCGGCATCGGCGACCCGACCAGGGTGCGGCTCGAAGACATCACAAGCCTGCCCTTCACCACCAAGGACGAGCTGAAGCGGTCGGTCGACGAACAGCCTCCGTTCGGCACCAATGCCGGCGTCGCCGAGGAGCGCATCAAGCGCGTCTATCAAACCAGCGGCACGACCGGCACTCCGACTGTGATTCCGCTCACCCGGAAAGACATGGACACCTGGACGACGATTGGTGCTCGGAGCTACTACGCGACTGGAATTCACGATCACCACAGCGTCCTGACCACCTTTGGGGCAGGCCCGTTCGTGGCGGGCCATACGCACTTCGTGCTCGTCCGCATTGGAGCGCGTGCGGTGCCCGTCGCACCCGGCGACACTGGGAGGGTCCTGGTAGGGCTCAAGACGGGCCTCGCGGACACCCTGCTGTCGACGCCGTCTTTTGCGCAGTACCTGGCGAACAAGCTCGAGGGCAGCAGCCCGGATCCCAGCTCTCTTCGACTGATGCATATCGTCACCGGTGGCGAGCCTGGCGGGGGGATACCAGCCATCCGCGATCACATCGAGCGAGTTTTCGGCGCGACGGTGACCGAGGTCATGGGCATCGGCGACGTGGCGCCTTCGTTGTTCGGAGAGTGTCCCCAACAGAACGGGATGCACTTCTGCGGGGCCGGGCATGTCTGGCCTGAGCTCGTCGACCCCGCGACACAGGTGCCGATGGCGATCGAGACGGGAGCGGTCGGTGAGCTCGTCTATACGCACCTCACGCGCGAGGCGATGCCAGTGGTTCGGTTCCTCAGCGGCGACATCGTTCGGATCGAGGGCACCTCGTGCGAGTGCGGGCGAACGAGCTTCCGCATGCGCTGCCTGGCGCGCCGCGATGACATGTTCATCGTGCGCGGCGTCAATGTCTACCCGTCCGCGATCCTGGCGGTGGTCGGTGATTTCAGGCCGCGGGTCACCGGCAGAGCGCGAGTGGTGCGCCGCGACTCCGGTGTCAGCCTGCAGCCACCGGTACCGGTCGAGGTCGAGGTGCCTGACTCCGGCCAGGCGGACCTCCAGCTGGCGGCCGCGATCGAGGAGGCTGTCCACACCAGGCTGACGTTCCGGTGCAAGGTCGAGCTGATCCGGGAAGAGGCGTTTGGGACGAGCGGCTACAAGACCAACCTCACGGTGACCCGGCAGTGACGACGGCCAAGAAAAGGCTGAGGTCGGTGATGGGGAGCAGCACGGCTGATCGGATCACCGTTCGTGGCAAAGACCTGGTCGAAGATCTCATCGGCAAGGTCTCGCTGGGCGATATGGCGTTCCTCGAGCTCAAGGGCCGGCTCCCGACTCGCGAGGAGTCGACAGTGTTCAACGCCCTTGCGGTGACGCTTGTCGAGCATGGCATGACGCCCAGCGCGATCGCCACGCGCATGACCTACCTCGGCGCCCCCGAGTCTATGCAGGGAGCGGTCGCTGCGGGCCTGCTGGGAATCGGCGACCGGTTCGGAGGCTCGGTGGAGGAGGCCGCGCGCACATTGCAGGAGGCGCTGGAGGGAGCGAGCGCGAGCCCCGACATGGCCGCGCTGGCGCGCCAGGTGGTATCGCTGCATAAAGAAAGGAAGCGGCCGATCGCCGGGCTCGGCCACCCGGTCCATAAGCCGATCGACCCGCGGACGCCCAAGCTTTTTGCGATCGCCGCCGACAACGGCTTCTCCGGACGCTTTGTCGACCTGATGCGGGCGATATCGGCGGAAGCGAGCCGGAGCTACGGGCGCGAGCTGCCGGTCAATGCGACAGGAGCGATCGGGGCGATCGCCAGCGAGCTTGAGATCCCGTGGCGAGTGACCAGGGGGTTGGCCGTCATGGCGCGTGCCATCGGGCTGGTGGCCCACGTCCAAGAAGAGCTCGAGGAGCCACTGGCAGCGGAAATCTGGAGCCGCATCGAAGAGGAGTCGTCTAGCCAGTAGACGAGGCGATCGCCGCTCCATCCTTCAGGGGAGGGTTAGAGGTGGGGGCTGCAACCGGGACAACCATCCAAGGGGGCTTAACATAGTTTTCCCCTCCACTCGTTCGGGTTGAAGGAGTCGAGCAGCTGGCAGCCAACATACCCGGCATCCACCACGTCACCTGCATAACCGGCGATGCGCAGAAGTGCGTCGACTTCTACGTCAGCGTCCTTGGGCTGCGCTTCATCAAAAAGAGCATCAACCAGGACATGCCCGACACCTACCACATCTACTTTGGCGATTACGTCGGGTCCCCGGGCACGGCGATGACGTTCTTCGGCTGGCCCAGCTGGCCGAAGCAGAAGGCTGGAAGCGGGCAGATAACCACTGTCTCGTTTTCGGTCCCGGCCGGATCGCTGGAGTTCTGGAAGGGCCGACTTAGCACTCTGGGTGTGCACGCCAGCGCAGCGCGCCGATTTGGCACCGAGGCGGTGGTGGTAACCGACCCGGACGGGATCGAGCTCGAGCTGGTCGCGCAGGCCTCTCATCAGCCATGGGTGCCATGGCCCGAAGCACCCGTCGGCGCCGATCTGGCGATCCGGGGCTTTCACTCGGTGACGATGACCGTCGCGGAGACGGCTGCGACGTTCGAACTTCTCACCAAGACCATGGGCTTCCGCCAGGCAGCTCAGGAAGGGAGCCGCACCCGATTTGAGACCGGCAAGGGCGGGCCGCATTCGATCGTGGACGTGATAGCGTCGCCTGACGGGGCGGTGGGGGAAGAGTCGATCGGCACAATCCACCACGTCGCCTGGCGGGCGACTGATGCCGCCGACCAGCTCTCGTGGCGAGAGGCTCTCGTCAAGGCCGGGCGCAACGTGACGCCGGTCATCGACCGCTACTACTTCAAGTCGATCTACTCGCGCGAGCCAGGAGGAGTCCTGTTTGAGATCGCAACCGACGGCCCCGGATTCACCGTCGATGAGACAGTGGAGTCCCTGGGTTCGTCGCTTAGCCTGCCGCCCTGGTTCCAGGTGCGCCGCGACAGGCTGGATGAAACGCTACCGCCCATCGTCGTACCGACCACGGCGACGACCGGCGCGGGGCACTGATGCGCATGATTGGAGCGTGGTCGCATTCTCGCCTCAGGGAGGGAGTCAGCTGATGAGCACGGCGACAATCACACCGGTAAATCCGATGGCGGCCGAGGGCAAGGAAACGGTCATGAACGTCATGCGCCGTGACCGCGCCAATTTCACGCGAATGGTCGAGGACCCAAAGAACTGGAACGTAATGACGCGCTGCACTGGATGGGAGACCCGCGACCTGGTCGGTCACATGATCGACGTCATGGAGGGTTACTTCAAGAACTGGGAGGCGGCCAAGGCAGGCAAAGATGGCACGGCTCTCGGCCTTCCGATCATGGGCGAGACCCTCCACGATCACGCCCTGGATTTCCGCAAGCTGCCGCGTGAGGAGGCGCTCGCGCGCTTCAAGAAAGACGCCCAGAAGCTCGACGGGATACTCGAGGCGCTGACGCCCGAGGAATGGACGAGCTTCATGGTTTACCACCCGTTCGCCGGACCCGTTCCTGCCGGTTTTTACGGCACCTTTCAGATCATGGATTACGGCGTGCACCCGTATGACATCGAGTACGGCCTTGGCAACAAGCTCGCCACCATCGACGAGTCGACCGCAGGTCTGATACTGCCGTTTGCTTTCATCTTCTGGATGTACACGGTCGACCAGAAAACGGCAGCCGGGGTCGATGCGCAGTACGGGATCGAGGTCAAAGGCCCTTGGGGCGGCAAATGGCGCGCGACGATCAAGGACGGCAAGTGGACGTCGGAGCCGGAGAAGGGAAACTTCGAGGGCTGTGACGCAATGTTCACCTTCGACTCAGCGGCGGATGCTGTGCTTACTTTCTTCGGCCGCTTTCCAGGTGGCTCCGCGACGGGAGACCCCGAGGTCATCCACAAGGTGCGCCACCTCTTCTTCTCCTTCTAATCCGAAGCATTCTCTGGGCGGCGGCTCTCAGCGGGCCGCCGCCTCAATCTCCCGGCGGCCCGTTTGAGGTCCGCGAGCTCGATTCCGCCTGGGCGAACGTCGCGATGGAAGCGGAGTCCGGCCTCGTTCCCGGCCGTCTGACCAGGGGATCGCGATGCTTTGGGGCCTGGGTCGGACACGAGCTCGTGGGGTACGGCTGGTTGTCGACCAAGTCGGAGTGGATCGGCGAGCTCGAACTGGAGATCGGCCTTCCCGCGGGCGAGGCTTACATCTGGAACTGCGTGACCCTCGCGCACCACCGTCGGAAGGGCGTCTTTCGTTCGGTCGTCACCTCAATCGTCGGCCAGGCTCAGAAGGAGGGGCTGGCCAGGTTGTGGATCGCCTCGATCGTAGGCGGGAAAACTATCGAGCAGGCCGGCTTCCAGCCGGCGCTTCGGTTTGACGCCACGAAGATGCTCGGCATGCATTGGCTCTGGGTGAGGCCGGCGGAGGGCGTTGACCCGCAGTTGCTGGCGTCCGCCCGGAAGGCGGTGTCGATCAACGGACCGCTATTGGTGCGGCGGTCAATCACCAGGAGGCACTGACTTGAATGTAGGGGGCAGCGTCTTGGTAATCCCGGCGGCCGTGGTGGTCTTTTTGGTCGCTGCGCTACACGTCTACATCCTGGTGCTCGAGATGTTCTTGTGGCGGACGCCCCGCGGACTCCGCAGCTTCGGGATGACGCAGGAGGTGGCCGATTCCTCAGCCAAGCTCGCGGCCAACCAGGGCCTCTACAACGGATTCCTCGCCGCGGGCCTGTTGTGGGGGCTTTTCGCCTACGGCGTGGTCAATGGCCGCCCGATCCTCACTTTCTTCCTCGCCTGCGTGATCGTCGCCGGCATATACGGCGGGGCGACTGTCAATCGGAGAATCACCCTGATCCAATCGGTACCGGCTGCGATCGGCCTGGCTCTGGTCTGGCTGAGCTAACGGGGGCCTCCTCGCCGCCGTGGGGAGGGGACGTGAGCATGACCTTTTAACCACGCGGGAGGGCCAGGCGGTCAGCCGGACCCAGCGTTCAATCAGAGAGCTTCCAGGTAGACCCTCAGCAGCTCCGCGCTCGGATACTTGCCGCCCAGCTCGCTCGCCGCTCGGCGCAGCTCGGGCTCGCCAATGCCGTACGCAGCAACGTGGTGCGGCAAACCCAGTGCGACGATCAGTCGTTGGATGTCACCCGCGGCGTCTCCCGACCCCGTTGCCTTTCCCAGCATCGCCACCCGCTCGGGCATCCGCTCAGAGAGAAAACGCAGCACATGGGGAAGGAGCAGGCACGACGTTACCCCGTGCGGAATGCCGTGCCGCGCGCCGATCTGCTTGCCCATCACGTGGCTGAGGCCACCGGCGGAAGGACCGGGAAGAGTGAACGTGAACCACGCCGCGAGCTGGTTCTCTGTCCTCACCTCGACGTC